>JACDJC010000219.1_pt1 | contig 74687 bp, 64 predicted proteins | sample 7454191 | NCBI WGS metagenome assembly JACDJC01 (sample SAMN14253291, study PRJNA609438) | sludge metagenome | isolation source: sludge after 25d culture with pyrite and EDTA | collected 2018-12-20 | reverse complement strand
GACGCTGCACGCACCGCGCACCGCGCAGGTCGACGCCGCGCAGGTACTCGCGCAACTCGGCGACGACCGCGTGCGCATCGTCGACGCCCGCACGCCCGAGCGCTGGCGCGGCGAAGTCGAGCCGCTCGACCCGGTCGCCGGACGCATCCCCGGCGCGCTGAACCGGCCCTATACCGAAAACCTGCAGCCCGATGGCCGCTTCAAGCCGGCCGAAGCGCTGCGCGCGGAATTCCTCGCGCTGCTCGACGGACGCGATGCGAGCCGGCTCGTGCACCACTGCGGCTCGGGCGTGACGGCCTGCCACAACCTGCTCGCGATGGAGATCGCCGGGCTGCCGGGCGCGGCACTGTATCCCGGCTCGTGGAGCGAGTGGTGCGCCGATCGCGCACGCCCCGTTGCCGCCGGTCCCGGCGACTGACCGTGGCGCGCCTGGTCTTCTTCACCGGCCACGCCGGCACCGGCAAGACGACGCTGGCCAAGCGCGCCGTACCGCTGTTGCACGCCCGCACCGGCGAGAGCTTCTGCATCCTCGACAAGGACACGATCTACGGCGCCTACAGCGCGAAAGTGATGGGGCTGGTCACCGGAGACCCCGACGACCGCGACAGTCCCACCTATCTCGAGCATCTGCGCGACGAGGAATACAACGGCCTGCTCGAGATCGCACGCGAAAACCTCGAGCTCGGCGTGAACACCGTGCTCGTCGGGCCGTTCTCGCGCGAGGTGCGCTCGCACCGCGTCTTCGATCCGTCCGCACTCGGCGTTCCCTCCGACACCGCGGTCTCGGTCGTCTGGGTCGAGCTCGAAGAGCAGGCAGCGAAAGCGCGAATCGTCGCGCGCGCGCACCCCAACGACCGCTACAAGCTCGCGCACTGGGACGAATACCGCAAGCGCCGCTTCGTCCCCGATCCGGGCGAGTTTCCGCTGCTCATCCGGCACGACAACACGGTGTTCGACCCGCACGCCTTCGAGCGGCTCATCGAGAGATTGTGCGGGGTCGCGTATACGGCGATGCACTGAAGCGGCGGGCGAGCGCCGCGTCGGCGCCGCCTCAATGCGCGTCGAGCAGCGCCGTGGAAAGCGCGATCAGAGAAACTCCGCCGAGCATCAGCGCGAACTGCCAGAACCACTCGCCGCCGCGGCGCGTCTCGCGATGCAGTCCCGGGATCAGGTCGGCGAGCGCCACGTAGACGAAGCTCGCCGCAGCGACGACGAGCACGTAGGGCAGCAGCGACCTGCCGTGCTCGAGAGCGAAGTAGCCGACGACCCCGCCAAGTACGGCGGCGGCGCCGCTGAGCAGGTTGTAGACCAGGGCGCGCCGGCGCGTGTAGCCCGCGTTGAGCAGCACGATGAAGTCGCCGATCTCCTGCGGGATTTCGTGCGCGGCAATTGCCGCCGTCGTGATCCAGCCGAGCGCCGGATCCGCAAGGAAGGCGGCGGCGATCATCACGCCGTCGGCGGTGTTGTGGATGGTGTCGCCCACCAGCACCACCAGGCCCGCGGGCCCCGCTTCGTCCCGGTCGTGTCCGTGCCGATGCCCGTGACCGTCGTGCTCGTGATGGTGACTGTGCCGCAGCACGGCGAAGTTCTCGAGCGTGAAGAAGGCGATGATGCTGGCCAGCAGCGTCCACGAAAGCGAATGAAGATCGGCGCCCGATTCGAAGGCCTCGGGCAGCAGGTTCAGGATCGCCGATCCGAGCAGCAGGCCCGCCGACAGGCTCACCAGCCGCTGCACGACGGCGGCAAGCACCGACAGCGAAAGCCAGGCCGCAATCAGGACGCTCGCCGCTCCGGAGAGGAGAGTCGCGACGATGATCGCCACAAGCGTCGGGAACACGGTCTGCGCAGGCGGGAGAAGCGGAGCGAGCCGCAGTATAACGACTGGGCGGTGCCGCGATCGACGCGACTTCGGTTGCCGATGTCAGAATCCGCGTGCAACGCATCGCTTCGCTGCGCGAGAGAGAACATGGCGATTCATGTCGTACGGATCAACACGACGCCGATCAAGGGCACGGCGCTCGATCGACCCGAACAGGTCGATCTCGGGTCTGCCGGCGTGCAAGAGAACCGGCTGTTCCACTTCATCGACGCACGGGGAACGATGATCAACGGCAAGCGCGCAGGCGAGCTCGTGCGCCTGCGCAGTCGGTACGACGCCGAAGCGAATCGATTGTCGATCGGCTTTCCCGACGGCCGGGTGATCGAGCACCAGGTTCGAATCACCGCCGAGACGGTGACCACCGACTTCTACGGGCGCCCGGTACGCGGACATGTCGTCGACGGCCCGTGGAGCGATGCGGTGAGCGAATTCGTCGGAGCCGCGCTGCGGCTCGTACGCATCGCCCCCGGCATCACCGGCACCGACGTCCATCCGGTCACGCTGATTTCGCGTGCCACGATGGAGCACGTCCGCCGCATCGCCGGCGGACCTGCCGAACGCTGGGAAGATCGCTTCCGCATGCTGTTCGAGCTCGACGGCCTCGAGCCCTACGAGGAGGATACCTGGATCGATCGCAGCGTCGCGATCGGCGAAGCGACCCTGCAGGTGATCGGCCCGGTTCCGCGCTGCGTCGTCACGACGCACGATCCCGCGAACGGCGTGCGCAGCTTCGACACGCTGGGCGCGCTGCGACGGGCTCGCGGCGAGCACCGTCAGACACTCTCGACACCAACGGCGCACCTGCCCGATGGAGGCAAGCTGCTGCTCGGCGTCTACGCCATGGTCGAGAAACCCGGCCGCGTATCGCTGGGCAGCACCGCGAACCTGCGTTGAATCGCGATGCGCACCAGGCAGGTGCGCGCGAATCCTCCGACATCCCCTCGCGACGCCGCGGTCGAGCTGCAGGCGGCCGTCGACACGGCGCACAATCGGCGAGGCCGGCGCCTGGCTGCGACCCGCAGCGAATCGGCGTGCGGCTTCCAACGAGGAGCATCACCATGAACGCGCTGCCCATCCTGCGTCGTTTCGCCCTCGCGACCGTCGCGTCGACGGCCTTCTGCCTCGCACCTGCGATCGCGCAGGACCTGAAAGTCGATCTGAGCGGCAGCAACGAGGTGCCGCCGGTCACGACGAACGCCTCCGGCACCGGATCGTTCTCGATCGCGTCCGACGGCGCGATCAGCGGCTCGGTGACCACGACCGGCATCGACGCGACGATGGCGCACATCCATGAAGCCGCGGCCGACGCCAACGGCCCGGTACAGGTTCCGCTGAAGAAGGAAGGCAACGCGTGGGTCGTGCCCGACGGCACCCGGCTCGACGAAAAGCAGCAGAAGGCGCTGAAGGAGGGAAAGCTGTACGTGAACGTGCACAGCAAGGCGCACCCGGGCGGAGAGCTGCGCGCACAGCTGAAATAGGCGCTGCCCTCGCCGGCCGGCGCGAGGGCCGGTGCGACACGATCAGTGCGCCTCGTCCCAGTTCGCGCCGACGCCGCACTGCACTTCGAGCGGCACTGCGAGCGTCGCCACCGCGCTCATCATCCGCGGCAACTGCTCGCGCACCGCGTCCAGTTCGTCGTCGGGCACCTCGAGCACGAGCTCGTCGTGCACCTGCAGGATGAGCCTCGAGCGCAGCGCTTCGCGTTCGATCCAGCGCTGCACGGCGATCATCGCGAGCTTGACGAGATCGGCCGCGGTGCCCTGCATCGGCGCGTTGATCGCCGCGCGTTCGGCGCCCGCGCGACGGGGCCCGTTCGGGCTGTTGATCTCGGCGATCCACAGCCGCCTGCCGAGCGCCGTCTCGACGAATCCGTCGCGCCGCGCACGCTCGCGCGTGTGCTCCATGTAGCGCGCGACGCCGGGGTAGCGGGCGAAGTACCGCTCGATGTAGCTCTTCGCCGCGGCGCGCTCGATGCCGAGGTTCGACGCCAGGCCGAAGGCGCTCATGCCGTACATCAGCCCGAAGTTGATCACCTTCGCATAGCGGCGCTGCTCGAAGCTGACTTCGGCAGGCTCGACGCCGAAGATCTCGGCGGCGGTGGCGCGATGCACGTCCATTCGCTGCTCGAAGGCGCGCAGCAGGTTCTCGTCGCCCGAGATGTGCGCCATGATGCGCAACTCGATCTGCGAGTAGTCGGCCGAGACGATCTTCGCGCCCGGCGGCGCGACGAAGGCTTCGCGGATGCGCCGGCCCTCCGCCGTGCGGATCGGAATGTTCTGCAGGTTCGGGTCGCTCGAGGCGAGCCGTCCGGTGACCGCGACCGCCTGCGAATAGCGCGTGTGCACGCGTCCGCTGCGCGGGTCGATCATCTTCGGCAGCTTGTCGGTGTAGGTGCCCTTGAGCTTGGACAGCGAGCGCCAGTCGAGCACGATCCGCGGCAACGGGTAGTCCTGCGCGAGCTTCTCGAGCGCGTCTTCGTCGGTGGACGGCGCGCCGCTCGCGGTGCGCTTGAGCACGGGCAGCCCGAGCCGGTCGTAGAGCACTTCGCACAACTGCTTCGGCGAGCCCATGTTCAGCGGCGCGCCGACGAGCTCCACCGCCTGCCGCTCGAGCGCGTACATGCGCTGGCCGAGTTCCGCCGACTGTCGCGTCATCGCCTGGGCGTCGATCAGCACGCCGGTGCGCTCCATCGCCTGCAGCACCCGCGAGACCGGCAGCTCGATGTCGCGGTAGACGTATGCGAGCTTCGCGTCGGCGGCGATGTGCGGGTACATCGTGCGATGCAGGTGCATCGCCACGTCGGCGTCCTCGGCGGCGTAGCGCGTGGCCGCTTCGAGCTCCACCTGCGCGAAGGGAATCTGCCTTGCGCCCTTGCCCGCGACGTCGGTGTAGCGGATCGTTCGCCGATCGAGATGGCGATCGGCGAGCGAGTCGAGATCGTGATTGCGATGCGCCTCGAGCACGTAGCTCTCGAGCAGCGTGTCGTGGGCAATGCCGCGAAGCTGCACGTCGTGGTTGGCCAGTACGTGCGCGTCGTACTTCAGGTTCTGTCCCACCTTCGCGCGCGTGTCGTCCTCGAGCCAGGCGCGCATCCGTGCGAGCACGTGATCGCGCGAGAGCTGCCGCGGTGCACCGGCGTAGTCGTGCGCCATCGGCACGTAGCACGCCTCGAACGGCTCGAGCGCGAGCGACAGCCCGACCAGGTCGGCGCGCATCGGATCGAGCGAGGTGGTCTCGGTGTCGAAAGCGACGAGCTCGGCCGCTTCGATGCGGCGCATCCACCATTCGAGCCGCGCGTCGTCGAGCACCGTCTCGTAGCGCAGCGGCCGTTGCGGCGCCGGCGACTCGACGCCTTCGTGCGCGGCGCCATCGGCCGGTGCCGGAGCCGCATCGACCTGCGCTTCGGCCGGCGCCAGCGCCGCGACGGCTGCAGCCGGTGCCAGTGTCGCGCCGTCGTCCTCCATTTCCCGCAGCCAGCTGCGAAAGTTGCACCGCTCGAACAGTTCGCGCAGCGCCGAGCGGTCGGGCTGCGCGAAGGCGAGCGAGCCCTCGATCGACGCGACCTGCGGCGCGAGTTCGCAGTCGGTCTTCACGGTCACGAGCCTGCGCGCCGTGGGCAGCCAGTCGAGCGCATTGCGCAGGTTGTTGCCGGCGGCCCCGCCCACCTCGTGCGCCCGCTCGACGAGCGCATCGAGCGAGCCGTACTGCGCGAGCCACTTCGCCGCCGTCTTCGGGCCCACCTTGTCGACGCCCGGCACGTTGTCGACCGCATCGCCGACGAGCGTGAGCCAGTCGACGATGCGCTCGGGCGCCACGCCGAACCTGGCGACGACGCCGTCGCGATCGAGCCGCTCGCCGGGGCCGCCGTCGCGCGTCATCGTGTTCACCAGCACGACGTCGTCGTCGACGAGCTGCGCGAGGTCCTTGTCGCCGGTGGAGACGATCGTCTTCATGCCGCGGGCGCGCGCCTGCGCCGCGAGCGTGCCGATCACGTCGTCGGCCTCGATGCCGTCGACCATGACCAGCGGCCAGCCGAGCGCGCGCACGAGCTCGTGGATGATCGGGATCTGCCGGGAGAGATCGTCCGGCATCGCCTTGCGATTGGCCTTGTACTCGGGGTACCAGTCGTCGCGAAAGGTCTTGCCCGGCGCGTCGAACACGACCGCGCCGTGCGTCGCTCCCGAGAAACCGTTCGGTTTGCCGTCGGCACGCAGACGCCGTAGCATCGCCACCATGCCGTAGACCGCGCCGGTGGGCTCGCCCGACTTGTTGCGCAGATCCGGAAGCGCATGGAAAGCGCGATACAGGTATCCCGAGCCGTCAACCAGCAGAAGCGTTTTATCGGACATGTCCAGCAGCAAGCAGGTGCCGCAGTTGCGCGCGATCGAAAGCCCGGAGCGGTCGACGTCGCTGAAGGCGCGCGAGTCATGGCATATCTTCGGAATTATCTCAGAGTTCGTCGAGGCGACCGAACGCCTGTCCGACGTGCGACCGGCCGTGTCGATCTTCGGCAGCGCACGCGTGCGGCCCGGTCACCGCTGGTACGAAACCACCGTCGACGTCGCGCGGCGCCTGTCCGACGCGGGCTTCGCGATCATCTCCGGTGGCGGCCCCGGCATCATGGAGGCGGCCAACCTCGGCGGACACAGCGGAAAGTCGGCATCGATCGGGCTGAACATCCAGTTGCCGATGGAGCAGACGGGCAACGAATACCAGGACATCTCGCTGAACTTTCGCCACTTCTTCGCGCGCAAGGTGGCTTTCGCGAAATACGCCACCGCGTTCATCGCGGCGCCCGGAGGCTACGGCACGCTCGACGAGCTCTTCGAAGTGCTCACGATGGTGCAGACGCGCATGGGCCGGCGCATTCCCGTCATCCTGATGGACGCCGCCTTCTGGGGCGGACTGCTCGACTGGATACGCGAGCAGTTGGTCGGCAACGGGCTGATCTCGCCCGGTGACGTCGACCTGATCCAGGTCATCGACGATCCGGCCACCGTCGTCGAGGCCATCTTCGACTTCTATCAGACGCGCGGCTTCGTACCCACGGCCGACGAGCGCGAGCGGATGCTCTACCTGTAGCGCGCCGATGGCGGTGTTCACCTTCGTTTCGCGCGACGAGCTCGCGCGCTGGCTGGCGCGCTACGACCTGGGCACGCTGCTCGCGCACGAAGGCATCGAATCGGGCATCGAGAACAGCAACTGGTTCGTGACGACCACCGCCGGGCGCTACGTGCTTACGCTGTTCGAACGCCAGGCCGCCGACGAACTGCCCTTTCACCTGGGCCTGTTGCGTCACCTGGCGGCGCACGGCATACCGTGCCCCGACCCGGTCGCCGATCGCGACGGCATCGTGCTCGGGACGCTCGCCGGCAAGCCCGCTGCCCTGTGCAGCCGGCTCGACGGCCAGCCCGAGATGCGGCCCGACGTCGGGCACTGCGAACAGCTGGGCGAGACGATCGCGCGCATGCACCTGGCGGCGGCCGACTATCCGGGGCGCGCACCGAATCCGCGCGGACTCGCCTGGTGGCAGGCGGTCGCGCCGCGCCTGCTCGGACACCTCTCCGCGGAGCAGGCGGCGCTGCTCGTCGACGAGATCGGGCACCAGCGCGCCTTCGCCGCCGGCGCCGCCATCGCCTCGCTTCCGGCCTCGGCCGTACACGCCGACCTGTTTCGCGACAACGTCTTCTTCGCCGCGCAGGCGCCGTCGGCACGGCTCGCCGGCGTCATCGACTTCTGGTTCGCCGGCGTCGACACCTGGCTCTTCGATCTCGCCGTGGCGGCCAACGACTGGTGCGTCGACGAGAGCGAGCGCTTCGACGACAAGCGGCTGCAGGCGCTGCTCGACGCGTATCGGCGCGTGCGCCCGCTGAAACGCGCCGAGCACGACGCCTGGCAGACGATGCTGCGCGCAGCCGCACTGCGCTTCTGGACGTCGCGCCTGTTCGACCTGCATTGCCCGCGCCCGGCCGAGATCGTCGTGCCGAAGGACCCTTCGCGCTTCGAGCGCATCCTCCGATTGCGTCGCGCGCAAGCGCGAGCGCTGCCCTGAGAACCGGAGCCGACATCGCATGCACGTCGTGCCCTTGTCCGCGCTCGCCGGCTGGCGCTGGATCTCACGCGGCTTCGCGCTGCTGCGCCGCCAGCCGATCGCGCTGCTGGCGATCACGTTCCTGAACCTGCTGCTGCTGTCGCTGTCGGTGCTGGTGCCCTTCGTCGGCGCGATCGCACCGCTGGTGCTCGCACCGGTATTCATGGTCGGGCTGATGCGCGCGATCCGCACTGCCGACGAAGGGAGCATGCCGCTGCCGTCGATGCTGTTCGCCGGCTTCCGCGAAGACGGCGGCCGCGCGCTGCGCCCGCTGCTGCTGCTGGGAATCGCCAACTCGACGGCCACGATGCTCGCGCTCGCGCTGGCCGCGCTCTTCGACGGCGGCGCGCTGATGCAGATCGCCACCGGAAGCATCGACGAGGCCGACCTGGCGACGCTCGACGAGGCTTCGTTGTGGCTGGCCGCCGCGATGTTCGTCACCGCCTACCTCCCGGTGCAGATGGCGATGTGGTACGCGCCGCTGTTCGTCGCGTGGCACCGCACGCCCGCGCTGAAGTCGCTCTTCTTCAGCCTGCTCGCGGTATGGCGCAATCGCCGCGCATTCCTCGTCTACGGACTCGGCTGGTTCGGTATCGCCTTCGTCGGGTCGCTGGTCGTGCGCGCCGTGCAGGGTGCGTTCGGCGCGCATCCGCTGGTGACGTCGATGATCCTGTCTCCGCTGTCGCTGGCGCTGATCACCGCGATCTACTGCTCGTTCTGGGCGAGCTACAGCGAACCGATCCGTGACACGGCCGGCGGAACGCTCGGGCCCGCTTCAGCTGCCTGAGGCCTCGAGCCGCGCCACGGCCAGCGCGAGCCACTTCGTTCCCTCGCGCGCGAAACGCACCTGCGCGCGCGCATCGTCGCCACTGCCTTCGATGGCGACGATCACGCCTTCGCCGAAGCGAGCGTGCGCGACGTTCTGTCCGACGCGAAAACCGGTGCCGCGACCCGTGTCGAAGGTGTCCGGCACGATGCCGTCGCGTGCGCCGACGCATGCGCGCCCGCCGGCGCCCGTGCGCCAGGCCGACGCCTGCCCGAGGCCCGGCGCATTCCAGCCGAACGAAGCCGCGCCATCGCGTGCGCCCCCGGGCCGCGGACCCGGGCCGAGCCACTTCAGCAACGCCGGCGGAAGCTCGTCGAGGAAGCGCGAACGCAGGTTGTATCGCGTGTGCCCGTGCAGCATGCGCGTCTGCGCGAACGACAGGTACAGGCGTTTGCGCGCGCGCGTGATGGCCACGTACATCAGCCGGCGCTCTTCCTCGAGGCCCTGGGCATCGGCGATCGAGTTTTCGTGCGGGAAGAGCCCCTCCTCGAGACCGGTGAGAAACACCGCATCGAACTCGAGCCCCTTGGCCGAATGTACCGTCATCATCTGAACGGCGTCGACGCCTTCGCCCGCCTGGTTCTCGCCGGCTTCGAGCGAAGCGTGCGCGAGGAAGGCCGCCAGCGGCGTCGTCTGCACCGCGCCGGGCGCGGCGAAGCCGCCGACGTCGCCCGGCTGCCCGGCGGGCGCATCGTACGCGTCGTCGGCAGGCGCATCGTCCGCACGCCCGGTCGGCGGCGCAGACGCGGGCGAGCCCGACACGCCGAGGTTCGCCGGCGTGTCCGTCGCGATGCCCTCCTCGGCGACGAAGCTCGCGGCCGCGTTGACGAGTTCGCGCAGGTTCTCGACCCGCTCCTGGCCTTCGCGCTCGTTGCGATAGTGCGCAACGAGCCCGCTCGCCTCGATCACGTGCGCGACCACCTCCGGCAGCGGCAGCGCCTGTGTGTCGGCGCGCAACCGCACGACGAGCTGGGCGAAGGCCGCGAGCCGCGAGCCGCCCGCGCCGGCGACCGAAGCCACCGACGCGAGCAGGCTGCCTGCACCGCGTCGAGCCTGGTCCTGCAGCGACTCGAGCGTGCGCGCACCGATGCCGCGGGCGGGGAAGTTCGCCACGCGCAGGAACGCACCGTCGTCATCGGGGTTCTCCATCAGGCGCAGATACGCCAGCGCGTGCTTGACCTCGGCGCGCTCGAAGAAGCGAAGCCCGCCGTAGACGCGATACGCAACCCCGGCCGAGAACAGCGCGTGCTCGAGCACGCGCGACTGCGCGTTCGAGCGATACAGCACGGCGATGTCGCTGCGCATCCAGCCCTCGGCGACGAGCGAACGAATTTCCTCGACGAGCCACTGGGCTTCCTGCGCGTCGCCGAGCGACTCGCGCACGCGCACCGGTTCGCCTTCGCCGGCGTCGGTCCACAGGTTCTTGCCGAGGCGGTTGCGGTTGTGCGCGATGAGCGCATTGGCGCAGTCGAGGATGTTCGCGTGCGATCGATAGTTCTGCTCGAGGCGGATGAGGTGCATCACGCGAAACTCGCGCTCGAACGCGGCCATGTTCGCCACGCGCGCACCGCGGAACGAATAGATGCTCTGGTCGTCGTCGCCCACGGCGAAGAGCACCGACGATTCGCCGGCAAGCAGCTTCAGCCACTCGTACTGCAGTGTGTTGGTGTCCTGGAACTCGTCGACGAGGATGTGGCGAAAGCGCGCGCGATAGTGCTCGCGCAGCGGCGCATTGCGCGCGAGCAGCTCGTGGCTGCGCAGCAGCAGCTCGGCGAAGTCGACGACACCCTCGCGCTGGCACTGTTCGTCGTAGGCGGCATACAGCTCGACCATGCGCCGCGTGTGTTCGTCGTAGGCCTCGACCGCGCCCGCGCGGCGGCCCTCTTCCTTGGCCGCGTTGACGAAATGCTGCAGCGACTTCGGCGGAAACTTCTCGTCGTCGACGTTCAGCGCTCGCAGCAGCCGCTTGATCGCGGCGAGCTGGTCCTGCGAGTCGAGGATCTGGAACGTGTGCGGCAGGCCGGCGTCGCGGTGATGCGCACGCAGCATGCGGTTCGCCAGTCCGTGGAAGGTGCCGATCCACATGCCGCGCGGCTCGATCGGCAGCATCGCCGACAGCCGGGTGAGCATCTCGCGCGCCGCCTTGTTGGTGAAGGTGACGGCGAGGATGCCGTGCGGGCCGACCTGCCCGGTGCAGATCAGCCACGCGATGCGCGTGGTGAGCACGCGGGTCTTGCCGCTGCCCGCGCCGGCAAGCACCAGCGCGTGCTCGGCCGGCAGCGTGACCGCCGCCAGCTGGCGATCGTTGAGGTGCTCGAGGAGTCTCAGCGTTGCGCTCGGTGGGGGCGCCCGCGCCGGCGCCGTGCCTTCAGCGACGCGCCGCCTTGCGCGTGCGCTGCGACCAGACGGGTTGGCGAGGCGTGAGCGCTCCGTGGCGGATTTCGACGCAACGGTTGACCCAGCGCACCGATTCGTCCTCGTAATCGACGATCGGCGCATTCGCACCGTGGCTGACGCGAACGATCCGGTGGCTCTGCACGCCGAAGCGCTCGAGCAGCGTGGCCACCGCCTGCGTACGGCTCATGCTCAGCTGCACCGCCGCCTCGGGTTCCTCGACCGGATTGGCGTGCCCCGAGACGATCAGCGTGCCCCCGGGGCCGGTGTTGAAGCGCTCGGCCTGCTCGCGAATCACTCCGAGGTACTCCTCGCCGACGCTGGTGGAATCACCCTCGAAGTACACGCGCACGGACAACGCGATGCCGTCCTCGGGCGTCGCGGGAGGACGGCTGGCAGCGATCGGTACGGTGCCGGAGGCGGCGCGGCGCTTGGTGGAGGGATCTGCCTCGGAGGCGGACGAAGTGCGGATTTCGGAATGCAATGCGCTCTCCTTCTGGACGACACGGGCTGCCGGATCACCGCCCGGCGTTGCGCCGGGCCGCTGGCAAGGGCGCGCCCCGGCGGTCGACGCCGAGCGGGCACGGAAATCGAGAGAGGGAAGCGCTCATTCTATCAAATCGCGGTGATCGATGAATCGCGTCAAGACGCGCAGCGGTGAACGCCGGCCCGCGCGCACGCACGCGACGGGCTCGTTCGCGCGCGTGCACGCGAGCGCGGCGTGCATGGCCGCATCCGGAATTCGCGACGGCGCGCAGGTCGGCGCAGGCGCGCGCACTCAACGTCGTTCGTCGACCGTCTTTTCCGTGATGACGATTCCGGGCGCGCGGCAGTTGTCGCGGACGATGCGCTCGAGCCCGCGGAACGCCAGGTCGTGGGCGAGCACGTGGTGCACGGGCACCTCGCGCTGGCGCGCGGCGTACCGGCCCTTGTCGTCGAAGGCCTCGAGGAACGCCGCCCGGTCGAAGCCGGCGCCGAGCCCGTCGAGCGCACCGCCGGTGAGCCACACGCCGCCGTCGGCGCCGAAGGCCAGGCACAGATCGCCGGCGAAGGCGCCGAGCAGCCGCGAGAACCAGCGCGCCGCCTCGGTCGCGGCGCGATCACCGTCGGCCACCAGCGCGGAGACCTGCGGTGCCGCCAGCACCTCGTCGGCTCCGCGCTGCCAGGCGTGCAGGACGCCGAGCCCTTCGCCGCTCAGCAGCCGTTCCCAGGAGACGCGCGTCCAGCGCGTGCGAACGACTTCGCGCAGCCGCTCGAGCGCCGGGTCGTGACCGGCGAAGCCCATGTGTCCGGCCTCGCTCGCGAGCACGCGCTCGAGCGCACTGCCGGCGTCGAGCAGCGCCGCCGCGCCCAGGCCGGTACCGGGACCGATCAGCAGCCGGTGTCCGAGACCGGGCGAGCCCGCTCGCACCACCGCCGCGTCGCCGTCGCCCAGCGCCGGCAGCCCGGCGGCGGCGGCGACGAAGTCGTTGACCAGTCGCAACTCGTCGACGCCGAGCGCGCGGCGAAGCTCCTGCACCTCGAAAGACCACGCGCGATTGGTCATTCGCAGCCGCGCGCCGCGGATCTGCAGGGCGATCGCCAGCGCGGCACGACGAGCGCGATCGGGCTGCGTTCGCTCGAAGGCCTCGGCCGCTTCGGGCAGCGATGCGAAGTCGTCGGCGGGCCGACGCGAGATCGGCGCAAGGCCGGCCGCGGCGGTCCAGCGCGCGAAGCGCGCATTCGTGCCGCCGATGTCGGCGAAGAGCCACGCGTCGTCGGCGCCTTCGGACGCCTTCGCCCCGGGGCGGGCGGCGCTTGCGCCGCGCTTGCGGTTCGAGCCGGACATGCCCCCGACTATACGTCCGAAGGCCGTGAACGAGGCCCCGGATCGGCGTCCGGAGCGAATTCCGGGGGCTTTCGACGCTGGCGTATATTCGCGCGATGATCCGCACGCTGAGATTGTCGCTGCGCTTCGTGCTCCCGCTGGCAATCGCGCTGTTCCTGATGGCGCTGCTCGTCGTTCCCTGGATCGATACGCTCACCACGCGCTGGTTCGTGCGCGACGTCGAGATCCGCGCACAGCTGGTCGGCAACTCGATCGACGACGCCATCACGACGCCGCTGGTGGCGGGAAACTACCCGGCGATCGAGCAGCGCTTCCAGCGGACGATCGGCGACGAGCGCCTGTACGCGCTCGGCCTGTGCCTGCCCGACGGAACGCTGGCCGTGCACACCGATCCGTGGCCGGTGCCGCTCGATTGCAGGACGGCCTCCGAAGCACGCACCGCGCGCAGCCTGTCGGACGAAGCGCTGCACGTCAGCGTGCGCGCGATCACGCGCGACGGCAAGGAGCTCGGCAGCCTGCTCATCGTGCACGACATGAGCTTCATGCAGCGACGCAGCGCCGACACGCGTTTCTGGGTGATCGGGCTGTTCGTCATGGCGGGGCTGGTCATCGCGGGCATCACCGTGCTCGTCGCACAACTCAGCCTGCGCGGCTGGGTCGCCGGGGTTCGCGAGATGCTGCGCGACGAAACGCTGCGCGACGAGACGCTGCGCTCGCCGACGGCGCCCGCCTCGCCCGAGCTGGCGCCGCTCATCGGCGACCTGCGCGAGATGCTGCGCGACATCGAGAGCGAGCAGCGCCTGCACGACGACATGACGCTGCACTGGACGCCGCACACGCTGCGCAAGCTGCTGCGCGAGCAACTCTCGGGCGACGAGATCATCGTCGTCTCGAACCGCGAACCGTACATCCACGAAACCGGGGCGAACGGACCCGTGGTGCGCCGGCCCGCCAGCGGCCTCGTCACCGCCGTCGAACCGGTGATGCGCGCCTGCTCCGGCACGTGGATCGCCCACGGCAGCGGCTCGGCCGATCGCGAGACGGTCGACGCGCGCGACCACGTCGGCGTGCCGACCAACAACCCGTCGTACACGCTGCGCCGCGTATGGCTGACGAAGGAGGAGGAGGAAGGTTATTACTACGGCTTCGCCAACGAGGGCATGTGGCCGCTGTGCCACATCGCGCACGTGCGCCCGGTGTTCCGCAGTTCCGACTGGGAGTATTACCAGCTGGTGAACCGGCGCTTCGCCGGGGCGGTGGTCAACGAGGCGAAGACCGAAGACCCGGTCGTGCTGGTGCAGGACTACCACTTCGCGCTGGTGCCGCACTTCGTGCGCGAGCGGCTGCCGCGCGCGACGATCATCATGTTCTGGCACATCCCCTGGCCGAACCCCGAATCCTTCGGCATCTGCCCGTGGAAACGCGAATTGATCGAGGGCCTGCTCGGCAGCGACATCCTCGGCTTTCACACGCGCTACCACTGCAAGAACTTCCTCGAAACGGTCGACCGCTTCGTCGAGGCGCGCATCGAATACGAATCGTCGACCGTCACCGTCGGCGGACGGGCGACGCGCGTCGAGGCCTACCCGATCTCGATCGCCTGGCCCGAGGCGCCTCCGGAGGGCACGGTGGCGGCCGCGCGCGCGGAGGTCTTCGCGCAGGCAGGCCTGCCGCCCGCACACCGGCTCGCGGTCGGCGTCGACCGCCTCGACTACACCAAGGGGATCATCGAGCGCATGCGCGCGGTCGAGCGGCTGCTCGAACTGCACCCGGAGTGGATCGGCCGCTTCACGCTGATCCAGATCGCCGCGCCGTCGCGCTCGTCGCTCGAGGAATACCAGCGCTTCGAGGCGCAGGTGCGCGAGATCGCCACCGAGATCAACGTGCGATTCGACTCGCCCGGGCCCGAGCCGGTGCGCCTGCTGGTCGAGCACCACGACAGCGCATCGGTGATCCAGCACTACCGCGCATGCGACGTCTGCGTCGTCACCAGCCTGCACGACGGCATGAACCTCGTCGCCAAGGAGTTCATCGGTTCGCGCGACGACGAGCGAGGCGTGCTCATCCTCAGTCAGTTCGCCGGCGCTGCACGCGAACTGCACGAGGCGCTGATCGTGAACCCCTACCATATCGACCAGGTCGCCGAATCGATCCACACCGCACTGACGATGCCCGACAGCGAACAGCAGGCGCGCATGCGCAGCATGCGACAGCTCGTGCGCGAGTTCAACGTGTTCCGCTGGGCCGGACGCATGCTGCTCGACGCGGGCCGGCTGCGCCGGCGCGCCCGGCTGCGTGCGCGGCTCGGCGAAGATGCGCACGAGCTCTCGGCATGAGCGCGTCGCTGCCGCCGATTCTCGGCTCCGACGGCGACGCCGCACTGCGTGCGCTGCTGTCGGCGCCGGCACTGGTCGCCTTCGACTTCGACGGAACGCTCGCACCGATCGTCGAGTTGCCGCCGCTGGCGCGCCTGGACCCGCAGGTCGACGCTTCGTTGCGCGCGCTTGCCGCACGCACCGCGGTGGCGATCGTCTCGGGCCGCGGCCTGGCCGACCTGCGCGCGCGCGCCGACATCGCGTCGATCCGCCTGATCGGCAATCACGGCAACGACGAACTGCTCGGCGACAGCCCGGCCGCGCAGCAGGCGCGACGCACGATGCAAGCATGGCGCACGCAGCTGCAGCAAGCGATCGATGCGCGCTTCGGCGCCGACGGCGGCGTCGAGATCGAAGACAAGCAGGCGACGCTGAGCCTTCATTTTCGCCGCGCAGCCGACCCGGCACGCGCGGAAGAAGAGCTGCGCGCGACGATCGCCGCGCTCGATCCGCCGGCGAAGACGATCGGCGGAAAGTTCGTTCTCAACGTGCTGCCGCCGCACGCCCGCACGAAACTCGAGGCGCTGTCCGAGCTGGCCGCCGAACTGGGCGTCTCGCAGGTCGCCTTCGTCGGCGACGACGTCACCGACGAGATCGTCTTCGCCTCGGCGCCGGCGCACTGGCTCACCGTGCGCGTCGAGCCGCACGGCGCGAGCGCGGCGCGTTTCGCGCTCGCTTCGCAGCCGCAGATCGCCCGCCTGATCGACCGGATGATCGAGTTGCTGCCCGACGTACGCGCCGATCGGTCGCGTTCCTCTTGATGTCGCGCAAGGAATCGCGCGGGCGCTGCGCCCTACAGTAGCGGGTTGACCCCGACGAGTTTCGTGACCCGCGTACCGGCCGATCGATGTTCCCGCCCATCCGTCGATCGCCGCGGCGATCGCTCCGACGACGCGCACTGGCGCTTCGCGACGCTGCTGAGCGCGCCGCACCGCCTGGCGTTCTTCACGGGCATGACGCTGCTCGCGGCTGCATCGCTGTGGTGGACAGCCATCGTCGTGCTGCGAACACTGCCCGGAGCGCCGCCTCCGTTCGTCGTGGCGCCCGGCATCGCGCACGCGCTGGTGATGGCCGGATCGTTCATGCCGATGTTCTTCGCCGGCTTCCTGTGCACCGCCGGACCGCGCTGGCTGCGGGTGCCCGAAGTGTCCGCCGCGTCGCTGCTGCCGCTGTGCGGCGCCTGGCTCGTCGGGTGGACGCTGTTCGTCGTCGGCGCGCAGAGCGATGCGCGCCTCGCCGCCGGCGGGCTCTTTCTCGTCGCGTTCTTCTGGAGCGCCTTCGTTGCACGGCTCGCGCGGATGGTCGCGACCTCGCGGGTGCGCGACCGCCTGCACATGAGCATCATCGCCGGCGCCTGTGCGATCGGCGCGATCGGATTCTGGAGCGCCGCCTGGGCGCTCGCCGCAAGCGAGCCTGCACGCCTGTCCTTCGCCGAACCGACGCTGCTCTACGGTTTCCTCGCACCGGTGTTCGTCGCTGCACTGCACCGGATGGTGCCCTTCGTCCACGTCGCGTCTTCGGCAGCCGAGCGACGCTTCGGCAACGCACCGCTGTGGCTGCTGATCGGCACGCTCGCGCTGCAGCCGACGGTGCAGGCGATCGCCGTCGCGTCGGGCGACGCATCCACCGCGCGAGCGGTGCACGCCCTCGCCCTGGTCGTCGATGCCGCGATGGCAGCGCTCGTCGGCTGGATCGCCCTGCGCTGGCGCGCCGGACAGAACCTGCGCATCCGCCTGCTCGCGATGTTCTTCGTCGCACTGGCCTGGCTGGCGGTCGTGTTCGCCCTGCAGGCGGGCGAAGCGTTCGCGCTCGCGTCGGGGCAACCCGCGGCGGGCCTGCGGCTCGCGCTGCTGCACGCGCTGGCGATGGGTTTCTTCGCGTCGGTGATGATCGCGATGGTCAGTCGGGTCACCTGCGGACAGGCCGGCCGCACGCTCGCGTCGGAGCACGTCGTCTGGTGGCTGTTCGTCGCGCTGCAGGCGGCCGCGCTGCTGCGCCTGGCCGCGGCGGCGCTGCCGGCGCATTCCACGCCGCTCGTCGCGGCCGCCGTCGCCTGGAGCGCGGCGATGCTCGTCTGGTCGCTGCGCTACGCCGGCTGGTACGGTCGCCCGCGCCGCGACGCGCGCGCGCGCTGACCACGCATCCCCTGCAAGGAGAATCTCACCGATGACCGCCTCCCGGGAAGCGGGGCGCAAGCCCGAACTCGTCTGTCCGGCCGGCTCGCTGCGCGCGCTCACGCTCGCCATCGACGCGGGCGCCGACGCGGTGTACATGGGGCTGAAGGACGCGACGAACGCGCGCAACTTCGCCGGACTGAATTTCGATCTCGCGCAGATGCGCAGCGGCATCGACTACGCGCACGCACGCGGGCGCTCGGTGCTGATGGCACTGAACACCTACGCCGACGCGCGCGAGCCGTCGCGCTGGTGGCGCGCGGTCGACACGGCGGCGGACCTCGGCGCCGACGCGCTGATCTGCGCCGACATCGCGGTGCTCGGCTATGCGCATCGCACGCATCCGCAGTTGCGCCTGCACCTGTCGGTGCAGGCCTCGGCCACCACGTACGAGGCGATCGAGTTCTATCGCGAGCGCTACGGCATCCGGCGCGCGGTGCTGCCGCGCGTGCTCACGCTGTCGCAGGTCGCGCACCTCGCGCGGCACACGGGCGCCGAAATCGAGGTCTTCGGCTTCGGCAGCCTGTGCGTGATGGTCGAGGGGCGGTGTGCGCTGTCGTCTTACGCCACCGGCCAGTCGCCGAACACGGCCGGCGTGTGCTCGCCGCCGTCGGCGGTGCGCTGGGAAGACACGCGCGACGGCGTGCAGGCGCGGCTGAACGGCGTGCTGATCGACCGCTACGCGCCCGAGGAGCCGCGTGGCTACCCCACCCTGTGCAAGGGCCGATTCGACGTCGAGGGCACGCGCGACTACGCGCTCGAGGAGCCGACCAGCCTGAACACGCTCTCGATCCTGCCGCAACTGTTCGACATCGGCGTGGCGGCGGTCAAGATCGAAGGTCGGCAGCGCAGCCCCGCCTACGTCGAGCAGATCACGCGCGTATGGCGGGCGGCGATCGACGAGTGCGCTGCCAGGCGCGAGCGCTACAAGGTGCAGCCGCAATGGATCGCCGCGCTCGGTCGCTGGTCCGAAGGCCAGCAGCACACGCTCGGCGCCTACGACCGGCCGTGGCGCTGAACGGGGAGCGGAAGGTGAACGCAACGAACGAACCGGCACGGCGAACGCGCATCAGCGTGGGGCCGCTGCTCTATTACTGGCCGCGCACGGCGGTGATCGAGTTCTATGCGCGCGTGGCCGATTCCGCCGCCGACACGGTAACGCTCGGCGAGGTCGTCTGCTCGCGGCGCCACGAGCTGAAGCTGGCCGACTGGCTCGCGCTCGCACGCGACCTGGCCGCCTGCGGCAAGGAGGTCGTGCTCGCCAGCCAGGCGCTGCTCGAGTCCGAAGGCGAGCTGCGCGAAATGCGCGCGATCGCCGGCCAGCACGAATTCCTCGTCGAGGCAGGCGACGCTTCGGCGCTGCGCACGCTGGCCGGGCATCGCTTCGTACTGGGCCCGCACGTGAACGTCTACAGCCGTCCCGCACTCGAGGAGTACGCGGCGCTCGGTGCGGTGCGCTGGGTCGCTCCGGTCGAACTCGACCTCGGGGCGATCGCCCGTATCGACCCGCCCGACGCTCCGCCCAAGGGCGGTCCGGCGCGCGACGAGCCGATCGAAGCCGAGGTCTACGCCTTCGGGCGCCTGCCGCTGGCGTTCTCCGCGCGCTGCTTCACCGCGCGGCACTATCGGCTGAGCAAGGACGAATGCGGCTTTCGCTGCATCGAGCATCCCGACGGCCTGCTGCTTCGCACCGACGAGGGCGAAGCCTTCCTCTCGCTGAACGGCATCCAGACGCAGTCGGCCGCGCTGCACTGCCTGGTTGCGCAACGCGACGCGGTGCGCGACGCGGGCGTGCAACGCCTGCGGCTGTCGCCGTGCTCGGCGCACTTCGAGGAAGTCGTCGATTGCTTCGATGCCGTGTACAACCGCGGTCTCGACCCGCACGAAGGGCTCGCCGCGTTGCGCGCGCTGGCGCTGCCCGGCGAGCTCGTCGACGGCTTCGCCCGTCACGCGCCCGGCCTGCAAAGGATCGACGCATGAACGCTCATCCCGAATCGGCGCCGCGCACCGGCGGGCTTCCGGTCCCGGCGCCGATGCGCCGCCTGGTCGCGCGCCTGCCGATCGCGCCGCCGTCGATCGCGCTCGCTTTCGCCCTCGATCGCGTGCTGCTGCCGCGCCTGTCCGCCGACGACGTCGCGCAACTGGCCGGCCGCATCGTCGAGATCGAGGTGCTCGACCTCGGCATCCGCTGCCGCGTCTCGCTCGGCGCGCGCGGCTTTCGCGCCGCGCCCGATGGCGGCGCGGCGGCGCTGCGCGTTGCCGCGCAGGCACCGAGCTACCTGCGACTGCTGCGCGGCGAGGAAGACGCCGACCGCCTGTTCTTCGAACGCGCGCTGGTGATGGAAGGCGACACCGAGTACGGGCTCGTGCTCAAGAACACGCTCGACGCGATCGGGCCGCTGCTCGCCTGGCCCGCGGCATTGCGCTGAAGCAGCCGGCGGCGAGTCGCGAGCGGCCCCCCTCGGCGGCCTCGATATACTGCCGCCTCGCCCGGCGAAGGAAGCTGCATCGCGGATGCCCGACGGATTCATTCTCACGCTCTCGTGCCCCGACCGGCCCGGCATCGTCCACGCCGTCTCGGGCTTCCTGCTCGAGCACGGCGGAAACATCCTCGAGGCCGCGCAGTTCGACGACCGCGACACGGGCCTGTTCTTCATGCGCATGCATTTCGAGGCGGGCGCCGGCGAATCGCCCGAATCGCTCGCGCAGGCCTTCGCGCCGATCGGCGCGCGTTTCGCGATGCGCTGGCGCTTCTTCGACAGCGCGCGCGCATCGCCGACGCTGATCCTCGTCTCGCGGCTCGGACACTGCCTGAACGACCTGCTGTTTCGCCACCGCAGCGGATTGCTGCCGATCGACATCCGCGCGGTCGTCTCGAACCACCGCGACTTCTATCGACTCGCAGCTTCGTACGACATCCCGTTCCATCACATCCCGGTGACGGCCGCGACGAAGGAACGCGCCGAGGAGCGACTGATGGAGATCGTCGACGCCGAGGAGATCGAGCTGGTCGTGCTCGCGCGCTACATGCAGATCCTGTCCGAGGACCTGTGCCGGCGCCTCGAAGGCCGCGCAATCAACATCCACCACTCCTTCCTGCCGAGCTTCAAGGGTGCACGACCCTATCGGCAGGCGCACGACCGCGGCGTGAAGCTGATCGGCGCAACCGCGCACTACGTGACCGGCGCGCTCGACGAGGGGCCGATCATCGAACAGGACGTCGAACGCGTCGACCACTCGATGGGCGTCGACACGCTCACCGGCCTGGGCCGCGATATCGAGAACGTCGTGCTCGCGCGCGCGGTCAAGTGGCACGCCGAGCGGCGCATCGTGCTCAACGGCGGCAAGACGGTCGTCTTCCGCTGACGGCGCACGGGCGGGCCGCGGGCGGCCCGTGCCGCGGGCAGCGCCCGTAGAAAGGAGAGACAAGGAAGGAGAGGGAAGGAGAGAAAAGCGCGACAGGGAAGCGACGGACTCAGGCCGCGAGGCGCGCGACGTGTCCGGCGATGACCTGCTCCTCGTCGGTGGGCACCACCCAGGTCGCGACCGCGGAGTCGTCCGCGTGCAGGCGCGGGCCGTTCGCCCGGTTCAGCGCGGCGTCGAGCCGCACGCCCATCCAGCCCAGCAGCGCCGCAATCTCGCGGCGTGCGCGTTCGCTGTGCTCGCCGATGCCGCCGGTGAACACGAGCGCATCGCAGCCGCCGATCGCCACCGCGGTGGCGGCGATCTCCTGCGCAGCACGCTGGCAGAACATCTCGATCGCGAAAGCCGCACGCGGATCTTCGCTCGCCTCGAGCACGCGCATGTCGCCCGAAAGCCCCGACAGCCCGAGCAGGCCCGATTCGCGGTGCAGTCCGCGGCTCACTGCGTCGACATCGAGGTGCAGCTGCTGCTGCAGGAAGAGCGGCACGCCCGGGTCGAGACTGCCGGGGCGCGTGCTCATCACGAGTCCGTCGAGCGTGCTCAGCCCCATCGACGTTCGCACCGAGCGGCGCTCGCGCATGCCGCACACGCTCGCGCCGCTGCCCATGTGGGCGACGACGACGCGCGCGTCGGCCGCGGCACCGAGCAGTTGCGGCAGCTTCTGCGCGATCCACTCGAACGACAGCCCGTGAAAGCCGTAGCGGCGCGCGCCGCGCTCGCGCCACGACGCGGGCAGCGGCATCGTCGTGTGCAGCGCGGGTTGCGTCGCGTGGAACGCGGTGTCGAAACACGCGACCTGCAAGGCGTGGGGCGCGAGCGATCGCATCGCGCGCACGCCGGCGATGCCGAAGCCCTGGTGCAGCGGTGCCAGCGGCGTCAACGACTCGATGAGCGCGAGCACCTCGTCGTCGACTCGCACCGGCCGGATCAGCGCCTGCCCGCCATGTGCGATGCGGTGGCCCACCGCTTCGAGTTCGCCGAGCGCGCCCGCCTCGCCGATGCACGCGAGCACCGCCTCGAGCGCGGCCCGCGAATCGGTCTTCCCGGGCAGGCTGCGCTCGTCGCGCGCGCCGTCGGCGCTACGCCACGAAAGGACGGCCGCGTCGGGCAGGCCCGACACCTGTCCGCGCAGTCTCTCGACGACGTCGCGCCGGCGCTCGCCGCGCGCGTACGAGGCGAACTTGATGCTCGACGATCCGCTGTTCAGCACGAGGATCGTCATCGCCTTCACCAGTCGATCGTCTGGGCCATGTCGACCGCCGCGCTGCGCATCGCCGGCAGGAACTCGAGCGCTTGCTGCAGGCTCAGCCGCGACACCGGCGCGTGCAGCGACAATGCAGCGACGACGCGCCCGTCGGCGTCAACCACCGGCACCGCCAGGCAGCAGACGCCGGGCAGGTACTCCTCGTTGTCGGTGGCGTAGCCCAGTTGCTGCGCGCGTTCGACTTCGACCTCGAGCCGCGCCGGATCGTCGAGCGTCTGCGCCGTGTGCCGGATCAGCGGGCACTGCCGGATCAGCCGTTCGCGCGCCCGGCGCGTCATCGCGGCGAGGAAGACCTTGCCGCAGGCCGACGCGCACAACGGAATGCACGAACCGGCCGACAGCGACACCCGCAACGGCCAGTCGGCCTCGACGCGATCGAGATAGACGACGGAATGACCGTCGGGAACCGCAAGGTTGCAGGTCTCGCCGGTCTGCTCGACGAGTTCCTCGAGGATCGCGCGCCGCGCCGCGCACGACGGCGAATTCAGCAGCACGGCGCCCGACAATCGCGTGAGGCGTCGACCGCTGCGATACCGCTTGCTGCCCGGCTCGCGCGAGACGAGCCCGGCGTATTCCAGGGTCGAAAGGATGCGGAACACCGTCGGCTTCGGCAGGCCGAGCGTGCGGCACAGATCGGCCAGCTGCGGCGGGACTTCGCTCTCGGCGATGGTTTCCAGGACGCGGATCGCCCGCAGGATCGCCGAGCCGACGGGAACCTCGGCCGGCTTGCGCGACGCTGCGGGCAGCGGCTCGGCGAGCGTCGAGACGATTTGCGGATTTCTCATTGCCACGCCATTATGCAGAAAACAGGACGGACCTTTCCGCGCGAAGAGGGCAAAATGTACGAGCGAATTCTGGTACCGGTGGACGGCTCGCGTTTCTCGGAGGAAGTGCTGCCGTATGCGATGAGCATCGCGCAGCGTCTCGGCGCGAAACTCGCGCTGATGCGGGTGCAGGAACGCGAGTCCGGCGACGACGAGGCGACGCGCCAGCTGCAGGCCCTCGCCGATGCGCTGAAGGCCGACGCGCGCACGGTCGCCGGCCGCGGAAACGTCGCCGCGGCGATCCTCGAGGAAGCGGCGCGCGTGAGCGGCACGCTGGTGGCGATGACCACGCACGGGCGCAGCGGACTCGCCGAGGCGATGCTCGGCAGCGTCGCGCACGACGTCGTTCGCACCGGGCACAACCCGGTTCTCGTCTACCGCCCGCGCGGCCGCCAGCCGCAGGGCGGACCCGCGCCGGTGGAGATCAACACCGTGATGCTGCCGATCGACGGCAGCGGTCACTCCGAGTGGATGCAGCAACAGGCCGGCGAATGGGCGCGCGCGCTGAAGGCTCGCCTGCTCGTCGTGCAGGTGATCTCCCCCGAGGCGCGTCCCGATCCCGGCGTGCCGGCGAACGACGCGCTCGAGAGCTCGTACGTGCGCTCGCACGCGGTCGACCTGGGCCGGCGCTACGGCGTCGAGGCAAACTGGGAAGTGCTGCGCGGCGATCCGGCCGAGGCAATGGCACGCTTCATCGGCGAGCGGCGCGACATCCTCGTCGTCATGGCCACCCGCGGACGTTCGGCGCTGCAGGCAGCCGTGCTGGGCAGCGTCACGGCGGGCCTTCTGCGCGAAGGCAACGTGCCGATCGTCGTTCGCGTGCCCTGACCCGGCGCCCGCGCGCGAAGGGGCGGTCGTGACGATCGATGCCGCCGATCTGCGCCGGCTCGAGCAGGCGCGCGATCTGCTCGAGCGCCCGGGCCTGGCCGCGCGCCTGAGCGACCTCCTCGGCGGCCCGATCGAGCGCAGCGTCGAGCTGCTGCCTCGGCCGGTTCGCAATCGGCTCGGCATCGTCACGCATCACGCGCTGCAGCGCTCGGTCGACGCAGCCGCGCGCACGCTCGGACCGGGGCGGCGCGAGGCGAGTCCGAGGCTGCACAAGCTGCTCGGCTCGATGAGCGGCGGCGCCGGCGGCGCTCTCGGCATCGCGGGGCTGTCGATCGAGATCCCGCTGTCCACCGTGCTGATCATGCGCTCGATCCTCGACGTCGCGCGCGCCGAAGGCGAAGGCCCCTCCACGCCGGCCACCCGCATGGCGGCGCTGGAAGTGTTCGCGCTCGGCGGCCGCTCGCCGAGCGACGACGCGGCCGAATCGGGCTACTACGCCGTGCGCGCGGTGCTCGCGCGGGCCGTCAGCGACGCCTCGCGCTACGTCGCGCAGCACGGCGTCGTGCAGGAAGGCGCGCCGGCCATGGTCCGGCTGATCGCGATGGTCGCCACGCGCTACAAGGTCCAGCTCACGCAGAAGGCGGCCGGCATGCTCGTGCCCGGCGTCGGCGCGGCGGCCGGGGCCGCGATCAACCTGCTGTTCATGGACCACTACCAGGCGATGAGTCGCGGACACTTCGCGATCCGCGCGCTCGAGCGCCGCTACGGAGCCGAGGTCGTGCGTCGCGCCTACCGCTCGCATCGGCAGGACCGCGACGCGTCGCTGGTCGTCGACGAAGCCGCGTGAGCGCGCGCGCGGCGATCGCGTGGCTCTGCGTGCTCGGTGCGACGCCGGCAGCCGCGCAGACGCTCGAGCCGGTCACCGTCACCGCCACGCGCAGCGAGCAGCGCGCGTTCGACGCTGCAGCCTCGGTGGACGTCGTCGACGTCGGCGCCGACCCGATCCACGCGCAGCGCCCCGGCGTGGACCTGTCGCAGGCGCTGGGCAGCGTTCCCGGCATCCAGGTGCGCAACCGGCAGAACTACGCGCAGGACCTGCAGGTGTCGTCGCGCGGCTTCGGTTCGCGCGCGAGCTTCGGCGTGCGCGGCGTGCGCCTCGTGCAGGACGGCGTGCCGTTGACGATGCCCGACGGCCAGGGGCAGACCGGGCTGTTCGACCTGGACGGCACCGAGCGCATCGAGGTGCTTCGCGGGCCCTTCGCCGCGTTGTACGGCAACTCCTCGGGCGGGCTCGTCACGGTTTTCACCGAAGATCCCCCGCAGCGACCGACGCTCGGGCTGCACGCCGGCGCGGGCAGCTTCGGCGCCCGCAAGCTCGGCGTGGGCTTCGGTGCGACGGCCGGCGGCTTCGGCGCACGCGCCGACGTCTCGCGTTTTCGCAGCGACGGGTTTCGCGACCACAGCCGCACGCGCCGCGATCTCGCCAATGCCCGGCTCGCCTGGTCCGACGACGCGAATCGCTTCTCGCTCAGCGCGACGGCGCTCGACCAGCCCGACACGCTCGACCCGCTCGGACTGACGCGCGCGCAACTCGCGCACGACCGTCGACAGGCGGGCACCGGCGCGCTCGCCTTCGACACGCGCAAGAGCATCACGCACCACCAGCTCGGCGTCGAATGGCAACGGCGCATCGGCGAGGGCTCGACACTGCGAATGCGCGCGTACGGCGGCGACCGCGTCGTGCGGCAGTTCCTCGCGTTCAAGGGCGCAGCGCCGTCGTCCGGCGGCGTCGTCGACCTGGACCGCGGCTTCGGCGGCCTGAACCTGCAGTGGACCAAGAGCGTTCGCACGGCGCACGGGCGCATCGACGCGACGCTCGGAGTCGACTACGACCGGATGAACGAACGGCGCAAGGGGTTCGTCAACGAGCGCGGCATCGTCGGCGCGCTGCGGCGCAACGAGTCCGACACGGTGCGCGACTTCGACCAGTACGCCGTCGCCGAATGGTGGATCACGCCGCAATGGAAGCTCGCCGGCGGTGCGCGCCGCTCGAACGTGCGCTTCACGGTGCGCAACGCCTTCGTCGCGCCGGGCAATCCCGACGACTCGGGCTCGCGCAGCTACTCGGCCACCAGCCCCGTGCTCGGCGTGCTGTATGCGCTGTCCGACTCGGCGAACGTCCATGCGTCGATCGGCCGCGGTTTCGAGACGCCCACCTTCGCCGAACTGGCGTACCGGCCCGACGGAAGTGCCGGACTGAACTTCGGCCTGCAGGCGAGCCGCAGCACCAACTACGAGCTCGGCCTGAAATGGCGACCGGCTGCCGGCACGCAGGCGAACGTGGCGCTGTTTCACACCGACACCCGCAACGACATCGTTCCCGATGCCAATGTCGGCGGCCGCACCACCTTCCGCAACGCCGCGCGCACGGCCCGCCAGGGCGTCGAGCTCGGCGTCGACTCCGTGCACGGCCACGGCTTCGCCACCTCGCTTGCCTGGACCTGGATGCAGGCACGGTTCCGCGACTATCGTGCGCTCGACGGCAGCGTGCTGTCGGACAACCGGCTGCCCGGCGTGCCGAAAGCCTCGCTGTTCGTCGAGGCGACGTGGCGTCACGCCGAGAGCGGTTTCGTCGCCGGCATCGACGCTTCCTGGAACGGCAAGGTCGCCGTCGACGACGCGAACAGCGAATACGCCGACTCGTACACGGTGGCGAACCTGCGTGCCGGCTTCGATCTGCGCGCCGGCGCATGGCGCATCGAGCCTTTCGTTCGCGTGGAAAACGTCTTCGATCGCCGCTACGTCGGATCGGTGATCGTCAACGCGTCGGGCGGTCGCTATTACGAGCCGGCGCCCGAGCGCAACTACTATGCGGGCGTTCGCGCCCAGGCGACGTTCTGAAGGATGAGGTCTTGAACGGTTTCTGGATCACCGGCATCGCGATCAACCTGGTCGCGCTCGCAGTCGTGCTCGGATGGGCCGTTCGCGCGTGGAAGCAGGCCGACGCGGCCCGACGACGACCGGACGGCAGGCCCGGGGGCAGCGAGCGCGATTCCTGACCGGCGTCGCCGATCGGGCGCCGGCCGCGATCGCGGGGTCGCGGGAACGCGGTTCCACGCCGGCGTTCCGCGCGCACGCGCCGTGTAAACTCGAAGGTTTCCCCCGAGTTCCCCGCCGGCCGCGCCATGCACGAACGTTACGACGCCTCCGAGGTCGAGAAGGCCGCGCAGGCCCACTGGCAGTCGATCGACGCATACCGCGCCGTCGAGAACGACCCGCGCTTTCCGAAAGGCAAGTTCTACGCGTGCTCGATGCTGCCCTATCCGTCGGGCAGGCTGCACATGGGTCACGTGCGCAACTACACGATCAACGACGTCATGTACCGGCATCTGCGGATGAACGGCTACAACGTCCTGATGCCGATGGGCTGGGACGCTTTCGGCCTGCCTGCAGAGAACGCCGCGATGAAGAACGACGTCGCGCCGGCGAAGTGGACGTGGGACAACATCGCGCACATGAAGGCGCAGATGCGCTCGATGGGACTGGCCATCGACTGGCACCGCGAGGTCGCGACCTGCGCGCCCGGCTACTACAAGTGGAACCAGTGGCTGTTCCTGAAGATGCTCGAGCAGGGCATCGCGTACCTGAAGACGGGAACGGTGAACTGGGATCCTTCCGACCAGACCGTGCTCGCCAACGAACAGGTGATCGACGGCCGCGGCTGGCGCTCGGGCGCGCTGGTGGAAAAGCGCGAAATCCCGATGTATTACCTCGCGATCACGCGCTACGCCGACGAGCTGATCGCCGATCTCGGCGCCCTGGGCTGGCCCGAGCGCGTGAAACTGATGCAGGAGAACTGGATCGGCCGCTCGGTAGGCGTTCGCTTCGCGTTCCCGCACGACATCCGCGACGGCGAAGGTGCGCTGGTGCAGGACGGCCGGCTGTACGTGTTCACCACGCGGGCCGACACGATCATGGGCGTCACCTTCGTCGCCGTCGCGCCCGAGCACCCGCTGGCGCTCGTCGCCGCGCAGCGCGATCCGGCGGTGGCGGCATTCGTCGAAGAATGCCGGCGCGGCGCTGCCACCGAAGCCGACATCGCCACGCGCGAGAAGGACGGCCGGCGTACGGGCCTGTTCGTGCGGCATCCGCTCACCGGCGAGCCGGTCGAAGTCTGGGTCGGCAACTACGTGCTGATGAGCTACGGTGACGGAGCCGTGATGGGCGTGCCGGCGCACGACGAACGCGACCTCGCCTTCGCGCGCAAATTCGCACTGCCGGTGCGCCAGGTCATCGAAGTGCGGGACGGGCGCTTCTCCGATGCCCGCTTCTCCGAGACCGGCTGGCAGGACTGGTACGGGTTCACCGCGAACGTGCGGCTCGTGAACTCCGGCCGCTACGACGGACTCGACCACGACGCTGCGATCGATGCGATCGCCGCCGACCTCGAGGCGAAGGGGCTGGGCGAAAAGCGCGTGCAGTACCGCCTGCGCGACTGGGGCATCTCGCGCCAGCGTTACTGGGGAACGCCGATCCCGATCGTGCACTGCGACGCCTGCGGCGCCGTGCCGGTGCCCTACGAGCAGTTGCCCGTCGTCCTGCCCGAAGACCTCGTGCCCGACGGCAGCGGCAACCCGCTGGCGAAGGACGAGCGTTTCCTGCGCTGCGACTGCCCGAAGTGCGGCAGGCCCGCCCGGCGCGAAACCGACACGATGGACACCTTCGTCGATTCGTCCTGGTACTACATGCGCTACTGCTCGCCGGACAACGACGACGCGATGGTCGACGCGCGCAACGACTACTGGATGCCGATGGACCAGTACATCGGCGGCATCGAGCACGCGGTGCTGCACCTGTTGTACGCACGCTTCTGGACGAAGGTGATGCGCGACCTGCGCGGCGAGTTCCCCGGCGACCCCGATCGCGGCCTCGTGCGCTTCGACGAGCCCTTCACCAACCTGCTGTGCCAGGGAATGGTGCTCAACGACATCTACTCGCGGCGCAACGAGCGCGGCGGCATCGAGTATTTCTGGCCCGACGACGTCGAAACCGACTACGACGCCGCCGGCAAGCCGATCGCCTGGCGTTCGCGCATCGACGGACTGCCGGTGGATTACGGCGGCATGGGCACGATGTCGAAGAGCAAGAACAACGGCGTCGATCCGCAGTTGCTGATCGACCGGTACGGCGCCGACACGGCTCGCCTTTTCGTGATGTTCGCTTCGCCCCCCGAGCAGACGCTCGAGTGGTCGGGCGCCGGCGTCGAGGGCGCGCAGCGCTTCCTGCGTCGGCTGTGGGCCTGCGCGTTCGCGCAGCACGCGGCGCTGTCGGTGCAGCCCGGCGCGCCGACGGTCGACCCGCAGGCGCTCGACGAAGCGCACAAGGCGCTGCGCCGCGAAGTGCACACGGTGCTGCGCCAGGCCGACTACGACTATCGCCGCAGGCAGTACAACACCGTCGTGTCGGCTGCGATGAAGATGCTCAACGCGATCGAGGCGGCAAGGCTGCCGCGCACGCCCGTCTCGGACGAGGTGATGCGCGAGGCGCTGTCGATCCTGATCCGCATGCTCTATCCGGTCGTTCCGCACATCGGCCACGCGCTGTGGCGAGAGCTCGGCTTCGAGGCGGCCTGCGGCGACCTGCTCGACGCCGCGTGGCCGCAGGTCGACGAACGCGCGCTCGAGCAGGAGACGATCGAGCTCGTCCTGCAGATCAACGGCAAGGTGCGCGGCTCGGTTCGCGTCGCCGCATCCGCCGACGACGAAGCGATCCGCAGCGCCGCCCTGCAGACCGAAGCCTTCGCCCGCCACGGCGAAGGCCGCACCCCCCGCAAGGTCGTCATCGTTCCGTCGCGGTTGGTGAACGTCGTCGTATGAGCGAGGAAGGCAAGGCGCACCGCACGAACAGCAGGAAGCACGAAGCATCACGCTCGTCGCCGTGCGCGCGCGCGCTGCCGTCGCAAGGCGACGCTGCAGCGCCGGGCCGGATCCGCCCGACCGTCGTTCCCCGCGCCTCGCCGCCCTTCGTCGTCGCCGCGCAGCGGCGCTGCACGTTGCGAGTGGCCGCCGCGGCGGCGCTCGGCGCGGCGATCGTTGCGCCGCTCGCCGGCTGCGGCTTTCGGCTGCGCCGCTCCGCCGAGCTTCCGTTCCGCACGCTGTACACGAGCTTCTCGCCGACTTCGGCGATCGGCGCCGAGTTTCGCCGACTCGTGCGCGTGGCGGAGAACACGCATCTGGTCGACGACCCGAAGGAAGCCGACGCGCGCCTGGAGGTTCTCTCCGAGACGCGCGAGAAGGAGGTCGTCGGCTATTCGTCGACCGGCCGCCCGCGCGAATACCAGTTGCGGCTTCGCTTCACCTTCCGCGTCGTCGCGCGCGACGGCACCGTACTGCTGCCGGCCACCGAGATCGTGCTCCACCGCGACATCACGTCGAGCGACATCGAGCAGGTCGCCAAGCAGCAGGAAGAAGAACTGCTGTACAAGGAAATGCAGTCCGACCTGGTCCAGCAACTGCTGCGCCGCCTCGCGGCGATCGGCAAGTGACGCAACTGCGCGCCGAGGCGCTGGCCGGCGCGCTCGCGCGCCGCGTTCCGCCGATCGTCTGGATCCACGGCGACGAGGCGCTGATCGTCCAGGAGTGCGCGCAGGCGGTGCGCGACGCGCTGCGCGCGCAGGGCTTCGACGAGCGCGAGGTGTTCGAGGCCGGGCGCGGATTTCACGTCGAAGCGCTCGTCGCACAGGCCGATGCGCTGTCGCTGTTCGCGGGTCGACGGCTGATCGAGCTTCGCTTCGGCACGGCCAGACCGACGAAGGAGATCGGCAAGGCACTCGGCGAAGTCGCCGCGCGCGTCGGCGACGACACCCGGCTGCTGGTGAGCGGCTCGAAGCTCGACCGTACGAGCACCGCGAGCGACTGGTTCACGGCGATCGAGCGCCTGGGCTACGTCGTGGCCGCCTGGCCGATCGAGCGCGCGCAACTGCCGCAGTGGATCGCCACGCGGCTGGGCCGGCAAAAGCAGCGCGCCGACCGCGAAACGCTCGAATGGATCGCCGAACGGGTCGAAGGAAACCTGCTCGCCGCGCATCAGGAGATCGCCAAGCTCGCGCTGCTGTGCCCGCAAGGCGAGCTCTCCGGCGACGCCGTCCGCGGCGCGGTGCTCGACGTGGCGCGCTACGACGCCTTCGATCTCGTCGATGCGGCGCTGTCGGCCGATGCGGCGCGCGCATTGCGCACGCTCGACGGCCTGCGAGCGGAGGGCGTTGCCGAACCGCTCGTGCTGTGGGCACTCGCCGATGCGACGCGCACGCTGCTGCGGATTCGCGAGGCGACCGACGCCGGACGGGCGCGCGCGCAGGCGATGCGGGAAGCGCGCGTACCGAGGCCGCGCGAACGCGGCTACGAGCGCGCGCTCGCACGCCTGGACGCCGCGCAGTTGCGCGACGCCCTGCGCGAGGCGGCACGCACCGATAGAATGATCAAGGGCATCGAGCCGGGAGACGCCTGGCAGGCGCTCGAATCGCTCGCGCTGCGCATGGCCGGCGCGCCCGTACTGGCCGGGAGCCGAGATGGAAATTGAATCGTTCGACATCGGCGCCTACGTCGACGACCTCGGACGGCGCGCGCGTTCGGCGAGCCGCACGATGGCACGCGCCGCCACCGCCGCGAAGAATCGGGCGCTCGAAGCCACCGCGGCGGCGATCGCCCGCGAAGCGCGACGACTGGCCGAAGCCAACGAGCGCGATCTCGCCGCCGCGCGTGCCGCAGGGCACGACGCGGCTTTCGTCGATCGCCTGGCGTTGAGCGACTCGGTGCTGTCGGGCATGCGCGAAGGACTGCAGCAGGTGGCCGCGCTGCCCGATCCGGTCGGCGAGATCTCGAACCTGCGCTATCGCCCGACCGGCATCCAGGTCGGGCAGATGCGCGTTCCGCTCGGCGTCATCGGCATCGTCTACGAATCGCGCCCGAACGTGACGATCGATGCGGCGGCGCTGTGCATCAAGTCGGGCAACGCGACCATCCTGCGCGGCGGCTCCGAAGCCTTTCACAGCAACCAGGCGCTCGCCTCGCTCGTGCGCGAAGGGCTGCGCAGCGCGGATCTGCCCGAAGATGCCGTGCAGGCGATCGAGACGACCGACCGTGCGGCGGTCGGCGCGCTGATCGCCTCGCCCCGGTGGGTCGACGTCATCGTTCCGCGCGGCGGCCGCTCGCTCATCGAGCGCATCGCGCGCGAGGCGCGCGTGCCCGTGCTCAAGCACCTCGACGGCGTCTGCCACGTCTACGTCGACGACGAAGCCGACCTCGGGCAGGCGATCCGCATCTGCGACAACGCGAAGACCCAGCGCTACTCGCCGTGCAACGCGATGGAAACGCTGCTCGTCGCAGACGGCGTCGCCGAGCGCCTGCTGCCGGCGCTCGGGCGCATCTACGCCGACAAGGGCGTCGAGCTGCGCGGCGACGAGCGAACGCGCGAGATCCTGTCGTCGCACGCAGTCGCCTGCGCCGCGGCCACCGAAGAAGACTGGCGCACCGAGTATCTGGCGCCGATCCTGTCGATCCGGATCGTGGCCGGCCTCGACGAGGCGATCGACCACATCGCGACCTACGGCTCGCAGCACACCGACGCGATCGTGACGACGAACCACGTGCACGCGATGCGCTTCCTGCGCGAGGTCGACTCGGCGTCGGTGATGATCAACGCATCGACGCGCTTCGCCGACGGCTTCGAGTACGGCCTGGGCGCGGAAATCGGCATCTCCACCGACAAGCTCCACGCGCGCGGGCCGGTCGGTCTCGACGGACTCACGTCGCTGAAGTACGTCGTGTTCGGACACGGGGAAGTACGCAGTTGATCGCGCTGCTTGCGCGATGGGGTCGGCGCCGCGCCGACTTGCAGCCCGCGCGGCAATCCGTGCCGAAGACCGCGCGAGACGACCTCGCGGATTCGCACCCGCCGCCGACGGTCGCTTCGCACCCCACGGCGACGGGTCGGGTCACGTGCAGGTCCATCGACGCGCAGTGCTTCGGCGCGCGTGCGACGCTGCTCGGACGCGAGCGTCGTGCTTGCGGGGCGCGCGGGCAACCGGGGCGAGGGCGGCGCTGCGCCCGGCGCGGCACTCGGCGAGCCGGCCGCTGCCGAAAGCAAACCCGCGGGACCCGTCGCGTCGCGGCGCGCAGCGCCGCTACGCAGCGGGTGCGGGTTTGCGAGGCAGGGCCGGGCAGCCCCCGCGAAGCGGGGGCCGCAGCCGCGTGCCGCGTCGGGCGCAGCGCCGCCCTCGCCCCGGTTGCCCGCGCGCCACGCAAGCGCAACGTCCGCAACGCCCGCGACGCCTGCGACGCTCGCGTCGGGCACAAACCCGACCACCGCGCACCGAACGCGGCCCGCCGATGAGCACCGGGTACCTGTGGGTGAAGGCCCTGCACATCGTGTTCGTCACCAGCTGGTTCGCCGGCCTGTTCTACCTGCCGCGAATCTTCGTGAACCTCGCGCTGGTCCCGGCCCCCGGCGGCGAACGCGAGCGGCTGCTCACGATGGCACGCAAGCTGTGGCGCTTCATGCAACCGCTGATGGGCCTGGCAGTCGCGTTCGGCCTGTGGATGTGGCTGGGCTACGGTGTCGGACGCGGCGCCGGCTGGATGCACGCGAAGCTGGCCGTCGTCGTGCTGCTGCTCGTCTATCACTACGCCTGCGGGCGCCTGCTGCGCGGTCTCGTCGACGGCGCGGATCGTCACACGCACCGCTGGTTTCGCGTCTTCAACGAAATCCCCGTGTTCGGGCTGTTCGCTGCGGTCGCACTGGTCGTCGTCAAGCCGTTCTGACGTGCCCGAAGAGCCCCGAGCGCAGTTCGAGCTGTTCGCCGCCTGTCCGCGCGGCCTGGAGGCGGCGCTCGTCGACGAACTGCAGACACTGGGCGCTGTCGATTGCCGCGCGCTGGGCGGCGGCGTGCGCTTTCGCGGCGACCGGGCGGTCGCCTACGCAGCGAACCTGTGGTCGCGACTGGCGAGTCGCGTCCTGCGCGCGATCGCGCAGCGCCGTTATCGCGACGACGACGACCTGTATCGCCTGTCGAACAGCGTCGAATGGGAGCGCCTTTTCGACGCCGGACGCACGCTGCGCGTCGATGTCAGTGCGCAGCGCTCACCGCTGCGCAGCCTGAACTTCGCGACGCTGCGCATCAAGGACGGAATCGTCGATCGGCTGCGAACCGTGAGCGGCGAGCGCCCTTCGATCGACACGCGATCGCCCGACGTGCGCGTCTTCGCGCACGTCGACGCGCGCCAGGCCACGCTGTACCTGGATCTCAGCGGCGAGCCGCTGTTCAAGCGCGGCTGGCGCTCGGGCGCCGAGGACAAGGGAAGCGCGCCGTTGAAGGAAAACCTGGCGGCCGGCCTGCTCGCGCTCGCGCGCTGGACGCCCGCCATGCCGCTGTACGACCCGTTCTGCGGCTCGGGCACGATCGCGATCGAGGCGGCGCAACGCGCCTTCGACGTGGCTCCCGGTGCTGCGCGCAGCTTCGGCTTCGAGCGGCTGCTCGATCACGACGCCGTGCTGTGGTCGCGGCTGCGCGACGAAGCGGCACTTCGTGCACGCAGCGCGAGGCGGCGAATCGCCGGCGAAGCCGGCGCCGTTCGCATCGCCGGTTCCGACGTCGATCGCGACTGCATCGTGCGTGCTCGACGCAACCTGGTGCACGCCGGCATTCCCGAGGCGGCCGTCGCCTGGCGCGTGCTCGACGCCGGCCGCGCGCCGGCGCCCTTCGGCGATCCGGGCGTCGTCGTGACCAACCCCCCGTACGGCGAGCGACTGCAGGCGCGATCTTCGTCCGCGCCGGACGGCGCGTCGCGGCACGAGGCCGCGATGCGCGCGTTCGGCGCCGCACTGAAGAAGGACTTCGCCGGCTGGCGCGTGTGGGTGCTGAGCAGCGACGCCGAGCTGCCCCGACAACTCGGAATGCAGGAGCGACGCCGTACGCCGCTGTTCAACGGGGCGATCGAGTGTCGACTGTTCGGCTTCGAGGTGTACGGCCCGCGCTGAGGGCGGCCCACGCCAGGCACGCCCAGCCGGCGATGAGCGAAGATCCGCCGAACGGCGCGAACCGCGCGGCCTGCCACACTCCGGCGAGCGCGTGCAGGTAGAGCGCACCGCAGAAGAGCACCGTCCCGGCGAGGAACAGCACGCCGGCGGCGCTGGCCGCACGCGAGTCGGCGGTACGCCCGCAGACCAGGGCGACGATGCACAGCGCGATCGCGTGCAGCATCTGGTAGCGCACCGCGGTGTCGTAGAGCATCAGCGCCGGCGCCGACAGCACGGCCGGCGCGCCGTGTGCCCCGTAGGCACCGGCTGCGACGGCGACGAGGCCGGACAGCGAACCGGCGAAAAGAAATACCCGCTCGGCTTTCCGCGGCGCGGCATGCGGTCCGGAGTGCGTCGGCTGCACCTGGCTCGGCTCGGTGTTCATCGGCCGGCGATCGTCAGGGCGACGACGACGCGGTGTTGCAAAGACCGCCGCGCGTCGCGCGCTCGAAAGCGTCGACGACGATCGCTTCGCGCGAGGTCGCGACTGTCCGCACCGCGGGTGCGACCCGATGCCCGCCTTGCGCGGCCGCACCGTCGCCGTGCTCGACCCGATGCGCGCGCACGACCACGAGCACCGTCTCTTCGTCGCGCGGCGACAACCGCCGCCACGCCTCGTCGAGCGCCGCCTGCGCCGAGCCGGGCGGCCCCGGCACCACGATGAGCGACTGCCCGCTGGCGCAGTCCGCCAACACCGCGCCCGCATCGTCGACCCGGTACATGCCGAGCACGCGCCGCGAAAGCGCCAGCGGATCGACCCGCGACGATCGCGTGAGCACGCCGCCCACGAGCCCATGCAGTTCACGCCCCTCGGGATCGACGAGAACGAGCTCGTCCGGTGCGCTGCGCCGCAGGACGCGCGTACCCTGCCTCGCCTCGAGCACGAGCCGATCGGGCGCGAGCCGGTCCACGCTCCAGCGGCCCTCTTCGTTCACCGCTTCGCCTTGCGCGGGAAGCTCGCGCAGCCGATAGCCGCCGTCGGCGAAGACGGTCACGGTCAATCGGCGCTCGATGCAGCCGTCGCAGGAGTACAGGCCCGAGTACGTTCGCGCGCCGGGGTATCGGGCATCGCGCACCGCGCCGCGCGCGTCGGCGATCGGCTCCTGCGGCGCGTCGGCTGCCGCACCGACGGCGGCAGATCCGAGCGAGGCGCACGCAGCCACCGCGGCGCAGCCGGCCGCGACGCCGACCGAGCGCGCGACGGCAGACCAGGCGCACGCAGGGCGGCCCGCCTGCGCGCCAGACTCACCAGGCATAGCCGACTCCGATCAGCCAGCTCGCGTCGGTCGCGCGCCTTCCGTCGGTCGGCTCGCCTTCCCAGTCGAGGTTGAGCTGCAGCGACGCGGTCATGCCGGAAATGAATGGCAGCCGGATCCCGCTGCGACTTCGAACGGTTACCTGGGCTGCGTCGTCGAGGTTCCAGAACCCGCTCTGGTCGTGGAAAAGCTCGGCCCCGAACCAGTCGATGCGCCGGCTGAGGTTGACGCCCCAACCGAGAGCGGGATAACGCTCGTCCGCACCCTGGTAGCGCCGCAGGTCGACCGCATCGAACCCGCCGCGCACCGACAATTGCGTGCTCTCGGTCTGCAGCAGCTGCGTGCCGAGGCCGGCCCCGATCGCGCTGCGCAGGTCGACGTCGCGAAATCGGTCGTCCTCCAGCGAGGCGCGCAGGTAGGCGAAACGCGCACTGCCTGCGAGGAAGCGATCGTGATTGCCGGAAAGCAGCCAGTTCGACGAAACGAGGTTTCCGGCATCGCGTTCGCGCCGGGCCTTCAGGCCGACCGTGTATCGCCAGCCGCGCGCGCGCGTGTTGAAATCGGTCTCGACGTACAGGCGCTCGCCGTCGCTGTTGCCGCGCAGAAGCGCGCCCGAGAGCGTGATGCGGCCGTCGCGCGAGACGCCTTCGCCGCTCTCCTCGGGGACGGGATTGATGTAGCGGATCGACCGCGCCGCGACATCCAGCGGCGTGGCCGGCGCCGGCTCGGGCTGGGCGGCCGATGCTGCCTCGGTCTGCTGGGCGGCCGGGCCGAAAACCTCTGCGTCGGACACCGGCCGGACCATCATCCGTCCCGGGTCGCCCGGCGAGATCACCGCCCACTCCGTGTGGTCGGTGCGCTCGCGCAGCACGACGACCGGCTTGTCGGTCTGGATGGCACGCACCTCGAAGCGGCGGATCTGCATCTCGCCGGCCCAGGTCGTTTCGAGCGTGAGCGAATCGGGGGAAAGGTGCAGGATGCGGCCGGTCAATCGGTCGCCGTTGTGCAGGTACACCGTGTCGGCGCTCGCGACGACGGGGACGACGCCGGCGAGTGCCGCCGCCAACGGGACGCAGGCCCACACCCGAGAAAGGCGTACGCCGGCGCGCGACCGGCGACGCAGGAACCCCGAACACGACATGCAGGGCGTTATAGACGATCGATTCGGCCGACGCAAACGACGCGAGCAAAACGTGCACGTCTCGCGTATAATCAACGGTTTAGCTCCGCCCGCTGTCGAGTTCGCTCCCGCAGCCTGCGTTCCGGGCCTGCTCCTGGGCGGATGCAGGCCGCCGGTGACGCCCGCCCCGCCCGGTCGACGCTTTCCGGGCGCGAGGCGCCTGCCTCGCCGCGCGAGGCGCCCTGCCGATTCCGCGGCCGGCACGAAAATTGCCGCATGAATTGCGGCATCTCACTGGCAAGGCGTAGCGGCCCCGTCGCCGTCTCGGCGGGCGTGCTGCGCGAGTGCAGAGTAACCGGAGCCCATGATGGCCAAGGAAGAACTGATCGAAATGGAAGGCGTCGTCGCCGAAGTGCTGCCCGATACGCGCTACCGGGTCACGCTGAACAACGGCGTCGAGGTGTCGGCCTACGCGGCCGGCAAGATGAAGAAGCACCGCATCCGCGTGCTTCCGGGGGATCGCGTCACGATGGAGCTGTCGCCCTACGACCTGACGAAAGGCCGCATCCGCTTCCGTCACAAGGACTGAAGCGCTCTCGCGGGCGCGGCGGCGCGTTTCAGACGATGCCGAGGTGCTCGGTGTTGCGAGCCAGGTCGCGTTCCGAGCGTTTGCTGTTCAGCTTGATGTTCAGGCGCAGGTCGTTCACCGAGTCGGCGTTGCGCAACGCATCGTCGTAGCCGATGCGTCCTGCCTCGAACAGGTCGAACAAGGCCTGGTCGAAGGTCTGCATGCCCAGTTCGCGGCTCTTCTTCATGATCTCCTTGATCCCGCCGACGTCGCCCTTGTAGATCAGGTCGGCGATCAGCGGCGAGTTGAGCATGATTTCCACTGCGGGCACGCGTCCCTTGCCGCCGAGCGACGCAATCAGCCGCTGCGAGATGATCGCCTTGAGGTTCAGCGACAGGTCCATCAGCAGCTGGGCGCGCCGCTCCTCCGGGAAGAAGTTGATGATCCGGTCCAGCGCCTGGTTCGCGCTGTTCGAATGCAGCGTCGCCAGGCACAGGTGCCCCGTCTCGGCGAAGGCGACCGCGTGTTCCATGGTCTCGCGGTCGCGGATCTCGCCGATCATGATCACGTCGGGCGCCTGCCGCAGCGTGTTCTTCAGCGCGATCTCCCAGCTCTCGGTGTCGACGCCCACCTCGCGGTGGGTGACGATGCAGTTGCGGTGCGGGTGAACGAACTCGACCGGATCCTCGATGGTCACGATGTGACCGTGTGACATCTCGTTGCGGTGCCCGATCAGCGCCGCCAGCGTATTCGACTTCCCCGAGCCGGTGGCGCCGACGACGATCGTCAGGCCGCGCTTGGTCAGCGCGAGCTCCTGCAGCACCGACGGCAGCTGCAGCTGTTCGAAAGTCGGAATCTCGGTGTTGATCGTGCGCAGCACGATTCCCACGCGGTTCTGCTGCATGAACGCGTTCACGCGAAAGCGCCCGATGCCGGCCGGGCTGATCGCGAAGTTCACTTCCTTGTGCGCCTCGAACTCGGCGGCCTGCCGGTCGTTCATCACCGCACGGGCGAGTTCGAGCGTGTGCTGCGCACTGAGCGGCGTGCCCGACACCGGCTGTACGCGCCCGTCGATCTTGAATGCGGGCGGGAACTCGGCGGTCAGGAACAGGTCCGAACCGTTTCGCGCGATCATCAGCTTGAGCAGGTCGTGCAGGAACTTGGCGGCTTGTTCGCGTTCCATCTTGCAGGCACCTTCGGTTCGGGTTCGTCAGCCGGGGAAGTTTTCTTTCACGGTCGCCACGGCGCGAGCCTCGGCCATCGAGATCGTGTTGCGACGAACGAGATCGGCCAGGCACTGGTCGAGCGTCTGCATGCCGAGCGCGCCTCCGGTCTGGATCGCCGAGTTCATCTGGGCGACCTTCGCCTCGCGGATCAGGTTCCGGATCGCCGGCGTGCCGATCATGATCTCGTGCGCGGCGACGCGGCCGTTGCCGTCCTTCGTCTTGAGCAGCGACTGCGAGATGACGGCGCGCAGCGATTCCGACAGCATCGAGCGCACCATGTCCTTCTCGGCCGCCGGAAAGACGTCGATCACGCGGTCGATCGTCTTCGCCGCCGACGAGGTGTGCAGCGTCCCGAACACGAGGTGGCCGGTTTCGGCCGCCGTCAGCGCCAGGCGGATCGTCTCGAGGTCGCGCAACTCGCCGACCAGGATGATGTCGGGGTCCTCGCGCAGCGCCGAACGCAGCGCGTTGTTGAACGACAGCGTCATCGGCCCGACCTCGCGCTGGTTGATCAGGCAGCGCTTGGATTCGTGGACGAACTCGATCGGGTCCTCGACGGTGAGGATGTGGCCGTAGACGCTCTCGTTGATGTGGTTGATCATCGCCGCGAGCGTCGTCGACTTGCCCGATCCGGTCGGCCCGGTCACGAGCACGAGGCCGCGCGGCGTCATCGAGATCTCGGTGAAGATCTTCGGCGCGTTCAGCTCCTCGAGCGTGAGGATCTTCGACGGAATCGTCCGCATCACGGCGCCGGCGCCGCGCTGCTGCACGAACGCGTTCACGCGAAAGCGCGCCAGGCCCGGAATCGCGAAGGAGAAGTCGCACTCGAGGTGCTCCTCGTACTCCTTGCGTTGCGAGTCGTTCATGATGTCGTAGATCATGCCGTGGACGTCCTTGTGCTCCATCGGCGGCAGATTGATCCGCCGCACGTCGCCGTGCACGCGGATCATCGGCGGCAAGCCGGAGGACAGATGCAGGTCCGAGGCCTTGTTCTTGACGGCAAATGCGAGCAGTTCGGCGATGTCCATCGGACTCCTTCGCGGGCGACGATCGCGCAGGGGACTGCGCGTTGTTGCGCAGACCCGGCTGCGCGCTGTTATCTTGACGAACCGATCTTCAGCAACCCGACCGTCCCGGGCAGCCACCGGCGGCCCGGGCGACCTCCCGGACGATGAACGGCGACTGCCCGTTGCGGCAAAACTACGAGCGCGTCCTCGCGCGCATCGACCGTGCCTGCGAAGCCGCGGCGCGGCCGCGCGCGTCGGTGCGGCTGCTTGCGGTGAGCAAGACCTTTCCCGCCTCCGACGTCCTCGCGCTCGCAGCGCTCGGGCAGCGTGCTTTCGGCGAGAACTACGTGCAAGAAGCGCTGGACAAGATCGCCGCATGCCGCGACGAGTGGTCGCGCAAGTGCACGCAGGCGCAGCGCGACGAGGTGCTCCAGTGGCACTTCATCGGCCCGATACAGTCCAACAAGACGCGCCCGATCGCCGAGCATTTCGACTGGGTCCACTCGGTCGATCGCGAGAAGATCGCGCGTCGACTCGCCGAACAGCGCCCGCCGACGCTCGGAGCGCTGCAGGTCTGCGTGCAGGTCAACGTGTCGGGAGAGACCTCGAAGAGCGGCGTGGCCGCCGAAGCAGCCCTCGCGCTGGTGCAGGCGTGCCGCGCATTGCCGACGCTGCGCGTGCGCGGCCTCACGGCGATTCCCGAGCCCACCGAGGACACTTCGCTGCAGCGCCGCCGCTTCGCGCAACTGCGCGCGCTGCATGAGCGAATCCGCGCCGCGCTCGACCCGGAAGCGGCCGGCGGCTTCGATACGCTGTCGATGGGGATGTCAGCCGACCTGGAATCGGCCATCGCCGAGGGATCGACGATCGTAAGGATCGGAACGGCGCTGTTCGGCAGCCGGGCGGGCACGGGCGGGCGCCCTGGCGCCGGCCGAGCCGGCGATCACCTTTGCGCCGGCTGAGCCGGCGACCGGCCTTGCGCCGGTCTTCTCTTCCTGCCTTGCGCCGGTCTTCTCTTCCTGCCTTGCGCCGGTCTTCTCTTCCCGGCCTTGCCCTGCCTCAGGACACCATCGCCTTCACCGCCGCGGACAGGCGGCTCTTGTATCGCGCGGCGGCGTTCTTGTGGATGATCTTCTTGTCGGCGATGCGATCGATGACACCCTGCGCCGATTGCAGGCTGGTGCGGGCATTCTGCGCGTCGCCGGCGGCGATCGCCTTGCGCACCGACTTGATCGCCGTGCGAAGGCGCGAGCGCAGGCTCGAGTTGTGCAGGTTGCGCTGGACGGCCTGTCGGGCCCGCTTGCGCGCCGAAGCAATGTTCGCCATGAGAGAATCTCGCTCGATTTTCGAACCGCGCGCGCGAGAACTCGGCGCCCGGAAAAATTCTGGAAAGCCTTGGATCATAACCGACTTCCGGGCCGCGCAGCAAGATGGCGGCCACCGTGCGCTTCCCCGGGGCACCGCCGATGAGCCTTGCGAAGGCCGCCGCGACGATCAGCGGCCTGACGTTGCTGTCGCGCATCACCGGGCTGATCCGCGAGAACATCACGGCGGTCGTGTTCGGCGCAAGCGGCTTCACCGACGCCTTCTTCGTCGCGTTTCGCCTGCCGAACCTGTTGCGACGCCTGTTCGCCGAAGGCGCATTCTCGCAGGCCTTCGTGCCGATCCTGGCAGAGGCGCGCGAGCAGGCGCAGCGGGAGCATCCCGACGACGACGCGGCGGCGGCGGCGCGCACGCGTCGCGTCGTCGACCGCATCGCGACGGTGCTGTTCTGGGCCTTGCTCGCCGTCTCGGTACTCGGCGTGATCGGGGCGCCGCTGCTGGTGACGGTGGTCGCCTCCGGGCTGAAGTCGCAACCCGAGGTTTTCGACGCCGCAGTCGTGATGACGCGCTGGATGTTCCCGTACATCCTGTTCGTCTCGCTGGTCTCGCTCGCCGCCGGAATCCTGAACACGTGGCGCCGCTTCGCGGTACCCGCGTTCACGCCGGTGCTGCTGAACCTGGCGTTCATCGCGTCGGCGATCGGCCTGGCCAGGCACTTCGATCCGCCGATCTACGCGCTGGCCGCCGGCGTGGTGTTCGGCGGCGTCGCACAACTCGCGCTGCAGGTGCCCGCGTTGCGTCGCATCGGAATGCTGCCGCGCATCGGCTTCGGACTGCGCGCCGCGCTCGCCGACGCTCACACGCGCCGCATCCTGTCGTTGATGGCCCCGGCCGCGCTTGCCGTGTCGGTCGCCCAGATCAGCCTGCTGATCAACACGCACATCGCGTCGCGCCTGACCGAGGGCAGCGTCTCGTGGATCTCGTACGGCGACCGACTGATGGAATTCCCCACCGCGCTGCTGGGGGTTGCGCTCGGCACCGTGCTGCTTCCGACGCTGTCGCGCGCGCGTGCCGCCGGCCGCGACGACGACTACCGCGCGCTGCTCGACTGGGGACTGCGCCTTTGCGTCGTGCTGGCGGTTCCGTGCATGGTGGGCCTGGCCGTACTCGCCGAACCGCTGACCGCGCTGCTGTTCCACTACGGCCGCTTCGATGCGCACGACGTCGAGATGACCCGGCTCGCCGTCACCGGCTATTCGATCGGCATCGTCGGCCTGGTCGCGATCAAGGTTCTCGCACCCGGCTTCTACGCCCGGCAGGACGTGCGCACGCCGGTGCGCATCGCGCTCGTCGTTCTCGTGGTCACGCAACTGATGAACGTCGTCACGGTTCCGTGGCTGCAGCACGCGGGGCTGACCGTGTCGATCTCGCTCGGTGCACTGGCCAACGCAGCGATGCTGCTCGCCGGACTGTACCGACGCGGTTCGTGGCGACCGTCCCCCGGATGGTCGAAATTCCTGCTGCAGACCTTGCTCGCCGCCGCCGCGCTGGCGGCAGTGCTGCATTACGGCGTCGTCCGCTTCGACTGGATCGCGCTGCGCGCCCAGCCGGCGCTGCGGGTGGCACTCGTCCTCGGTTTCGTCGGCGGCGGCGCTCTCCTCTACGCGCTGGCGCTGCTCGCGCTCGGCATGCGTCCGCTGCACCTGATGCGCACCGGCGTGCGGCGCATCGCATGAGCGCCTCGCCGGGAGCGCGCCTTGCGCATGGCCGCGCGTCGTGTCGACCCCTGCCGCATCGTCCCGGAATCGTCCCATGAAAATCGCATTCGTCGGCGGCGGCAACATGGCTGCCGCGCTGATCGGCGGCCTCGTCGCGCGCGGCGTCGCGGCCGACTCCTTCGTCGTCGTCGAGCCGGCGGCACTGCAGCGCGAGAGACTGCGCGAGCGCTTCGGCGTCGTCGCCATCGAGGCCGCCGAGCCCGAGGCGCTGCGCGGCTGCGAACTGTGCGTGCTCGCCGTGAAGCCGCAACAGATGCGCGCGGCGGTCGAAGGACTGGGCGCGGCACTGGCAGATGCGCTGGTCGTGAGCATCGCCGCCGGAATCCGCAGTGGCGACGTCTCGCGCTGGCTTGGCGGGCATCGCCGGATCGTGCGCGCAATGCCCAACACGCCCGCGTTGATCGGCCGCGGCGTCACCGGACTCTTCGGTGCGGAAGAGCTCGCCGAAGTCGACCGCGATCTCGCCGCACGAACGATGTCGGCGGTCGGCGAAGTCGTCTGGGTCGATGCCGAGCGCGCGCTCGATGCGGTGACCGCGGTGAGCGGCAGCGGCCCGGCCTACGTGTTCCTGATGATGGAGGCGATGCAGCAGGCGGCGTGCAGGCTCGGGCTGGACGAGCGCCAGGCTCGCGTGCTGGTGCTGAACACCTTCGCCGGCGCCGCCGAGCTCGCGCTGCGCAGCGACGAACCGGTCGCCACGCTGCGCGAACGCGTCACGTCGAAGGGCGGCACCACGGCCGCCGCACTCGAGGTGTTCGAATCGAGCCGGCTACGAGCGATCTTCGTCGACGCGCTGCGCGCGGCCGAGCAGCGAGGCGCCGAACTTGGCGAAGAGTTCGGGAAGTAGGCCAGCCGCGCGAACGACGCCCGCGCGGATCCGCCCGGCGCTGCAAACGGCAGCGTGTTCGCTTCCGCACGCTGTTGCGCGCACCGGAACGCGCAGTCGAGCGGCGCGCTGCCCGCGACCCTCACGCCAGCAGGTCTGCCGCGATCCCGGCGAACACCACGGCGCCGAACCAGTTGTTGTGGTTGAAGGCACGGAAGCAGCCGGCGCGGCTGCGGTCGCGGATCATCGTGTAGTGCCAGGCCGCGATCGCGCCAGCGCCCGCGAGGCCTGCGTAATACGGTGCGCCGAGCGACTCGATGCGCCCGACCTGCGCGAGCAGCGCGATCGTCATCGCATAGCAGAACATCACGACGGCGACGTCGAAGCGCCCGAAGGTGATCGCCGCCGTACGGATGCCGATCTTCAGGTCGTCTTCGCGATCGACCATCGCGTATTCGGTGTCGTAGGCGAGCGCCCAGAACACGTTCGCCGCCAGCATCCACCCGGCCGCCGGCGGCAGCGCTTCCTGCACCGCGGCGAAGCCCATCGGAATGCCGAAACCGAAAGCGATCCCCAGGTACGCCTGCGGCAATGCGAGGAAACGCTTGGTGAACGGATAGCTGGCGGCGAGGAACGCGGCTACGACCGCCAGCGCCCAGACCAGCGGGGGAAAGGGCAGCACGAGCAGCAGTGCGACCAGCGACAGCACGGTGAAGACGGCGAGCGCCTCCCACGGGCGCAACGCGCCGGTGGCAAGCGGCCGCGCGCGCGTGCGCTCGACGTGCGCATCGAAGTCGCGGTCGGCCCAGTCGTTGATCGCGCAGCCGGCCGAACGCATCAGCAGCGTGCCGAGCACGAACGCGAAGAGCACGTAGTTGCCGGGCCAGCCGCGGGCCGCGACGAACAGTGCCCACAAGGTCGGCCACAACAGCAACAGCGTGCCGATCGGACGGTGCAGCCGGGTGAGCCGTCCGTACAGCCGCAGCCGGTCGATCGCGGCGAGCATCGGCGGCGGCGCATTCGAGGCGCTCACCGCGGACGCCCTACGTAACGTTCGACGCGGCGAGGGCCGACGGGTTCGACGCGGCGAGGGCCGACGGGTTCGACGCGGCGAGGGCCGACGGCGCGCTTCGCCGCAGCGGGCTCGATCAGCCTGGCCCGTCCCGGACCCTCGGTGACCTGTCCGTCGCCGACGGCCAGCCCGGCGTCGCGCATCTTGCGCAGGTTCTTCTCGCCGACTCCCCGCACGCGAGCGCGCAGGTCGTCGAGGTCGCGGAAAGGCTCGCGCCGGCGGGCGTCGACGATGCGCGCCGCGGTTCTCGGGCCGATGCCGCGGATCGTCTGCAACTCGTCGACGGAGGCGGTGTTCGCGTCGAGCGCGTGCGAGGCGCCGACACCCAGCGCCAGCAGCCCGGCAACGAATGCGCGAATCACGAGCGAACGCACGACCTGCAAGCGCACGACCTGCCAACGCACGACCGGCAAGCGCACGACCCGCGAACGCACGCCGGGCGATTGCAGCGTCGTCGCCGTCATCCGAACAGCTCCCGTGCCGTGGCCGCGGCCGTGCCGAGCTTGCCGACGACGATCCCGGCGGCGCGGTTGGCCAGTTGCACCGCTTCGTCGATCGGACGGCCGGTGGCCAGCATCGACGCGAGCACCGCGACGACCGTGTCGCCGGCGCCCGACACGTCGTAGACTTCGCGCGCCTGCGCGGCGACGTCGAGCGCACCTCGGGCGGAGAACAGCGTCATTCCCTCCTCCGAGCGGGTGAGCAGCAGGTAGCGCACGTCGAGCGATTCGCGCAGCGCCTGTGCGCGTGCGCGCAGGTCGGCCTCGTCGCGCCAGCTGCCGACGACCTCGCGCAGTTCGGCGCGATTCGGCGTGAGGATCGTCGCACCCGCATAGCGCGTGTAGTCGTCTCCCTTCGGGTCGACGATGACCGTACGATGCGCATCGCGCGCCAGCGCGATCAGCGACTCGATGCGCGCGAGCGCGCCCTTTCCGTAGTCGGACAGCACCAGAACGCCGCACGACGGCAGCGCCGCGCGAACGACCTCGGCGCTGCGCGCGAGCATCGCCTCGCCCGGCGCCTGCTCGAAGTCGACGCGCAGCAACTGCTGGTTGCGCCCGATCACGCGCAGCTTGATCGTCGTCGGCACCTGCGGATCGCGCGCGGCGTGCAGCGTGATGCCGCTGGCGGCGGCGAGCGCCTCGATGCGCGTGCCGGGCTCGTCGTCGCCGAGCACGCCGACCAGCGTCGCGCTCACGCCGAGCACGGCCGCGTTGTAGGCGACGTTGGCGGCGCCGCCGAGACGCTCCTCGCTGCGCACGACGCGCACGACCGGCACCGGCGCTTCGGGCGAGATTCGCGAGACGTCGCCGAACCAGTAGCGGTCGAGCATGAGGTCGCCCGCCACGAGCACCCGCGCCGACGAGAAGTCGGGAGCACCTGCCGAGGCGCGAGCAGCCGTCGCGCCGAGGCAGGCAACCGAAGCGCCAGGATCGGCTTGTGCGCGCTCAGCCACGTTCGAGCTCCTCGCTTCGTTTCGGCGCGTAGGTGTCCCAGCGGTTGCAGCCGGGGCACTGCCAGTAGAACCGGTTCGCCTTGAAGCCGCAGTTCGAGCAGACATAGCGTGACAGGCGCCTGGCCTGCGCCTGGATCAGTTGCTGCACGAGTTCGATTTCGGTGCGCTGCCCGTCGTCGCGCAGCGCGGCCTTGAGACTGAGCAGCTTGTCCAGCCCGAGCAGCGAAGGCGAAGCACGCAACGCACGCTCGGCCCACTGCACCGCCTGCTCGCCACCGTCGCGCGCGGCACGCGCATCGAGCAGCGCAGCGAAGGTGTCGATGGAAGGGTGCTGGCGCTGCACCTGTTCGAGCGCTTCGATTCCCTCGTCGCGCCGCCCGAGCGTGCCGAACGCGTCGAGCCAGTGCTGCGCGACGAGCGCGAGCCACGCCGGGTTCGAGCGCTGCACCTCCTTCCACGCGTCGATGGCGTCCTGCGGCCTGCCTTCGGCCAACGCCAGCTCGCCGCGCATCAGCGCCGGGCGCGGATGGTGCGGATCGGCGCGAGCGGCCAGGTCGAGCTCGTGCGCAGCGCCGCCCGCCGGCGACTCGCCGGCCTGCGCCTGTGCGGCGAGTTCGCAGCGAAAGTGCGCGATGGCGCGCGAGCGGTTCTCGCCGAGCTCGCGCTGCAGCCGCTCGGCCAGCTCGATCGCCTGCGGCCAGTCGCGCACCATCTGCGCGATCTCGAGTCGATGCTGCAGCGACTGCAACCCGTGGCGGGTGGGCGCCAGGCGCTTGAAGGCGTCTTCGGCGCGGTCGAGCAATCCGGCTTTCAGGTAGTCCTGGCCGAGCTCGAACAGCGCCTGCTCGCGCTGCGCAGCGTCGAGGTCGCTGCGCTCGACGAGATTCTGATGCACGCGGATCGCGCGATCGGTCTCGCCGCGCCGGCGAAACAGGTTGCCGAGTGCGAAATGCAGCTCGATCGTTTCCGGGTCGACGCGGACGACGTCGATGAACGCGTCGATCGCCTTGTCGGATTGCTCGCTGAGCAGGAAATTCAGTCCGCGGAAATACGCGTCGGGCAGGCCGCCGCGCCGCTCGGCGCCCTGCGCCTGCCCGGCCTCGTAGCGCGATGCGAACCAGCCGAGCCCGAAGAACAGCGGAATCGCCAGCAACCACCAGTTTTCGAGTTCGAACATCGCGCCGCGACGATCAGACGCCCAGTCCGCTGACCGGATCGTGTACCGGTTCGCTCGCCGGCGCAGGCGGCGCGACGGGCTCGGGTGCCGCAGCGGCGAGACGCAGGGCCTTGGTGAGCCGCGCGATTTCGCGCCGCTGTCGAAACAGCGACGGAACGGCCGCGAGCAGGCCCAGCACGACGCCGGCGATGAGGAACACGAGCAGGAAAACGACGAGCGGTGCGTGCCAGGACAGCTGCCCGATCAGGAAGCGCAGCTCGACGTTGTCGGTGTTCGACAGCGCGAAGCCCAGCGCCGCGACGAACAGCAGCAGATTGAACACCCAGGTGAGGAAACGCATCGCGCAGCGCCCCGCGGTGGAAGACGATCGCTATTCTGAAGGACGGAAGCGGTCGCTGCTTCGGCCTCTCGGCCGAGAACGCAGGGAAGAGAGCAGCGGAAAGAGGGAAATCCCGGGCGGAGGGACGAAGCGGCTCGGCACCGCTTCAGTCGTCATCTTTCGCTTCTCTGGCGCCGTCCACGCGTTCGCGCAGTTGCTTGCCCGGCTTGAAGTGGGGGACGCGCTTCTCCGGCACGAGCACCTTCTCGCCCGATTTCGGATTGCGGCCGATGCGCGGCGGCCGGTACGACAGTGCAAAGCTGCCGAAGCCGCGGATCTCGATGCGGTTGCCGTCGGCGAGCGTGCGCGCCATGGCGTCGAGAATCGTCTTGACGGCGAACTCGGCGTCCTTGGCGACCAGTTGCGGATAGCGCTCGGCCAGTCGGGCGATGAGCTCCGACTTGGTCATCGCCTCGGTGGCGTCGTCCGCGTCGAAGGCGTCGTAGTCGTCCGGCTGCAATGACATGTCGTGCCTGCTCCGCTGCAGAGCGGGGGCGCATCGCGCGGCCCCGCCGGAAAACGGGCGCCGCGCGGCAGGTGCCGCGCGGCTCGCCGTTCTCACTCCTTCGGCGTGTCGAGCTTGGCGCGCAGCAGCGCGCCCAGGTTCGTCGTGCCGCTTGCTGCCCCGCTCTCGGCCTGGATGCGCTGCAGCGCCTCGGCCGTCTCCACCGTGTCGCGCGCCTTCAGCGACAGGTTGATCGAGCGGTTCTTGCGATCGATGTTGACGATCATCGCCTCGATCTCTTCGCCTTCCTTCAGGTGCTGGCGGGCGTCCTCGACGCGGTCGCGCGCGATCTCGGAGGCACGCAGGTAGCCCTCGACGTCGCTGCCCAGGTCGATGACTGCGCCCTTCGGATCGACGGTGCGCACCGTTCCGCGGACGACGGCGCCCTTCTCGTTGGTCGCGGCGTAGTTGGTGAAGGGATCGCCCTCGAGCTGCTTCAGGCCCAGCGAGATGCGCTCGCGCTCGGTGTCGATCGCCAGCACCATCGCCTCGATCTCGTCGCCCTTCTTGAAATTTCGCACCGCCTCCTCGCCGGGCTGGTGCCAGGAAAGGTCGGACAGGTGAACGAGCCCGTCGATGCCGCCGGGCAGGCCGATGAACACGCCGAAGTCGGTGATCGACTTGATCGTTCCCTGGACCTTGTCGCCCTTGCGGTGGTTGTCGGCGAACTCCTCCCACGGATTCGGGCGGCACTGCTTCATGCCGAGCGAGATCCGGCGACGATCCTCGTCGATCTCCAGCACCATCACCTCGACTTCGTCGCCCAGTGCGACGATCTTGCCGGGGTTGACGTTCTTGTTGGTCCAGTCCATCTCGGAGACGTGCACGAGGCCCTCGATGCCCGGTTCGATCTCGACGAATGCACCGTAGTCGGTGATGTTCGTGACCTTGCCGAACATGCGCGTGCCCTGCGGATAGCGCCGCCCGATGCCGACCCAGGGGTCGTCTCCCAGCTGCTTGACGCCCAGCGAGACGCGGTTCTTTTCCTGGTCGAACTTGAGGACCTTGGCGGTGACTTCCTGGCCGACGGACAGCACTTCCGACGGGTGACGCACGCGGCGCCAGGCCATGTCGGTGATGTGCAGCAGCCCGTCGATGCCGCCGAGGTCGATGAACGCGCCGTAATCGGTGATGTTCTTGACCACGCCGTGCACGATCGCGCCCTCGTGCAGCGTCTCGAGCAGCTTCGCCCGCTCTTCGCCCTGCGTGAGCTCGACGACGGCACGACGCGACAGCACGACGTTGTTGCGCTTGCGGTCGAGCTTGATCACCTTGAACTCGAGCGTCTTGCCCTCGAACGGCGTGGTGTCCTTCACCGGGCGCGTGTCGATCAGCGATCCGGGCAGGAAAGCGCGGATGCCGTTGGTCATCACGGTGAGCCCGCCCTTGACCTTGCCGGTGATGGTTCCGTCGACCTGCTCGCCCGACTCGAGCGCCTTCTCGAGGTTGATCCACGCCGACAGGCGCTTGGCGCGGTCGCGCGACAGGCGCGTCTCGCCGTAGCCGTCTTCCAGCGCCTCGATGGCCACGGAGACGAAATCGCCTTCGGTGACGTCGAGCTCGCCGCGATCGTTGTGGAACTCCTCGATCGGGATGAAGCTCTCGGACTTCAGGCCGGCATTGACGACCACGAAGTTGTGGTCGATGCGCACCACCTCTGCGGTGATGACTTCGCCCTGACGCATCTCCTGGCGCGACAGGGATTCCTCGAACATGCGCGCGAAACTCTCGGCGGCTTCGGTCGAGGGGGCGGTTACCGACGTTGCGGTTGCTGTACTCAAATTGATTCCCGTATGACGATTTCTCGCCGGGCCGCTCCTACGGTTCGATGCGGCGCCCGGCGGTGTTGCGAAAATCCGGGCAGCGTTTCAGCGCGCCCGGCGCCTGCGCTCGTGATGCGCCCTGAGCACCCGTTCGACGGTGTCGTCGATGTCCAGGTGCGTGGAGTCGATCACGATCGCGTCTTCCGCGGGCCGAAGCGGAGCGACGGCGCGATTGGCATCGCGTTCGTCACGCTGCCGCAGATCCCGCAAAAGGTCGGGGAGTTTAGCAGAAAACCCCTTTTCGATCAACTGCTTATGTCGCCGCTCGGCGCGCGACTCGACGCTCGCCGTGAGGAACACCTTCAGCCCTGCGTCGGGAAAGACCACCGTGCCCATGTCGCGTCCGTCGGCGACGAGTCCGGGGGCGACGCGAAAGTCGCGCTGCAGCGAAAGCAGCGCCTCGCGCACCGACGGAACGACTGCGACGCGCGACGCAGCGTTGCCGACCGACTCGTCGCGCACGATGTCGGTGACGTCCTGGCCGGCAAGCTCGATGCGTCCGTTCGCGAAGCGCACCGGAAGCGCGCGCGCGATCTGCGCAAGGCGCGCGGCGTCGTCGAGGTCGACGCCGGCGCGCTGCGCCTGCAGCGCGCACAGCCGATACAGCGCGCCCGAGTCGAGGTACGACCAGCCGAGCGCGCGCGCGACCGCTTCGGCGACCGTTCCCTTGCCCGAGGCGGTCGGTCCGTCGACGGTGATCACCGGCACGCTCACGAGCCGTGCTCCGCGATGTCGAGCCCGGCGCCGCGTGCGAGCGCGACGAAGCCGGGAAACGACGTGTCGACGTTCCTCGTGTCGTCGACTTCGACGATGCCCGACGAGCGCAGCGCGGCGATCGCCAGCGACATCGCGATCCGGTGGTCGTGGTGTGCGAGGCCGCGTCCTGCGCGGAACACCGCCGCATCGCCGCCGCGGCCGTCGATCACGATGCCGTCGTCGGTGGGTCTCGTCTCGACGCCGAGCGCGCCGAGCCCCTCGGCCATCGCGGCAATGCGATCGGATTCCTTCACGCGCAGTTCCTCGGCGCCGCGCACGACGGTGCGCCCCTCTGCACAGCAGGCGGCGACGAACAGCGCGGGGAACTCGTCGATGGCAAGCGGAACGAGCTCGGGCGGGATCTCGATGCCGCGCAGCGGCGCCGATCGCACGCGCAGGTCGGCGACGGGCTCGCCGCCGGCCAGCCGCTGCGAGACGATCCGGATGTCGGCGCCCATGCGCCGCAGGATTTCCAGGCAGCCGGTGCGCGTCGGATTGACGCCCACGTGCTCGAGCGTGAGGTCGGAGCCGGGCGCGATCGAGGCGCCCACCAGGAAGAACGCCGCCGACGAGAGATCGGCCGGAACGTCGACCGAGGCGGCGCGCAGCGCCTGCCCGCCACGCAGCGAAACGACCGGCCCGTCGCTGCGCACGTCGACGCCGAAGGCACGCAGCATCCGTTCCGTGTGATCGCGCGTGGTCGCCGGCTCGACGACGACCGTCTCGCCGTCGGCGTAGAGCCCGGCGAGCAGCAGCGCCGACTTCAACTGCGCACTGGCCATCGGCAGCTCGTAGCGGATCGCGTGCAGTGCGTCGGCCGGCAGGATGCGCACCGGCGGGCAGCCGTCGTTCGTCTCGATGCGCGCGCCCATGCGCTGCAGCGGCTCGGCCACGCGGCGCATCGGACGGCGCGACAGGCTCTCGTCGCCGACCAGCGTCGACTCGAAGCGCTGCCCTGCGAGCAGTCCCATCAGCAGCCGCATCGCGGTGCCGGCGTTACCGCAATCGAGCGCGTCGCGCGAGCGGCGAAGTCCGTGCAGTCCGCCGCCGCGCACGACGAGCGTGCCGTCGTGCGGCCCGTCGATCTCGACGCCCAGCTGGCGAAAGACGTTCATCGTGGAAATGGCGTCCGCGCCGGTCAGGAAGCCCGAAACGTGCGTCGTGCCCTCGGCGATCGCCCCCAGCATCACTGCGCGGTGCGAAATCGACTTGTCGCCGGGAACGCGGAGGCGGCCGACCAGGCGCCCGCCGGGTCCGACGCGAAAACTGCGCGACATTGAAATTGTTCCTCGGGCCGCTACGAAAAGCGCCCTACGGTTGGAAGATGAACGACCGGACCGACCCGATTCTACCGAGCCCGGCGCCCGCGCCCGCAGAGCCGCTCGATGCGCGAGCGCAGCGGCTGCTCGATTCGCTGCCCGTCGCGCATCGGCTGCCGGTGCTGCTCCGGCACTACCCCCACGTGGTCAATCGGCTCGCCGCCGACTGGCACCTGCCGCGACGGATGATCGAAGTCTTCGACGCGCTGCTGATCGATGCACGCGGCGGGCGCAACGGCTTCGCATTCGAGGCTGCGCTCGAACTGATGCAGTTGCGCGAACACTACGTCGAGGTGCTGCATCCGCAGCTGTGTCCGAAGCCGACGCGGCACGACCCGGACATCTGGCGCTGACAGCGCCGGCGCGCGCCGACGCGGGGAATCGTCGCAGCGGCGCCGACGCTGCCCCGAGCGATCGATCAGGTCAACCGATTGCGCCAGCGGCTCGCCGCGGAGAAGATCTGCACGAGCGCATCGCGATCGCCGTCGCGAAGCGCTCTGCGGATCTCGTCGATGCCGTCGCAGAAGCGCTGCGCCGACTCGAGGCACAGGTCGCGGTTGTCGAGCAGGATGTCCGCCCAGAGCGTCGGCGACGACGCGCCGATGCGCGTGGTGTCGCGCAGCCCGGCACCCGAATACTCGAGTGCGCGCTCGCACAGCTCGTGTCCGGCGATCGCCGCCGAAAGCGCGAACGCCACCGCGTGCGGCCAGTGCGATACGTCGGCGAATACGCGATCGTGCAACAACGGGTCGAGCATCTCGACCTTCGCGCCGGTCGGCTCGAGCAGGCGCGTCACCGCCTCGCAATGCTGCGCCGGGGTCGCATCCACCGGGCACAGCAGCCAGCGGCGACCGCGAAACAGGTCGGGATCGGCCGCCTGGGCGCCGCTGTGTTCGGAGCCGGCGATCGGATGTCCCGGGACGAAGCGCAGGAAAGCTTCGCCCAGTGCGTTGCGCGCGCCTTCGATGATGCTTCGCTTCGTACTGCCGCAATCGGTGACGACCGCCTGCGGCTCGAGCGATTCGCGAATCTGCGCGAACAGCGCCGGCATCGCGGGCACCGGCGCAGCGACGACGACGAAGGCTGCCCCCTGCACCGCTTCGCCCACCGTGTCGCAGGCGCTGTCGACGTGACCGAGTGCGCGCGCGATCCGGGCGTCGTCGCCCGGCGAGTAGCCCGCCACGTGCCAGCCGACCTTCGCGCGCGACAGCGCCGCGGCAACGGATCCGCCGATCAGTCCGACGCCCAGGATGGCGACCTTGCGCTCCTTCACGGGCGTCCTTTCACGCGCGACCCATCGCCTGCTCGAAGGCGCGCAGGAACGTCTCGTTTTCCTCGGGCAGCCCGACCGAAACGCGCAGCCAGTCGGGCAGGCCGTAGTTGGCCACCGGGCGCACGATGACGCCGGCGTGCAGCAGCGCTTCGTAGATGCGCGCGGCGTCGCCGACCCGCACCAGCACGAAATTGCCGTGCGAGGGAACGTACTCGAGTCCCATCCGATCGAAGGCGCGCTGCAGCCGCTGCAGCCCGGCGCGATTCAGTTCGTAGGCGCGTTGCAGGTAGGCCTGGTCGCCGAGCGCCGCGATGGCCGCGGCCTGCGCGATCGAGCTCACGTTGAACGGCTGGCGCACCCGGTTCATCAGGTCGGTGAGTTCGGGCTGCGCCACCGCGAAGCCCACGCGCAGCCCGGCCAGGCCGTAGGCCTTCGAGAACGTGCGGCAGACGACGAGGTTCGGGTGCCTGCGCACGAGCCGGATCGAATCGGAGCGCTGTTCCGGTTCGAGGTACTCGTCGTAGGCCTCGTCGAGCACGACGACGACGTCCTCGGGCACCGATGCGACGAAAGACTCGATCGCCTCGCGCGGCTGCCAGGTGCCGGTGGGATTGTTCGGATTGGCGACGAAGACGATGCGCGTGTCGGTCGCGATCGACGCCCGCATCGCATCGAGGTCGTGCCCGAGATCCCGCGCCGGCACGACGATCGCACGTGCGCCGGTTTCCTGCGTGGCGAGCGGGTAAACGGCGAACGAGTACTGCGAATAGACGGCCGACGTGCCGGGCTGCAGCAGCGCGTGCGCCGCCAGTTCGAGCACGTCGTTCGACCCGTTGCCGAGCGTGATCCAGTCGGCGGGGACGTCCCGATGTTGCGAGATCGCCGCCTTCAGTTCGAAGCCGTTCGAATCGGGATAGCGCGACAGTTCGGCCAGCTCGGCGAGGATCGCGGCACGCGCCGACTCGGGCATGCCGAGCGGATTCTCGTTCGAGGCCAGCTTGACGATGCGATCGGCGTCGAGCCCGTACTGCCGGGCGAGCTCCGAGATCGGCTTGCCGGCCTGGTACGGGGCGATCGCGCGGACGTAGTCGGGGGCGGGAATGTGGCTCACGGGCTCGCTCGCGGATGGAAGCGCCGCGCCCGGCTCGGCGCGGTCCAGACCCGCAAGCATATCGCGAGCGTGCGACCGGCCGTCCGGCGATCGCCTCGTGCGGCTGCGCTCGGGCCGCCGGACTCGCGCGCAGGATCCGTGCGCGATGCCGTTCAGCCGCCCGCCCGCGGATACGAACCGACGATCTTGCAGAAGCTCGATTGCGAGGCGATTTCGCGCAGTGCCGCGGCCACGGCGGGGTCGTCGCGATGACCGATGAGGTCGATGTAGAACAGGTACTCCCAGAGTCCCTGCCGTGCCGGGCGTGACTCGAAGCGCTTCATCGAGACGCCGTGGCGCGCGAGCGGCTCGATCATCGCGTGCACGGCGCCGGCGCGATCGGGCACCGACAGGATCACCGAAGTCTGGTCGGCGCCCGACGGTGCGCACGCATACTGGCCGATCACCGCGAAGCGGGTGCGATTGTGCGGATCGTCCTGGATGCCGGTGGCGACGATCTGCAAGCCGTAGCGCATCGCCGCCTGCTCGCCGGCGATCGCCGCGGTGCGCGCGTCGAGCGAGGCCAGGCGCGCCGCCTCGGCGTTGCTCGCCACCGGAACGCGCTCGACGCCGTGCAGGTGCGCATCGAGCCAGCGCGCGCACTGCGCGAGCGACTGCGCGTGCGAGACGATGCGCTCGATTCCCTGCATCGACGCATCGAGCCGCATCAGGTTCTGGCGCACCGGCAGCGAGATCTCGCCGCTGATCGTCAACGACGTCTGCAGCAGCAGGTCGAGCGTGCGGCTCACCGCGCCCTCGCTCGAGTTCTCGACCGGAACGACGCCGAAGTCGGCGTCGCCCACTTCCACCGACCGGAACACCTCGTCGATCGACGCGCAGGTGATCGCGTCGACCGACGAGCCGAAGTGCGCGAACAGCGCCTGCTCGGAGAAGGTGCCGGGCGGACCCAGGCAGGCGATGCGGAGTCGACGTTCGAGGTCGCGGCAGCCCGAGACGATCTCGCGCCAGATCGCCTCGATCGCGGCGCCCGACAGCGGCCCCGGATTGCGCGCGCGCAGCGCGGCGAAGATCTGCGCCTCGCGCTCCGGGCGCATCACCGGCGCATCGTTGTGCTTCTTCCATTCGCCGACGCGCCGTGCGAGGCGGCCGCGCTCGGCGAGTCGTTCGAGCAGTTCGCCGTCGACGCGGTCGATCTGCGCGCGAAGCGCCTCGAGGGATTCGAGCGGTGCCGCTGCGGAAGCGCCTGGGGGGTCGGCGGGGGAGTCGGGCATGGCGTCGGGCATCGTATCAAAGCGAAGCCGCCGGCAGCCGGTACAGCAGCCAGGGCAACGCGAGTGCGGCAGCGAGCGTCGACAGCGCGACGGTCGCGCTCACCTCGCCCACCTGCGTGCGGTAGCGCTGCGCGAACAGGTACACGTTCGCGCCGGTCGGCAGCGCCGCGGTGACCGTGGCGACCGCCAGCGGCAGCGGCTCGAGCCGCAGCATCCAGTTGCCCACGCTCCAGACGAGCAGCGGAAACAGCGCGCTCTTGACCGCCGTGAGCGCCGTTGCCGTCGCCAGGCCGGCTCTGAGGTCGAACTGCGCGAGCGAAGCGCCGAGCAGCACCAGGCACAGCGGCGTGGCCGCCGCGCCGAGCATCGCCAGCGCGCGGTCGAGCGGCACCGGCAGCGGCCAGTGCATCGCCGACCACGCCAGCCCGGCGAGGATCGGCAGCACGACCGGATGAACGAGTGCCGATCGCGCGACCTGCAGCAGATGCGCACCGAGCGTGCGCCACGACCGATCGACGCCGGAGCGACGGTCGATCGCCGAAGTCTCGAGCACGAAGGTGCCCAGCGACAGGAAGATCAGCGCGTGCCAGGCGATGATCGTCAGCAGGAAAGCCAGCCCGGTCTCGCCGTAGGCCAGCCGCACGACCGGGATGCCGAGCATCACGGTGTTGCCGAACACCGACCCGAGCGCGTGGATCGCCGCGGTTGCCGCGCCGCGCCCGCGCGCGGCCTGCACCAGCAGCACGACGCCGAACAACGGCAGGCCGACCGCGTAATAGGCGAAGGCCGCGCCGGGGGTGAGCCGGTCGAAGTCGACGCGCGCGATCGCACCGAACAGCAACGCGGGCATGAAGATCAGGAACGCGGCGTCCGACAGTGCCCGCACGCCGTCGCCGCCGAGAAGACCGCGCCGGGCCGCGCCGTAACCGACGCCGATCAGCAGGAACACCGGCAGGACGATCTCGCCGAACAACGACACGGGCACCCCGAGGGCGAAGCACGCGCTGCGCGGCGCGTCGCTCAGCCCGCGCCGTTCGTGTCGCCGCCGCCGCCGTCGCGGTCGTTCTCGTCGCCGTCGCCGTTCTCGGCGGCGTCGCCGTTCTCGGCGGCGTCGCGCTCGACGACGCGCTGCACGCGCGACAAGGTCGTGCCTTCGTCGACGGCGATCAGCGTCACGCCCTGCGTGGCGCGACCCATTTCGCGGATCTCGCTCACGCGCGTGCGCACGAGCACGCCGCCGGTGGTGATCAGCATGATCTCGTCGCTCGGGTCGACCAGCACCGCGCCGACGACCTTGCCGTTGCGCTCGCTCGTCTGGATCGCGATCATGCCCTTCGTCCCGCGGCCGTGCCGCGTGTATTCGGCGATCGGCGTGCGCTTGCCGAAGCCGTTCTCGGTGGCCGTGAGCACCGAGCGGCGCTCGTCATCGGCGACGAGCATCGAAATCACCTGCTGGCCTTCCTCGAGCGACATGCCGCGCACGCCGCGCGCATTGCGCCCCATCGGGCGCACGTCGTTCTCGTGGAAACGCACGGCCTTGCCGGCGTCAGAAAAGAGCATCACGTCGTGCGAACCGTCGGTGACCGCGGCGCCGATGAGGAAGTCGCCGTCGTCCAGGTCGACCGCGATGATGCCGGCACGCCGCGGGTTGGAGAAATCGGACAGCGGCGTCTTCTTCACCGTGCCCAGGCTCGTCGCAAGGAACGCGAAGTGCGACTCGTCGAAGCTTCGCACCGGCAGCACGACGGTGATCTTTTCGCCGTCGGCGAGCGGAAACAGGTTGACGATCGGCCGCCCGCGCGCGTTGCGCGTGCCCTGCGGCACCTCCCAGACCTTGATCCAGTAGACGCGCCCGCGATTCGAGAAGCACAGGATGTACTGGTGCGTGTTCGCGATGAAGAGCTGGTCGATCCAGTCTTCCTCCTTCATCGCGGCAGCCTGCCGCCCGCGTCCGCCACGCTTCTGCGATCGGTACTCCGACACCGGCTGGCTCTTGATGTAGCCGGTGTGCGAGAGCGTGACCACCATGTCCTGCGGCGCGATCAGGTCCTCGGTGTCGATCTCGCTGACGTTCAGCTCGATCGCCGAGCGGCGCGCGTCGCCGTACTCGGCCTTGACCGTCGCGAGCTCGTCGCCGACGATCGTCGTGATGCGCTCGGGGCGCGCGAGGATGTCGAGCAGGTCGATGATCTGCTCGATCACCTCGCGGTATTCCTGGACGATCTTGTCCTGCTCGAGGCCGGTGAGGCGCTGCAGGCGCATCTGCAGGATCTCGCCCGCCTGCGCGTCCGAGAGCCGGTAGACGTCGCCCTGCAGGCCCACCGACGAATCGACCCCCTCGGGGCGGAACTCGGCAATGCCGCTGCCTGCACGCTCAAGCATCTCGCGTGCCACGCCGGCGCGCCACTCGCGCGCCACCAGCCGCTCCCGGGCGATCGGCGGCGTGGGCGAGGCCTTGATCAGCTCGATCATCTCGTCGACGTTGGCGATCGCCACCGCGAGTCCCTCGAGCACGTGCCCGCGCTCGCGCGCCTTGCGCAGCTCGAACACCGTGCGTCGCGTGACGACCTCGCGCCGGTGCGCGAGGAAGGCCTCGAGCATCTGGCGCAGGTTCAGCAGCCGGGGCTGGCCGTCGACCAGCGCGACCATGTTGATGCCGAAGGTGTCCTGCAGCTGCGTCTGCTTGTAGAGGTTGTTCAGCACCACCTCGGGCAGCTCGCCGCGCTTCAGTTCGATGACCGCGCGCATCCCCGACTTGTCGGACTCGTCGCGGATGTCGGAGATGCCCTCGATCTTGCGTTCGTTGACCAGTTCGGCGATCCGCTCGAGCAGCAGCCGCTTGTTCACCTGGTACGGCAGTTCGTCGACGACGATCGCGCTGCGGTTGCCGCGGTCGATCTCCTCGAAGTGGGTCTTCGCGCGCATGACGACGCGCCCGCGGCCGGTGCGGTAGCCGTCGCGCACGCCCTGCACGCCGTAGATGATCCCGGCGGTGGGGAAATCGGGCGCCGGAACGATCTCGATCAGCTCGTCGATCGTCGTCTCGGGCCGCGCGAGCAGCGCGAGGCATGCATCGACGATCTCGTTGACGTTGTGCGGCGGGATGTTCGTCGCCATGCCCACCGCGATGCCGGCCGAGCCGTTGATCAGCAGGTTCGGGATGCGCGCCGGCAAGACGGTGGGTTCGAGTTCCTTGCCGTCGTAGTTCGGCTGGAAGTCGACCGTTTCCTTGTCGATGTCGGCAAGCATCTCGCCGGCCAGGCGCTGCAGCCGGCACTCGGTGTAGCGCATCGCCGCGGCGTTGTCGCCGTCGACCGATCCGAAATTGCCCTGCCCGTCGACGAGCTGGTAGCGCAGCGAAAAATCCTGCGCCATCCGCACCAGCGTGTCGTAGATCGACGCATCGCCGTGCGGGTGGTACTTCCCCATCACGTCGCCGACGATGCGCGCGCACTTCACGAAGGGCCGGTTCCAGACGTTGTTGGCCTCGTGCATCGCGAACAGCACGCGCCGGTGCACCGGCTTCAGTCCGTCGCGAACGTCGGGCAACGCCCTGCCGACGATCACGCTCATCGCGTAATCGAGATAGGAGCGACGCATCTCCTCTTCGAGGCTGATCGGGAGCGTTTCTTTGGCGAAAGAGTCCATGCGTCGGGAAATGCGAAAAGCGCGAAAAGCGCGAAAAAACGCGAGAAGGCGCGAAAAAGCGCGAGGGTCACCCTGATCGACCGCCGGCGAAGGCGCGCAAAGCGGCCCCGGAGTCCGGCCCGACCCGCGTAGACACCCCGGCCGGTTGCCGGCGGCAACGCACCGCTCGCAGCGCCGGTCATGGCGGCGGAAAACCGGCTATTTTACCATGCGGGATCGGCGCTCCCGCGACCTGCGCAGCACGTCCCGCGTGACCTGCACCCTGCGCTCGAACGTCCTGCCCTCACTGCTCGAAACGCCATGCCGACTGCCGAACCGCACGCACGCACGCTGATCGAGGCGCAATGGATCGCGCCGGTCTGCGCCGCGACCGAGGCCGCCGCCGCACACTGCCTGGTCGATCACACCGTCGTCGTCGAGGACGACCGCATCGCCGCAGTCCTGCCGAGCGAACAGGCGCGACAGCGGCATCCGGACGGCGTGCGGGTGGCGTTGCCCGGGCACCTGCTCGTGCCCGGCTTCGTCAACCTGCACGCACACGCGGCGATGGCGCTGCTGCGCGGCGTCGGCGACGACATGCCGCTGTCGGCGTGGCTGCGCGAACGGATCTGGCCGCTGGAGTCGCAACTGGTCGATGCGCAGTTCGTGCGCGACGGCTCCACGCTCGCTTTCGCCGAAATGCTGCTCGGCGGAACCACCTGCGTGAACGACATGTATTTCTTCCCCGAGGCGTCGCTCGAAGCGGCGCTGGCCGTGGGCATCCGCAGCGCGCACGGGATCATCGTCGTCGACTTCCCCACGGTGTACGCCAGCGCCGCTTCCGAGTACCTGCGCAAGGGACTGGCGCTGCGCGACCGGATGCGCGACGAGCCGCTGGTCAGCTTCTGCCTGGCGCCGCACGCGCCGTACACGGTCGCCGACGACACGCTGCGCGAGATCGCGACGCTGTCGCGCGAGATCGGCCTGCCCATTCACATCCACGTGCACGAGACCGCCGCGGAGGTCGACGAGGCGATCGTGCGCCACGGCACGCGACCGTTGGCGCGTCTTGACGCACTCGGACTGGTCGGCCCGGAGATGATCGCGGTCCACGCGGTGCACCTGAACGACGACGACCTGCACCGGCTGGCCAGCAAGGGCGCTTCGGTCGCGCACTGTCCGCGCTCCAACGGCAAGCTCGCCTGCGGCATCGCTCCCGCGGCACGGATGCACGAGATGGGCATCCGCGTCGGCATCGGAACCGACGGTTCGGCGAGCAACAATCGGCTGGACCTGCTCGGAGAGGCGCGCACGGCCGCGCTGCTCGCCAAGGCGACGAGCGGGCGCGCCGGCGCCTGGTCCGCCGCCCGCACGTTGCGCGCCATGACGCTCGATGGCGCGGCGGCGCTCGGCCTCGATGCACGCATCGGCTCGATCGAGCCGGGCAAACAGGCCGATCTCGTCGCGGTCGACCTGCGGGCACCCGAATTGTCACCGGTCTACGACCCGGTTTCGCAACTCATCTACGCCTGCGGCAGGGAGCACGTGAGCGACGTCTGGGTGGCCGGAAAGCCTGTTGTGCGTACGCGACAACTGGCTGACCCGGCAGTCAGGGCAATACTCCACGACGTAGTTGGTAGAACAGGCGTGTGGCAGAATCGGGTTGGCGAAATCTTGTCAGGTCAGGTCTGAACTCGGGCCATCCATTTGCGCCTGTCAGCGTCGTAACAGAATTCCAGAAAGGAGAAACATGAATAAACCGGTCAAGCTGACCTGCGTCGTTGCCGCGGCGATGATGTCGGTCTCGATGGTTGCGGTCGCACAGGTCGCTCCCCCCAATAAATCCGGCTACGTGGTGAGCCCCGATCGCACGGTCGTGCGCAGCGGCGCCGGCACGTGCGTGCACACCGGCTACTGGACGCCGGCCGATGCGTTCCCGGGTTGCGACGACGATCTCCTTCCGAAGGCGCCTCCGCCCGCACCGGCGCCCGCGCCGGCACCCGCGCCGGCACCGGCACCGGCACCGAAGCCCGCTCCGGCTCCGGCTCCCACCAGCGAGAAAGTCACTTTCGCTGCCGACACGTTCTTCGATTTCGACAAGTCCGTGCTCAAGCCGGAAGGCAAGGCGCGCCTCGACGATCTCGTCGGCAAGCTCCAGGGCGTGAACCTCGAGGTCGTGATCGCCGTCGGCCACACCGACAGCATCGGCACCGAGAAGTACAACCAGGCCCTGTCGGTACGCCGCGCCGAATCGGTCAAGGCCTATCTCGTCAGCAAGGGTGTCGAGGCGAACCGCATCTACACCGAGGGCAAGGGCGAGAAACAGCCCATCGCCGACAACCGTACCCGCGAAGGCCGCGCGAAGAACCGCCGCGTGGAAGTCGAGGTGGTCGGCACGCGTACGCGTCGCTGATCCCGGACGCTGGCGACCGGCTCGCCGGTCGCCTTCGCAAACCCCGCTTCGGCGGGGTTTTTTTTGCCGACGGGATGCGACCGCGGCCAATCGCTGCGCAGCTCGCCGTGCACCGTAGAATCGCGTTGTCGCCGCCCTGCCACGCCCGATGCCGCTTCCCGTCACACCCAAGCCCCGCGCCCCGAACGTCGATCCGGCCGAGGTGGCGAAGTTCCAGGCTCTCGCCGCGCGCTGGTGGGACCCCGAGTCCGAATTCCGCCCGCTGCACGAAATCAACCCGCTGCGGCTCGAATGGATCGATGCACGCGCAGCGATTGCCGGCAAGCGCGTGCTCGACGTCGGCTGCGGAGGCGGCATCCTGTCCGAGGCGATGGCGCAGCGCGGTGCCAGCGTGCACGGTATCGATCTCGGCGAGCGTGCCCTGCAGGTCGCCGAACTGCACTCGCTCGAGAGCGGCGTCGCCGTCGAGTACGAGCGCATCGCCGTCGAAGTACTGGCACAGCGCGACCCCGGCGCCTACGACGTCGTCACGTGCATGGAGCTGCTCGAGCACGTTCCCGATCCCGAATCGGTGGTGCGCGCGTGTTCGGCGCTCGTGCGCGTGGGCGGCTGGGTGTTCTTCTCCACGATCAATCGAAACGCGAAGGCCTTTGCGCTGGCGATCGTCGGGGCCGAGTACTTGCTGCGGCTTCTCCCGCGCGGCACGCACGAGTACGAGAAGTTCATCCGGCCGTCGGAGCTGGCAGCAGCGGCACGTCGCTGCGGACTCGAGCTGGTCGACGTCACCGGCCTCACCTACAACCCGCTCACGCGCCGTTATCGGCTCGACGCCGGCGACCCCGACGTGAACTACATGGTCGCGTGCCGGCGGATCGACCCGCTGGGCCGGGTGCCCGGATGAGCGGGCGCGCACAACCGGCCGCCCGGGCGCGCGCGCCTCGTGCGGTTTTCTTCGATCTGGACGGAACGCTCGCCGACACCGCGGCCGACCTCGTCGCACCGGTGCAGGCGATGCGCGCCGAGCGCGGGCTTGCGCCGCTGCCCTTCGAGGTGCTGCGCCCGTACGCCTCGATGGGTGCGCGCGGATTGCTCTTCAAGGGGCTGGGCGTCGAACGCGAGGCGCCCGGGTTCGAGGCGCTGCGCGACGAATTCCTGCAGCGCTACGAGGCGGCGATGAACGTGCACACGTGCCTGTTTCCCGGAATGGGCGAGGTGCTCGATGCGCTGGACGACGCGGCGATCCGCTGGGGCGTGATCAGCAACAAGATCGAGCGGCTGGTCGGGCCGATCCTCGAATCGCTCGGCGTGCTCGATCGCGCCGTATGTGCGATCGGCGGCGACACCACCGGTTTTGCGAAGCCGCATCCCGAGCCGCTGCTGCACGGCGCCCGAATCGCCCACGTCGACGCCGCTGCCTGCGTCTACGTCGGCGACGACCTGCGCGACATCGTCGCCGGTCGCGCCGCGAAGATGCGCACGATCGCCGCCGCCTACGGCTTCTGCGGCGAAGAATCGCCGCCGCACAGCTGGGGCGCCGATGCGCTCGCGCACGAACCGCGCGAACTGCTCTCGCTGCTCGGCCTGCGCCGTGCCGGGTTGCCTTCGTCGATCACATGAACCGATCGAGCAGCCGACGACTCTGCGCATCGAGCGCGTCGACGTCGCGCACCAGGTAGTGCACGCCGTTCTCGTCGGCGATCAGCAGCACGTTGCGCGACAGCCGGCGGATCGCCTCCTCGCCGCGCAGCACCAGATGCGCTTCGCCGCGGTCGGTGGCAACGTGCCAGGTCGACGGCGTGAGGAAGCTCGACACCGCGAGGATGCCGCGGATTTCGGGAACGAACTCGCGCGCGGCGAGTTCCTCCTCGACGAGCGCGCGCAGCGAAGCGTCGAGCGACGAGAGCCGCTCGATCCATACGCGCTCGCGGCCGTCGGCGCCGAGCAGCGAGACGCCGTCGTCGGGGGCGGAAACGGGAAACGCACGAACCGGAACGACGCCCGCGTGCGTGCTGCCGTCGGGCCGATGCAGTACGAGTCGGCCGAAGGCGTCGCGCGACAACGAGAACGACGCCGATGCGCAACTCATTGCGCGGCCTCCTCGGCCAGCGCTTCGGCGCCCGCGTCGGCATTGCCGGACGGCTCGATCTCGGCGCGGCGCTGCTGCGCGCGATACAGCTCGAAATAGGCGCCCTCGCGCGCCATCAGTTCGTCGTGCGTGCCGGTCTCGACGACGCGCCCGCGGTCGAGAACGCCGAGGCGGTCGGCCTTGCGCAGCGTACTCAGCCGGTGCGCGATCGCGATCGTCGTGCGGCCCCGCACGAGATTGTCGAGCGCCTTCTGGATCTCCTGCTCGGTGGCGGTGTCGACCGACGACGTCGCCTCGTCGAGAATCAGGATCCGCGGATCGATCAGCAGCGCGCGCGCGATCGAGATGCGCTGGCGCTCGCCGCCCGAAAGCGCCTGGCCGCGCTCGCCCACGAGCGAGTCGTAGCCGTGCGCCAGCCGCAGGATGAACTCGTGCGCGTGCGCGGCGCGGGCGGCGGCAACGATCTCGGCGCGCGAAGCCTCGGGCCGTCCGTACGCGATGTTTTCGGCGATCGTGCCGAAGAACAGGAACGGCTCCTGCAGCACCAGACCGATGTGCCGGCGGTAGTCGGCGATGCGCAGCGCGCGGATGTCGACGCCGTCGACGCGGATCTCGCCGTCGGAGGGATCGTAGAAGCGACAGATCAGGTTCACCAGCGTGCTCTTGCCCGAGCCGCTGTGGCCGACCAGGCCGATCATCTCGCCCGGTGCGATGTCCAGCGCGAGCCCGCGCAGCACCGCGCGGTTGCCGTAGCGGAAGTCGACGTCGCGCACCTCGATGCGTCCTTGCATCCGCGGCAGCGGCACCGGGTTCGGCGCCTGCGGAACGCTGGAGACGTGGTCGAGAATCTCGAAGATGCGCTTCGCGCCGGCGGCCGCCTTCTGCGTGTGAGAGACGATGCGGCTCATCGAGTCCAGTCGCGTGTAGAACCGGCCGATGTACGCGAGAAACGCGGTGAGCACGCCGACCGTGATGCGCCCGCGCGAGACCTGCCAGATACCGAAGGCCCAGACCACCAGCAGGCCGATCTCGGTGGCGAGCGTCACCGACGGCGAGAACAGCGACCAGGTGCGGTTCAGCCGATCGTTGGCGATGCGGTTGTGCTCGTTGGCGAGCCGAAAGCGCTCGGCCTCGCGTCGTTCCTGCGCGAAGGCCTTGACGACGCGGATGCCGGGAATCGTGTCGGCGAGCACGCTCGTGACTTCGGCCCAGATCCGGTCGAGCTTCTCGAAACCGTGCCGCAAGCGCTCGCGCACGAGGTGGATCAGCCAGACGATCAGCGGCAGCGGCATCAGCGTGACGAGCGCAAGCCACGGATCGATCGAGACGAGGATCGCGGCGGTCATCGCGATCATCAGCACGTCGGTGGCGAAATCGAGCAGGTGCAAGGACAGGAAGACGTTGATCCGGTCGGTCTCGCTGCCGATGCGCGCAATCAGATCGCCGGTGCGCTTGCCGCCGAAATACTGCAGCGACTGCCTCAGCAGATGCTCGTAGGCGGCGGTGCGAAGGTCCGCACCGATGCGCTCGCTCACCAACGCGAGCAGGTAGGTGCGCGCCCAGCCGAGCGACCACGCGACGAGCGCCGCCGCCAGCAGGCCGCCGAGATACATCGACACGAGCGCCGCATCGATCGGCACGCCGTTCTGGAACGGAATCAGCACGTCGTCCATCAGCGGCATGGTCAGGTACGGCGGCACCAGCGTCGCGCCGGTGGAGGCGAGCGTGAGCAGGAAGCCGGCCAGCAGCCGACGCTTGTACGGACGCGCGAAGCGCCAGATGCGGAACAGCGCTCCGGCCGACGGGCGCTCGTCGGCGACGGCGCCGGCAGGCGTTGCGTCGTCGCTGTCGTCGATCGCTGCGCGCTCCCTGCCGTCCGCTGTCCCGTCCGCTGTCCCGTCCGCTGTTCCGTCCGCTGTTCCGTACGCTGTTTCGTCGCCTGTTTCGTCCGCCGTTCGGTCCGCGATCGCATCCGCTGCTGCGGGCTCGGTTCCGTCGGTTGTCCCGTCGTCCTTCCCCCGTTGCGCTTGGCGTTGCTGCGCTTCGCGTTCGCGCGCAAAACGTTCCGCGAAACGCTGCACCGCGGGCATCCGCGCGAGCGTGAAGCGCCAGGTCGCCAGGCGCCGGTGCTCGTCGCACAACTGCAGCGTGCCGACGCCGCCGTGATCGTTCAGTTCGAGCCGCGAGCCGGCGGCAAGCGCCAAGGAGGCGGCGCCGGTTCCGCCTGCCTGCAGAAACCACAGCCGCGAAGGGGTCAGAACGAGCAGGCCGCGATGAAAATGCAGCCGCGCGTCGAGGTCGAGTTCCGCCCAGGCGAGCACGCGCAGCGGCGCCGCTTCCGAGATCTGCACGTCGATCTCGCGCCGCCATTCCGAGGGAAACGGATCGTCGGCAAGCAGGTCGGCGGACGGAATCGTGGGCATCGAAACCGGGAAGCTTACTGCATTCGGCCAGCGCGCTCCGGGTCGTCCCGAATGGCCAGCAGGCGCGATACGTGCTTGGACGTCAACCGGAACTATGCTGCCGCGTTGTACGCCGTACTACGCCCCGCCACACCCCACCGACCTCCCTGGATTCCTTCATGCTCGCTCCGCGCCCGCAGGGCTCGTCCGACTCCCGCCTCGACATCGAGATCGTCGAGGCGCACTACATCCGGGGGCCGGGCCGCTGGACCTACCGTCCCGTGCTCGAAGCGGTCGTCGACATCGGCGGCCTCGAGGAGTTTCCGTCGAATCGCCTGCCGGGACTGCCGCAGCGACTCGAGCGCTGGCTGCCCGGACTGGTCGAGCATCGCTGCAGCTACGGGGAACGCGGCGGCTTCCTGCGCCGCCTGCACGAAGGCACCTGGCCCGCGCACATCCTCGAGCACGTCGCCGTCGAGCTTCAGGCGCTCGCCGGCGCACCCCACGCCGGTTTCGGACGCGCACGCGAAACCTCCACGCCGGGCGTGTATCGCGTGGTCATCCGCGCGTTCCAGGAACAGACCGCGCGGGCGGCACTTGCCGCGGGACGCGACCTGGTCATGGCGGCGATCGAGGATCGCCCCTTCGACGTCACCGGCACGGTCGCCCATCTGCGCGCGCTGAACGACGAGCACTATCTCGGTCCGAGCACCGAATCGATCGTGCTCGCCGCCGACGAGCGATCGATACCCTTCATCCGGCTGAACGACGGCAACCTCGTGCAGCTCGGCTACGGCGCGGCGCAACACCGGATCTGGACGGCGGAGACCGACCGCACCAGCGCGATCGCCGAGGGCATCTCGCGCGACAAGAATCTCACCAAGGAGCTGCTGCACGCCTGCGGCGTGCCGGTGCCCGAGGGCCGGCCGGTCGTCGACGCCGAAGATGCGTGGGACGCCGCGCTCGAGGTCGGCCTGCCGGTCGTCGTGAAGCCTTCGGACGGCAATCACGGCCGCGGCGTGTTCACCAACCTGGTCAGTCGCGACGAAGTGCTCGCGGCCTGGAAAGTCGCGCGCGAAGAAGGCAGCGGCGTCATCGTCGAGCGATTCGTGCACGGCAACGAGCACCGCCTGCTGGTGGTCGGCGGACGCGTCGTCGCGGCCACGCGCGGCGAGCCGGCCCACGTCGTCGGCGACGGCCACTGCACCGTCAGCGAGCTCATCGACCTGCAGCTGAACAGCCACCCGCTGCGCGGCAGCACCGAAGACTGCCCGTTGAACTTCGTGCGCATCGATTCTTCGGCGCGCATCGAACTCGCGCGCCAGGGCTTCGACGCCGAGTCGGTTCCCCCCGCCGGCACGCGACTGCTGATCCAGCGCAACGGCAACGTCTCGATCGACGTCACCGACGAAATGCACCCCGAGGTCGCAGCCATGGCGGCGCTGGCGGCCGACGTCGTCGGACTGGACGTCGCCGGCATCGACCTGGTCGCCGACGACATCTCGCGCTCGCTCGAGGAGCAGCGCGGCGCCATCGTCGAGGTCAACGCCGGGCCCGGCCTGCTGATGCACCTGAAGCCTGCGGTCGGCCGGCGCCGACCCGTCGGCGAGGCAATCGTCGAGCACCTTTTCCCCGATCGAGCGAGCGGCCGCATCCCGATCATCGGCATCGCCGGCACGCGCGCCGGTACGCGCATCGCGGCGCTGGTCGCGGCGCTGCTGCGCGACGACGCGGGCTGCCTCGGACTGGCGAACGCCCACGGCGTCTTCGTCGGCGAACGCCGCATCTTCGACGGCGACGCGGCGCGCTGGGACGGCGCACGACGGCTGCTGACGAACCGGTTCGTCGAATGCGCGATCGTGGAGAACGGCGCGCGCTCGATCGTCTCCGAGGGGCTCGCCTACGATCGCTGCAACGTCGGCGTCGTTTCGTCGCTCGAGCGCGACGCGCGCGTCGACGAGTTCGACGTGCGCACGCCCGAGCAGATGTACGCGGTGCTGCGTACGCAGGTCGACGTCGTCCTCGCGGGCGGCGCGGCCGTGCTCGACGCGACCGACCCGATGATCGTCGAGATGGCAGCGCTGTGCGAGGGCGAGACCATCTTCTACGCCGCCTCGCCCCAGGGCGACGCCGTCATCGACGCGCACCTGCGCGAGGGCCGCCGGGCGGTGCGCATCGAAGACGGGCGCATCGCGCTGCGCAGCGGCACCGGCGTGGAATACGTCGGCGATGACGACGCGCTCGGCGGCGAATCGCTCGACGACCTGCTGCCGGCGATCTCCGCGGCCTGGGCGGCCGGCACTTCGACGCGGCGCATTGCCGAACGACTGGCGGCGCTCACCGGACGAGTCGCCGCGATCGCCGACGAGACGGCCTGAAACCGCAGCGGCAGCGGCATCCGCCGCCGCGCCGCGTTGCCTGGAAGCCCTTCATGCAAGTCGAACGAATCCGCGCGCTGCGCGGGCCGAACCGATGGTCCCGAACGCGCGCGATCGAGGCGCTCGTTCGCTGCGACGAAGGCGAACGCGAACTGGCGGCGATCGACGGCTTCGTCGATCGCCTGCGCGATCGCTGTCCCGATCTGATGCGCCTGCCCAACGGAGCGGGTACGCCGCGATCGATGGCGCACGCGCTCGGCGCTGCCGCCTTCGCACTGCAGTCGCGCGCCGGCTGCCCGATCTCGTTCGCGCGCACGGTGCAGACCTGCGAGCCCGGCGTCTACCACGTCGTCGTCGAGTACAGCGAGGAGGCGGTCGGCCGGCTCGCGTTCGAGCTGGCCGAAGCCCTCGTCGGGTCGGTCGCCGCCGACCTGCCCTTCGATCCTGCCGAGGCGATCGCGCGGCTGCGGGCGATCGACGAAGACGAGCGTCTCGGACCGAGCACCGGCGAGATCGTCCAGGCCGCGCGCGCGCGTGGCATCCCCTATCGGCGCCTCACCACGGGCAGCCTCGTGCAGCTCGGCTGGGGCAGCCGGCAGCGGCGCATCCAGGCCGCCGAGATCGACGCGACGAGCGCCGTTTCCGAGCAGATCGCGCAGGACAAGGAACTGACGAAGCAGCTGTTGTCCGACGCCGGGATTCCGGTGCCGCAGGGTGTCGCCGTGGAGACGATCGAGCAGGCACGCGACGCCATGCAGCGGCTCGGCGGGGCGGTCGTCGTGAAGCCGCGCGACGGCAACCAGGGCAAGGGCGTGTCGGTGAACGTACGAACGCGCGAACAGCTCGAGACGGCATGGGCCGGCGCGCTCGAATTCTCCGACGACCTCCTGATCGAACGCTACATACCGGGCAGCGATTTCCGGCTGCTCGTCATCGGCGGACGGCTCGTTGCCGCGGCGAGGCGCGATCCGCCTGCCGTGCTCGGCGACGGCCTGCACACGATCGCCGAACTCGTCGAGGAGATCAACCGCGATCCGCGACGCAGCGACGGCCACGCGACCGCGCTCACCCGCGTCACGCTCGACGCGCTCGCCTGCGCCCGGTTGGCCGCACTCGGCCTGTCGCCGGCTTCGATTCCGGCGGCGGGGGTTCGCGTCGTGCTGCGCCACAACGCGAACCTGAGCACCGGGGGCAGTGCCACCGACGTCACCGACGACGTGCATCCGCAGGTCGCGGCACGTGCGGTCGAAGCGGCGCGCACGGTCGGGCTGGACATCTGCGGCGTCGACGTCGTCTGCGAAAACATCTCGCGTCCGCTCGAAGAACAGGGCGGCGGCATCGTCGAGGTCAACGCCGCCCCCGGACTTCGCATGCACATCGCGCCGTCGTACGGCAAGCCGCGCGCAATCGGCGAGGCGGTGATCGGGGCGATGTTCGACGCCGACGACGACGCCCGCATCCCGGTCGTCGCGGTCACCGGGACGAACGGCAAGACGACCACCGTGCGGCTGATCGCGCAACTGCTCGCCGAGACCGGTGCACGCGTGGGCATCACGACGACGGACGGCGTCTACGTGAACGGACGGCGCATCGACGACGGCGACTGCAGCGGTCCGAGGAGCGCGCGCAACGTGCTGATGCACCCGCACGTGGACGCGGCGGTGCTCGAGACGGCGCGCGGCGGACTGCTGCGCGAAGGGCTCGGCTTCGATCGCTGTCGCGTCGCGGTCGTGACCAACATCGGCGAAGGCGACCACCTCGGCATGAACCATGTCGACGATGTCGACACGCTCGCCCGGATCAAGCGCGTCGTCGTGCAGAGCGTTTCGGTCGACGGATTCGCGGTTCTGAACGCCGACGACGAGCGCGTCGTCGCGATGGCGCCGTGGTGTCCGGGGACGGTCGTGTATTTCGCGCGTTCGGCGACGAATGCGGTGCTCGCCGAGCACCGCACGCACGGCGGATGCGTCGTGTACGTCGACGGCGACGCGATCGTCTGCGCGCAGGGCGGCCTCGAGCAGCGGATCGCCCTGCGCGACGTCGCGCTCACGCGCGGCGGCACGATCGGATTCCAGATCGACAACGCGATGGCCGCCATCGGCGCCGCCCGCGCGCTCGGTCTCGACGGCGACGCGGTGTGCGCGGCACTGCGCCGCTTCGTGCCCGATGCGCGAACCGCACCCGGACGCTTCAACGTGTTCGAGCACGCCGGCGCGACCGTCGTCGCCGACTACGGGCACAACGTCGACGCGATCGGCGCTCTCGTGCAGGCGATCGAATCGTTTGCGGCCACGCGGCGCTCGATCGTCATCAGCGGCGCAGGCGATCGTCGCGACGAAGACCTGCGCGCCCAGACGCGGCTGCTGGGCGAGGCCTTCGACGAAGTGATCCTCTACGAAGACCAGTGCCAGCGCGGCCGCTCCGACGGCGAGGTGGTCGCGCTGCTGCGCCAGGGACTGCAGGGCGCGCGGCGAACGTCGGCAGTTCGCGCGATCCACGGCGAATTCGCCGCCATCGACGCGGCGCTCGACGCGCTCGCGCCGGGCGAGCTGTGCGTGATCCTCGTCGACCAGGTCGAGGCGGCGCTCGCGCACATCGAGCGGCGCATCGCGCAGGCCGCTGCAGCGCCGGCCTGACGCCAGCCGCCTGCCCGCTTCGTCGCGCTCGGCGTCGGCCTACGCACGCGGCCTCGCCCGCTCGATGATCGCCGCGCAGTCCGCCCCGCGCGCCAGCGTCCCGTAGTTGTGGTGTCCGGTGGCGGCGAGCCGCGACGCGCAGAACGCGTCGGCGATCGCCGCCGGCGCGTGCTGCACGAGCAGCGCAGCCTGGATCGACAGCGCCATCCGGTCGACGACGTCGCGCGCGCGGTACTCCAGGTCACCCGGATCGGCGAACTCGCGCCGCAGTGCCGCGACGTAGCGATCGAGCGTATCGTTCGCGCCCCGGGCCTTCGCCACCTCGGTGAAGAACGCCTCGACCGTCGCCGGTGTCTTCTGCATCGCGCGCAGCACGTCCAGGCACTGCACGTTGCCGCTGCCTTCCCAGATGGCGTTGACCGGCGATTCGCGAAACAGCCTTGCGAAGGGACCGTCCTCCATCACGCCGCTGCCGCCGATGCACTCCATCGACTCGTACGTGAGCTGCGGCGTGCGCTTGCAGATCCAGTACTTGCCGATCGCCGTCACCAGCCGCACGAGCAGGTCTTCGTGCTCGTCTGCGGCGCGCGCGTCCAGCGCACGCGCGATGCGCATCGTCAGCGCCAGCGAGCCTTCGTTCTCGAGCACGAGATCGGCGAGCACGTTCTGCATCAGCGGCTGACGGTCGAGCACCTTGCCGAAAGCCGAGCGGATCGAGCAGTGGTGCAGCGCCTGCGCGACCGCCGCGCGCTGCCCCGACGAGGAGCCGACCATGCAGTCGAAGCGCGTCATCGCGACCATCTCGATGATCGTTCGCACGCCGCGGCCTTCCTCGCCGACCATCCAGGCCAGCGCGCCGCGCAGCTCGGTCTCGCTCGACGCATTCGAGACGTTGCCCATCTTGCGCTTCAGGCGCAGCACCTGCAGCGGATTCTTGCTGCCGTCGGGTCGCCAGCGCGGCAGCAGGAAGCACGACAGCCCCCCGGGCGCCTGCGCCAGCACGAGGAAGGCGTCGCACATCGGTGCGGAGACGAAGTACTTGTGGCCGACGAGCTCGTAGGCCTCGCCCGGCCCGTGCGCGGCGCCCACCGGAAACGCGCGCGTCGTGTTCGCGCGCACGTCGGAGCCGCCCTGCTTCTCGGTCATCGCCATGCCGATCGTGATGCCGGACTTCTGCGCATCGGGCACGTTGCGAGGATCGTAGGTGCGCGCCGTGATTCGCGGCTCCCACAGCGCGGCGAGCTGCGGCGTCGTGCGCAGCGTCGGCACGGCGGCGAAGGTCATCGTGACCGGACACTGGTGCCCGGCGTCGACCTGTGAATGCAGGTAGACACCCGCGGCACGCGCGACGTGCGCCCCGGCGCGCGGCGCGGTCCACGGCGACGAGTGCAGTCCGTGCTCGATCGCCGTGCGCATCAGCGCGTGGTACGCGGGATGGAAACGCACGAGATCGATGCGGTTGCCGAAGCGATCGTGCGTGTCGAGCTCGGGCGCGACGCGGTTCGCGACCACGCCGAGGTCCAGATAGTCGGCGGTGCCGATCTTCGCGCCGAACGCCGACAGCTGCTCGTGGGCCCAGCCGGCGCCCTCGCGCTGCACCGCCTCCTGCAGCGCCGCGTCCTGCGCGTACAGGTTGTAGTCGGCCAGCTCGCGGCCGACGTTGATGACTTCGTGCGTCTCGGCGAGATACAGCGAATCCTTGCGAAGCTTTTCGGGGGCGTTCATCGGGAAGTCTCCAGGCAGGAGGAGGTCGAGTCGGAGGGCGGCCGCGCGTGCATGCGCAAGGCCGCAGCGGCGGGAGCGGAATCCAGCGCGCGTTGCGGCCGAACGAGGCCGCCGGCGGCGCCGAGCAGGAAACGTCGCCAGATCGAGTGGCCGACGCCATCGAAGCGCCGTACGGCGTCGACGAAGGCGCGCCGTGCGCTCACGTCGACGAGCGGCGCCGGCAGCAGCGGATCGAAGACGAGCTGGCGAATCGCGTCGTTGCCGAGCACGAAGGACTCGCGGGCGGCCGCCTCGAGCGACAGCGGCGGTGCGCCGACCGACCAGCGCGCAAGCCAGTCCTCGAGCACAGCACGAGTCGTCCGGTACCCGCGATCGAGCATCGCGACGTCCCAGAGGGCCGCCGCACGGCGCGCGCGCTCGTCGTCGAACGCGTGCGCGACGAATACCGCCGCCTCGCCGCCGAGGCCCAGACGCAGCAGACGCTCGCGCGCGGCATCGACCTCGCCGGCGAGGTTGTCGGGACGGACGAACAGACCGGCGTCGAGCTCGCGCAGTCCGAGCAGACCGAGCGCACGCTCACGAATGCGCCGCGAGGCGCGATCGCTGCGCGGCAACGCGCCGACGTGCACGGCGATCCAGCCGCCGTCCCAGTCGCGCACGCGCGCCTCGCTGTCGCGCCAGCTCGCGACGTCGCCGGCGAGCCCAGCCGCCTTCGGCCCGAGACGGTACTGGCCGCGCTCGATCGATTCAATCATCCCGCCGGCAGCCAGTCGAACGAGCGCCACGCGCACGTTGTTCTCGCGAATGCCGAACAGCGCGCACGAGGCAACCGCCTCCCGCGCCGAGAGCCGACGATGGGCGGTGCCCAGCAGCAGATTCAGGATGAGGTGGCGCGCGTCGGGCTTCATGCGCTAAAGTTACATCCAATGACCGCTCTAGCACAAGCGAGTAATGAAATTTGGCGCGCTTGAAATCGACTCAACCGTCTATACTTGATGGATGCGCGAAGTCGTCGCGCAGTGTTGCCAGATACCGAATTCGGGGCCGACCAGGTTTCGACGTGGGTAGCGAAGCGGCACAGGGCATGCCGAGGCGCCTTTTCCTCGTAAATCCATTGGCAAAACCACAAACGCCAACGACGAGCGTTTCGCACTGGCCGCTTAAGGCCTGAGCCGCTGCACCGGGTCGCCGACAG
>JACDJC010000218.1_pt1 | contig 74859 bp, 72 predicted proteins | sample 7454191 | NCBI WGS metagenome assembly JACDJC01 (sample SAMN14253291, study PRJNA609438) | sludge metagenome | isolation source: sludge after 25d culture with pyrite and EDTA | collected 2018-12-20 | reverse complement strand
TGGAGCAGATCTCGCGTCTGCCGCGCGAAACCATACGCCGCAAGCTGCAGCGGTTGAGCGAGCGAGGGTATGTGGAAAGCGACGCGGGCGGCTGGCGGCTTCGCCCCGATTGCATAGGCCAGGAATTGCGGGAGTTCACGCGGGACAGCGCGAAGCAGTTGCTGCACTTGGCGGAGCAGATGAATCAGCTGATCGGCATGGGAATGAAAGGCGCCGGCAAGGAAGGCTGATCGGGCATCGGGGCCTCGTCCGTGGCCGGCCTGCCCGCAATGGCCGGCCAGTGCCGCCCGCCTTGTGACGCTGACAGGCGCTGGGGGCTCAGGCGGCGCTGCGCGCATCGTTCGGCAAGCCCGGCCTGGCGCAGGCTTTCGGCTGCATGGACCGGCTGAAACAGGCATACTGATTCCTGCCATTGTCCTTTGCGCTGTATAGGGCCTGGTCGGCGTTGCCGATCAGCTGCTTGACGGTCGTTGCATCGTCCGGGAAAGTCGTCACGCCCATGCTCGCCGTCAGGTTTAGCTGCTGGTCTTCGAGCTTCAAAGGGTATGCGATGACCTGCAATATCTTCTGGGCAATGTTTTCGGCCTCCGCCAGGTTGTTGATGCCGTCCAGCACGACGGCGAACTCGTCGCCGCCAAGGCGCGCCACCACGTCGCTGGACCGGACGCAATGCTGCAGCCGGTTGCCGACTTCCTTCAGTATGGCGTCCCCGCCCAAATGGCCATAGGTATCGTTAAGGTGCTTGAACCGGTCGAGATCCAGCAGCAGCACGGCAAATTTCGTCCGGCGCCGGCTGTGGCTTTTCACGATATGCTTCAGCCGCGAGAACAGGGCGTGCCGGTTCAGCAGCGCCGTGAGCTGATCGTAGTTCGCCCGGAAGTAAAGATCCGCCTGCACCTGGCTGAGCTCGATGGCGATGGCGGCGATTTCGCCCGCCACGGCCAGGATCACCTTCTCGTAGGCACAGGGGCTGCGGGGGGAGTCGCTGTAGATTGCAAAAGCCCCTCGCACGGTTGCGGTGCTGTCGCTGAACGGATAGGACCAACAGGCGCGCAGCCCGCAAGACAGGGCCGGCGCTTTGAAGTCCACCCAGTTGGGGTGGCTGGCGATGTCATTGACGATGATGGGCTTGTTCAGCGCCATCGCCGCGCCACAGGAACCGACCTTGGGGCCGATTTTCACGCCGATCAGGTTTTCGCTGTAGCTGCGCGGCAGGTGCGGGGCGATCGAGCGGCCGATCGCGGTGCCTGTGCCGTCCAGTGTCAGCACCGAGCATACGGAGCCGGGAATCTGTTTTTCCACGAAGTCGCACAGCGCGGTCAATGATTCGTCCAGCGGCCTTTTCGCGGCGACCAGCCGCAAAACCTTTATCTGGTTTTTCAAGCACGCCAGATTTTCCAGGTCCTTGGAATTGGATGTCAGCCCGTCTTTCGCCCTGCTGCGCATGGTCACCTTGAGTCCTCAACGATAAATCGGTTTGCAAGAAGCAAGAGCATGCAATTGCGCCGGCCGGGGCGTTATGGAGCGATAGACATAATTCCGGTATTCGCCTTTCAAGGACAGGGCGATATAAAAGCCGGCCATGCCGGATAATATGGCGATAAAGCCCGCTCCAAACAAGGCGGAAACCTGCAGTGCTTCAAAAAACCTTTGCCACAGCACGCCAAAAGATATCATCACGACGAACACGGTGAGGCCGTACCTGGCTGCGATAATCAGTCCTTGCCGCAGCATCGACGCCCGCGGAACCGGAGACCAGCCGCGATAATTCACATAATCGCCCATGAAGCAGATAAAAGAGCAAAGGAGCGAAAACAGCGTCACGACCAGCGTGGCCAAGCCCATTACCGAGTCGGGACCCGTGGCGATGCTGTCCTGCGTAATATATACTGCGCCCTGATTATCCAGCGTGAAAAACGCGATGGAAAATCCGCCGATCAATGCCGCCAACCCCATCAGCGTGCTATTGGCGAACGTAGAATGATTAAAGATTCTGCTTATCGACATGATCAAGCCTATTCAAAAATGACGAGCGCATGATACCTAAAAAGATAGGCAGCCTGAACCGGTTGGCTATGTGTTTTCGCCCATTTTGGGCGAGGCCGGATAATGGCAACGGTCGATCGCAAAAGATCCGAACAGTCTTTTGGAAGCGTGAAGATACAGAGGATTTTTTGCATCCCACATGATTCAAGTCATGTTTTTAATTAAACAGAATAAGATTCCATGGATGCGCGGCAGTGGCGGAAAAAAAGCCCTTGTTTCCAAGGGCCTTTTCGCCAGGGCCTGTTCACGTAGACGGGCTCTGGGCTTGGCGGCCGGTTCAGGGCCTGTCGGGCGGCGTCAAGGCAGGAGCGCCTCGATCAGCGACGGCCCCTCTTGCGCGCAGGCGTTCCGGAAGGCCCGCGCGAAGCCGCCGACGGTATCCACGCTCACGGCCGGAACGCCGTGGCCGCGGGCGAGCGACACCCAGTCGAGCGTCGGGCGCTCCAGGTCCAGCATGCGGTGCGCTTGTTCCCCCGGGTTGTCGATGCCGACGCCTTTCAGTTCGCCATGCAGGATCCGGTAGCTGCGGTTGGCCAGGATGATGGTGACGACGTCCAGCTGTTCCCGGGCTTGCGTCCAGAGCGCTTGCAGGGTGTACATGCCGCTGCCGTCTCCTTCGAAACAGACCACTTTGCGTCCGGGGCAGGCGACGGCCGCGCCGGTGGCCATGGGCAGGCCCGAGCCGATCGCGCCGCCCGTGATCTGCAGATAATCGTGCGGGGCGGCGCCGTCGGTGAATTTGAAGAGCGAACGGCCGGACGAGACCGATTCATCGACGACGACGGCGTTTTCGGGCAAGAGGGTCGCCATGGCCTGCATGATGGTGTCGGGGTCGAGCCGGTTGCTTGCGGGCATCTCGGGCGCCGGCGCCTCGGCGGCCGGGCGGTGCCGGGCCGGGCATCCGAGTTCGTCGGCCAGCCACGCCAGCGTGTGCAGGGCGTCGCCGCCGGGCGCGAGGAGCGGAATGAGCTCGCAGCCGGGCGGCATCAGCAGGCGCGGCTTGTCGGGATAGCCGAAGAAGGCGGCGGGGGGATGGCTGCCGACCAGAACCAGCGCTTCGATGTCGCGCAGCATCTGCACGGCCTGGTCCACATTGAACGGTATGCGGGGAACGACGAGATGGCCCCGCCCGCGGGCGAAGCGGCGATTGGACTGCTGGGCGAACAGCCGCAGGTTGGCCAGCCCGCCAAAGCGCGACAGCAGGCGCAGCCCGTCGGCTTCCACGGCGGGCCCGCTCACGAGCAGGCCGACGCGCTTGCCCGAACGCAGCGCCTGCACGGCGCGCGCCATGGCGCCGGCCTCGGCGCGTTGCAGCGCCGCCGGCGGCCGCGCGGCGCGAGGCTCGTCGCCGGGCGCCCAGGCGGTGTCGGCGGGCAGGATCAGGGTGGCGATCTGGCCGTCGTGCGAGCGGGCGGCGGTGACGGCCTCCGCCGTGTCACGGGCGATCGTCCGCCGGCCGCCGACTCTGTGCCAGTCTGAAATCAGGGCGGCCGTGGCGGGCAGGTCGCTGCGCAAAGGGCTTTCGTGCTGGAGATGGTCGCTGGCGTGTTCGCCCACGATGTTCAGGATCGGGGTGCGCGCCTTGCGGGCGTTGTGCAGGTTGGCGATGCCGTTGGCCAGGCCCGGGCCCAGGTGCAGCAAAGTCGAGGCGGGCTTGCCCGCCATGCGGCCGTAGCCGTCCGCTGCGCCGGTCACGACGCCTTCAAACAGGCCGAGCACGCAGCGCATGCCCGGCACGCGGTCCAGGGCGGCGACGAAGTGCATTTCGGAGGTGCCGGGATTGGCGAAGCAGATGTCGATTTCCGACGCGAGCAGGGTCCGGACCAGGGACTCCGCGCCGTTCATCGTAGGGGGCAGGCTCATTCGTGGACTCTTCTTTTACTGCGTGCTGATGTTGTTTTCCTTGATCACTTTCATCCAGCGCTTGCGCTCTGCGTTCATGTAGGCAGCGGCCTCTTGCGGCGAGCGCCCGTCGGGAGTGACGCCCAGGCTCGCAAGCCTGTCCTTGATTTCCGGTTCGGCCAGCACGTCGGCGAACGCTTTCTGCAGCGTTGCGATGCGCTCCGCGGGCGTCGCGCCGGGCACGATGACGCCATACCAGTTGGTCACTTCATAGCCGGGAACGCTTTCGCCGATGGTGGGCACGCCGGGCATGACGGGCGAGCGTTCTTTCCCGGTGGTGCCCAGCGCCAGCAGTTGGCCGGACTGGACGAAAGGCAGGCCGATGGCGGTGGCTTCGAAGGTGACGTCCACCTGGCCGCCCACGACGTCCTTGACGGCGGGATTGCTGCCGCTGTAGGGAATGTGGGTCAGTTCGGTGCCGGTTGCGGTCTTGAAGAGTTCGCCGGCCATGTGCGGCAGCCCGCCGTTGCCGCTGGATGAGAAATTGATCTTCTCGGGATGCGCTTTCGCGTAGCGGATCATTTCGGGAACGGACTTGAATGGCGACTTCGGATTGGCATACAGCACCATGCCGGAAGCGCCGGCTATCGTCACCGCGGCCACGTCTTTTTCCATGTCGGCGTTGAAGTCCTTGACCAGCCCGGGCGATATGCTCAGGTTGCCCATCGTGCCCATGAGCACGGTGTATCCGTCCGGCTCTGATTTCAGCAGCTGTTGCAGCGCGATGATGCCGCCCGCGCCCGCCTTGTTTTCTATGACCACCGATTGGCCCAGCCGCTCGCTGAGGCGGGGGGCGATCAGGCGGCCGATGGTGTCGATGGCTCCGCCGGGAGGAAAGCCGATCATGACGCGTATGGGCCGTTCGGGATAGGCGGCGCCGGCCGGGCCGGCCGGCAGCAGCGCGGCCATGCCGGCGGCGAGTGCAAGTCCACAGGCGAGTTTCTTCATCTGGTCTCCCATTTTTAAGGAAATATTATTGAATAGAGGAAATGAATCTATTTCTTGTCGTGTGCCGCTGCCGCGAGCCTCATCCTTGCTGCGGACGGTCGGCACAGAATTGATTTGAATCAATATAAAAATATTACCATATAGTAAGATTTATTGTATATTTCGGCCTTTGCGCGGGTGCTCCGCGCAGGCATCAACAGGGAGAAACGATGGGAAGGCGCATAGAGGCCTATGCCGGCACCGCCGGCCATTCGGCCTGGTTCAGCGACGATCTGGGGCAAACGTGGGTGCATCCCAACAGCCATTCAGGCATGTACCTGGAGGCGCGAGTCTGGTCATACAGCAGTCACGCGGCGCAGCCGACGGTGTTGTGGGCGGGCACGGACATGGGTTTGTTCCGATGGGATGAAACCACCACGCGCTGGACGCCGGTGGCTTCTCCTTTGAAAGACGTATGGTCGGTGGTCCAGCACCCCGATGATCCGGACCTGCTGTTCGCCGGCGGGCGTCCGGCCGAGCTTTATCGCTCCGCGGACGGAGGCGCCAGCTGGGTCGGCGTGCCCGCGCCGGGCATGGCCGATTTTTCCCCCATCAACCAGGGGCCGACCCGGGTGACGCAAATCCTCGTGGACCCGCTGGACCGCGACATCGTGTGGGCGGCGATAGAGATCGGCGGCATTTTCCGCAGCACGGACCGCGGCAGGAGCTGGGAAGCCCGCACGGAAGGGCTGATTTCTCTGGACGTCCATGGGCTGGCGATCATCCGTCGTGAAAATGGCCGCCGCATCATGTTCGCGACCACCAATCAAGGCCTGCATCGCAGCGACGACGGCGGCGAAACCTGGGTCTTCCAGAAGCTGGATTCGCCCTGGCAATATACGCGCGCGGTGGTGCCCAGGGCCGACACCGACCGTATCGTGTTTCTTACCAACGGAAACGGGCCGCCCGGAAATGACGGCAAGCTGCTGCGCAGCGACGATTACGGGGACAGCTGGCGCGAAGTCCCTTTGCCGGGCAAACTGAACAGCACGGTGTGGTGCGTGGCGACGCATCCCCATGATCCGATGCTGCTGTTCACGTGCACGAATCTGGGGCAGCTGTTTCGCAGCCGGGACGGCGGCGACAGCTGGGAACGCATGCCGCATGAATTCGGCGAGCTGCGGGCCCTGCACTGGCGCTGGGCGGAAATTCCCGAAGGGCGGCCGGCCCATTCGATCACGGTACGCAAATGAGGCGGCCGAAAGGCGGCCGGCATGAATCAATCAAGGAACAGACAATGAGCGAACGCTTTCCCCGGATTCCACCCGAAGCCATGTCAGACAAGCAGCGCGAAGTCGCGGCCGAGATAGCCGCCGGTCCGCGCGGCGAGGTCAAGGGGCCGTTCATCGCCCTGCTGCACAATCCCGAGCTCGCCGGCTGCTTGCAGAAGGTCGGCGAGCACCTGCGCTTCGGCACCGGCCTGCCGGCCGAGGTGGTCGAGCTGGGCATATTGATCACCGCCAGGGCCTGGGACTGCCAGTATGAATGGATGGCGCATCGCCGCATCGCCGCCGGCACGACCACGCTGAGCGCGGAGATCATGGATGCGGTGGCACGCAACGAGCGTCCGGCGCCCATGCCGGAAGAGCTGCGGGACGTCTACGAGTTCTGCACCGAGACGCAGCGCCTGGGCGCGCCGGGGCGCGAGGCCTACGGCCGCGTGGAGGCGCGCTATGGCAAACGCGGCGTGCTGGATCTGCTGGCGATCTGCGGCTACTACACCTTGCTGGCCATGGTGCTCAATACCGCCGAACCGCCCTTGCCCGACGGCATGGCGCCGCCGTTGAAACCGATGCGCGGCGCGGGTTGACGGCGGCTCAGCCCACCGCGCGCGCGGGCAGGTCCACCACGTTGGCCGATGTGGATATCCGCTCGCTCACCTGCCGGCCGGCCTCCAGCACGAGCGGTATGGCGGCCGCGAAGGCGGTTTCGCTGGTCGTGCAGGCGGATGCCGCCAGCGCAAGGCTGCCCAGCACGTCTCCGGCGCGGTTGAACAGCGGGGCGGCCACGGAAAGAATCCCGGGGTTGTATTCGCCGAAGCTTCTGGCATAGCCCTGCTGGCGGATCTGCTTGAGGGTCAGCCGAAAGCCGTCCCAGTCGGCGCCCAGCCCCACGCTGGCGATGCTTTTGCGATGCTTGGCGAAGATGCTGCGCAACTGGTGCACGGGCAGATAGGCGAGAATGATCTTGGCCGACGCGCCGGCGACCAGGGGCCTGCGCTGGCCCCGCGTGAACAGGGCGGACGGCGCGTTGGGGGCCAGCGATTGCTGCACGCACATGATGCTGTCGCTGAACAGGATACAGAGCAATGAGCTGAAGCCGCTGTCCGCCGTCAGTTTTTGGATCACCGGCGTTCCGGCGATGTAGACGGGGTCGCACAGCCGGATGGTGCGGTCCATTTCCATGATGCGCGGCCCCAGCACATATGAGCCGTTGGCCACGCGCGCAAGCAGCCCCGCCTGATGCAGCGACTTGATATACCGGTAACAGGTCGACGCGGGAATGCCCGCGTACCGTATCAGGTCTTCAGTGGCCCAAACCGGCGCCGCGGGCGTGAACACATCCAGCAGGTTCAGCATCTTGTCCAGGCTGCTCATCGCTCTCGTCAAATCCGTCCATTCAAAAAAACGCCGAAGCGGGGCACAGGCACCCCGCCGAACAGCCTCTCGGCGCCGCTCCGGCGTCTTGCGGCTCGCCCGATAGATTACTTCATATCCGAAAGGCCTTGCGACTCGCGCCGCCGCCGGCGCCCGCGCGCCGGCGGGCACGCGGGGACAGGTTTAAGATTAAAATAATTATCGTATGGCAAGAGAATTTAATGAACTAGAAAAGAGGCAGACCGGCATGACCGAGCAAGAGGGCGCCACGGCGCAAAAAACAGGATGGAAAGTGGGGCTGATCGTCCCGATGAACAACACCACCATGGCCCGGGAAATCGCCGGCTGGCTGCCGGCCGGGTCGGAGGTCGAGGTCCTGCGCATCCCGCGCGGCAAGGGACTGATCACGCCCGAGGTCTTGCCGGAGTATGTCCGGAACACGCTGGGCCTGGCGGCGGGCATGAGCAAAGGCCTGGACGTCGTCGCCTATGGCTGCACCGCGGCCGGCTTCGTCGCCGGGCCCGAGGGCGAAGCGCGGCTTGCAAGGGATCTGGAATCCGTGACCGGAACCGCCGTCGTCACGACGGCCCGCTCCATGGTGCTGGCCTTGCGCGAACTGGGCGCGCGCCGCATTGCGCTCGTGTCGCCCTATAGCGAGACCGTGAACCGCGCGTTGATGAAATTCCTGGATGAAGACGACATCGAGGTCCAGGAGCTGGCCAGCTTCAACGCGCCGGACGTCGATGCGTTGGGTCGCATCACCGAAGACGAGGTGGCCGCCCTGGCACGCAAGACCATGACCGCCTCCTGTGACGCGATGTTCATCGCGTGTTCCCAGCTGCCGACCCTGGGCGTGCTGGACGGCCTGTCCGCCGAGTTCGGACGGCCCGTGATGTCGTCGATCAAGGCGACCGCCCTGCAGGCGGACCGCGCAGCCTTGCTGCGCCGGAGCTGAATTTGATGTAAATTAAAATTAAAATAATTATCACTATGTTGGATTATTTTCAGAGGAGAATTCCATGTACAAGAAGCTGGCCGCCGCTCTGGCCATTCTGACCTGTTCCGTCCAGGCTTACGCGCAATCGGGAACGAGCTGGCCGGAGCACCCGGTGCGCATCATCGTTCCGTTCACCGCCGGTTCGTTCACCGATACGGCGGCGCGGGCCATGAGCCGCGAACTCAGCACCCAGTTCGGCCAGCAATTCGTGGTGGAGAACCGGGGCGGCGCCGGGAGCACCATCGGCACCGACGTCGTGGCCAAGGCGGCGGCGGACGGCTACACCTTCATGGTGACCGACAACTCATTCGCCGTGTCCGCGGCGCTCTACAAGACATTGCCCTACGACCCCAAGAAGGACATCGTCCAAGTCGCCCAGCTTGCCGAGGCGCCGGCGGTTCTGGTGGGAAGCACGGCTTTGCCCGCAAAAGACTTGAAGTCGGTGATCGCCGCCGCCAAAGCCCAGCCTGAATCGATGACCTTCGGGTCGGGCGGCCTGGGATCGTCGGCGCATCTGGCCATGGAGGCCTTCCTGCTGGATGCCGGCGCCAAGCTGGTGCACGTACCCTACAAAGGCATCGCCGCCGCCATGCTGGACGTGGTCGCGGGGCGCGTCGACATCGCCATCGGCAGCGTCGGGTCCACCGTCCAGTACATCAAGGACAAGCGCGTGCAAGGCCTCGCCTTGAGCGGCAAGAAGCGCCATCCCATGTTTCCGGAGGTTCCCACGTTCGCGGAGGCCGGCTATCCCGACTACGGGGTCATGTACTGGTTCGGGGTCATGGCGCCCGCGGGCGTGCCGGATGCCATCCTGGAAAAGCTTCAGGGCGGCATCGTCAAAGCCACGCAGTCGGCGGAATTGCGGAAGGTGTTCGAAGGGGCGGGCGTGGCGCCCGAGGCCACGGGCAGGCGGGAATTCACTCAGCGCGTCGCGGCGGAAACCGCGCTCTGGGCGGATGTCATCAAGCGAGCGAATGTGAAGGTGGATTGATGATGGCTTGGGAACAGAATCGCATTTCAAGAACCATGCGGGAAGGGGGCCTGGTGCTCTGCATGGGGATCAGGCAGGCGCGCACGCCCGACATCGCTCCGATGGCGGCGGCCTGCGGGTTCGACAGCATCTATCTCGACATGGAGCACAGCCCCATCGAATTCGACGCCGTTTCGTCCATATGCATCGCCGCCCTGGGCTGCGGCATCACGCCTTTGGTCCGGGTTCCGGACCATGCCGCACAGCATGTCTCGCGCGCCCTGGACGGCGGCGCGCAGGGCGTCATCGTGCCGCACGTCTCGACGGCGGAACAGGCGCGCGCGCTGGTGGCGGCTTCCAAGTATCCGCCGCTGGGCCATCGCTCCGTCATGGGCAGCGGGCCCGCCCTTGCATACGCCTCCAGGCCGCTGGCGGAAGTGATCGAGACGGGCAACCGCGAATCCCTGCTGATCGCCATGCTCGAAACGCCCGAGGGCGTCGCCAACGCAAGCGCCATCGCGGCGGTGCCGGGCATAGACATGCTGCTGATCGGGTCCAATGATCTTTGCACGGAAATGGGCATACCCGGCCAGCTGAGGCACCCCCGCCTGCGCGAGGCATACGCGCAGGCCGCGAACGCCTGTCGCGAGCATGGCAAGTTTCTCGGGATCGGGGGCATACGATCCGACCTGGCGCTGCAAAGCGACCTGTTCGCGATGGGCGCGCGCATGATCATCGCCGGCAGCGACGTCACCTACCTGATGCAGGCGGCCGGCAAGGACGCCGAACAATTGCGCCGGGCGGCCGCGGAACTCGACAAGGAAGCGAACGATGCACGATAGCGATGGCAAGCCGGCTTTCACTGCGCCGCCCAAAGCCTGCGACAGCCATTTCCATGTATTCGGCCCCGCCGGCCAATATGGCTACGGCACCGAGCTGCGCTACGATCCTCCGCATGCGCCGCTCGAAGACTACCTGGAGCTGGCCCGCCGCCTGGGCCTGACCCGGTTCGTGTTCGTGCAGCCCAGCGCCTATGGGCGAGACAACCGCTGCATGCTCGACGCGATGAAGCAGATGGCGCTGCCGTGCCGGGGCATCGTCGACGTCGATGAAAACGAATCCGACGCCACGCTGGCCGCGCTGGACGCGACGGGCGTGTGCGGTGTCCGCATCAACGTCCGCCCCATCATGCCGGCGCAGCCGGGCTTCGGCGCCACCCTGGCGCCCCGCATCGAGCGCTTGGCCGCGCGCTGCGCCGAACTCGGCTGGCACCTGGACTTCCTGTTGCCCGACTGGCTGACGATAGAGCTGCTGCCCGTGCTGCGCGCCTTGCGCCTGCCGTATTCGATTGCCCACCTGGGGATGCAAAAGGCGCGCGACGGCGCCGATGCGGCGGGCTTCCGGCAGGTGCTCGACCTGGCGCGGAACGGCAGCTGCTATCTGAAGATCACCGGCATCTACCGCATCTCGACCGCGCCGGGGTTCAGCGACGTGGCGCCCATGGTGCATGCGGCGCTGGACGCCGCGCCCGATCGCCTGATCTGGGGCAGCGACTACCCGCATCTGTCCTTCGGCGAAAACAGCTCCGTCGAGCTGTTCAATCTGCTGGGCGCATGGGTGCCGGATCCCGCCATGCGCCAAAGGATTCTGTCGGACAACCCGGCGCGGCTGTATCGATTCTGAAGGAAAAGCGCCGGCCCTTCCGGGCCGGCTGCTCGGGGCGCGGCCTCAGGACAGGATGGCTTTCGCGATGGTGTTGCGCTGGATCTCGCTGGTGCCGGTGACGATGCGGTAGAGCCGCAGGCGCCGGAAGATGAATTCGACGGGATGGTTCTTGGTGACGCCCACATTGCCATGGATCTGCATGGCCTTGTCCGCGATCTCGAAGCATTTTTCGGACACGAAAAGCTTGCACATCGACGCCTCTTTGCGGATGTCTCGCCCCGCATCCGCCTGGCGCGCCGCGGCGGCCACCATGCTGGTGCAGGCGTACAGGCCCGTCGCCATGTCGGCGAGCATGTGCTGGATGGCCTGGAAGCGGCTGATCGGCCCGCCGAATTGCCGGCGCTTGCCGGCATAGTCTATGGCCATGCCGTAGGCTTGGCGCGCAAGCCCGATCATGGTCGGGCAATGCAGCAGGCGGTTCACGCTGATCCGGCCCATGGCCGTCTTGAACCCCCGGCCTTCCTCGCCCAGGAGATTGGACCGGGGCACGCGCACGTTGTCGAAATGGATGTCCGCATCCACATGCTGTCCGGTCATGGGCAGGCAGTCATAGCTCAGGGTGACGCCGGGGCGGTCCAGCTCCACCAGGATCGCCGAGATCCCGTCCGTTCCCTTGTCCGGATCGGTCACGCACATGACGATCGCAAAATCGGCGAAGGGGGATGCGCTGATATAGTGTTTGCAGCCATTGATGACGTAGTCGTCTCCGTCGGCGACCGCGCGCGTGCCGATGCTGCCCGCGTCCGATCCCGACTGCGGTTCCGTCATGGCGAAGCACGTGCCTTTTTCGCCGCGGATGACGGGCAGGATGAAGCGCTCCATCTGGTCGGCCGTGGCATGCTTCACCAGGCTGCCGATGCGCGACGGCCCGCCCCAGTCGCCCAGCACATGCGGAAAGAGGATGGCGCCCGAGGCGGCCGCGTCGTCCTTCAGCACGCAAAGATCCTCGACCGACATGCCCATGCCGCCCAGTTCGGACGGCACTTGCAGGCCATAGAGCCCCAGTTCGCGCGAGCGACGCCATATTTGCCTTACCGTCTCCTTCGAGAACCGGTCCTCGTAGGTGAAGCCGTTGGCGCGTTCGTAGGGAATGAGCTCTTCGGTAAGATAGCGCTGCAGAACGGCTCGAATCTGATTCAGCGGCGGTGTCGTTTGAGGGGCGTGCATGGTGGAATCCATTCCTTCTATGATCGAAAGGCAATGTTGCCACCGCCGCGCAGCGATCAGGATTATTCCGTGGCGGATTTCAATAACCCAGAGGAATGCAATGCGGCTCGAGGATTTGAATTACTTTCTTGCGGTGGCCGATACCGGCCACATGGGGCGCGCGTCCGAACGGTTGGGGCAGACCCAGCCGGCGCTCACCAAAGGCATACAAAGACTGGAGCGCGAACTGGGTTTGCAACTGTTCGAGCGCACGCCGAAAGGCATGGTGCTGACGGCGGTGGGCCGGGCGTTCTTCGATCGGGCGAACCAGGTCCAGCTGGCGCTGGATGAGGCCGTGCGCGAGGCTCAGGACCTGCATTTTGGAACCATAGGGCTGCTTCGGGTCGGCGTGCCGTCGATCTATACCGATTACTTCGCGCGTACCTTCGAGTCGCTGCTGCGCCAAAGGCCGGCGGCGCGCGTGCAGGTTTCCATGGGCTTGAACGATTACCTGTTCTCGGCCCTGAGGCTGGGCGATCTGGACCTTTGCATCAGCGGCCAGCATGCCCTGCAGTACGACGAGTTCGAGCAGGAGCCGCTGTTCCAGGACGATCTGTACATCGTGGCGCGGGAAGGCCACCCCCTGTTTTTTCACCCCAAGCTGCGGTTTGCCTGCCTGGAGGGCGCTTCGTGGATTCTGCCGCGCGACCAGATCGTGGCGCGCCGCTGGGTGGACGCGCGTTTCATCGAGCACGGCCTGGCCGCGCCCAATGTGGTGGTGGAATCCAATTCGTCCAGCACGGCGCTGATCCGCATGGTCTACAGCACCGATCTGCTCACGGTGGCCACCGAGTCCTGGCTGAACCGTCCGGAAAGCAAGGGCTTGCGGGCGATTCCCCTGGACGAGGCCCGATGGAAGCGGGTGGTCGGCATCACGACCCGGAAGGGCGCCTACCTGTCGCCGCTGGTCCTGAGGTTCATCGAGCTGCTGCGCGAGCACAAGCCGCTGGGTTCTCCCGCCACCCGCTGATGGGCGCCGGCGCGCGCTCCCGCCCGCCGGCGCATCGGACTCAGACGACCATGCGCTCATGTCCCGCCCAGTAAGGATCCTTCAAGGCCTTGCGGGATATCTTTCCATTGGCGTTCTTGGGCAGCTCGCCGAGAATGTCGATGGAGCGCGGCTTCTTGAAGTCGGCCAGCAGGGCTTTGCAGTGGGCGGCCAGGCCGGCTTCGTCCGCCTGGGCGCCGGGCTTGAGCACGACGGCCGCTTTCACGGATTCGCCCCATATTTCGTCGGGGATGCCGAAGACGCAGGCTTCATAGACGGCCGGGTGCTGGTACAGCGCCTGCTCGACCTCGGTGGGATAGACGTTGAAGCCGCCGGAAATGATCATATCTTTCTTGCGGTCGACGATATAGATATAGCCTTCGTCGTCCATGCGGGCCAGGTCGCCGGTATGGCACCACCCGGCACGCAAGGCCTGCTTGCTCAGTTCCGGCTCGCGCCAGTACCCGGCGAAGACGTCCGGACCCCGCACCGTGATCTCGCCGACTTCCCCCGGGGGCACGGGCCGGCCTTCGTCGTCGCGCAGCACCACTTCCGTTTCGCCGAAGGCGCGCCCGCAGGACATCAGGCGTTCCGGGCGGCCTTCGATCGCGGCGCGGTGGTCTTGCGAGGTGAGCATGATCATGCCGCCGGTCGTTTCGCCCGCGCCGTAGCCTTGGCACAGTATGGGGCCGAGGGCGTGCCAGGCCTCGCGGACGCGGGCCGGCGCCATGGGGGCGCCCCCGTAGGAAAGCTGGCGCAGCGAGCCAAGGTCATATTTCCTCAGGGACGGCAGGGCCACCACCATGTTCACCATCGTCGGCACCATGAAGGTGAATGCGGCGCGATGCTCTTGTATGGAGGCCAGAAAGGCGTCCGGCTCGAAACGCTCGTGCAGCAGGATGGTGCCGCCCTGAAACAGGAAGGGCTGCATGAACATTCCGCTGGCGTGCGTGATCGGCCCGGCCAGGGCCAGGACTTCGCCGGGATCCGCCCGCATCCTGCCCATGGCCACCTTGCGCAGGGAGGCGAGGCGGTTTCCCACGGTCTGCATCGCAGCCTTGAGCTTGCCCGTGGACCCGGAGGTGAAATGCAGCACGGCCAGGTCGTCGGCCCGCATGTCCCGGTCCACGGGGGCGTCGGACGCCTTGCCGAGCAGCGCCTCGTATTCGCTCTCCCGGCCGAAGCCGCCGCCGATGGACAGTATGGCCTCCAGGCTGGGCATGTCTTGGGCAAGCGCCATGGCGGCATCCCGGTGCGACTCGTCGACCAGCAGGATCCGCGCCTCGGCGTTGTTGACGGTGTCGCACAATTCGGCGGAAGAAAGCCGCGCGTTCAGCCCGACCCTGACCAGGCCGGCCTTGTACAAGGCGCACTCGAGTTCGATGATCTCCGGCCGGTTCCATGCCTGGATGGCGACACGGTCCCCGGTATTCAGGCCCATGCCCAGCAGGGCATTCGCCAAGCGGTTCGACCGCGCCTCGAGCGCCTGGAAACTGATGCGGTGTTGACCGAAGATGATCGCCGGCTTGTCGGCCCAGTAACGGGCGGCGCGACTGATGAAACGTCCCTGATTCATGAACATAGACCTCGCAGTAAAGGAAGCCCTATGGTGAATGGCTGGGCGCGTTTGCTGTATAACGGGCCGGTCGCTTTCTATAACGCTGCGTCATGGGCGGATGGAAAGGGGGCGGGCTCATGCTTTTGAGTTATCGCATCCACCGCTTGGGTAATCGGCCCGCTGGAAGCGGCGGGCTATAAAGTCTCCACTCGGTGTCACCCGCATACGCCGACGAAAGAATTCCATATGACAGGAGATTCCAGTGAAGCCCCTAATGTTCATCATCCGTCTCGCCGCCGCGGCCGTGTCCGTGGCGGCCATATCCTCCCAGGCTGCGGCGCAGGCGGAATATCCGGCCCGCCCCATCACCCTGGTCGTGCCGTTCAGCGCGGGAGGGCAATTCGATTTCCTGGGGCGCTTGGTCGCATCTTCGATGAGTAAAAACCTGGGCCAGGAAATCATCGTCGAGAACGTCAGCGGCGGCGGGGGCAACGTGGGAGGCGCCAAGGTCGCCAACGCGAAGCCCGATGGATACACGCTGCTTCAGTACGGCGGCAACCTTGCGATTGCCAAGGAGCTGACCAGCAACCTCGCCTATGACCCCGTGGGCAGCTTCATCCCCGTCGCGCCCATCAGCATTGCGCCCCATGTGGTGCTGATGAACAACAGCCTGCCCGTGAAGGATTTCAAGGACTTGGTGAACTACGCCAAGGCGCATCCGGATCGGATCAACTATGCGACGCCCGGCGTGGGCACGTCCATGCATCTGACCTTCGAGGAAATCCGGGAGCTCTTCGATTTTCCCGCCACGCATATTCCCTATCGCGGCGGCAGCAATGCCTTGAACGACCTGGCCAGCGGGCAGGTGCAGCTGGGCATCGTGGCCGTGGCGCCGGCGCTGCCGTTCATCCAGTCGGGGAAAATCCGCGCCCTTGCCGTGACCGGCGAAAGCCGCGCCCCGTCGCTTCCCGACGTGCCCACCATATCCGAACTGGGCCACCAAGGCTTCAGCAGCGGCAGCTGGGCGGGCATCGCCGTGCCGAAAGGCACGCCCCAGGCGATCGTGGATCGCCTGGCCAAAGCGGTGAGTGCCGCGATCAACGATCCCCAGGTCAGCAAACGCCTGGAGGAACTGTCGTTCACGCCGCTGCAAGGCGCGTCGGCGGATCTGAAGGCCCGCATCGATGACGAGGCGCGGCGATACGGGCCGATCATTGCGAAGCTGGGTTTGAAGAACTGACCGCTGCGGCCGGCGGCCATTGTTGCGCGGCATGGAGCACTCGCAAGATACGCACAACGAAAGGGTCTTCTGAGTACACAATGACGTAGTTTGCCCACACGACCAGTTCCCGTGTTCCGAGGATACGGCCAGGGCGGTAAAGCTTGGGGTATTCGGACAGCTTTGCGGTCTTGGCCTCTATGTCGTCTTTTAGACGTTGCGCGGCATCCGGGTTGTCGTCGGAGATGTAATCGACAATCGCCAGCAGGTCGGCGCGGGCCAGTTCGGTCCATTCAAGTTCTGGCACGGCGCTTTCGCTCTATCAGTGCCTGCGCTTCGTCCATAACCTGCCGATGCGGTATGTCCGGTTGAGTGTTTGCCAACGCGTCGCGAACCTTCGCAGCGAACCATGCGTCGTGCGCCTCCGGATCGAGAGTCAGGCCTGCGGGCAGACCGCCTTCCTTGGCCACGCGGGTCAGCAGGATGCGTACGGCATCCGAGACGGATAAACCGAAATTGGCCAGTTTCTCGGCGGCGTCGGCCTTGAGCTTGGCGTCTACACGAACGTGCAGCATAGATGACTGAGCGGCCATCGTCGTTTCTCCTGAAGTTGGTTTTGGCTTCCATTGTGTATCTCAAACGAGATACGCGCAAGAGCTGCCGTCCATGCGGCGTCCTGCGCACGTGCCAAACAGCACGCTAGCCTTCTCGGTGCCGCATGACCCCGCCAATGAACTCCCGCACCGCTTCAGCGTATTCCGGGCTGCGGCTGGCGCCCGAGTGCGACGCGGCCTCGATCTTGGCCAGCGCCTGCCTGCCGCCTTCGCGCTGGCCGGCGGCTTCATACAGGGCGTCGCTCATGGCGGGGGGCACCACGCTGTCGGCGGTGCCGTGTATGAACAGGATAGGCTGGCGTACCCGGCGGATGCTCGACAGCGAGTCGAAAGGCTGGGTGATGATCCAATGCAGGCCGGGGATGTCGCGCCATCGGCTGGCGGCGATCATGTCGCGGATGCTGGTGAAGGTGGATTCGAGTATCAGCCCGGCGAAGCTGTCCGGCTCCGCATCGGCGGCCAGCGCCACGGCCACCGCGCCGCCCAGGCTGTGCCCGTAGACGAAGCGGCGTGCGGGGTCCGGCTGGCGGCGTGCCAGTTCACGCAGCGCGATCCGGGCGTCCTGCACGGCGCTGGCCTGCGACGGAAGCAGCGGGGTCGATTCGCCGAAGCCGCGATAATCGATGGCCAGCATCGAATATCCCATGTCGGCCCAGCGTTCCATGCGAAAGACGCTGCTGTTCAGGTTCCAGCGGGATCCATGCAGGTACAGCACGGTGGGCGCGTCGGGTGCGGGCCCGGGCAGGTACCAGGCGCGCACGGTCTGGCCGGCGGCCAGCGGCAGGTCGAAGATTTCGGTGCCGGCCAGGGGTTCGCGCGCCCAGCGGGCTTCGCCGAGTTCGATCGAAAAAATCGCGCCGCGCTGCCAGCGGTCCAGCCAGACGTAGGCCGCTGCGCCCGCCGCGAGCAGCAAGGCCATGATGGCGGCGAGGAGTGCGTGGCGGCTCGGTCGCATGGCGCAATCCCATGAGCGTCAGAAGCGTATTTCGACCGATGCCGCGCTGCGCCGGGCGGGGCCGTGATAGACGGCTTCGATGTTGTTGCCGTCGGGATCCAGGACGAAAGCGGCGTAGTAGCCGGGATGGTATTCGCGATAGCCCGGCGCGCCGTTGTCGGTGCCGCCGCTTTCCAGCGCGGCGCGATGGAAGGCGTCGACCATTTCCGTGCTGTCGGCCTGGAAGGCGAGATGATGCCGGCCGGTCAGGTGGCCTTGCGCGGCGGGGCTGTCGACGGCGCTGACGAAGAGTTCGTCCACCCAGAAGTAGCCGTCGCCGGCGCCGCCCATGGGGATGCGCAGGACGCCGATGATCGATTCATAGAAGGCCTGGCTTTTGGCCAGGTCTTTGACGACCAGTTGGATGTGGTCGATCAGCCGTCCGCGGTGCAGTGCCTGAGCTTCCATCGAGTGCCTCTCTTCGAGTGATCAGGCTGTCAGGATACTTCAATCGGCGCCGGTTTTTCGGCTGCGTTTGTATCAAACTCAAACGCTCGCCGCGCACAGCCGACGCGCCGGGCAAGGCCGGATTCAGGGCAGGTTCTCGCTGAGCACGATGCTGATCTGCATGGGCTCGACGCCCGCCATGGCTTCGCGCCCTTCGCGCAGGTTCGCGAAGATGCGCACGCTGTTCAGCACGGTGGAATGCATGTTCTGGTTCAGGATCGCGTCCAGCGATCCGTCCACCAGCAGCGCGCGGGTGTCGGGCGTCAGGCCGTGGCCGATGAACACGGTGCTTTGGTCGCGCCCGGCCTCCTTCAACGCCCGCGCGACGCCGTCCGACGCGCCCCCTATGTTGTAGATGCCGACCAGGTCGCGGTACTGGTCCAGCAGCTGCCGAGTTTGCCGGTAGTTGGTTTCCGCGTCGTCGTGGCCTTCGCGCAGGCCCACGACCTGCAGCGCGGGGAATTTCTCCTCCAGTATGTGCTGGAAACCCATTTCGCGCTCTTCGTGGCCGCGGTAGTGGCGGCTGCCGGCGATCATCGCGACTTTGCCAGGGCGCGGGCCGATGAAGCGGCCGAGCAGCAGGCCGGCGCTGCGGCCCGCGGCCCGGTTGTCCAGCCCGACGTAGGCCGCGCGGCGCGAGCTGGACAAGTCGGAGATGAGCGTCAGCGTGTGCACGTCTTTCTCGGCCAGCGTATTGACGGCTTCGCGCACCAGAGGGTGTTCCAGCGCCATGAACGCAATGCCGTCGGCCCGTTTGCCTTCGCGCAGCAGGCTGTCGACCAGGGCCTGGGGGTTGAAGCCTTCTATGTAGCGGCAGCGGCACTGGACGTTGAACGGTTCCAGTTGCTCGCGCGCGATCTCGACGTAATCGCCCAGCATGTTCAGGAAGCGATTGGTGCCGGCGGGCAACAGGAAGGTCAGCCGCATGGGCTGGGGGCGCAAGGCCTTGTACAGGTCGTTCTGCGGCAGATAGCCCAGGTCGGCGGCGGCCTTGAGCACGGTCTGGATCGTGGCCGGCCTGACCCCCGGACGATGGTTCAGCACGCGATCGACCGTGGCGGTCGAGACCCCGGAACGCGCCGCGACGTCGGCGATGCCCGCGCGCCTGAGCCTGGACGCGCCGCGCCCGTCGCCTGTTCTATTCGTATTGCTTGTTGGCACAGTGAGAACCGTTGGAAAGAGTCGGCCGGCTCCGCCCACACGCCGGCCGGCACACGATGATTGATAATTTATTTACATCAAAACAAATCACTGCATTCCTCGCGCATTCAGTATCTCAGAGAATTATCCAGTTGTCACTTCGAGATATGGCCTGGGCTCTTCCAATATAAACATCAAAAACCATCATTTTTCTTGCTGGACAAATTCCCGGCGCCGCAGCTACCATGCCCCTACAAGTCAATGAAAAACGCATGGGCAGGGAGACAACATGACGACAGCCGCCGGCAAGCGTGGCGCATCGGTCGGCCGGGTTCGGGGCGCAGGGTTCTTTGTGGCCATGCCGGGCGGCGCGCGATGATCTACGAGTTCGACTTTTCCAGTGTGGTGGCGGAATGGCCGCAGTTCCTAGAAGGGGCCTGGATCACCATACAGCTTTCTTTTCCAGCCACCTTGGCGGGCTTGTGCCTGGGCATACTGTGCGCCATTGGCCGGCGCAGCCCGCGCCGGTGGCTGTCCAAGGCTTGCGGCGCCTATGTCGAGATCATCCGGAACACGCCGCTGCTGGTCCAGATCTTCCTGGTGTTCTTCGGGCTGGCCAGCCTGGGCTGGAAGGTGTCCGCCTTCGGGGCGGCGCTCGTGTCCCTGATCATCAACGTGGCCGCCTACACCTGCGAAATCGTCCGCGCCGGCATGGATTCCATCAACGAGGGGCAGATCGAAGCGGCGGAATGCCTGGGCCTCAGCAAGGCGCAAGTGTATTGGCACGTCGTCCTGTGGCCCGCCATGGAAAAAGTCTATCCGGCGCTCACCAGCCAGTTCGTGCTGCTGATGCTGGCGTCGTCCATCGCTTCGCAAATATCGGTCGAAGAACTGACCGCCATCGCCAGCCGGGTCCAGGCGGACACCTTCCGGCCCTTCGAGGCGTACATCCTGGTGGCGGTGGCTTATCTGGCGCTGTCCCTGCTCATGCGCATCGCATTGTGGGCGTTCGGGCAGATGGTGTTCGCGCGGCGGCGCAAGCTTGCGAGGTAAGCCATGGTAGCCGGCGGATTTTCCCTGGAGCATCTTTATTTCCTGCTGAACGGCGCGGTCTGGACGGTGTGCCTGTCCTTGATCTCCTTCCTGGGCGGCGGCCTGGCGGGCGGCCTGGTCGCGCTGTGCCGCATCAGCCCGCTGCGGCCCTTGCGCTGGGTGTCGTATGCCTATGTGCAGATCATACAAGGCACGCCCTTGCTGGTATTGCTCTTCGTATCGTATTTCGGCCTGAGCATCGCAGGGTTGAAGCTGTCGGGCCTGACCGCCGCCAGCGTATCGATGATCGTGTATGTCAGCGCCTACCTGGGCGAGATATGGCGGGGCTGCATCGAGTCCGTGGCCAAGACCCAATGGGAGGCCGCGGAATGCCTGGCGCTCACGCGGGTGCAGCGCCTGCGCCTGGTCATACTGCCGCAGGCCGTGCGGATCGCAACGCCGCCCACGGTCGGGTTCATGGTGCAGATCGTGAAGAACACGTCGCTGGCTTCCATCGTCGGTTTCGTCGAACTCGTCCGGGCGGGGCAGCTGATCAACAACTCGATTTTCCAGCCTTTCCTGATCTATCTCCTCATCGCCGCTATTTATTTTGCGATGTGCTATCCGCTGTCCGCCTGGAGCCGGAAGCTCGAAGGGCGCCTGCAGTACGGCGCGCGTCCGCAGCCCAGCACATGACATGAAAGGAAAAGAAATGTCGATCGTGGTCGAACTCAACGATGTCCATAAAAGCTTCGGCTCCAACGCCGTCCTGAAGGGCGTGTCCTTTTCGGTGCCCAAGGGCCAGGTCGTGGCGATCATCGGCAAGAGCGGCTCCGGAAAGAGCACCGCGCTGCGCTGCATCGATCGCCTCGAAATCATAGACAAAGGCCATATCGAGGTCTGCGGCCATCGGGTCAGCGACCCGGGAATCGAATTGCGGCGGCTGCGCATGGACGTCGGCATCGTGTTCCAGAGCTACAACCTCTTTCCGCATCTCACGGTCGAGCAGAACGTGATGCTCGCGCCGCGCGCGGTCAAGAAGAAAAGCAAGGACGAGGCCCGGGAGCTGAGCCATCGCACGCTCAGCCAGGTCGGCCTGCTGGACAAGGCCCAGGCCTATCCGGAGCAGCTGTCCGGCGGGCAGCAGCAGCGCGTGGCGCTCGCGCGGTCCCTCGCCATGGAGCCCAAGGTCATGCTGTTCGACGAGGTGACCTCGGCGCTCGACCCGCAGCTCACGGGCGAGGTCCTGCGCGTCATCGAACAGCTCGCCTCCGAGGGCATGACCATGGTCCTGGTCACCCACGAAATGGAGTTCGCCGCAAGGGTGGCCGACACCATTATTTTCATGCACGAAGGCAAGGTCTGGGAGACGGGGCCCGGATCCATGCTGAAGAACCCGCAAACGCCCGAGTTGAAGGAATTCATGGCGTACGGGCTTTGATCCCCCCGTCATCCACGGAGACAACTATGAAACTGAAGAAAGCACTGTATTTCACCGCCATGGCGGCCTGCCTGGGCGTCTTTTCCGGCGCCGCCTCGGCGGACGCCCTGTCCGACATCCGCGCGGCCAACAAGATACGGGTGGGCATCGACCTGGGCGCGCCGTTCTACGGCTACATCGACGAAAAGATGCAGCCGGTGGGGTCGGACGTCGAGGCGGCGAAACTGCTCGCCAAGGACCTGGGCGTCGAGCTGGAAATCGTCCAGACGACCAATTCGGCCCGCATTCCCAATCTTTTGTCGAACAAGGCCGACTTGATCATCTCGTCGTTGTCCATCACGCCGGAACGCGCCAAGGCCGTCGACTTTTCCATCCCCTACGGCGCGATCCAGGCCGCGGTCGGCGCGCCCAAGAGCCTGGCGATCAAGGGCATGGACGACCTGAACGGCAAGGCGGTGGCGGTTACGCGCGGCGGGCCGCAAGACAAGCTGGTGTCGGAAGGCGCGCCGGGCGCCAAGGTGGTCCGTTTCGACGACGAAGCGGCCTCGATCACCGCCGCGGCCACCGGGCAGACCGATATCGTGGCCATCACGCCGCCCATCATCCACGCCATCGGCAAGCGCAATCCGGCCCGCGAATTCGAAGTCAAGTTCGTCATTCAGTCGTATCGCCTGGGTATCGCCATGCGCAAGAACGAACCGGCGCTCAAGGAATGGGTGAATGGCTGGATACGCACCAACCTGAAGAACGGGAAGCTGAATGAAATCCATCTGAAGTATGCCGGTGTGCCGATTCCGGACGAAATCATCAGCGGCGCCAACTAGTATCTGCGGGAGCGGGAATGAGCAAGTTTTTTGGTGAAATTCGCCAATTGGGATATGTCGTCAACGATATCGAGGCTGCGATGGACTACTGGAGCCGCAGCCTCGGCGTGGGGCCCTGGTACTACAACCCCAGGGTTCCCATCGAAAACTACCGGTACCGGGGCGAGCGCTACGAACCCCATAACTCGGTGGCGCTGGCCAATTCGGGCTTCGTGCAGGTGGAGCTGATCCAATGCCGCAACGACGTGCCGTCCATGTACCGCGACTTCCTGCAGGCCGGCAATACCGGGCTGCAGCACGTGGCCTACTGGACCGAACAGTACGACGCCGACATGGAAAGGCTGCTGGGGCAGGGCTTCAAGCCCGTCATGAGCGGCGAGGTGGGCGAGCGCGGGCGCTTCGTCTATTTCGATACCGAGTATCACCCGGGCACGGTCATCGAGCTGTCGGAAGTCGCGGGGCCGAAAGGCAGGCTCTTCGACCTGATCCGGTCCGAGTCGCAAGGCTGGGACGGCAGCGAACCCGTCCGCCGGTTTCCGGACCTGAAGACTCTGTGATTCAACCCCAAGCATCGAAGGTGCCCCATGTCCGCCGATCGTTTCCAAGCGACTTACCTGATTGAAACTCCGCTGGATCCGGAGCGCGTGGCCGACGTCATGGCCGGCGAGCAATCCTGCGGGACCTTTACCCGGGTCCAGGGCGAGACCGACGAACTGCGCGAGCGCGCCCGCGCAGTCGTGGAAGGCGTGGACGAGCTCGAAGCGGTCGACCGCCCTTCATTGCCCAATGCCTGGCTCGAACGCCAGGGGCGGGCGGGCCCCTGGCGGCGCGCGCGGGTCCGGATCTCTTTTCCGGCCGACAACGTCGGCGCCAACCTTCCCACCCTTGCCTCCACCGTCGCCGGCAACCTGTATGACCTGGGCGAGACCACGGGGTTGCGGCTCGAGGCCTTGCGCATCACCCCCGGCTACCGCAAGCGTTTCGACATGCCGCGGGCGGGCATCGCGGGGACGCGCCGGGCAACGGGTGTCGCCGCCGGGCCGCTGGTTGGCACCATCATCAAGCCCAACGTGGGCCTGTCCGCCGGGCAGACGGCGGCGCTGGTCGACAGGCTGTGCAAGGCCGGGGTCGATTTCATCAAGGACGACGAGGTCTGCGCGAATCCCGTCCATGCTCCGCTGGCGGAGCGCGTGCCCGCCGTGATGAGGGTGATCCGGGACCACCGGCAGCGCACGGGCAAGGCCGTCATGATGGCCTTCAACATCACCGATGAAACGGAGGCCATGCTGCGCCACGCCGAGCTGGTGGAGCGGGAGGGGGGCAACTGCGTCATGGCCAGCCTGAACGCCTGCGGGTATTCCGCCGTGCAGACCTTGCGCCGCGCCACCCCGCTGGCCCTGCATGGGCATCGCAACGGCTATGGCGCTCTGTCGCGGCATCCGCAACTGGGCATATCGTTCCAGGCCTACCAGCTGCTATGGCGCCTGGCGGGGGTGGACCACATGCACGTGCACGGCTTGCAGGGCAAGTTCTCACAGAGCGACGACGAGGTCGTGGAGTCGGCGCGCGATTGCCTCGCGCCGCTCGCGCCGGGGCTGGACGATCAGGTCCTGCCGGCATTCTCGTCGGGGCAATGGGCGGGCACCGTGCCGGCCACTTACGGCGCCGTCCGGACCGACGACCTGCTGTTCATGTCCGGCGGCGGCATATTGGCCCACCCGGACGGGCCCGAGGCCGGCGTCGCCAGCCTGCGCCAGGCCTGGGCGGCCGCGCGGGCGGGCATCAGCCTGCCCGACTACGCCCGCGACGCGCAAGAGTTGCGCCGCGCGCTCGAATTCTTCGGATCGCGTTGAGCCCATGGCCGGATCCGCTCTCAGGTTCGCGTTCTACGGCGATGACTTCACCGGCGCCACGGACACCCTGGCGACGCTGGCGAGCGCGGGGCTGAAGACGGTGCTCTTCATGGGGCCGCCCACGCCCGCCCAATTGGCTTGCGCCGGCCCCCTGGATTGCCTGGGCATCGCGGGGGCGTCGCGCTCGATGGGCGCCGCCGAGCAAGAGGCCGAGCTGGAGCCGGTCGGAAGATTCTTCGCGGGCCTTGGCGCGCCGGTCATCCATTACAAGACCTGCTCCACCTTCGACAGCTCGCCCGATATCGGCAGCATAGGCGTTGCGTTGCGCAGCCTGCGCCGGCGGCTGGACGTCTCTTCTTTCGTGCCCATCGTGGGCGGTCAGCCCAGCCTGGGCAGGTACTGCGTGTTCGGCAATCTGTTCGCCGCCTTCCAGTCGGGCGGGGAAGTCTATCGGCTGGACCGCCACCCCACCATGAGCCGCCACCCCGTCACGCCCATGCATGAGGCCGATCTGCGCCTGCACCTGGCGCGCCAAGGGCTGCCGAGGCTGGGCCTGATTCCATACCCGAGCTACGATCTGCCGGCGCAGGCTTTCGACCGCATCCTGGACGACGAGGCCGCGGCACAGCCCGACGGCGTACTGTTCGACGTGGCGCAGGCGGGCCAGCTGGCTTCGGTGGGGCGGGCGATCTGGCGGCGCGCCGCCGGCCGGACGGTCCTGGCGGCGGGGCCCAGCAGCGTGGCTCAGGCGCTGATCGCGCATTGGCGCGCGTCGGGGGAAACCGATACGTCTTCCCGGGCCCGCCCCGCCGCGCTGCCGGCGGCGACGGCGCCCGTCTTCGTGTTTTCCGGCAGCCGCTCGCCGCTGACGGCCAGGCAGATACAAGCCGCGAACTCCTATGAGCGCATTCCCTTGTCGCCCCGGATCCTCATGCGGGGCGAAGGAGACGGCGCCGCGCTTGCCCGCATTGCCTCCGCATTGTCCGGGGGCGCCAATGTGCTGGCCTACCTGACCGACGAAGCGTCCGAGGCCGTCACGTCCGCCGCCGATCTGGCCAAAGCCTGCGCGGCGTTCATCGCGCGGGTCCTGGAAGCCGGCCGGCCCCGGCGCGTGGGCGTGGCGGGGGGGGACACCTCCAGCTATGCCGTGAAAGCGCTGGATGGCTGGGGGCTGTCCTATCTGGGGCAGCTGGATCCGGGGGTGGCGCTGTGCCGCGTGCATGCCGACGATCCCGGCCTGGACGGCGTGGAGATCATGCTCAAAGGGGGGCAGATGGGGTCGCCGTCGATATTCGAGAAGCTGCTGGCGCCCGGCTGAACCGATACAATGTCCTGGCTCACACAGGATTGTTCGCTTTTCACGGGTTCAAGGCATGTTCAGATGGCTCGCCGGGCGGGGCGCCCGGCCTTCACGGGTGGCGGAAACGCTCACCCGTATTTCACCGCTCGCCTGGCGGCGCGCGCGAACCAGCCTGGCCTTCCTGGACGGCCTGGACGACCGCGAGGACGAAGCCTTGCGCGCGCGCGCGGCATGGCTGCTGGCCAGCAAGTCGTTCAGCGGCGCCCAGGGCATGGTGCTGGATGACGACATCATGCTGTCCATCGCCATCCAGGCCGCGCTGCCCATTCTGGAGCTGGACCCGGTGCTTTACGAAGGCTGGACCGAGATCATCGTATATCCCGGCGGCTTCCTCATCCCGCGCACCGAGGTCGACGACAGCGGGGTGGTCCATGAATACATCCAGGAGGCGGCCGGCGAGGCCTGGGACGGCGGGCCGGTGATTCTGTCCTGGGAAGACAGCTGCCCCGGCATGCCGCAGGCGGCGAACGTGGTCATCCATGAGTTCGCGCACAAGCTGGACCTGTACGGCGGGGAAGCCGACGGCATCCCCGTGCTGGACGCGCATCCGCAGCTCAGGACGCGGCAATGGCGCGGCGTCCTGACGTCCACTTTCGAGCGCTTCGAGCGGATGGTGACGGAGGTCGAGGACGCGATTCCGCGGGATGTCGACCCGGAGTCGGAGGAGGCCGACCCCTGGTATGGCTCTTTGCCGCTGGACCCTTACGCGGCGACCGATCCGGCGGAGTTCTTCGCCGTCAGTTCGGAGGCCTTCTTCGTGGATCCCTTGCCGTTGGCGAAGGCTTTTCCGGACTGGTATGGGTTGTTGCAGGCCTATTACCGGCAGGATCCGCTGAGGCGGCTGCTGGGGCCCGTCAACGTCGACAGGCTCTAACCCTTCCGCAGCATCCACTCGTGCCGCGGATCATTATGGAAATGCCACGCGCGGACGGGGCCCGCCATCACGTTCAGATAATACGAGGTGTACCCGTGCGGCACCACCACCGGATGGTAGCCGCGCGGCACCTTGACGACGTCATGGTCCTCCACGCACAGCGTTTCGTCCAGATCGCGCTCGTCCGTATACACCCGCTGGAAGGCGAAGCCCTGCGGCGGATTCAACCGATGGTAGTAGGTTTCCTCCAGCTGGCTTTCCCGGGGGATGGCGTTCGAATCGTGCTTGTGCGGCGGATAGCTCGATGAGTTGCCGGGGGGCGTGATCACCTCGACCACCAGCAGGCTGTTTGCCGGCTCGGTTTCGGGAAGGATGTCGCAGACATAGCGGGTATTGCTGCCGGAGCCGCGCACGGACCGCTTCATGCTTGCGGGGTCGATCAGCCTCGTCGGCAGCGCCCGAGGGCCGCCGGGCGCGCGGGCCACGGCGATCTCGGCCGCCTCCAGGCCGGTGAGGGCGAGAGTGGAATGCGCGGGCAGATAGAAGGCATGGGGCGACTTTTCCTCGAACACGCTTGCGCGCTCGCCCACCGCCGCCCATTGCATGTCGCCGCCCGCGCCGCCGGCCTGCGCCGACGCTTTGCCGGCCAGGATGACGACGCACAGCTCGTCATCGCCGCTGGCCAGCGCGAGCGTCTCGTTTTCCGCCAAGCGGTGCGCGGAAAAGCCGACATAGCGCAGCCCGCCCGTTCCCAGGGGGATGTCGGTGATCAGGGCGCCGGGGCTTGCCGGAACTTTAAGTGTGGTCATGACGGTTTCCTTATGCGGCGGCTTGGCGGACGGCTTGGCGGCGCGCCGAGGTCCAGGCCGCGATCAGTGTTTCGAAATTGCCGCGCACGCGCCGCAGCAGCTCGCGGTCGTCGATCCGGCCGGCCAGCCAGTCTTCGCTGGGCCCATGGAAAATGCTGCGCCCGACGGTGAAGCCCTTGCAGCTGCGGCTGGACGCCGCCAGGCCGAACCCGGCGGCGACCTCCTCCAGCGGGGCGGCCAGGCCCAGGAGCACCACGCCTTTGCAGTAGGCGTCATTTTCCTGGATCAAGGCGTCGAGGCGATGCCAGCTGCTCCGCTCGCGCAACGCGCCGATCTTCCACCATTCGGGCTGTATGCCCAGCGCATAAAGGCGCTCGATGGCGCGCAGGACCTGGGTGTCCGGGTCGCTGCGCGCATCGGCGGGCGGGATGACCTCGAGCAGCAGGTCGTGGCCGCTGGCCTGGGCGGCTTCGAACAGGCTCTGCACCTGGGCTTCCTGTTCGTCCCGGATGTCCGCCGGGTGCTCCGTGTCGTAGGCGACCAGGCATTTGACGATGTGTTCCCTGGGCCACGAAAGCAGGTTGCTTCCCACGCTGCGCCCATATTCGAATCGCAGGGGCAACGACCCCGGCAGTTCCACGGGGCGGCCTATCCACCAGCCTCTGCCGGTCGCGGCGTTCAGCGCGTCTTGCCCGTAGCGCTCGTCCGCCAGTATGCCGACGTCGACGTCGGACCGCCCCGCATGGCGCAGGCTTTGTTCCGTCTGGCTCACCGCTTCCACGAAAAGCCGCTTCAGTTCCGGTATGCGCGCCGGATCCGCCCCGCAATGCCGGGCCAGATCGATCATCTGGCTGCGGTGGTCGAACGCGAAGACCGCGAGGTCTTTCCATTGCTTCTGTGCGGCGCTGCAGCGATGCAGCCGCTGCAGCTTGCGATCGTGTTCGAGCGGCCGGGCCAGGTCGGCCTCGTTGAAGAAGTAATCGAGTTCGGCAAGCGTCGGCATGGCCGGGGCGCATCCGTGGCGCGAGACGACCAGGGCGCCGCAGGCATTGGCGATGCGGCAGGATTCCTCCCAGGGCTTTCCATCCAGCCAGCCTTTGAGCAATCCGGACATGAAGGCGTCGCCGGCGCCCAGCACATTGAAAACGCTGACCTTGAACGTGGAGTAGGGGGCGGGCAACTCGGACGGGATGTCCGACGTGAAGACGCTGCAGCCGAGTTCGCCGCGTTTCAGCACGAGAACCGCGTCCGTCAGCGAGCGCACCTTGCGCAAAGAGGCCAGGACGTCCGGGGCGCCTCCGGCGATCATGAATTCTTCCTCGGTGCCCACGATCAAGTCGAAGAGAGGCAGCACTTTTTGCAGGTCCGACGAGACCTTTGCGCTGGGCACATAACGGTTTTCCCCGTCGGCTTGCCCGGTAAGGCCCCACAGCACGGGCCGGTAGTCGATGTCCAGCACCGTCCTGACCTGATTCTTGCGGGCCAGGCCCAGGGCGGCCAGGCTGGTTTCGAGAACCGCCGGCGTGGACAAATGGGTGCCGGTGACGAGCAGCGCGCGGGCCGAGGCGATGTAGGGTTCGTCGAAGTCCTCGGGCGAGACGGCCATGTCCGCGCAGTTTTCGCGGTAGAAGATCAGCGGAAAGGTTGCCCTGTCCTTGATGCCCAATAGAACCAGGGCGGTCAGGCGCTCGGGATCGACGGCGATGTGGCTGGTGTCGCACCCCTCTTTTTGCAGGGTTTCGATCAGAAACCTGCCCATGTGGTCGTCTCCCACGCGCGTCAGCATCGAGGAGCGCAAGCCCAGGCGCGCCGTACCGAAGGCGATGTTGCCGGACGATCCGCCCAGGTATTTGGCGAAGCTGGCGGCGTCTTCGAGGCGGGCGCCCACCTGCTGGGCATACAGGTCCACGGCCAGCCGGCCCAGGCAGATCAGATCGAAAGGGCGGTCGCGCCCGGTTGGGTTTGCGTGAGTCATGGCGAAGAATTCAAGAGAAGAGCGCCGGCAAGGCGGCATGCGGGACTACTTTACGGTCTTTCCCGCTATTTTTCAAATATTTTTCTATTTCATAAAAAAATAGAATTATTATTGTAATCTCGATACAATGCGATGGAGCGCACCAAGGACGTGCGTGCCGTCATCAACACCAGGGTGGGGCCCCAATGAAGCCGAATGCCGATCTGCGCAAGTTCCTGGAGACGGTCGCTGAACAGTTTCAGGACCTCTCCAAGCAATTGCAGCGCATCGCCGTCTACCTCGAATGCCATCAGTCCGATGTGGCGTTCCAGCGTGTCCAGGACGTGGCCGCGGCGTGTTCCGTGCATCCGTCCGCCGTCGTGCGCTTCGCGCAGCGTTTCGGGTTTTCCGGCTACAGCGAACTGCAGGCGGTGTTCCGCGATTCCCTGCGGGTCGACGACGCCTCTTCCGCGACCTATGCGGAGCGCATACGCCGGGAAGCGGCAAAAGGCCGGCCCGATTCCAGCGCCGCCCTGGCGCATTCATTCATCCAGGCCAGCAAGGCCGGCCTCGATTCACTGTCGGCCGATTTCGACGCCCAGGCCTTCGAACAAGCCGTCGACCTGCTGGCCGCGACGCGCGACATCTATGTGGTGGGGATGGGCCGGTCGCTGTCCGTGGCGTCCTACCTCGCCTACGCATTGCAGAACCTGGACAAGCGCGCCCATTTCGTTTCCGGCGTGGGCGGCGATCCCGCCCGCGTGGTGCGCGCCATGGAAGCCGGCGACACCTTGCTGGCCATCAGCGCCGCGCCCTACGCGCCGGAAACCCGCCACTGCCTGGAGCAGGCCCGCGCGCGCGGCGCCAGGGCGCTGCTGATCACCGATACCCCGCTCGCGCCCATCTGCGCGCTGGCCGACGTCAAGCTGTTCACCCGCGAGCAGACGGCTTTCGCCTTCAGGACGCTGACCTCCACCATCTGCCTCGCCCAAGCCCTGTTCATTGCCCTGGCCTATCGTCTCGAGGGGCACGCCAAGCTGCCGCCCGACGACGGACAGTCCATTTTTTGATACCCCAAGACTTTCATTGGAGACAACTGTGAAGAAGATATTTTCCAAGCTGATTTTCGTGCTGTCGGCAAGCGCAATCATGCACGCATCGGCGGCCGCGGCGGACTTTCCCGATCGCACCATGCGCTGGATCGTCCCGTACGCCGCCGGCGGCACGACCGATGTCATGGCGCGCCATCTCGCCGCCGAGATGGGCCCGCTGCTGGGCCAGACCGTCGTCATCGACAACAAGCCCGGCGCGGCCAGCATCATCGGCGCCACCCAGATCGCCCGCTCCACGCCCGACGGCTACACCTTCGGCACGGTGGATTCCGGCACTCTGGCCTTCAACCCCGCCCTGTATTCAGAACTGAGCTACGACCCCGAGAAAGACTTCACCTTCATCGGCGGCCTGGGGCGCATGCCGCTGGTGCTGGCCGTGAACCCGAATTTCCCGGCCAAGAACCTGCAGGAGTTCATGGAGATCGTGCGCAAACAGCCCGGCAAGACGACCTCGGCCTCGTCGGGGCACGGTTCGCCCCTGCATGTGGCGCTGGAATTGTTCAACCAGCGTGAAGGCGTGAACCTGCTTCACGTGCCCTACAAGGGCTCCGCGCCGGCGCTGCAAGACCTCATGAGCGGGCAGGTGGATTCCATGTTCGTCGATCTGCCGCCGTCCATCCAGATGATCCAGTCCGGCAAGCTCCGGGTGCTGGCCGTGGCCACGCCCAAGCGCCTGCACGTGCTGCCCGACGTCCCCACCTTCGACGAGCTCGGCGTCAAGGGCTTCGAAGCCTACGCCTGGCAAGGCTTCGTGTCGCCCAAGAACACGCCCGAGAACGTCGTGCGGAAACTGAGCACCGCGCTGAACACGGCGCTCAGGAGCGAGGTCATCGCCAAGAAGTTCGACGCGCTGGGCATCCAGCCCATGCCCATGGAGCCCGCCGAATTCGAGGCTTTCGCCAAGAGCGAGGGCAAGTTGTGGGGCGAGGTGATCCGCAAGGCGGGCATCAAGCTCGATTGACGCCGTTGCGGAAGGGGATCAGGCCTCGTGCGGGGCCTGGTCTCTTGCGGCAAACCGCCGGGCCAGCACGTTCTCGGCAAGTTCAAGGTGGCTGCGCAGCAGCGCCAGCGCGCCTTCGGTGTCTCCCTGGCGTATCAGGCCGACCAGCCTGGCGTGATCGTCGTGCCCTTTCGCCGCCCAGCTTTCGCTTTGCAGGGTTTGGTGCCGGTATAGGGAAATGATGTTGTAGATAGTGCGGAACTGCGCATGCAGGCGCCGGTTGTCCAGCGCCAGGACGATTTCTTCATGAAAGTGCTCGTTCGCGAGCGCCAGGCCTTTGCGGTCCTGCCGGCGCAGCGCGTCGTCGCCGTTCTTGCAATGGACGTCGAGCTGCCGGCACACCCTCGCGGCCCTTTCGGGCCGGGCCGTGAGGCGGCGTATGGCTTCCGATTCGATGATCCAGCGAATATCGTAGACCTCGTGGATGTCGGCCGGCTTGGGCACCACTACCCTGAGCTTGCGGCCCGGCAGCATTTCCACCAGGCCTTCTTCCATCAGTATGCGCAATGCTTCGCGCACCGGCGTCCGGCTGACGCCGAACTCCGCCGCCAGCAGGTTTTCCGACAGCGGCTGGCCGGGCAGTATTTCTCCTTCCACGATGCGGCGGCGCAGCGGTTCGACCACGCTGAGCCATAGCGGATTGAAAGAAGAAGCACTGAACGACATGACGATTATCCTTGCGTTGTATGGGCCTCGCCGAGGTAGACCCGATTTTCGAGCAGCCGGGCCTGCAGGCCTTTGACGTCGAGGTCGGCGGCATCCTGCTTCGCGGCCGAAGACATGGCGGCCGCTATCCCGGCCGCTTCGCCCATGACCAGGCAGGGCGCCATGTTGCGGGTGGCGCCATGCGCCACATGCGTCGCCGACACGCAGCGCCCGGCCACGATGAGGTTGTCGAACTCAGCCGGGAGCATACAACGATATGGAATGTCGAAGGCGCCGTCCCCGCCGATCTGGTGAAAGATCGCCTGGCTGCTTTCCGGTGCGTGGATGTCGACCGGGAAACAGACCTGGCCGATCGTGTCGTCGAACTTGCGGCCTTCCAGCACGTCGTCGTCGGTCAATTGATACCGGCCCTGGATGTTGCGCGATTCGCGCACCCCGGGGAAGGCGGCCGGAACGCAGTAGCTGTTTTCAAAGCCGGGGACGTGCCGCTTGAGGAAATCGGCGATGCGCGCGCACTGCCCCGTCAGTTCGACGGTCGCCCTGGACAGCGCGGTGGGGTCGGTGCCGTCCAGGTCGAGCACGGCCGACGTGTTGACGTTGATCTGGTCCGGCCAGACGGTATTGAAGAAGACGTGGCGGTCCTTGTTCGGAAAAAGGCCTTCTTTCATGATCTCGTCATTCCATTTGGAAAACGAACCATTGAAATACACGGGTATGGGCTCGCCGCCTTCCGGACGGGTGGCCATGGCGGGGTTGACCTCGCCAAGTTCCCGGGCGATGCGGCGAGTATCGACGTTGTGAAAATGCATGATCATGGAAATGGGCTGCATGCGCTCCCGCGGGCCGTCGCCCTTGCGGAACGGAACGCCGGCCATGGCGGCGATGTCGCCGTCGCCGGTGGCGTCGATGACGTTGGGCGACGTCAATGTGTGAAGGCCGCCCTTGGCGCCGAATTTCAGGCTTGCGATGCGCCGGCCCCGGCATGAAGCCTCGACCACCGTCGCGCCATAGAGTATGCGCACGCCCGCCCGGGCAAGCATTTCGGTGACTTTGATGCGAAAGTAGTTGCCGTCGACGGGGGTGACGGCGCTGGTGAAGCCTTCATAGGGGATGTGGCCGACGGCTCCGCCCATTTCGATCAATTCATCGACGATTTCCTGCGCCAGCCCGAACACCACCTGCTTGCCGTAGCGGGAAATGAAGTTGTGCAGGCAGAGCCCCGTGGTGGCGTTGCCGCCCACGAAAGGGCGCGGCTCCAGCAGGATGACGTCCGCCCCCTGCCGGGCCGCCGCAATGGCCGCCGCAACGCCTGTCACGCCGCCCCCGATCACCGCCACATCGCACGAAAATTCCGCCATTTTTGCCTCCGAAAAGAATTGAGTGGTATACTTGTATACAAGTATACGATATTGGGAGGAGCTGATGCAAACCGGACTGTTTCCATCTTTCCAACGCCGCAAGGCCGTGGTCGAGTCGGATTGCGGCGAACTCGCCATCCCTTTCGTTCTGGGCGGCGAAGGGCCTCCCTTGCTTCTGCTGCACGGTTTTCCCCAAACCCATGCCATGTGGCATAAGGTCGCGCCCGCGCTCGCCCAGCGGTTCACCGTGGTCGCCAGCGATCTTCGCGGTTATGGCGACGCCGGCAAGCCGTCGGGTGACGGCCACAATTTCTATGGCAAGCGCGCCATGGCCGCCGACCAGTGGCGGCTCATGCGCAGCCTGGGATACGAGCGCTTCGACATCCTCGCCCACGACCGAGGCGCCCGCGTGGCGCATCGGCTGGCGTTGGACCACCCCGAGGCCGTCGGCCGGCTCATGCTGCTCGATATCGCCCCCACGCTCAGCATGTACGAGCAAACAGACCTCGTCTTCGCGACGGTGTATTGGCACTGGTTCTTTCTCATCCAGAAAGCGCCCTTGCCCGAAACCTTGATCGGCGCGGATCCCGAATTCATGCTGCGCAGTTTCATGGGCGGGCGCCATGCCGGGTTGAAGGCGTTCGCGCCCGAGGCCTGGGCCGAGTATGTGCGGGCGGCGCGCAATCCGGCGGCCATCCACGCCATGTGCGAAGACTATCGGGCGTCGGCCACCATCGATCTGGAACACGATCGCGAAGACCGCGCCGCCGGGCGCATCCTGCGCATTCCGCTAAGAGTGCTGTGGGGCGAGTTCGGCGGGCTGAACCGCTGCCTTCGACCGCTGGAGCGCTGGAAGGATTACGCGCCCGATGTCCAGGGGCGGGCGCTGCCTTGCGGGCACTATATCGCCGAGGAACTCCCCGAACTGCTGATCGGCGAGGCACTGGAATTCTTCAAGGGCCCGCGATGAATCTGCTGAGCTGGAACATTCAGGCCGGCCGGGGTCCGGACGGCGTCCACAGCCTGGAACGCATCGCCCGGGCCATTGCGGAACGGCGCTTCCCGGATGGCCGCGGCGCGGACGTCATTTGCCTGCAGGAAGTCGCCCGCCGCTTCCCCGACCTGACGGACGGGATCGAGGCCGACCAGGCCGCCGCGCTGCACGGGCTCCTGCCCGGCTACCGGCCGGTATTCCGGCCCGCGGTCGATCTTGCCTTTGCCGACGACCCGGGCCCGGAACGGCGGCAGTTCGGATGCATGGTCCTGAGCCGATATCCGGTCATCCAGGTGTTCAACCATCTGCTGACGCAAAAAGGCGTGAGCATGAAAGGCATGCAGCGGCAGGCGCTGGAAGTCGTGGTGGCGGCGCCCGGCGGTGCGCTGCGCGTCATGACGACCCACCTGGAGTTCAATTCACAGGAATGCCGAGTCCATCAACTGGCGCAGCTGCGGGCGTTGCAGGAGGAAGTGGCCGCGAGAGCCATGCAGCCGTCCCGCAAGGCCGGCGGAGCCGGCCCATACGCCGTGGTCGAACGCCCGGGCGAACTGGTGCTGTGCGGCGACTTCAACTTCCTGCCCGATTCGGAGGAGTATGCCGGGCTGCTGCTGCCGCCCTTGGGCCATGGCGGGGCCTTCGCGGATGCGTGGCGGCGGCTCAGGCCTGCCGAACCCCATGCTTCCACCTGCGGCTGGGACGATCCCGAGCAGTGGCCGCAGGGCCCTCATTGCCGGGACTTCTTCTTCGTTGCCGGCGGGCTGGCGAGCCGCCTGAAGTGGGTGGACGTGGATATCGATGCGCGGGCTTCCGACCACCAGCCGATACTGCTGGCGCTGGATGCCTGACGCCGATGCTTTGCTTGCAGTGACTATTACCAAGACCAAGGAGACATGCATGAAAAAGATACTCATCGGCCTGGCGCTCGGCGCCGCAGCGGCCGCGCCGTCCTGGGCGCAGGATTACCCTTCCCAGGCGATCAAGTTCATTGTGCCGTTCCCGGCCGGGCAGGCCTCGGATACGATTTCCCGTTTGGTGGGGGAACAGTTGGCGTTGCGTTTGAAGCAGCCCGTGATCGTCGAGAACAAGGCGGGGGCGGGCGGCAATATCGGCTCTGAGATCGGCGCGCGCGCCAAGCCGGACGGCTATACGATCACCGTGGCGACCGCCGCGCTTCCGATCAGCCGCCACGTGCGGAAGCTGTCATTCGATCCGGGCAAGGATTTCAAGACCGTCGCGCTGATGACGGTGACGCCCCTGGTGCTGATCACGCGCCCCGACATGCCGGCGAACAGCGTCAAGGAACTGATCGGCCTGGTCAAGAAGGATCCGGGCAAGTACACCTTTGCCTCGTCGGGGGTCGGCACCTCGCACCACTTGAGCGGGGAGCTGTTCAAGTCCCTCGAGGATCTCGATATCCTGCACGTGCCTTACCAGGGCAGTTCCGCCGCCCATATCGACATGATCGCGGGGCGCGTCGACATGATGTTCGACAACATCGTGCCCGTTACGCCCCACCTGGCTGAAAAGAAGCTGAAGGCGCTGGCGGTGACGACCAAGGAGCGCGCCCCGGCCCAACCCGGCATCCCGACCATGTCCGAATCCGGATACCCGGAATTCGAGGCCGTCGCGTGGTTCGGCCTGCTGGCCCCCAAGGATACGCCGGACGAGATCGTCGAAAAGCTGAACCGGGAAGTGAACGCGGTGCTGCAGCTGCCGGCGGTGAAGGAGCGGCTCGAAGGCATGGGCGCCTTCGTGCAGAATCGCTCCGCGCAAGACTTCGGCGCATTCATGCAGGCGGAAATCGCCAAATGGGGGCCCGTGGTCCAAAAAGCTAAAATACAACTCGATTGAACTCGAGGGGCCAGGCCCCCGCAGGGGGGCCGGCTCCGTGGATACATTACTCGTCATCAATGCGGGCAGCTCCAGCCTGAAGTTCCAGCTCTATGAGCTGGCCGGCTGCGAAGGGCTGGAGCTGATGTACCGCGGCCAGGTCTCCGGCATAGGCGGCGGCCGGCCGGAGCTTGCCATCCGGGACGGCGGCGGCGTGAAGATCATCGAGCGCCGCCTGCCGCTGGAACGGGCTTGCGACCTGGCGTCGGCGCAGGCCTGCCTGGGCGAATGGCTGGCGGGCAAGATAGAAAAAGCGCCGCGGGCGGTGGGCCACCGCATCGTGCACGGCGGCCCGCGCTTCTACGACAGCGTCAAGGTCGACGACGGCATTCTCGCCTATCTGGATTCGCTTGCGCCGCTCGCGCCCCTGCATCAGCACAACAACCTGGCGCCGGTGCACGTCATCCGCCGGCGGTGGCCCGGCATCGTCCAGGTCGCGTGTTTCGACACTGCCTTTCATCGCAGCAACGACGCCGTCGTCGAGCGGTTCGCGATTCCCCAGTCCTTCTATGACCAGGGGGTGCGCCGCTATGGCTTCCATGGCCTGTCCTACGACTATATCGCCCGGTATCTGTCCCGCCGCATGCCCGAAGTGTGGCAGGGCCGCGTGATCGCCGCGCACATGGGCTCGGGGGTTTCGGCCTGCGCCCTGCTGCGCGGCGTGAGCGTCGAGACCACCATGGGCTTCACGGCGCTGGACGGCCTGCCCATGAGCACCCGTCCGGGGCGGCTGGATCCGGGCGTCGTGCTCTGGATGCTGGAGCAGGGGATGTCGCACGACGAGATCCAGGACGTCCTCTACAACCGGTCGGGCCTGCTGGGCTTGTCCGGCATCAGCGGCGATGTACGGGACTTGCTGAGCAGCGACCAGCCGGCCGCGCGCCTGGCCCTGGACTACTTCACCTACCGGGCCGCGGAGAGCATGGCCGGGCTGTGCGTCGCAAGCGGCGGCGTGGACGCCCTGGTGTTCACCGCCGGCGTCGGCGAAAACCAGCCCTGGGTGCGGGCGGAGGTCTGCCGCCGCCTGGCCTGGCTGGGCGTGGAGCTGGACGACGCGCTCAATCAGGGCGGCGCGCACCGGATCTCGACCGGCACGAGCCCCGTGGCGGTGTTCGTCATTCCCACGAATGAAGAGTATGTCATCGCCAGGGAGGCCCTCAAACACATTTAGCAAGGAGTCGCTATGTCCACCAGCACAGACGCATTGACGGGGACCCTGAAGAATCTTCCTTCTTACGCCGCATGGAGCGCGGGGTATGGGCTGATCCGCCATGCCGACGACACCCGCGCCCGCGTGCTCGAGCTCGTGGCCCGGCGCGCCGGCGCTTCCCGCGAACGGGCCGACGACATGTTCGCCGCGCTGGCGGCGGCGGACCGTCTGGCCAGCGCCGGCATGTGGCTGGTCGTGCACATGACTTATGCCAATCGGGTCGATCTGTCGGGCGCGCCGCTGCAGGCGGCCGACTTCAAGGCGGACCCGCAAGGCCACACGGGGGGCGCCTTGAACATGGTGCCGGCGTATGCCGGGTACTTGGCCGCGAACGTGCTGACCGGGACCACGCGTTCCTGGTTGATGGGGCAGGGCCATTGCGTGGCCGCCATCGAAGCCTTGAACGCCTTGGTCGACAACCTGTCGGCCAAGCAGCGCCCGCGTTACGAGTTCGGCGACGCGGGCCTGAGCCGGCTCGCGCAGGACTTCTATTCCTATGCCGTCAGCCCCGATGGCTCGCCCGGCGTGCCGCTGGGCAGCCACGTGGGCGTGCATACGGCGGGCGGCATATCCGAAGGCGGCTATCTGGGTTTCGCGGAAGTGCAATATGTCCACATGCCCTTGCCCGGGGAAAGCCTGGCCGTGTTCCTGAGCGACGGGGCTTTCGAGGAGCAGCGGGGCAGCGACTGGTCGCCGCGCTGGTGGCGCGCGTCCGACAGCGGCGCCGTCATGCCCATCATGGTGCTCAACGGCCGCCGCATCGACCAGCGCACCAGCATTGCGCAGAAGGGCGGAGCCCAGTGGCTGCTGCGGCATCTGGAGCTGAATGGCTTCGATCCCTTCGAGATCGACGGGCACGACCCGGCCGCCTACGCCTGGGCCATCATCGACATGGAGGACCGTTTGGCCGCCTTCCAGGGCATGGCCGCCGACGAGCTCGATTATCCCGTCCGGATTCCCCACGCCATCGCCAGTTGCATCAAGGGCTACGGCTTCCCGGGCGCAGGGACCAACCGCGCGCACAACCTGCCTTTGCGGGCCAATCCGCGCCGCGACGATGCGGCGCGGGACGAGTTCAATCAAGGGGCGGCGCGGCTGTTCGTGCCGCCCGGCGAGCTCCAGGAAGCGCGGCGGCGCTTCTCGTGCCACCAGGCGCAGGGCCGGGTCCGGGAGGGCCATCACGCCCTTGCCGAGCGCGATGTCGGCTTGCCCGCTTTGCCCGAGCCGCGCTGGAGCCTGGACGAGACGGCGACGGTGTCGCCCATGCAGGCGATCGACGCCTATTTCGTCGACGTGGTGGATGCCAACCCGCGCTTGCGGGTCAGGGTGGGCAATCCCGACGAGCTGAGCAGCAATCGCATGGACGGAACGCTTGCCCGACTGAAGCACAGGGCGAGCCGTCCCGAGCCCGGCGGCAACGAGGCGCTGGACGGCGCGGTGATCACCGCCTTGAACGAAGAAGCGGTGATCGGCGCCGTGCTGGGCAACAAGGCGGGCCTGAACCTGGCGGTCAGCTACGAGGCTTTCGCGGTCAAGATGCTGGGCGCCATGCGCCAGGACATCCTGTTCGCCAGGCACCAGCGCCAGGCCGGCCGCGATCCCCGCTGGCTGGGCGTGCCGCTGCTGCTCACCTCCCATACCTGGGAGAACGGCAAGAACGAGCAGTCCCACCAGGATCCCACCTTGTGCGAAGCGCTGCTGGGCGAGATGTCCGACACCTCGCGGGTGCTGTTTCCGGTGGACGCCAACAGCGCCGTCGCCGCCCTGCGGGAAGTCTATCGCTCGCGCGGCGTGATCGCCGTGCTGGTCGTGCCCAAGCAGGCCACGCCCCATTATTTCAGCCCGGAACAGGCCGGCGTCGCGTGCCGGGCGGGGGCCGCCCATGTGCGGCCGCCCTCGGCGCGGCCGACGGTGCAGCTGGTGGCCGTGGGCGCCTACCAGCTGCGCGAGTGCCTGCGCGCGGCCAGGCGCCTGGCCGACCGGGGCTGCGAAGCCGCCGTGACCTGCATCATCGAGCCCGGCCGGCTGCGCGTCCCGCGCGATGAGCTGGAAGGCCGCCACGTGCTGGGCGACTCGGCGCTGGCCGAACTATTTCCCGCCGGCGTCCCCAGGGTGCTGGTCACGCATTCGCGCCCGGAGCCGCTGCTCGGCGTGCTGCGCCGGATCGACGAAGGGCCGCGCCGCCTGCGCGCGCTGGGGTATGTCAACCGGGGCGGTACACTGGACGTCGACGGCATGCTGTTCGCCAACCGCTGCACCTGGGCGCACATCGCGCTTGCGGCGGCGGAACTGGGCGGCGGCGATGCCGGGGACTTCCTGGCGGAAAGCGAACTGCGCGCGGTGGGGAACCGCGGCCGGCTGGAGGATTTGTATTGAAGAACAAGCGGAAAACATGAATCTCGAACTCAAGTTCCTGGGCGCGGCCGGCACGGTGACGGGCTCGCGTCATTTGCTCAGCGATGGGGAAACGACCATCATGCTGGATTGCGGCATGTTCCAGGGCCTGAAGAATCTGCGGCAGCGGAACTGGGCGCCGTTTCCCGTCGAGCCTGCGGGGATCGACGCCATCCTGCTCAGCCACGCCCACCTGGACCACTCGGGCTACCTGCCCAGGCTGGTGCGCGAAGGCTTCAAGGGCAATGTGTATGCCTCGGCGGCCACCATCGACCTGGCCCGCATCCTGCTCGCCGACAGCGCCCATCTGCAAGAGTCGGATGCCGACTTCGCCAACCGCCACGGGCTGACCCGGCACACGCCGGCCCTGCCGCTCTACACCGTGGCGGACGCCAAGCGCGCCATGGAGCGCTTCAAGAGCGTGGAGTTCGCCGCGCCATACGAAGTGGCTCCCGGCGTGCATGCGCGGTTCTCGCGGGCGGGGCATATTCTCGGGGCGTCCATCGTCGAGATCGACTGGCGCGGCACGCGCATCGTTTTCTCGGGCGACCTGGGCCGCTATGGCGACCCTCTGCTGCCGGATCCGGAACCCATACGGCAGGCGGACTACCTGCTGCTCGAATCCACGTACGGCGACCGGCGCCACGAGGCGGTGGACCCCATGGACCAGCTGGCGGACATCATCGACCGGACCGCGCAGCGCGGCGGCAGCGTGATCATCCCCGCCTTTGCCGTCGGGCGGGCGCAATTGCTGCTTTGGTATTTGTACATGCTCAAGAAGGACGGCCGCCTGCCCGCCGGCATGCCGATCTACCTGGACAGCCCCATGTCGGTGAACGCGGTGGAAATATACCGGCGCCACTGCGATCTCATCCGGCCGGACATCCGCGCATGCGATGAGGCATACGGGGTGGCCCATTACGTCCGCGACGCGGAAGAATCAAAGAAGCTGGACCTGACGCCCATGCCCAAGGTGATCATCTCCGCCAGCGGCATGGCGACGGGCGGGCGCGTGCTGCACCATTTGAAGCGCTATGCCCCCGACCCCAGGTCGACGATACTGTTTTCCGGCTATCAGGCCGCGGGAACCCGGGGCGCGAAAATGCTGCACGGCGCCGACACCATAAAGATCCACGGCGAGTACGTGCCCGTGCGCGCCGAACTGAGCAATCTGTCCATGCTGTCGGCGCATGCGGATTCCGACGAACTCATGCGCTGGCTGCGCGGCTTCAAGAAACCGCCGCGCACGACCTTCCTGGTCCACGGGGAACCCGAGGCGGCCGATACGCTGCGCCTGCGCATACAGGACGAGCTGGACTGGTCCAGCCGCGTCGTCGAGCACCTTGAAACCGTAAGGCTTTAGCCGCGCCCGATATAGGGCATCTTGGTCGCCATCACGGTCATGAATTGCACATTGGCGTCCAGCGGCAGGCTGGCCATGTAAAGCACGGCGCGGGCCACGTGCTCGGTGTCCATCAGGGGTTCGGGCCTGGTCGAGCCGTCGGCTTGCAGGACGCCGCGGTTCATGACGGCGGTCATTTCGCTGGCGGCGTTGCCGATGTCTATCTGCCCGCAGGCGATGTTGTAGGCCCGGCCGTCCAGCGAGGCGGCCTTGGTGAGCCCCGTGATGGCGTGCTTGGTCGCGGTGTAGGACACGGCATGGGGCCGCGGCGCGTGGGCCGAAATGGAACCGTTGTTGATGATGCGGCCGCCTTGCGGGGACTGCGTCTTCATGATGCGGAAGGCGCCCTGGATGCACAGGAAGGCGCCGGTCAGGTTGATGTCCACCGCGGCCTTCCAATCCTGATAGTCCAGGTCTTCCAGCGACGCGGGGCGCGCGAATATGCCGGCATTGTTGAACAGCAGGTCCAGGCGCCCGAAGCTCCGGCGGATCTCGTCGAACAAGCGGTCCACCGCCTCGGGGCTGCTGACGTCGGTGGGCACGACGAGCGCGCGGTCGCCATGCCGGCGCCCTTCCTGCGCGGTGGCTTCCAGGGCGTCCCGCCGGCGGCCGGCCAGCGCGACGGTGTAGCCGTCCTCAATCAGGGCGAGCGCGATGCGCTTGCCTATGCCTGAGCCGGCGCCGGTCACCAGCGCGAATTTATCTCCGTTCATGGGGCGTGTCCTCGACAGGGTTGGGTGCTGGCGCGAATTATACGTCGCGCCGCTTCTGCCGATGCGACCATTCCCAGGCGGTGTCGCGCTTCATGCCCCGATTGAGCGCCGCGATGATCAGGATGGCCAGCAGCGCGCCCAGGCCGGCGAGCGCCATGTCCTTGTGCGCGTCCCAGACGTCGCCTTGCGTGCCCAGGTAGTGCATGCCCAGGTCGCCGCCGAAGAGTTCCGCGGCGCCCCATTCGATCAGCTCATACAGGGCCGAAGTGCTGAGCGCGAAATCGAGCGGCAGAAAATACGCCCAGAAACCGCGCACTTCCACGATGCGCAGGAAGAACTCGCGGATCGGGTAGGCCAGCAGCAGCCCGTATGCGAAATGGACGAGGCGGTCGAAATGATTGCGTTCCCAGCCGAAGACGCTGTTCAGGGTGTGGCCGGTGAGCGCCCGCCACCATTCGTCGTAGGGCACCTCGGAATAGGTGTAATGGGAGCCCAGGGTGTGCAGCGCCAGGAACGACAGGATCAGCAGCAGGGACGGGTCCGAGAAGCGGAAGAGCCGGCGCACGCTCCATAGCGCGATGAACAGCGCCGCCACCAGCGCGTTCTCGAGCAGCCAGGCCTGGCGGTCGGACGGGTGCACGGCCAGCGCGGCCCACAGTATCAAGTAGGCGGGGACGGCGAAGCGCAGGACGCGATGGGCGATGGAATGTTTCATGGGCGGTCGGAGAGGGCGGCGCGGCGGTCGCAGTAAGCGCGATTTTGACACCCGCGCTTACATCGGCGCGCGGGACCGGGTGCTATAAAAAATCAAGAGCAGGCAGCGATGTCTGGAACTTTGAAGGATTTTTCATGAACCGTAAACTGACCGTAGCGGCGGGTATCGCATTGTGCGCCGGCCTGGCCGCGTGTTCGTCCACCAAAGACGCTCGGCAGCTGTCCCAGAAGACCGTCGAGTATGCTTGCGGGCCCGATTCCGTTCCCCTGAGCGCCCAATATACTTTCCAAGGCGAACAGGCGCTGGCCGCCCGAGTCGTCTACATGAACCAGGTGATCGAGCTGAACCGCGCCACCGCAAGCAATGCGGACATGGTGGGCAACACTTTCCGCGGGGGCGGCTACACCTGGACGACCGACAAGTTCGCCGAAGACGACGTCGAGGACGCCAAGGGCCTGATGCTGACGCGCGAATCGGCCCAGCCCGGCGCGGCGCAGGCGTCGAACGTGGGCAGCGTGGTGGCGCGCGACTGCAAAGTGGAATCGGTGTCTTAGCGCCCGTTTCAACCCGAGTTCCGGAGCCCCGCCGCGATGCCGTTGATGGTCATGTGAATGGCGCGCTGAGTGGGGCTTTCCTCGTGGTTGCCGCCGCGTGACGATTTGGCGCGCTGGCGCTTCAGCAATTCCACCTGCAGGTGATTGAGCGGGTCGATGTAGGCGAAGCGCTCGGTCAGCGCGGCGGCCAGCTGCGGATCATGGGCCAGCAGTTCGTGGCCGCTGACCTGCCTGAACATCTCGACCGTCAATTCGTATTCCGCCGCGATGCGCTGGAAGATCGCCTTGCGCAGGGCGGCGTCCGGCACCAGGCCGGCATAGCGCTTTCCGATCTGAAGATCCGTCTTGGCCAGGACCTGCTCCATATTGGACAGCAGGGTGCGGAAGAACGGCCAGGTTTCCGCCATTTCCCGCAGCAGCTTGAGCCGCCCCTTGGCCGTGGGCGGGGCGCCCGCGCCGCCTTCCTCTATGTAAGCGCGCAAGGCGGTGCCCACGCCGTACCAGCCGGTGATCATCAGCCGGCACTGCGCCCAGGAAAACCCCCAGGGAATGGCGCGCAGGTCTTCGATGCGCTGGGTGGACTTGCGCGACGCGGGACGGGAGCCGATGTTCAGCCCCGCGATTTCGAGTATGGGCGTGGACGCGAAGAAGTAATCGTTGAAACCGGGTGTTTCATAGACCAGGTCGCGATAGGCTTGCCGCGCCAGGCCCGACATGGTGTCCAGCGCCGCGCCGAAGCGCGCCATGTTGTCGTCTTCGGTGCGCGGCGTGGCGGATTGCGGACACAGGCTGGCTTCCAGGGTGGCGGCCACGAAGTTTTCCAGGTGCCAGCGCCCGACCTCGGCGTCCTTGTACTTGCCTTGTATGACTTCCCCTTGTTCCGTCAGGCGTATCTGGCCGTTGACCGTGCCGGGCGGCTGGGCGAGGATGGCGTCGAAGCTGGAACCGCCCCCGCGCGCCACCGACCCGCCGCGCCCGTGAAAGAGGCGCAGGCGCAGCTTGCGCTTCTGGAACACGCGCACCAGTTCGCGCTCGGCGCAATACAGCGCCCAGTTGGAGGTCAGGTAGCCGCCGTCCTTGTTGCTGTCGGAATAGCCCAGCATCACTTCCTGCATGCCTTCTTGGTTGCGGCGCACCCGCGCGGCGACTTCGGGCAGGTCGAACCAGGCGGCCATGATGTCAGGCCCGCGCATCAGGTCGGGGATGGTCTCGAACAAGGGAACGACCATCAGCCCGTCGCGCGCATCGGGGGCGGGGCGCCCGTCGGCGGGCGCAATGAGGCCGGTCTCTTGTTGAAGCACGAGGACTTCCAGCAGGTCGCTGAGGGTCTCGGTGTGCGACACGATGGTCTGCTTGACGGCGTCGTCGCCGTAGCGGCGCCGGCATTGCGCCGCCATGCGCAGAATGGCCAATTCCTTTTGTGTTTCGTCCGAGTAGTCGATCCACGGCGAAACCAGGGGGCGCACCTGGCGCAGTTCCAGCCGCAGCAGTTCGACGCGGTCTTCTTCGGACAGCGCGGCGTAGTCCACCGGCCGTCCTTTGAATTCCACGTTCGCCGCCTTGAAGAGCTCGGCCAGGACGCGTTCGTGCACGTCGGAGCTTTGCCGCAAGTCGACCGTGGCCAGATGGAAGCCGAAAATGCTGACCGCCTGCAGCAGGCCCGACAGCCGCAGCCGCGCGATCAGGTTGCCGTGGTGCTGGTCCAGCGAGTCGGCGACGACCTGGAGGTCGTGCTGGAATGCCTGGGCGGTGTCGTACGGGGGCGCGTCGTAAGTGGGGCGCAGCGCCAGCCGGCGGCCGGTGAGCGCCAGGCCGGTGGCGGCGATGCGCGCATACAGGTGTATGAAGGCGCGCCGGTAGGGCTCGTCGAGCCGGTGGGGGGATTTGTCCTGGCTGGCGGCGGACAGCGCCAGGAGCTCGGGGCTGGCCGACCCCAGGTGGGCGGAAATGGATATCTCGGTTCCCAGCGCCTTGATTTCATGCAGATAGTGCCGCATCACGTGGGTGGACTGGCGCAGCAAGGCCTGTTCGAGCGTGGCGGCGTCGACGTTGGGATTGCCGTCGCGGTCGCCGCCTATCCAGCTGCCCATGCGCAGGAAGGGGGGCAGCGGCCGCGTGCGGAGGCGGAAAGGCTGGCGGGCGGGCGGCTGCAGCAGCCCTGAAAGCTCCTGGTACAGCCGCGGAATGGCCTTCAGGAAGGTGCTGTCGTAGTAGCTGAGCGCGTTGTCGATTTCGTCGAGCACGGTGAGCTTGCTGAGGCGCAGCATGCGAGTCTGCCACATCGTGGCGACCAGGCCGGCCAGCGTCAGCTGCAGCGTGTCCTGTTCGGCGGGCGTCAGCGCCGCGTCCGTCTGGGACAGCTGGCGGGCGATCTCGCGGTGCAGGTCCAGGGTGCTTTTGCGCTGGACCTCGGTGGGATGGGCGGTCAGCACGGGCACGATGCTGGCCGCTTCCAGGTAGCGGAGCACCTTGCCGCCATGGACGCCCTGTTCCTTCAGGAGGCCGAGCGCATGCTGCAGGCTGCCGCGCATGGGGGCGCCGGCGCCCAGCATGTGCTGCCGCTGCCTGCGGTTCTGGTCGCGGTCTTCGGCGATGTTGGACAAATGCAGGAAATAGCTGAACGCGCGCGCGACCAGCGTGGCGGGGTCGTCGGCCAGCCGGCCGATCTGGCGTTCCAGTATGCGGCTTGCGGCCGGGTCGCCTTCGCGGCGGAATTTCACGGCCGCCCGGCGCAGTTTTTCGATCACATCGTAGATGGCCTTGCCTTCGCATTCCCTGATGACGTCTCCCAGTGTCTTGCCGAGCTTGCGGATATCGGCCCTGAGGTGGGCGGGTTCTTGGCGGGGCGCTGCGGCTGGGATCACGATGTCTCCTGGGGTTAGGGTTTTTGCCGGAACCATGCAATACGATGGATTATGATTAGTGCTTTTTACCGTCTATTATTCCAGAGATTGAGATGCCGCAATATCGTTCACGCACTTCCACCCATGGCCGCAACATGGCCGGCGCTCGCGCCCTCTGGCGCGCCACCGGCATGCAGGACGGCGACTTCGAGAAGCCCATCATCGCGGTCGTGAACTCCTTCACGCAATTCGTGCCCGGGCATGTGCACCTGAAGGACCTGGGGCAGCTGGTCGCGCGCCAGATCGAGAAGGCGGGCGGCGTGGCCAAGGAATTCAACACCATCGCGGTGGACGACGGCATCGCCATGGGCCATGGCGGCATGCTGTATTCCCTGCCGTCGCGTGAACTCATCGCCGACTCCGTCGAATACATGGTCAACGCCCATTGCGCGGACGCCATGGTGTGCATCTCGAACTGCGACAAGATCACGCCGGGAATGCTGATGGCCGCCATGCGGCTGAACATCCCCGTGGTGTTCGTGTCGGGCGGCCCCATGGAGGCCGGCAAGGTCTACGAGCCAGGCACCGACAATCTCCTCATGAAGCTGGACTTGATCGACGCCATGATCAAGGCGGCCGACCCCAACGTGTCGGATGCCGAAGCGGCCGAGGCCGAGCGCAACGCCTGCCCCACCTGCGGTTCCTGTTCGGGCATGTTCACCGCCAATTCCATGAACTGCCTGACCGAAGCCCTGGGCCTGGCCCTGCCCGGCAACGGCACGGTGCTGGCCACCCACGCGCGGCGCAAGGCCTTGTTCGAAGAGGCCGGCAGGCTGGTCGTGGACCTGTGCAAGCGCTATTACGAGCAGGACGACGCATCGGTGCTGCCGCGCAACATCGCCACCATCCAGGCCTTCGAGAACGCCATGGCGCTGGACGTCTCCATGGGCGGGTCCACCAATACGGTGCTGCACCTTCTGGCGGCCGCCCAGGAAGCGGGCGTGGACTTCACGATGTCGGACATCGACCGCATTTCGCGGCGCGTGCCCTGCCTGTGCAAGGTCGCGCCCGCCACCAATAAGTACCACATCGAAGATGTCCACCGCGCAGGCGGCATCATGGGCATTCTGGGCGAACTCGGGCGCGCGGGGCTGCTCAATCTGGACGTCGGCAATATACGCAGCGGCACTCTGCGCCAGGCCATCGCCGACTGGGACGTCAACGGCGGCGCGGCCACAGCCGAGGTGCGGGAATTCTACAAGGCGGCGCCCGGCGGCGTGCGCACGCAGGTGGCGTTCAGCCAGAATCGCCATTACCGTGAACTGGACCTGGACCGCGAAAACGGCTGCATCCGTGCGCGCGAACATGCATATTCGCAAGACGGCGGCCTGGCCGTCCTGTACGGCAACCTGGCGCCCAAGGGCTGCATCGTCAAGACCGCCGGCGTGGATGAAAGCATACTGAAGTTCACCGGCGTGGCGCGCGTCTATGAAAGCCAGGAAGACGCCGTCGACGGCATATTGGGCGACCAGGTCAAGGAAGGCGATGTGGTCGTCATCCGCTATGAAGGCCCGAAGGGCGGCCCGGGCATGCAGGAAATGCTCTACCCGACCTCCTACCTGAAGTCCAAGGGCCTGGGCAAGTGCTCGGCCCTGCTGACCGACGGCCGGTTCTCCGGCGGGTCATCGGGCCTGGTCATCGGCCACGCCTCGCCGGAAGCGGCGGAAGGCGGCAACATCGGGCTGGTCAACGACGGCGACACCATAGAAATCGACATCCCCAGCCGGACCATCCACCTCGCCGTCGGCGACGACGAGCTCGCCCGCCGGCGCGCCGAAATGGAAGCCCGCGGCGCCCGGGCCTGGCAGCCCGTCGCCCGCGAGCGCGTGGTGTCGCAGGCGCTGCAGGCCTATGCCGCGCTGGCCACCTCGGCCGATCGCGGCGCCGTGCGCGATGTCTCGCAACTGAAGGCCCGCTAGGAAGGGGTTTGGCGCAGCCGGCGCGGCGGCCGCTACAGGCCGCCGGTGCACTGCACGACGGTTCCCGTCATGTAGGACGCGGCGGGCGAGAGCAGCCACACGATGGTTTCGGCGATTTCCTCCGGGTTCGCCAGCCTGCCCATGGGTATCTTGGGCGCGATGCGTGCGGGCCGTTCGGGTTCGCCGGCCGTGGCATGGATTTCGGTCAGCGTGGAGCCGGGCGCCACCGCGCAGATGCGCACGCCGCTTGCGGCGACTTCCCGGGCGATGCCCAGGGTGAAGGTTTCCAGCGCGGCTTTGCTGGCCGCATAATGGACGTATTCGCCGGGGCTGCCGGTGCGCGCCGCGACGGACGACACATTGACGATGACGCCTTTGACGCCGTTGCGGGAGAACGACTGCAGCGCCGCTCGCGTGCATTGCATGGCGCCGAACACGTTCACCCTGAAGACGTTTTCGATGGTCTCGTCGGTGGTGTCGGAAAACGGGCCGATGGGGCCGGTGATGCCGGTGTTGTTGACCAGCGCGGTGAGCGGGCCCAGCGATTCTTCGGCGAGGACGAACATGCGCTGTATGTCTTCGGGGCGGCCGACGTCGCCTTGCACCGCAATGGCCCGCCGGCCGCGCCGCCTGACCGCCTCGGCCACTTGCAGGGCCGCCGCTTCGTTGCTGACGTAATTCACCGCAACGTCGAATCCTTCGCGCGCGGCCGCCAGGGCGGTGGCCGCGCCGATGCCGCGGCTGGCACCGGTTATCAGAACGGCTGGATTACGGGTGGTCATGGGGGTCTCCCGGTCTGGTGGGTAGTGGGACTATTCTAGTGGGTCCCGCCGCTCCCGTCAGAACTTGTAGCTCAACCCCGCGCTGAAACTACGCCCGTTCCCCGTCAAATAAGTAGGCATCGCGTCCGTCGCCCGGTCGCGAATGACGTAGCTGCTGGCATAAGTCTTGTCGGTGATGTTGTCGGCCGCAAGATAAGCGCTCCAGTGCTTGTCATGCTGGTAGACCACCCGGAACCCCAGCAAGGCATAAGAGTCCTGATCCGTGCCGCTGACATTGGCGTGGTTCGTCGGCGTCGAAGACGGAATCCAGCGCAGGTTCGGCCCCGCGCGCCAGCCGCCCACCCGGTACAGGACCTCCGCGCTGATCAGGTGCTTGGGCACGCCGGCGATGTGATTGCCATCGAACTCGCCGCCCCGGAAACGGAAATCGCTATAGGTATAGGCCACCCGGTAGTCGAACGCCCCCGCGCCGAAGCCCGGCAACGTCCCCCTCAGGCCCGCTTCTATGCCCTGATGCCGCGTGCGGCCGCGATAGTTGTACGTGCCGGCCGACGTCCCGTTGGCATTGCTCACGTGCATCAGCTCATCGCGCACGTTGCTGCGATACAGCGTCAACGACCAGTTGGCGGCATACTCGCCGCTGCCCAGCGCGCCGTCGCCGCCGATCTCAAAGGTCGTGGCGCGCTGCAGGTCCAGCCGTTGCGGCGCGGCGGGGGTCGAGGCCGAGATGATCTCCCAGTAGGTGGGGGCCTCGTTGCTGCGGCTCACGTTGGCGAACAGCCGCAAGGCGTCGCTGGGCTTCCAGAGCACGCCGACCTTGGGGCTGGTGTAGGACCAGTCCTGGTTCAGCGAGATGCCGTTGTTGCGGTTGCGCGCGTCGCGTATGGCCTGGGTGTATTTCAGGTCGCCGACGAGGCTCAGCCGGTCGGTCAGGTGCCATTGCAGGCCCAGCACGGCGCTGCGGTTTTCCGCCTGGAGGTCATAGTCGGCCAGCTCGCGCAGGCGGCCGCCCTCGGGGCTCACGGCATGGAGCTCGCGGTCCATGTTGCTGCGGGCCCAGTCCAGCGCCACGCGGTAGTCCAGCGAGCTCAGCTTGCCCGCCAGCTGCCATTGCGCGCCGTACGTGTGGCCGGTGGTCGGGTAGGAGACCTCGGGGCTGGTGAAGGTGTCGTCTATATTCTGCCAGTACACCCCGAAAGTCTGGTTCAGGTCCTCGCCGCCCCAATAGCTTCGGTTGGCAAGCCGGACCTGGCGCGACTTGCGGTTCGGGTCGCGCTTGTACACGTTGACCGGGTCGTTGGGGTAGTCGCCCATGACGCTGCGCGGGTCGCTTTCCATGCGGCTGCGCGGGATCACGTTGGGGATGTCGAATTCCAGGTCCGTGTACGAAAAATAGGTCCGGTTCTCGAAGCGTTCGCCGCGCACGCCGAAATTGCCCTGCACGCTGCTGCGCTCCGAACTGGAATGGTGCCGGTAGCCGTCGCTTTTGTCGTGGCTGACGCTCAGGCGGCCGTCCAGCCGGTCGCTTTCGAAGCCTTTGGCCGCGTACAGGCCCAGGCGGCCGAAGCTGCCGCCGTCCACGCTGATGCCGTCGCCCTGGGTGCCGGTCAGCGATTGCAGGTCCATTTCACCGCCCAGGGTGGTGGCCCCGGGCGACAGCGCGTTGGCGCCGCGCCGGATGCTGATCAGCCGGCTGTTGCGCGGTTCCAGGAAGCCGATGACGAAAGAGCCGTCCGCTTCGTTCAGGGGCAGGCCGTCCTGCATCAGCAGCACGCCGCGATTCACCGGATTGCTCTGGATGCCCGAGCCGCGGATGTTCAGGCGGGGCTGGTCGATGCCGCCGAAGAATTCCTGCACCACGATGCCGGGCTGGTAGTCCAGCGCGTCGCGCAGGGTGGCCAGCCGCGGCTCTTTCTGAGGCTCGACGAGATTCGTTCCGCCCGGCACGCGCTGCAGCTTGGCGGCTTCGGTGCGCGCGTTGGGTTGCAGCGGCGTGGCGCCGCCCTCGCCGATGACGCGCACGGGCGCCAGGGTGGAGACTTCTTGGGCCTGGGCGAGCGGCAGCCAGACGGCGCCCAGCGCGACGGCCAGGGCGATGCGTTGGAAAGCGGGCTTAGTGGGCATTTTTCGGTTTCTCATCGAGGGTATGGAAATTTTTGTTACCAGTGCAGGTAGAACATGGCTTTGGCCAGCAGCACGATGCCGACCATATGACAGAAGACGCTCAGGTGGATGCGCTGGAAATGCACGGAATGCAGCTTGCCCTTCTTGCGCAGCGTCATGGCGGTGAAGAAGTGCCCCAGCACGCTCAGCGCCAGCACGATCTTTATCGTCAGCATCAGGCCCATGCTGCTTTCGAAGGGGTGCGCCAGCACGGCGCGGTGCTCCCAGGCCATGCCGATTCCGGCGCTGTACAGCACCAGCAGCACCCAGGGCATGAGCCCGCGCGCGCGGGTGCCGATGGCGATTTCCATGGTTCTCATGACGTCGCGGGGCACGTGCTTGCGCACGTTCTCCAGGATCAGCACTTCGAAGAAGACCGTGCCGATGAAAATCAGGGCCGCGAAGAGATGGAGGGTGAGAAGCAGAGCGTAGTTCATTCGGATGCGTTGTCCTGGTTGAGTAAAATGTCGTGGAGATCGCGCGCGACGGAAGCGCGCATCTCTTGCGAGCCGTCGATGTCGAAATGGATCAGCCTGCCGTGCGAGATCAGGATGCAGCGGTCCACCATGTTGACCAGCTCCTGCGGGTGGTGGCTGATGCACAGCATGGCGGCGCCGGTGTCGCGCAGGCATTGCGTGCACAGTTCGCCGAGGTCGGCGCGCAGGGCGGGGTCCAGCGCGCTGAAGGGCTCGTCCAGCAGCAACAGGTCGGGCTGCAGCGCGAAGGCGCGCGCAAGCGCCGCGCGCTGCGCCATGCCGCCCGAAAGCTCCCGGGGCCAGGCATGGTGGTAGCCGTCCAGCCCCACTTTCCCCAGCCAATGGTCGGCCCTGGCGCGGGCCTGTTCCTTCCGGCTGCCCGCCGCGACCAGCGGGATCTCCACGTTCTCGCGAACGCGCCGCCAGGGCAGCAGCCTGGGCTCCTGGAAAACCAGCAAGGGGTGGCGGTAGCTGTTGATCACGGCGCCGCTGGTCGCCGGCAGCAGGCCGGCCGCCATCTTGAGCAGCGAGCTCTTGCCCGCGCCGCTGGCGCCCAGCACGCCCACGCGTTCGCCGGGCTGCAGCCTGAAGCCCACGTTGTCCAGCACGCTTCGATTCCCGAATTTCAGGGACACCTGTCGCAATTCGAGCATGATCGCCGACCTCCTTTCCGCGCTAATTGGTGCTGGGCTCTTGCCATTGGGTGAGCCGGCGTTGGATGGGCTGGAGCAGCATGAATTCCAGCAGGGCCACCAGCAGCAGAGTCAGGATGACCCAGGCATAGAGCTCGCCGCTGTCGAACGTGCTGCGCGCATTGGCGATCGCATAGCCGGCGCCGCTCTCGGCGCCCAGCACTTCGGCCATGACCACCAGCCTGACGCCGCCGCACGTGGCGATCAGCAAGGCGGCGGTCAGCGGCGCCGCCAAGGCGGGCAGATACAGGTGCCGCAGCCTCAGCCACGGCCCATAGCGGTAGACGTGCGCCATCTCGATCAGCTGGCGGTCCACCAGCAGCATGCCTTTGACGGTGTTGACGTACATTCCCGGCGCCATCATCAGGACGGTGATGAAGATCACCATGGGCGAGCCCAGGCCGAACCACAGCATGGCGAGCACGACGACCACCACCGGCGGAATGGCCATGAGCAGCCAGCGCAGCGGTTCCAGCAGGCCGCGCAGCCGGGCGTAATGGCCGGCCAGCACGCCCAGAATGAAGCCCACGCTGCAGCCCAGGCCCACGCCGATGGCGATGCGTCCCAGCGACTGCCCGGCGTGGAACCAGAAATCGTCCCGGCCCAGCATGCCGCCGAGCGCGCGCAGCGCCTGCAGCGGCGTGGCCATCAGCAAGGGGCCCAGCAGCATGGCGGCGGCCTGCCAGCCGGCCAGCAGTATCAGCACGCCCACCGCGGACCAGGCGCGCGAGGTGCGCTGGGGCGCGCGCAGCATGGGCGTGCTCATGGGCCGTAGAACCCCGCGTCAGGCAAGCGGCCGCCCACCGCCTGGGGATTGGTCTTGGCCAGCAGGGTGTACAGGGCTTCGAGCTGCGGGCGCACGTCGCGGGCCGGGCGGCTGTCCAGCCGCGTGGCCTGGATGGCGCTTTCGACCGCGGGAACGGGCAGGTGCGGTATGTGGCGCTGGACCAGCTCCGCGCAGGAGCGGGCGTTCTGCTTGCACCAGGCGGCGGATTGCGCATAGGCGCGCTCGACCGCCTCGCTCAGGGCGATGTCGCCCGCGACATTGGAATTCGCCATGATGCCGGCTTGCGGCAGTTCGGCCTGGCCGGGGAAGTGCGCGCGCCAGGTGTCCTCCAGGCTTTCCACGCGGTACAGCGGCTCGCCGCCCTGCTGCTGGTTGCGGAACATCAGCAGGGAAGCGGTCGGCTCCACCAGCAGCACGTTCTTTCCCTGCCCGGTCAGCATCAGCGCAATGGCGTCCTCGGCGCTGCGGGTGCGCCGCAGCTGCGGGGCGCGATCGCCGGCAAACTCATCCCGGCCCAGCAGGGTGTCGAGCAACACGGAAGGAAGGTCGCGCTGGAAGGGAACCAGCAGCTCCCGCCCGGCAAGGTCCTGGAAGCGCTTGACGTCCGGGTCGCGGCTGACCAGCCACAAAATGCCCCATACCGAGATGTTCAGCAGCCGGACCGGGTCGCCGCGATTGGCCATGAGGGCGGGCAGGTTGCTGGGGCTGGCGCTGAAATCGATTTCCTTCTTGGTGAGCAGAACCCGCAACTGGTCCGGGTTCTGCCAGAGCCGGAATTCGAGGCGATCGGTGAATTCCCGCAGGGCGCCCGATTCGACCATGTGCAGCAAAGGAAACGTCACCAGCGCCGTGGGGCCGGCCAGGGTGATTTTCTGATACTTGGCCGCCGCGTGCGCCGGGGCGAGCATGCAGGCGAATACCGCGAACAGAGCCGCGGCGAGCGTTTTTTTCATGGCTGTCATCGCCCAGTGTTTTTGAATGATAATGATTATCAATTGCGAATCATTCCATTATTGCAGCCGATGATCCATGATGTAAATCAAGAAATTTCACGGAAGCGCATTTTCGCGGGGGGCGCGCGTGCGGCGTCCAAAGGCGCTAAACTGCTTTCCCGGGAGAGGCGCCAAGCTTGCTGCGCCGATATCGAACCAAGGAGGCAAGATGACCACGTCAAGACGGCTGCGCTCGGCCAACATTACGCAAGGGCCGGCCCGTGCGCCCAACCGCTCCATGTATTACGCGCTGGGCTACAAGGAAGAAGACTTCGCCAAGCCCATGGTGGGCGTGGCCAACGGATACAGCACCATCACGCCGTGCAACAGCGGGCTGCAGAAGCTGGCGGACGCCGCGGTGGCCGCCATCACCGAGTCGGGCGGCAACGCCCAGGTGTTCGGGACGCCGACGATCTCGGACGGCATGGCCATGGGCACGGAAGGCATGAAGTATTCGCTGGTGTCGCGGGAAGTCATCGCCGACTGCGTCGAGACCTGCGTGCAGGGCCAATGGATGGACGGCGTCGTCGTCATCGGCGGCTGCGACAAGAACATGCCGGGCGGCATGATGGGCATGCTGCGCGCCAACGTGCCTTCCATCTACGTGTACGGAGGCACCATCCTGCCGGGCCGGCTCAACGGCAAGGACCTGAACATCGTCAGCGTGTTCGAGGCGGTGGGCGAGAACGCCGCCGGCCGGATGAGCGACCACGAGCTCAAGCAGATCGAGCTCCATGCGATTCCCGGGCCGGGTTCCTGTGGCGGCATGTATACGGCCAATACCATGAGCTCCGCGTTCGAGGCGCTGGGCATGAGCCTGCCTTATTCGTCCACCATGGCCAATGTGCACGACGAGAAAACGGAATCCGCCGCCGAGTCCGCGCGCGTGCTGCTCAAGGCCATCGAGCTCGACCTCAAGCCGCGCGACATCGTCACGCGCGCATCCATCGAGAACGCGGTCAGCGTCATCATGGCGACGGGCGGTTCCACCAACGCGGTGCTGCACATACTGGCCATCGCCCATGCCGCGGGGGTGGAGTGGACCATCGACGACTTCGAGCGCGTGCGCAAGCGCGTGCCCGTCCTCTGCGACCTCAAGCCCAGCGGCCATTATCTCGCCGTCGATTTCCACAAGGCGGGCGGGGTGCCGCAGGTCATGAAGATCCTGCTCAACGCCGGCCTCATCAACGGCGACTGCATCACCATCACCGGCAAGACCGTGGCCGAAACCCTGGCCGGCGTCCCCGACACGCCCAGCAAGGATCAGAAGGTCATCTTCATGCCCGACCAGGCGCTGTACCCGCAAGGGCATCTGGCCATCCTGAAAGGCAATCTTTCTCCGGAAGGCGCCGTCGCCAAGATCACGGGCTTGAAGAATCCCGTCATCACCGGCCCGGCGCGCGTATTCGACGACGAGCAGTCCGCGCTGAAAGCCATCCTCGACGGCCGGATCGAGGCCGGGGACGTCATGGTGCTGCGCTACCTGGGACCCAAGGGCGGGCCGGGCATGCCTGAAATGCTGGCGCCCACCGGCGCGCTGATCGGCGCCGGCCTGGGCGATTCGGTGGGCCTGATCACCGACGGCCGGTTCTCTGGCGGGACCTGGGGCATGGTGGTGGGGCATGTGGCGCCCGAAGCGGCGGTGGGCGGCAACATCGCCCTGGTCAAGGAAGGCGATTCCATCACCATCGACGCCCATCGGCTGCTGCTGCAGGTGAACGTGTCCGACGAAGAGCTCGCCGCCAGGCGGGCGGAATGGAAGGCGCCGGCGCCGCGCTACACCCGCGGCGTGCAGGCCAAGTTCGCCTTCAACGCATCCACCGCAAGCACCGGGGCGGTGCTGGACCGCTTCTAGGATACCCATGCCGCTCGGGCTGCTGTCTCTGATCGCCGTGTCGGTGCTGGGCACCTCCTTCCTGTCGGGGGTCTTCGGCATGGCGGGCGGCATGGTGCTCATGGGGGTGCTCGTGGCGTTCCTGCCGGTGGCGGCCGCCATGATCGTCCACGGCACCGCCCAGATGACCTCCAACGGATGGCGCGCGTTCCTGTGGCGCCGCCATATCGATTTCAGGATATTCCGCGGCTATTGCGTGGGCCTGGCGCTGGCCTCGGTCGTGTTCATTTTCCTGGGATTCGTCCCCGACCGCGCCCTGGTATTGATCGTCCTGGGCGCGCTGCCGTTCATCGCCATGCTGATCCCGGCCCGCCACGTGCCCCAGGCGACCTCGCGTTTCGGCGCCGAAGTCTGCGGCCTGCTGAACACCGCCCTGCAGTTCATCGCCGGTGTGTCCGGCCCCTTGCTGGACGTTTTTTTCGTCCGGACCAATATGGACAGGCGCGCCGTCGTGGCCACCAAGGCCGCCTGCCAGACGGTGTCGCACATGGCCAAGCTGGTGTATTTCAGCCGCGCCGCCGGCGGCGGGGACACGCTGGAAGCCATGATGCTGGCCGTGGTGATCACCATGGCCGTGCTGGGCACCAGCCTCAGCAAATTCGTCCTCGAACGGATGACGGACCATCAGTTCCGCCGCTGGACCCAGGGTCTGCTGCTGGTGATAGGCGCCGCGTACCTGACGCAGGGCTTTTACGTCTTGTGGAGTCGCTGACCGGCCGGTGCCGCCTGCCTTTCAACCTTGACGGGCCCTAGCGAAAAGCCTGCCGGTTGGACCACAACAGGAACAGGCAGATGCCGGCGGGAACCAGCAGGGTGGCGTAGGCCAGGCCATAGCTGCCGATGGATTCGGCGATCAGGCCGAAGAGCGGCGGCCCGACCACGACGCCCAGGAAGGTCATGGCCAGCGCGCCGCCGGTCGCGACGCTGGCCTGCCCCGCCGGCGCCTGGCGCGCGACTTCCGCAAGATAGACCCCGTTCCATCCGACGGCGCTGCTGCCGAACAGCGACAGCACCACGATCACCAGCGCCGGCGAGTCCACCTTGCCCAGGAACGGCGTGGCGGCGGCGCAGATCGCGATCAGCAGCGCCAGCACCGCCAGCATGCGCACGGGCCCCAGCAGGCGGTCCGACAAATAGCCCCAAAGCAGGCGGCCGCCGACGCCCGCCGCCTGCGCGACGGCAAGGGTGAACCCGGCGATGATCAGCCCCATGCCCAGGTCTTCGTGCAGGTAGGTGACCAGATAAGTGGTCAGGGACATCTGCGAGATCGAGAACATGAAGGACACCGCCGCCAGCACGGCCAGGCTGCGCCGGCTGAATACCAGGCGCAGCGGGCCCGCCAGGCCGTTGCCGAAGGAAAGGCGCTGCGTCCGGTCCCTGTCGGTATCCAGGCTTGCGCACAGCGGCTGGATGGCCAGGGCGCACAGCGCGGACGCCAGCGCCACGGCCAGGAAAGCCCATTGCCAGCCGGCCAGGTCGGCCAGGCCCGGCACCACGACGCCCGCCATGGCGCCGCCCAGCGGCACGCCGGTCTGCTTGACGGAGAACACGAAAGACATGCGGTGGGCGGGCGTCGTGCGCGCCAGCAGGTGCGAGCTCGCCGGCGTGATCGGCCCATAGCCCAGGCCGATGAGCAGGGCGCCGAGCCCGGCGGCCGGCAGCGATTCCACCGCGCACAGCGCCACGCCCGCCGCGCACAGCGCCAGCCCGGCCTGGCTGGCGCGGATGGCGCCGAAGCGCCGCACCGCGGCCCCCGCGAGCAGGCTGGCCGTCATGGCGCCGGCGTAGGCGATCGCCACGTATATGCCGACATAGGCGGCGGACACGCCCAGCGCCCCGGCCACGGTGGGGGCCACGACGGGCAGCGTCAGCAGGCACATGGCAACCAGGGCTTGGACGGTCAGGGTCGCGGCAAGGGCGAGGGAGGCGGAGGACATGGGCGGCTGGAAGTATCCGGTTGTTGCGGTGAAGGCCGGGATGCGGAGCGGGCGGCCGGTCTGTCGTATCATAATCCTTCGCGCGCCGCGGCTTGTCCCGCCGGCGCAGACGACACCCAATCACGAAGGAATCATCGTGCTGACAGCCGAACAACGCGCAATCCAGCGCGACATCATCAAGCATCTTTGCGTAGCCGAGAGCTTCGACGCCGGCCGGGAAATCGAACGCCGCGTGTCGTTCATGGCGGACTACCTGATCCAGGCCGGGGCGAGGGCCCTGGTCCTGGGCATCAGCGGCGGGGTGGACTCGCTGGTGGGCGGCTGCCTGGCGCAGCGCGCGGCCGAGCAGGCGCGCCGGCGCGGCCACGAGGCGAGCTTCATCGCCATGCGCCTGCCTTATGGCGTACAGCGCGACGAGCCCGACGCGCAGGCGTCGCTGGAAGTCATCCGCCCGGATCGCCTCGTGACGGTCGACATCAAGCCGGCCAGCGACGCCATGCTGCAGGCGGTCATGGCCGGGCAGGTCGCCTACCGCGACGCCTCGCACCAGGACTTCCAGCTGGGCAACATCAAGGCGCGCGAGCGCATGATCGCCCAGTACGCCGTCGCCGGCGCCTATGGCGGCCTGGTGGTGGGAACCGACCACGCGGCCGAGGCCCTGATGGGTTTTTTCACCAAGTTCGGGGACGGCGCCGCCGACCTCGTGCCGCTGACCGGGCTCAACAAGCGGCGGGTGCGGGGTCTGGCAAAGGCGCTGGGCGCGCCGGATGCGCTGGTCATGAAAGTGCCGACGGCCGACCTGGAATCGCTCGTGCCGCTGAAGCCCGACGAAGACGCGTTCGGCGTGAGCTATGAGCAGATCGACGATTTCCTGGAAGGCAAGGATATTGCGCAGGAGGCTTGCGAAGTGATTCTGCGCACGTATCGCCAGTCGGCGCACAAGCGCGCCTTGCCGGCCGCGCCTGCGGGGTAGTGTAAAAAAACGGGCCGGGCGCCTTGCGAAGCCCGGCCCTACTGGCCGCTTACTGAGCCGGCCTAGGAGTTGCAGGGGTGCTGCGCGGCAGAATCGGGTATTCGACCCGGGGCTGCTCGCCGGTCAAAGTGTGAAGGAAGGCGGTGATGGCCTTGACTTCCTCGGTGTTCAGCTCGTGGCCAAGCTGGCTGGAGCCCATGATGGCCACCGCCTGTTCCAGGTCCCAGACTTCGCCGCTATGGAAGTAGGGCGCCGTCAGCGCAATGTTGCGCAGCGGGCCGGCACGGAACACGTACTCGTCCGAGGCGGTGTTGGTGACGGCGAAGCGGCCCTTGTCGCCCGCCGGCAGCACTTCCGCGCCGGGCCGCTTGATCACGCCGAAGGGGAAATAGCCCTGGCCGCCCACGTTGATGCCCGAGTGGCAGGCCACGCAGCCCTTGTTGATGAACAGATTCAAGCCGTTCAGCTCATGGTTGCTGAGGGTTTCCTTGCCGGCCAGCCATTGGTCGAAACGCGAATTGGGCGTGACCAATGTGGACTCGAACGCTTCGATGGCCTTGGCCATGTTGTCGAAGGTGACCGGGTCCTTTTCGCCGGGGAAGGCCTTGGCGAAGAATTCGACGTATTCCGGAATGCTGCGCAGGGTCTCTTCCACGTGCTTGGGCGTGGCGTTCATTTCCACGCTGGCCTGCACGGGGCCCTTGGCCTGTTCCTTGAGGTCGGCGGCGCGGCCGTCCCAGAACTGGGCGATGTTGAACACCGCGTTCAGCACGGTGGGCGAGTTGCGGGGGCCCGCCTGCCAGCCGTGGCCGATGGACGTCGGAATGTTGTCGGCGCCGCCGGTGCCCACGCTATGACAGGTGTTGCAGCTGATGATGTGGCTCTTGGACAGGCGAGGTTCGAAGAACAGCCACTTGCCCAGCTCGATCTGGTCCACGGACAGATTTCTGTCTTTGATGACCACCTGAGCCTCGGGAATAGGCTTGAACAGGCTGCTCGCCGTCTTGCGGAGCTGTTCCGAAGAGGGCGTGGAGGCGGCCGCGGCCTGGACACCGAATGCCATGGCTAAGCCGAGAGCTAGGGTAACGCGCTTGAACATGATTTTCCCCATGTTGTGAGTAATTGCATTACCCTAATATCAACATGGTTATTTGGCAATATGTTTGACGGGAATCAAACCTTACATATAAATGAACAAATGTCGCAGTGGTTTACTAGGGATTTCATGGGTGCGCGCAATGGCTGAATTAAAATATCATGTTCAGCCGCCGGCAAACGGGGCGCCGGCCGCCGCGGCGTAATCGGCGGCGCATCCCCGCCAGGCCAACGGCGCCGGAACGCCCGCCGCCCTGCCCACGCGCCTTCATAGCCGCGCGTGATAGTACGGAATCCTCAGCAGGGCGTAATGGGCGCTGGCCTGGCGTATGGCCGTCCGGTCTCCCTGGAATACCCGCGTTTCCGAAAACACCTCCAACGCGCCGCCGACGCTTTCCGCATTCGCGGCGGGCTTGCGGAACACCCAGGCGAAGCATTGCGTTCCGGCGGGAATGCGGCTGTCGGTGTCGTCCACCACCCCGGTGTTCGATATGGCCAGGTTGGCCCGGGTGCCGTGCAAGGCGCCTTGCGCCATTTCTCGCGCCACTTCCTCGCTGGTCAGGTTGTATTGCCGCAAGGTGCTGTCGCGCACGCCCAGATTGCGCCGCTTGGCATCGACCGAATAGGCCACGAAGGCGCAGTCCAGCAGCTTGCCGGCGCCGGGGACGTCGCCCAGGGTGGCGGCGATCAGCCCCGCCGTGCACGACTCCGCCGTGACCAGCAGCAGCCCGCGAGACCTCATGAATTCGGCGACTTGTTCGACGGTGTCCATGGGCGCGGTTCAGCAAGCGCCGTGCCGGGCTCGTTCGATTCATTGACGCACACCACCAGGATCTCGACCGCGTCCGCCGACGCGCACAGATAGTGGTGGCCCAGGCCGCTGTCGAAGTAAATGCTGTCGTGCGCATGCAGGGTGCGGGATTCGCCGTTCTCGAACTGCATCGTCAGGCTGCCGCTGATCACGAAGATGAACTCCTCGCCCGCATGCCTGCTGAAGTCCGCGGTATTCACGGGCTTGCCCGGCTCGACCTTGCCGTACATGGGCGTCATTTTCTTCTGCGGCCATTCCGTTGCCAGCATGCCGTAGAGATAGCGGTCGGCCTTGTAGATGACGGCCTCGTTCACCCGGTCGACCACCATGCGCTCCCGCACGCCCTTGCCGCTGGGCTTGTGGAAGAGATCCGTCAGGTCCAGCGCCAGCGCCTGGCTGACGGCCAGGAATTTTTCGTAGCTCAGGGCGATCAGCCCTCTTTCGGCCTTGGAAAGCGATGCCAGCGAAACGCCGGACCGTTCCGCCAGCTGCAGCAGGGTCACGCCGCCGGCCTTCCGCGCCGCGCGGATTTTTTCCCCCAATTCCGCCTTGGTCAGTGTGGGCGCCGGCCCGGGACCGCGGTGCTCTTCCGCCGCATTGTTCATGACATTAAGTAATTTAGTTTCTATTTTTATATATTTAAATTATTTTCACATAGGAAAATTTTGGCCTATCGTTACGGCTTCACAGTTTTGCAGAGTCGCCCATTATGCCGCAAGCGTCCGTCGCCGATCAGGCTTATCCCAATAGCGCCGTGGACTGGATCAGCAAGCTGATTTCTTTCGACACCACCAGCCGGCTTTCCAATCTGGATCTCATCGACTTCATCCGGTCCTATCTCGAACGGCAGGGGCTGCAATGCGTGCTGACGCATGACCGCTCGGGCAAGAAGGCCAACCTGTTTGCGACCGTGCCCAGCGCATCGGGGCGGACGACCGGCGGCATCGTGCTGTCCGGCCACACCGATGTGGTTCCCGTGGACGGCCAGGCATGGACGTCCGACCCCTTTGCCGCATCGATACGCGACGGGCGCCTGTATGGCCGCGGCGCCTGCGACATGAAAGGTTTCATCGGCGTCACCTTGCAGCTGGTCCCCATGATGCTCCAGGCGCGGCCCGCCCAGCCCGTGCACCTGGCTTATTCCTACGACGAGGAAGTGGGCTGCGTGGGCGCGCCGGGCATGATCGAGGATCTCGTCAAGCGCGGCGTGAACCCCGCCGGCTGCGTGGTGGGCGAGCCGACCAGCATGCGCACCATCGTGGCGCACAAGGGGATCAATGCGTATCGCTGCCGCGTCCACGGCCATGCGGCGCACTCGTCGCTGACGAACCGCGGCCTGAATGCCATTGAATATGCCGCGCGCATCATCTGCATGATCCGCGACATCGCCGACGGCCACAAGGCCGACGGCCCCTTCGACGAGGCGTTCGACGTTCCCTACACCACCGTGCAGGCCAGCATGATACGGGGCGGCATTGCGCTGAACACCGTTCCGGATCTTTGCGAGTTCGAATTCGAATACCGGAACCTGCCCGATACTTCTTCCGAGGAAATCCTGAGCCGGATCCGCGCCTACATCGACCGGGACATCCTGCCGCGCATGAAAGACGAGCATCCCTCGGGCCGGGTGGAAATCGAGGAGCTGGCCAAGTCGCCGGGGCTGGACGCCGCCGAGCAGGAAGCGATCACGCAGCTGGTCCGGGCCTTGACGAACGATCATGAAGTGCGCAAGGTCGCATACGGCACCGAAGCCGGCCTGTTCCAGAAGGCCGGCGTGCCCGCCGTCATATGCGGCCCGGGGAACATCGAGCAGGCGCACCGGCCGGACGAATACGTGACCCTGGACCAGATCGCCCAGTGCGAGAAATTCCTGGCCGCCTTGATAGGGAGCCAGGTCCCGCATGGGGCCTGACCCCACGAGCGGGACGCCCCGTCCGTTTTCCAGACACACAGCAGGAGCCACACCATGAACGCACAGCAGGCACAGCCATTCACCTTGGAAACCATTTCGCAGGCGCACGCCCGCCTGGCCGACTATGTCAGGGAGACCCCGGTCATGGACTATGCGGGTCCGGCGCTGCCCGACGGCACGGTGGCGAACTTCAAGTTCGAATTGCTCCAGCAATCCGGCACCTTCAAGGCGCGCGGCGCATTCACGAACCTGCTCGGCCTGTCCGACGAGGCCAAGGCGCGGGGCGTCACCTGCGTATCGGCCGGCAATCACGCCGTGGCGGTCGCCTATGCGGCGCACCGGCTGGGCGTTAAGGCGAAGACGGTGATGATCAAGACGGCCAGCCCGGCGCGGGTCGCGCTGTGCAGGCAGTACGGCGCGGACATCATCTTCGCCGATGACGGCCAGCAGGCGTTCGACATCGTGCGCGGCATCGAGCAGAACGAAAAAATGAGCTTCATCCATCCGTTCAGCACCTATCCCACCGTCCTGGGCACCGCGACGCTGGGATACGAGTGGCTGCGGCAGGCGGGCGAGCTGGACGCCGTCATTCTGCCCGTCGGCGGAGGCGGCCTGGCGGCGGGCGTGTCGGCCGCGGTCAAGCTGCGGAACCCGGCGTGCCGGGTGTACGGCATAGAACCCGAGGGGGCGAACGTCATGGCGCGCAGCTTTGCCGCCGGGGCGCCGCAGAAAATGGGCCCTATGAGCAGCATCGCCGACAGCCTGATGGCGCCCCACACCGATGCCTACAGCTACCAGATCTGCCGCGACAACATAGATCGCCTGGCCACCGTGACCGAGGACCAGATCCGGCAAGGCATGCTGATGCTGTTCTCCGAGCTCAAGCTGGCGGTCGAGCCCGCTTGCGCGGTGGCCACGGCCGCGTTGATGCATCCCTTGCGGCAGGAACTGGCGGGCAAGAGGGTGGGGGTGCTGCTCTGCGGCACGAACACGGACCCGGCCACCTACATGAAGCATTTGGGCGCGGCGATCGGAGTGGCCGGATGAGCCTGCAGGTGTATACCGCGACCGCCGAGCAGGTGTACGGCGGCTTGTCGCTGCGGGACGGCATCCAGCTGATGCGGCGGGCCTTCCTGGCCCTGGCCGACGGCAAGATCGACCAGCCCTTGCGCACCATCGTCAAGTCGCCCTTGAGCACCGGCTACCTTGGCCTGATGCCGGCTTGCGTGGACGACCCCGGCATCTATCCCACCCCGGTGTACGGCGTCAAGGTCGGCACGCTGTTCCCGGGCAATCCGGCCCTGGGCAAGGACCCGCACCAGGGCTGCGTGATGCTCATGAGCGGCGAGACCGGCGAAACGCTCGCCGTCGTCGATGCAAGCAGCGTCACGGCGCTGCGCACGGCGGCCGTCTCGGGCCTTGCGGCCGACCTGCTGGCCCGGCCCGATGCCCGGGTCCTGACCTTGTTCGGCGCCGGCCATCAGGCCGAATGGCAGCTCAGGGCCATGGCGGCCGTGCGCCCGCTGGAGGCGGTCCACGTCGTGAGCCGGCATCCCGACAGCGCCCGCCGCTTCATCGAGCGGATGCAGCCCGAATTCCCGTTCGCGCTGGCCGCCGCCGCGGATGCGCGCAGCGCCGTGGCGCAGTCCGACCTCGTCCTGACCGCCACCAACTCGGCCGCGCCGGTATTGCAGCGTTCGTGGATACGCGCGGGCACGCACATCGTCGCCATGGGGTCCAGCACGCCGTCCCATTGCGAGATCGATGCGGACACCATGGCCGACGCCCGTCTGTTCGTGGACCGGGCGGAGTCGACGCGGAACGAGTCGGGCGAATATCTCGGCGCGCTGCGCGCCGGCCGGATCGACGCCGGCAAGCCTTTGACGGAACTGGGCGCGGTCCTGAAAGGAACGGAGCCAGGCAGGCGGGACGCGGCGGAGATCACTTTGTTCAAGTCCCTGGGCCTGGCGCTCGAGGACGTGGTCGTGGCGGCGGCCCTGCGCCGGCTTTTCGATGAAAGCGGGCAGGGCGTCTGCGTCGAGTTGTAGTGCATCGATGAAAAGCGGATTTCAATAAACCAGAGGGGATACTCAGCATGAAACCGGCAAGCAAATTTTCGAGATCATTGGCGGGGCTGGCATTGTCCGGCCTGGCATTGGCGCTGGGACCGGGCGCCGCGGGGGCGCAGGCGCTGCCGGACCCGATCAAGCTGGTCGTGGGCTACCCGCCGGGCGGCACGGCCGACGCCGTGGCGCGCGTCTACGCGGACAAGCTCAGGGCCGAACTGGGCGTGGGCGTGGTGGTGGACAACCGCGCCGGGGCGGGCGGCCAGGTGGCGGCCCAGGGTTTCGTGCGCGGCCCCAAGGACGGGTCGACCCTGCTGGTGGCGAACAACCACATGCTGTCCACCCTGCCCTTGACCGTGAAGACCGTGACCTACGACCCGGTCAAGGATTTCGCGCCGGTCGCGCCCATCGCCAAGTTCGAGCACATCCTGGCGGTCGGCAAGAACACGCCGGCCAAGTCGCTGGACGAATACATCGCCCTGGTCCGGCGGCAGCCCGAGGTCTATGGGCTGTACGGCATTCCCGCGCCGGGCAGCGCGCCCCAGTTCATCGGCTACAGCATCGCCAAGAAGAACGGCCTGAAGATGACGGCCGTGCCTTATCGCGGCGGCGCGCCCTTGCTCAGCGACCTGCTGGGCGGCCACGTGCCGGTCGCGGTGGACGCCATCGGCACCATCACGGAATACGTCGCCAAGGGCGAGGTCAAGGTCCTGGGCGTGACCGGCCCCCAGCGGCTCGACATCCTGAAGGACGTCCCCACCTTCGTCGAGCTCGGCTACGGAAACCTGAACGCGTCGGGCTGGATGGGCGTCTTCGCGCCCGTGGGGACCGACCCCGCGGTCATCGAGCGCTTGAACCAGGCCTTCAACAAAGTGTCGGCCATGCCGGACATCGCCAAGGCCATCGTGCCGATCGGATTCGCGCCGCATGCCGGCTCGCCCAAGGACCTGGGCGACATCGTCAAGAACGACCTGGACACCTGGGGACCCATCATCCGCGAGTCGGGCTACGTGGCGGAGTGATTTTTCACATGCCGAGGTAGGCGGCGCGGACGTCGGGGTTTTCGGCCAGTTCCGCGCCGCTTCCGCTCAGGGTGACATGGCCGGTCTCCAGTACGTAGGCGCGGTCCGCGACGCCCAAGGCGCCGAAGGCATTCTGCTCCACCAGCAGTATCGTCATGCCTTGAGACTTGAGCGTCCGTATGACATTGAAAATTTCCTCGACCAGCAAGGGCGCCAGGCCCATCGATGGCTCGTCCAGCAACAGCAGCTTGGGCCGCCCCATCAATGCCCTGCCCATCGCCAGCATCTGCTGCTGTCCTCCGGACAATGAGCCGGCGGGCAGATGCCGCTTCTGCTTGAGGATCGGGAACATCGCATAGACCTTCTCGATGTCGTCGCCGATTTCAGCGTCTTTGCGCGTATATGCCCCCAGGCGTATGTTGTCCTCGATGGACAGCGGACCGAACACCATGCGTCCCTCGGGACACTGGCAGATGCCCCGCGCGACGCGCTGGTCGGCGCGCAGGCGGCTGATGTCTTCACCGTCAAACGCGACGGTTCCGGCAGCCATGGGCTGCACGCCCGAAAGCGTGCGCAGGAAGGTCGTCTTGCCCGCGCCGTTGGCGCCGATCAGGGCGACCGTCTCGCCTCGATTTATTTCCAGCGCGATTCCCTTCAGCGCCTTGATGCGCCCATAGGCGCTGACCATGTCCCGGACGCGCAGCAAGGCTTCGGGTGCGTGAATGGATGCCGTCATGCTTGAGCTCCAAGGTATGCCGCGATCACCTGGGGGTTGTTGCGGACTTCTTCGGCGGTGCCTTCGGTGAGCGCTTTGCCGTAATCCATCACCAGGATCCGGTCGGAAAGCTTCATCACCATTTTCATGTCGTGTTCCACCAGGACGACGGTAACCCCGGAATTGGATACCTCGCGGATCAGCTCCGCCACGCCCTCGGTTTCCTTTGGGTTGAGGCCGGCCGCCGGCTCGTCCAGGAAGATCAGCCTGGGTTTGAGCGCGAGCGCCCGCGCGATCTCCAGCCGCTTCAGCATTCCGTAGGAAAGGCTGTCGGCGTGCGCATTGACGAACTTGCCCAAGCCGACGAAGTCCATCAGTTCCGCGGCGCGTTCCGCGATCGATTGATCGCCCCGCCTGATCGACGGGAACCGCAAGGCGGCCTTCAGCGGATTGCGATCCAGGTGCAAATGCGCCCCGACCATGACGTTATCCAGCGCCGACATGTTCATGTAGACCTGCAGGTTCTGGAAAGTGCGTGCGACGCCGCGCCGCGCCAGCATGGTGGGCGGCTTTCCCTCGATCGGCTCCCCGTTCAGGCGTATGGACCCGGCGTCGGGTGTGTAGACGCCTGTGATGAGGTTGAAAAGAGTCGTCTTGCCGGCGCCGTTGGGCCCTATTACGGAATACACGATGCCGGCGTCCACCTTGAATCCCACGCTTTGCACCGCATGCACGCCGCCGAATGATTTCGAGAGGTTGGATACTTCGAGCAAAGACGCCATCAGTGCTCCTTCTTGAACTTGGCGTTCATGGTGGGGACGACTCCCTTGGGTACGAATATCATGCAGGTCACCAGAATGACGCCATAGGCGACGATCTCCCAGCCTTCAAAATTGGCGAGCGCCTGGGGCAGCGCGGTCAGCAATACGGCGCCGACGACGGAGCCGTAGACGGATGCGACGCCGCCGACCACCACCATGGTGAGCAGTTCGATGGAATGGGGAAAGTCCGCCACGCTGGGCGTGATGAAGCCGACGTGATGAGCGGTGATGCTGCCCATTACGCTGGCGAACATGGCGGACATCACGAAAATGACGATTTTGTAGCGCTCGACGTTCACGCCGGCGACGCGGGCCGCCACTTCGGAGCCGTGCAGCGCGCGCAGCCCCCGCCCGAAGGGCGAGTTGATGAGGTTCAGGGACGCCCAGATGCTGATGCAAAGCAGTATGGCCACGACCCAATACCACTGGTCATCGCCGCTTATCTCGAAGCCCAGTACGTCGAGGGCCATCACGGGCATGCCGTCGGGACCGCCGGTGTATTCCGATTCGTTGCGCAAGACGATGTTGACGATGATGCCAAGGCCCAGCGTGGCCATGGCCAGATAGTGGCCCTTCAGCTTGAATATGGGGCGCGCGACCAGCGCCGCGAGAATGCCGGTGAACATCGCGCCGCCGAGCATCGCGCCGAAGGTGGGCCAGCCGAAGTGGTGGGGGAGAACCGCCGACGCAAACGCGCCCAGGCCCACGAATCCCGCATGCCCGAGGCTGATCTGCCCGGCGAAGCCGATCAGCAGGTTCAGGCCCAGGACGATGATGGCGTTGATGCCCATTCGTATGGCCAGGTCGAGATAGAAACTGTTGGGCAGCACGAAGGGCAGCAGCGCCAGTATGGCCGCGATGATCAGAAGGCCTGCGTAGGAACTGTTTTTCACGTTTAGACTCGGTCGGTGACTTTGCTGCCCAGCAGGCCGCGGGGCATGAAAAATAGGATGAAAAGAATCAGGACGAACGGAATGGCGTCCTTGTAGGCTGACGACAGATAGCCCGCGGCGGTGGATTCGATCAGCCCGACCAGAAGCCCGCCGATCACGGCGCCCGGGCCGCTGCCCAGGCCGCCCAGAACCGCCGCGACGAATCCCTTCAGGCCAAGCATGATGCCCACGTCGAAGCTGGTGAGCGTGATGGGCGTGACCAGAATGCCGCCCAGCGCCCCCAAGGCCGACGCCAGCGCAAAGCTCATCAACAAGACCCAGTTCGTGTTGATTCCCACCAGCTGCGAGGCGATGCGGTTGTATGAGGTCGCCAGCATGGCTTTGCCCGCCAGCGTGCGCGCAAAGAAATACCAGAGAACGAGCACCACGATGGCGGTGCCGCCCAGCACCCACAGGCTTTGAGGAGTGAGGGCCGCGCCGGCCACCATGATGGGGGCGTCGCCCGAGAAGGCGGGAATGGTATGCGTGCCTTTGCCCAGCGTGACCTGCACCAGGCCTCTTATGACCAGAGAGACGCCCAGGGTGATGATGATCAGGGTGATCGTTTCCGCGCCTTTCACCGGTTCGATGGTGAACTTCTCCACGAGCACGCCTATCACCGCCGGGACGGCGATGGCCAGCGCAATCGCCGCCGGCATGGGGAGGCCGGCGTGCGTGAAAAAGACGGCCAGCATCCCCCCCAGCATCACGAATTCACCTTGGGCGAAATTGATGACGCCGCTGGCGTTGTAGATGAGCGTGAAGCCCAGGGCGACCAGCGCATAAATCGCGCCGACGGTCAGCCCCGAGAAAATGAATTGCACGAATGTTGCAAGCATCTATTTGGCCTCGACCCATTTGCCATTCTTCACCACGAGCATGCGGAGCGAGTCGACGGAGAGGCCCATGTGATCATCCGGCGTCATGTTGATCTCGCCGCCGGTGCCGATGAAGCCCTTGGTGGATTCGATCGCGTCGCGGACTTTGGCCTTGTCGGTGCCGCCGACGCGTTTGATGGCTTCGATGACGATGAAGAAGTTGTCATAGGCTTGGCCGCCGAACATGGACACGTCTTCCTTGAAGCGTTCCCGATAAGCCTTGGCATAGCCGGCCACCACCGCTTTCTGGGGATCGTCGGCGGCCAGGGTGTCGCCGATCATCAATGCCGGCGCCAGTGCGTAGGCGCCCTCCGCCGCCGGCCCGGCCAGGTTGATGAATTCTTCGGAACCGATGCCATGGGCATGATAAAGAGGCAGGTCCAGGCCCAGCTGGCGGTAGTTCTTGGTGACGATGGCCGGGCCCTGGCCGAAGCCGAATACGAAGACGGCCTGCACGTCCTTGTTGTTCTTGATCTTGGTCAGCTGGGGACTCATGTCGGTGTCTTTGGGGCCGTAGGTCTCCTTGATGACGAATGTGATGCCGTACTTGCCGGCGACCTCCTCGGATTGCTTCTTCCCCGATTGGCCGAAGCCGCTGGTCTCGGAGAGCAGGGCGATCTTGCTGATGCCGCGCTTGCGCATGTCGATGAAGACGCGTTCCGCGGCGATCCGGTCGGTGGTCGATGCCTTGAACACCCACTTCTTGACGGGCTCGACGACGACCACGGCGCCCGCCAGCGACATGAATGGAACACCGGCTTTCTCCACCAGCGGCACCATGGACATGGTCGAGCCGGTCGTCGTGCCGCCCACGATGAAATCGACCTTGTCGTCTTCGATCAAGCGCTTGGCAAACCCGTTGGCCTTGGAAGCGTCGCTCGCGTCGTCGTAGTGGATCAGCTGTAGCGGGCGACCCAGGACGCCTCCGCTCTTGTTCAGATCGTCGACGTACATCTGCAGCGTGTTCAGCTCGGGCGTGCCCAGGTAAGCGGCCGCCCCCGTCACCGAAAGAATGCTGCCGACCTTGATGGGCTCCTTGTTCTCCGCGGCCATCGATGCGCCCATGAGGCCAAGGCCGAGCACGCAGCCGGACAGTAATTTGGAAAGCGGTTTCATTGATCAGCTCCAGTTGTTTGAACCATGTAGTGAGAGGTGTGTTGCGTTTTGTCTCCACTATATGAGTAGGGAAAAGGCAAGTCTGTATATGCCTATACGGTTTTCACGCGCGGGGCCTAGTGTTAATACGGATATGCGCCCTGGTGCCGAAGGAGGGCGGAGGGGCTGCGAATAATTGATGCCCGGACGGTATAGCCCGATACAGACCGGCACGGCGGAGCGGCCATAGAATTCCGCCAACACCAATGATTCAGGAGTGATTCATGACTTCTCCCCAACAGCGCTTTCGGCAATTGATGGGACGCTTCGTCACGGGAATTACCGTCATTGCCGTGCAATCCGACGACGAGCACATTTCGGCAATGACCGCGAATGCGGTAACGGCGGTCAGCCTCGACCCTTTGCTTTTGCTGTGCTGCATCAGGAACGAAAGCGGGATGCTGCCCGGTTTGCTGGCGCGCGGCGTTTTCTCGGTGAATATCCTCAGCGCCGGCCAGGACTGCATTTCGAGCCACTATGGTGGCAAGCGGATGGCGGTTTCACCCGCGGTGTGGAATCGGAACGAAAACGGCGTGCCTTTGCTGCAAGGGGCGAACGCATCGTTCGTATGCCGTGTGGATTCTTCGCACCGCGCCGGCGACCACACCGTGATCTTCGGCGCGGTGGAAGCGATGACCGCGGTCGAACGGCCCGAGAAGGCCTTGGTGTACGCGGCCGGACGCTATCAAGACATACCCCTGGCCGCGTCCTGAACAGGATGCCATGCAGGATTGCCGGCGGGCTGCCGGGCATGCCCGTGCCGGTTTCAACAAACAACGCGAGAAATAAATGAACGCATTCACCTCAAAGACGGCGCCGGAGCCGGAGTCCTTGATTCAGGCCGCTCACGAATTGATTCCTTTTTTAAGAAAGAAGGGGCCGCAGCACGATGCCGACAAACGGGTGTCCGACGAAGTCACGGAACTTCTCCGCAGCAAAGGGTTTTTCCGGATATGCCAGTCACGCGAGAACGGCGGCTACGGCCTGCGCCCTTCGGTGCTGTGGCGCGTGACGCGCGAGATCGCGCGCGGCGACAGCGCGACGGCCTGGATTCTCAGCCTCGCGGGCTTGCATCCCTGGATGGCGGGCATGTTTCCGCCACGTGCGCAGGACGACGTGTTCGCCAATGGCAGGGATGCGATCGTGGTCGCCCTGACCGGCAATGTCGGCCGGGGTGTCGATGCCTCGTTCGATGGCGCGGACTTCACGCTTACCGGTAAATGGACATACGCTTCGGGCATCGATGTGGCCGACTGGGCGTGCGTGCTCGTGGAGCTCGAAATGGACGGCGCGCGCGAACAGCGCCTGCTTCTCGTGCCCAAGGCCAGCTTCCGGATCGACGATTCCAGCTGGAACGTGATGGGAATGCGCGGCACCGGCAGCAAGGACGTTTATCTGGACAACGAAAAAGTGCCCCTTTATCGCAGCGTGCGCTGGAAGGATTTGCAAACCATCCAATACCCGGGCCGGGAGCGCAACAAAGATCCCATGTACCGCATCCCGCATACCAGCCTGTTCGCGATGTCCGTGGCGGCGGCGGTCTGCGCCGTCGCCTACGGCATGCTGGACCTTTATCGCGAGGCGCTCCGGCGCCGCACGCCCGCGGGCCTCAACACGGTGCAGACGGAAGACCGGTTTTCCCTGGCGGAACTCGGCAAGGCCGCCAGCCAGCTCGATATGGCGTTCAATCAATTGATGCACGATGTCGATGAGCTGTATGACCGCGGCGCCGCCGGCCATGATTTCGTGGCGGCGGATCGGGCGAAGTACCGGGCCAATGCCGCCACGATCGCGGATGCGACCATGGCGGCGGTGAACGTCATGGTCAGGAATATTGGCGGAAGCCTGTTGCCGAACGGACCCATAGAAAGATGCTTTCGCGACTTGCACAGCATGGCTTCGCATTTTCTTCTGCAGACGAATCCGGCGGCAGAGCTTTTCGGCAGGGCGCTGCTGGGCCTGGAACTGCCCCCTACCGCTCGAATATGAGCATCAATCCCAATCCTTATAACCCTAGGAGTAAATCAAATGAGTGATATTCAGCGTCTGCGCCTGCCCGAGGATGATCCCACCTTTGGCGGCAACAAGGTGTTCGATCTGTTCAAGTATGCGCCGGCGGTGCGGGCCAACGGGCTGGTGTTCATCGCCGGCCAGGTCGGCATCCGGCCCGACGGCAGCATCCCGGATACCGCCGAGGAGCAGATCCGGGTCGCGTTCAACCGCCTTGGCGCCATTCTGAAGCACGAAGGCCTGGACTTTGGGGATCTGGTGGAAATAGTGTCTTATCATGTGGACATCGACAACCAGCTGACCGCGTTCAGGGAAATCAAGGACGAGTTCATCACCAAGGATTTCCCGGCATGGACCATTCTTGGCGTCGCCAGCCTGGCGCGCAACACCTTGTTGGTGGAAATCAAGGCGGTCGCGGCAGCACGCCAACGGTGAAAAAGACATTCCCATGACGGTCAAGGCCAAATCACTGAACACGGAAACTTGGTATCTGGACGAAGCCGTCGTCGGCCCCTGGATCCGGTCGGCGCATATGGGGCTGCGGCGCAAATACCAGAAAGGCGAATTCCTGTACCACCAGGGCGAAGTCAGCCCCTTGTTTTTCTTCGTCCTGAAGGGCCGTGTGCAGGTTTCGATATTCCGAGAGGACGGCTCGGAGTTCGTGCTGGAAGTGATGGGCCGCTGGGCGCTGTGCGGCGAAGCGGCGGCGTTCGACCAATTGCCCAGGTTCTCGGCGGCAATCGCCCTCGAGGACGCCGAAGTCGTCGTCTTCGATGCCAATGAAATGGGGGCGGCGCTTGCGCAAAATTCAGAGCTGGCCGTGGCCTTGCTGCGAATTTCCGCGATGAAGCAGCGCGTTCTGGGCGGGCGGCTGCAGTGCGTCGCCTCGCCCAGGCCCGAGAAGCGCATATTCGAGCTGCTGAATCGGCTGTCGGAGCTCTATGGAACGGAAGTGGACGGCGTGATCGTGATCGGCATCAAGCTCACGCACGAGCAGATTGCCGCCATGACGGGAGCGACGCGCGTCACCGTGACCAGGACGCTGGCCAGGCTGAAAGAGGAACGCGTGCTGACCATCAAGAACAAGCAATTGCACATCCTGGACCCTGGCAAGCTGCACATCTGACGTGCCGCCGCATGATCGGCGGCACTCGCGCTCGAAGTCAATTCGCCGCGGCAAGCCGCAGCGCCAGGAACGCCATCACGACGGCGATCAGGCCGTCCAGGACGCGCCAGGCCCGGGCGTCGGTGAAGAGGGGCGCGAACAGGCGCGATCCGACGCCCAGGACGAAGAGCCAGAGCACGCTGGCCGTCAGCGTGCCGGCGGCGAAGCCCAGCTTTTCCTCCTGGAAATTCTGGGCGATGGACCCCACCACCATCATGTCCAGCCAGAAATGCGGATTGAGCAGGCTGAAGCCGACGGCGGCCAGCAGCGCCGCCCGGCGGGACGGCACGGCTTGCCGGGCCAGGTGAAGGCCGCCCTGCGGCCGCAGCGCGCGCCGCGCGGACTGCCAGGCATACCAGAGCAGAAACGCCACCCCGAACCACAGGACCGCGCCGGTCAGCCAGGGCAGCCATTCCGTCATGGCCTGCAGGCCCAGCACGCTGGCGAAGATGAAGACCGCGTCGATGGCCGCGCACACCGCCAGAATGGCCGCCAGATGGGACCGCATGATGCCCTGGCGCAGGATGAAGGCGCTTTGCGCGCCCACGACGGCGAACAGGCCCAGGCCGGTGGCGGCGCCACTGGCCCAGGCGGAGAACATTGCGGGTGGCATGGTGATGGGCAGCATTTTCTTGTTTCCAGTGCGGGTTCGGCAAGCGCGCGCGGACAGCGCGTCGTGACGATATTCTCCATGACCGGCGGTGTAAAATGAAGCTAATTTAATTTAACCAGATTAAGATATTCTTAATATGAGAATAGACCACGGGAACCTCAGGGCCCTGGCCGCGGTGGTGCGCGAAGGCAGTTTCGAACGCGCCGCGGCCGTGCTCAACGTGACGCCCTCCGCCGTGTCGCAAAGGGTCAAGGCCCTGGAAGAACGCATGGGCCGCCTGCTGGTCCAGCGCGGCGCGCCCGCCGTTGCCACGCCCGAAGGGCAGGTGCTGGTGCACCTGGCCGAGCAGACCGCCATGCTCGAGCACGACGCGCTGAACCGCCTGGGCCTGGAAGACGAGGCCGAAAGCGCCAGCATCGCCGTGGCGGTCAATCACGACAGCCTGGAAACCTGGTTCATCCAGGCGGCGCGGATCTTCGCCGGCCGCTCGCGCGCCACGCTGGATCTGCAATCCGAAGACCAGGACCACACGGCGGCGCTCCTGCGCAACGGCGCCGTCCTGGGGGCGGTCACCACGCTGTCCGACCCCGTCCAGGGC
>JACDJC010000217.1_pt1 | contig 74863 bp, 59 predicted proteins | sample 7454191 | NCBI WGS metagenome assembly JACDJC01 (sample SAMN14253291, study PRJNA609438) | sludge metagenome | isolation source: sludge after 25d culture with pyrite and EDTA | collected 2018-12-20 | reverse complement strand
GTGGTCGCGCCGACCAGCGTGAACGGCTGCAGGTCGAGCTTGATCGAGCGCGCCGCCGGTCCCTCTCCGATCAGGATGTCGATCTGGAAATCTTCGAGCGCCGGGTAGAGAATCTCCTCGACGACCGGCGACAGCCGGTGGATCTCGTCGATGAAGAGCACGTCGTTCTTCTCGAGATTGGTCAGGATCGCCGCCAGGTCGCCGGGGCGCTCGAGCACCGGGCCCGAGGTCTGTCGCAGGTTCACGCCCATCTCGACCGCGACGATGTGCGCGAGCGTGGTCTTGCCCAGCCCGGGCGGGCCGAACAGCAGCAGGTGGTCGAGCGCCTCGCCGCGTGCGCGTGCGGCGGCGACGAAGATCGCCAGCTGCTCGCGGATCTTCGCCTGCCCGACGTAGTCGGCCAGCCGCCGCGGGCGCAGCGCACGCTCGACGAGTTCCTCGGACGGCGAAGCCGGGTCGACGGCGACCAGCCGGTCGTGTTCGATCATGTTCTGGCGAGCAGCTTCAGCGACTGCTTGATTCCGTCGGCAACGGCCACGCCCGTCGGCAGCTGCCGCACCACCGCCGACGCCTCGCGTTCGGAATAGCCCAGCGCCAGCAGCGCGTGCAGCACGTCGGTTCCCGCCTCGACACCGGCCGCGCGCGCGCCTTCGCCGACCGCCTGCGCGAGCTTGCCCTCGAGTTCGAGCAGCAGCCGCTCGGCCGTCTTCCTGCCGATGCCGGGTACTTTCTGCAGCCGGCCGGCGTCCTGGCGGGCGACGGCCTGCGCCAGTTCCGCCACCGACAGTCCGGAGAGCACGGCGAGCGCCGTGCGTGCGCCGACGCCCGCGATGCGGATCAGCTGGCGGAAGACGTCGCGCTCGTCGGCGCGCAGGAAGCCGTAGAGCAGGTGCGCGTCCTCGCGCACCACCGGGTGCACGAGCAGCGTCACGATGGCGCCGGTGGCCGGCAGGTCGTAGAAGGTGCTCATCGGCACGTCGAGCTCGTAGCCGACGCCGCCGACGTCCACCAGAACGGTGGGCGGATGCTTTTCGAGCAGCGTGCCGCGGAGTCGTCCGATCATGCCGCCGATGGTACCGCCGATGGCGCGGCGCGAAGCCGTTTCGTCACGCCAGTCGCAGCCGCCCGCGGCGCAGCGCGAGGCGTCGTCCGCCCGGCGCGGACGGCAGTTTCGAGGCGGGGAATGCACCGGCGGCGGCCGCGGTCATCGTTGCCGCATGCGCATGGCAGATCGCGCACGCGAGCGCGTCGGCGGCGTCGGTCGACGGCACGCCGGGCAGCGCGAGCAGGCGTTGCACCATCTGCTGCACCTGCGCCTTGGCGGCTCGACCGTAGCCGACGACGGCCTGCTTGACCTGCAGCGCCGTGTACTCGTGCACCGGCAGTCCGTGCGCGACGAGCGCGCCGATCGCCGCGCCGCGGGCCTGCCCGAGCAGCAGCGTGGACTGCGGATTGACGTTGACGAAGACGATCTCGGCGACTGCGCTGTCGGGCCGGTACTCGCCGACGACGTCGGCGATGCCGAGGTGGATCGTTTTCAGTCGCGGTGGCAGGCTGCCGGCCGGCACGCGGATGACGCCGCTGGCCACGTAGTGCAACCGCGGGCCTTCGACGTCGATGACGCCGAAACCGGTGACGCGAAGGCCGGGGTCGATGCCGAGGATGCGCACGACGCCGGCGTCCCGCGAGTCAATGACGGAAATGACGTACGCCGGTGAAGACCATCGCGATGCCGCGTTCGTCGGCGGCGGCGATGACTTCGTCGTCGCGCACCGAACCGCCGGGCTGGATCACGGCGATCGCGCCGACGTCGGCGACCACGTCGAGTCCGTCGCGAAACGGGAAGAACGCATCGGAGGCGACGACCGATCCGGCGAGATCGAGCCCGGCGTTGCCGGCCTTGATCGAAGCGATGCGAGCGGAGTCGACGCGGCTCATCTGGCCGGCGCCCACGCCGAGCGTGGCGCCTGCGCCGCAGAAGACGATCGCGTTGGACTTGACGAACTTGGCCACGCGCCAGGCGAAGAGCAGGTCGCGCCGCTGAGCATCGGTGGGTGCGATGCGCGTGACGACTCTCAGGTCTTCGGCGCGCAACGTGTGGTTGTCGGCGCTCTGGATGAGCAGGCCGGAGCCCACGCGCTTGACGTCGTGCGCGTTGCGGCCGCGCTCCCGGTCGGTGTCGCCGTCGGGGCGCACGCCGTCGAGCGCGATCTGCAGCACGCGCAGGTTCGTCTTCGCGCCGAAGATGCCGAGCGCGTCGTCGTCGTACGACGGCGCGAGCACGACTTCGGCGAACTGCCCCGAGATCGCGCGTGCGGCGTCGCCGTCGACCGGGCGGTTGAACGCGATGATGCCGCCGAAGGCCGACGTGGGGTCGGTGCGGAACGCGCGCGCGTAGGCATCGGCCGAATCGCGGCCGATGGCCACGCCGCAGGGGTTCGCGTGCTTGACGATGACGCAGGCCGGCGTGTCGAAGGACTTGACGCACTCCCACGCCGCGTCGGCGTCGGCGATGTTGTTGTACGAGAGTTCCTTGCCCTGCAGTTGCTTCGCCGTCACGAGCGAGCCGGGCGCCGGATGGAGGTCGCGATAGAACGCCGCGCGCTGGTGCGGGTTCTCTCCGTAGCGCAGGTCCTGCAGCTTGACGAACCGGCCGTTGCTCTGCGCCGGGAATTCGGCGCGCGAGCCGTCGGGCCGCAGCGACGACAGGTAGTCGGAGATCGCGCCGTCGTAGACCGCGACCGAATCGAACGCGGCGACCGCGAGCGCGAAGCGCGTCGCTTCGCTCAGTCCGCCGCTTGCGCGGATCTCCTCGAGCGCCTGCGCGTATTGCGCCGGGTTCGTGAGCACGCCGACGCCGCGCCAGTTCTTCGCGCCCGAGCGGACCATCGCCGGTCCGCCGATGTCGATGTTCTCGATCGCGTCTTCCAGCGTGCAGTCGGGGCGCGCGACCGTCGCCTCGAACGGGTACAGGTTGACGACGAGCAGGTCGATCGGGTCGATGTCGTGCGCGGCGATCGCCTCGACGTGCGAAGCCAGCTCGCGCCGCGCGAGCAGCCCGCCGTGGATCTTCGGGTGCAGCGTCTTCACGCGCCCGTCGAGCATCTCGGGAAAGCCGGTGTACTGCGACACCTCGACGACGCGGATGCCGTGATCGGCGAGCAGTTTCGCCGTGCCCCCGGTGGAAAGGATCGCGACGCCGAGTTCGTCGAGCGCGCGTGCGAGCTCGACGACGCCGGTCTTGTCGGAAACGCTGACGAGGGCGCGACGCACGGGCGAATTCATCGCCGCGCGTCCTGCAGCATGCCGTGCTGCTGAAGCTTCTTGCGCAGGGTGTTGCGATTGATGCCGAGCATTTCGCTGGCGCGCAACTGGTTGCCGTGCGCTTCGCGCATCACCACTTCGAGCATGGGCCGCTCCACTGCCTGGATCACCATTTCGTAGATCGCATTCGGTTGCGTGCCCCCGAGATCGTCGAAATAGCGCTCGAGGCTGTGCACCACGGCGTCGTCCAGGGGGGACTTGCGGTTCATGCTGCGTCGCTCCGTCGGAACGCGATGTCGTTGGCCGCCGCCTCGCGCCGCCGGCCGCCGCGGGCGAACCAGCGGTCGAGTTCGGCGAGCTGATCGTCGGCTCGCTGCAGCGTGTGGAAGTGCGCGAGAAAAGCCTGCGCGCCTTCGAACGCGCGCAGGTACCAGCCGACATGCTTGCGGGCGCTGCGCACGCCGCGCGCTTCGCCGTGGAACGCGTAATGGTCGAGCAGGTGAGCGCGCAACGCCGCGCGAAGGGTTTCGTCGACGGGCTCGGGGAGGTGCTCGCCGGTTTCGAGAAAATGCGAGACCTGCCCGAAGATCCACGGTCGACCCTGCGCCGCGCGGCCGATCATCACCGCGTCGGCACCGGTCGCGCGCAGCACCGCTGCCGCCTTGCGCGGCGAGTCGATGTCGCCGTTGGCGACGACGGGAATCCGCACCGCGGCCTTGACTTCGCCGACGGTTTCGTACTCCGCGTCGCCGCGAAACGCGCAGGCACGCGTGCGCCCGTGCACGACGAGCATCTGCGCACCGGCATCGGCGAAGGTGCGCGCGAGCGACACCGCATTGCGTCGATGCACGTCGGGGCCCGTGCGCAGCTTGACGGTGACGGGAACGTCGACCGCCCGCGCGACGGCGTCGACGATCGACGCGGCGAGCGCTTCCTGCGCCATCAGCGCCGAACCCGCTGCCACCTTGCACACCTTGCGCGCCGGGCATCCCATGTTGATGTCGATGATCTGCGCGCCGCGCGCGACGTTGTGTCGCGCCGCCTCGGCCATCGTGCACGGATCGGCGCCGACGATCTGTACCGCGCGCGGCTCGATCTCGCCGTCGTGATCGGTGCGCCGCTCGGTCTTGACGCTGTCGAGCAGGCGAGGGTTCGATGCCGCCATCTCGGAGACCGCGTAGCCCGCGCCCAGGCGCTTGCACAGCTGGCGAAAGGGCCGGTCGGTGACACCGGCCATCGGTGCGACCAGCGCGCGATTCGCGATCGCGTGCGGGCCGATCCGGAACGCTGTGGTCGTCATCGCGCGGCTGCGATCGTTGCGAACGGGAGGGCGATTCTATCGAAAAAGATCGCGCGCGACGATGCGCTCGATCACGTCAGCGCGATCGCAGCCCGAACATCGACGCTCGCGCGAAGCGATCGCGAAGCGGAGCGCTGCAATCGAGAACGTCGAGCGCCAGCGACTGGATCGGCGCGAGCGCAGGTCGCTCGAGCAGGCGCGCAAGCGCGTCGGTGACCCGGACCGTCGCGTTCCGGTCGGCGACGCGCGTACGACGAAAGCGCGCGAGCGCCTGCTCGAGCGGCGCGCCGCGCGCGTGCGCCGCACCCAGTTCGTGCGCGAGTTCGAAGGCGTCGCGCAGTCCGAGGTTCAGGCCCTGGCCTGCGACCGGGTGCAGCGCCTGCGCCGCGTTGCCGATCGCCACGCGCCGCGGATCGTCGTCGCGCGGCGCGACCGTGCGCTGCAGCGGTGCATGGCGCCGTTCGCCGACGAGCCGCAGCGCGCCGAGCGCGTTGCCGAATGCGCCGAGCAGTTCGGCGTCGAATTCGGCCGGCGACAGCAGCGTGCGCCGCTCGCTCTGTCGCGGCGTCGCGCACCAGACGACTGCGCGCCTGCGCGGCTCGGGCAGCGGCAGCAGCGCGAGCGGTCCGTACGGCGTGAAGTGCTCGAAGGCGACCCCGGGCGCGTCGCGCTCGACCAGGACTTCGGCGAGGAGCGCGGACTGGTGGAAGTCGAGCGTGCGCGCGCTCGGCGAACGCGGGTCGCCGTCGGCCCGGACGAGGACTTCGCCGGCGTTGCCTGCGCCGTCCCCGTCGCCGGCAGCGCCGGCGAGGGCAGAAGAAGCGGGCCGAAGCGCGGGCGCAAGCGCGGGTGCGGCGTCGGATGCTTCGTCGATGCGTTGCAGCGCGGTGTTCAACGCGCGATGCAGCGCGCCGTAGCGCACGACGCAGCCGAGCATCGACGTGTCGAGGTCGGCGGCGTGGAAGCGCGTGCGGCCGGCATGCTGCGCGAGCGAGACGTCGACGGTGCGGATCGGCGCGGCTTCGGGCAGCGTGACGATGCGCGCGAGCAGTTGCGTGCTGCCGAGCGACAGCGCGAGCGGGCGCGCAGCGACGGCCGCGGGGAGCGGCCCGGCGACGGCGTCGTGCACGATCGACTGCGGCGCGAATCCCTGGCGCGCGAGAAACAGGCGCAACGCGATCCCGACCGGGCCGCGGCCTTCGATGCGCAGGCGCTGCGTCATCCGTTCATCGCCGCTTCGATGTCCTCGATGCGACTGGGCGTGTCGGCGGTGAGGATTTCGCAGCCGGCGTCGGTGACCAGCGCGTCGTCCTCGATGCGGATGCCGATGTCGTGGAACGCAACGGGAACGTCGTCGGCGGCGCGCACGTAGATGCCGGGCTCGACGGTCGTCACCATGCCCGCGCGCAGGATGCGCGAACCCGCGCCGTCGACTTCGGCGGCCACACCGGGTTCGCGGTAGCTCCCGCAGTCGTGCACGTCGATGCCGAGCCAGTGACCGGTGCGGTGCATGTAGAAGCGGCGATAGGTGCCGGCCTCGATCGCGGCGTCGAGCGGGCCTTCGACGAGGCGGCAGTCGATCATTCCCTGCGCGAGAACGCGCACGGCGGCCTCGTGCGCGTCGGCGAAGCGCGCACCGGGACGGATCGCCTCGATGGCGACGCGCTGCGCCTCGAGCACGATGTCGTACAGCGTGCGCTGCGCGCCGTCGAAACGTCCGCCCACCGGAAACGTGCGCGTGATGTCGGACGCGTAGCCGTCGTACTCGCACGCGGCGTCGATGAGCAGCAACTGGCCGTCTTTCATCGTCGCGTCGTTCGCGCGATAGTGCAGCACGCACGCATTGCGCCCCGACGCGACGATCGAACCGTAGGCCGGCCCGTCGGCGCCGTTGCGCCGAAACTCGTACAGCAGTTCGGCCTCGATTTCGTATTCGCGCAGACCCGGGCGCGTGCTGCGCATCGCGCGCAGGTGCGCCGCCGACGAGATCCGCGCCGCGCGGCGCATCTTCGCGATCTCGTGCTCGTCCTTCACGAGTCGCATCTCGTCGAGCACGTGGTTCAGGTCGAACAGCTGCGTGGGCGCGACGACGCCGGCGCGCGCCTGCGCACGCACTGCGTCGAACCAGCGCCGCACCGAAAGGTCGAGCGCCTCGCTCGTGCCGAGCGCACACCACAGCGCGCCACGGTTGGCCAGCAGCTTCGCCATCTCGTCGTCGAGCGCCTCGATCGGTGCGCCGCGATCGAAGCCGAAGCGCTCGGCCGCGGCCGACGGACCGTAGCGAAAGCCGTCCCAGGTTTCGCGCTCCTCGTTCTTCGATCGGCAGAACAGGACCGACTCGCCGCCATCGGCGTCGGCCACCAGCACGATCGCCGCCTGCGGTTCCGGAAAGGCGCTCAGGTAGCGGAAATAGCTGTCGCTGCGGTACGGATACTCGCTGTCGCGGTTGCGGATCACCTCGGCGCCGGTGCACACGACGGCGACGCCGCCGCCGGCCGCGCGCATCGTCTCGATCACCCTTTGCCTGCGTTGTGCGTGTTCCGGCATCGTCCATTCCCGCGGCGGCGCGTTGCGCCTGAGCGCGCGTCGCCGCGCGCGATCAGCCCGAGCGCGCGTCGCCGCGCGCGATCATCGCGCGTGCTACGCAACGCGCAAGTCCGGCTTCGGTGCGCGCGCTACGGAGCGCGCGGGTGCAATTGTGCATCGAGTGCCGCCAGGCGCTGCGGCGTTCCCACGTCGATCCAGCGGCCGTCGTGCAACTCGGCGCCGGCGCGTCGCGCAGCGCCGGCGGCGCGCAGCAAGGGCGCGAGCGGGGCCTTGCCGCCCGGTGCGACGCTGTCGAAGAGCGCGGCGCGGTACGCACCGATGCCGCTGAACGTGTGCCGCGGCTCGCCCTCGACGAGCAGCCGACCGTCGCGCAGCGCGAAGTCGCCCGCCGGATGATGCGGCGGATTCGGCACCATCACGCACCAGGCGAGCAGATCGTCGTCGAGCATGCGCGAAGCGGCTGCGCGGGCGCGCGCGTATTCGAAGTCGGTGAAGACGTCGGCGGCGGCGACGACGAAGGGGCCGTCGCCCAGCAGCGGCAGCGCCCGTGCGATGCCGCCGGCCGTCTCGAGCGCCTCGACCTCGGGCGAATAGCGGATTCGCAGGCTCCAGCGTGCGCCGTCGCCGAGCGCCTGCTCGATCTGCGCACCCAGGTGCGCGTGATTGACGACGACGTCGACGATGCCGGCGCGGGCGAGCGCCAGCAGATGCCATTCGATCAGCATGCGCCCGCCGACGCGCAGCAGCGGCTTGGGGCACGTGTCGGTGAGCGGCCGCATGCGTTCGCCGCGCCCGGCGGCCAGCAACATCGCGCGCACGGTTCAGGACGTATGGCGGGCGCTGTGCGCGCCGGCCGAGCGGCCTTCGGCTGCGGCGTGCGCGGCTTCGACGCGCTCCATCGACCGCGCGAGCGCGCCGAACTCGCGGTAGCGACGCGCGGTGCGCAGCGCATACGACAGAACGAGCGGCAGGTCGGCCAGGTAACGGGCCTTGCCGTCACGGTGGTACAGGCGCGCGAAGATGCCGAGCACCTTCAGATGGCGTTGCAACCCCATCCACTCGAAGTCGCGATAGAACTCGCCGAAGTCGGCAGCCACCGGCAGCCCGCGCGCGCGTGCCGCCTGCCAGTAGCGTATGGCCCAGTCGAGCTGTCGCTCCTCGGGCCATTCGATATACGCGTCGCGCAGCATCGAGACGAGATCGTAGGTGAGCGGCCCGTAGACCGCGTCCTGGAAGTCCAGGACACCGGGGTTCGCGACGTCGAGCGCCATCAGGTTGCGCGAGTGCCAGTCGCGATGCACGAAGACGCGCGGCTGCGACAGGTTGTTCGCCAGCAGTCGTTCGAACGCGTCGTGCAGGTCCGCGCGAGCACCGTCGTCGAGCGCGACGCCGCGATGGCGCTCGACGTACCACAGCGGATACAACTCGAGTTCGCGGCGCAGGAGCGTGCGGTCGTAGGCCGGAAACACGCCTTCACGGCTCGCCGCCTGCATCCGCACGAGCGCTTCGGTGGCGTCGCGCATCAGCGAATCGACGCGCGCGTCGTCGCCGACGCAGTCGAGCAGGCGTTGCAGGTACGTGGTCGATCCGAAGTCCTCCAGCAGCAGGAAGCCGTGCTCGAGGTCTGCAGCGAGCACCTGCGGCACGTGGACGCCGGCGTTTCGCAGTACGCCGGCTGCGTGCACGAAGGGCCGGCAATCTTCCATCGGCGGGGGCGCATCCATTGCCACGCGGCTCGGTTCGCCCGCGCGCGCGGCGTCGATGCGGAAGTAACGGCGAAAGCTCGCGTCGTCGGATGCGGGACGAATCGTCCCGAGTGCCAGCTCGTGCGCCGGTGCGAGCGTCGCCAGCCAGGTGCGCAACTGCGTGAGCCGGCGATCGCCGTCGTGGTGGGGCGGGGTCTGGGGGGTGATCGATGCAGCTCCGAGGTCCAAAGCGCGTGCACGCGGGCGCAGCTCAGTCCGTATAATAATCGAGCGGTTGCCGCACGAGGTTACCGTCCCCGCCGCGTCTCGCGGCGGCAGCCTCGCTTCTCCGGCACGCGCCGGCCCGGTCCTGCTTGCCACGAATGCGCCGGCTCCGAATCCGTCCCCCGACCCTCGCATCGCTCGTGCTGTCGCTGCTTCTGGCAGGCAATGCGGCTGCGCAGGCTTCGCACGGCTTCGTGCTGAAGTTCTCCCCGGTGCTTTCGGAAGCGCACGCCGAGGACACCGAGGGGCGGCCGGTGTACGGAAGCGGCGAGCGCCTGTACGGGCGCAGTGGCCGCGACACCACGCTCGAGGGCAACGCCGAGTTGCGCAAGGCCGGATCGGTGATCCGCGCCGATCGCCTGACGTACTACCAGGCCGACGACGAGCTGATCGCGGCGGGAAACGTTCGGGTCGCGCGCGAAGGCAACGTGTTCACCGGTCCCGAGCTCGCGCTGAAGCTCGATGCGAACACCGGCTGGTTCGAGTCGCCGAGCTACTACCTCGCGCAGTACGACGGTCGCGGACAGGCCGACCGCATCGATTTCCTCGGCCCCGGCCGCATGCGCCTGACCGGTGCGAGCTACACCACCTGCGAACTGGACGACCCCGACTGGATCCTGCTCGCGCGCTCGATGACGCTCGACCAGGACGAGGACGAAGGCACGGGCCGTTCGGCCAGCCTCTATTTCAAGGGAGTGAAGATCCTCGCCGCACCGGTGTTCATGTTCCCGTTGAGCGATCGTCGCCGCAGCGGCTTCCTTCCGCCTTCGCTGTCGGTGACGTCGCGCTCGGGCGTCGACGTCACCGTGCCGTACTACTGGAACATCGCGCCGAATCGCGACCTCACCCTCTATCCGAGGGTGAGCACGCGGCGCGGGCTGCAGATGGGGGCCGAGTTCCGCTACCTGCAACCCACCTACTACGGCGGTGCGGCGGTCGAATGGAATCCCGACGATCGCGTCACCGGGACGAGCCGCTACCTCTTCGACCTGCACAACACCTTCACCAACTGGGGCGGCTGGGGCGGCGGCTGGACGGTACGCGGCGTCTCCGACGACAACTATTTCGTCGACTACGGCCGATCGATCGTCGCCAGCTCCGAGCGGCTGCTGCCGCGCGTGGTGTCCGCATCCCGGGCCTTGCCGAACGCCTGGACCGCGCTGGTGAGCGTGCAGACCTGGCAGTCGATCCTCGACGCGCGGCCCGGCCCCTACGAGCGCATTCCGCAACTGCAACTGCGCAACGTCGTGCGCGACGCGTACGGCTTCGACGTCGATACCGTGCTCGACGCGACGCGCTTTCGCGCGCCCACGGCTCGGCTGCCCGAAGGCTGGCGCAGCGTCGCCAACCCGCAGCTCAGCTATCCGATCGTGCGTCCGGGCTGGTTCGTCGTGCCGAAGGCGCAACTGCACCTGTCGAGCTACCAGATCGACAGCGGCACGGGCACGGCTTTCGACGACACCGAAAGCAGCGCCGTGCCGACCTTCTCGATCGACAGCGGTCTCGTTTTCGAGCGTCCGACGCGCTTCTTCGGCCGCAACGTGACGCAGACGCTCGAGCCGCGCCTGTTCTACGCGCGCACGCCGTACCGCGACCAGTCGGATTTGCCGGTGTACGACACGACCGTCGCCGACTTCAACTTCGCGCAGCTTTTCTCCGAGAACACCTTCGTGGGCTACGACCGCATCGCCGACGTGAACCAGCTCACCGCCGCCGCGGTGTCGCGGCTCATCGATCCCGACAGCGGAGCCGAGCGCTTTCGTTTCGCCGTCGGCCAGCGCATCTATTTCTCGCCGCAGCGCGTGTCGATTCCGGGCGTGGCCCCGCGCACCGACGAGCGCTCCGACGTCCTGCTCGCCGCTTCCGGCGAACTCGGCCGGCACCAGAGTTTCGACACCGGCGTGCAGTACAGCGTGCGCGACCGGAAGATCGCGCGCTACACCGCGCTGTGGCGCTACCTGCCGCCCGACGGGCGCATCCTGAACGTGGGGCTTCGCTACCGGCAGGACGAAATCGGCCAGTTCGACACGTCGCTGCGCTGGCCGCTCGCGCAGCGCTGGGTCGCGCTCGGGCGGCTGAACTACTCGTTCCTGCAGGAAGGCCGCGACCCGATCAGCGGCGTCCCGAACGAGCGCGGCGTGATCGAGTCGGTGCTCGGCTTCGAGTACAAATCGTGCTGCTGGGGCACGCGCTTCGTCGTGCAGCGCTTCCGCACCGCGCTGGGCCGCTCGACCACGGCTTTCTTCATCCAGCTCGAGCTCCAGGGCCTCGCCCGACTCGGTTCCGATCCCTTTGGTATATTGCGCCGGAACATTCCGGGCTACCGCCTGCCCGCCGATCGGCCCGAGTTGCCGTCGCGCTACTTCGGCTACGAGTGATGCCTTCCCGATTCCTTCTTCGCCTGGCCGCCGCGATCGCGGCCGCCGTCGTGATCCCGTTCGGCGCCGCGCAATCCGCCACGCCGGTGCAGGTCGACCGCATCGCCGCCGTCGTCAACAGCGAGGCGATCACCGAACGCGAACTGCAGCAGCACGTGCTGCTCGTCGAACGCCAGCTGCGCGAGCAGAACATCGAGGTGCCGCCGCCCGACGTGCTCGAACGCCAGGTGCTCGAGCGCATGATCGTCGATCGCGCGCAGATGCAGCTGGCACGCGACTCGGGCCTGCGCGTCGACGACGGCCAGCTCGCGCGCGCGATCGCCGCGATCGCGGCCGAGAACCGCCTGACGCCGGAGCAGCTGCGCGATCGCCTGCAGCGGCAGGGAATCGATTTCGAGCAGTTCCGCGACGAGGTTCGCGGGCAGATGGTGCGGCAGCGACTGCGCGAGCGCGAGATCGACAGCAAGGTGCAGATCAGCGACGCCGACGTCGATGCCTTCCTCGCGGCGCGCTCCGGCGCCGACGGCGCCGATGGCACCGAGTTGCACCTCGCGCAGATCCTGCTGCGCCTGCCCGAGGGCGCCAGCGCCGAACAGATCGAGCGCCAGCGCCTGCGTGCCGAGGAAATCGAGCGCCAATTGCGCGCCGGCGCCGACTTCGGCCGGCTCGCCGCCGCGTTCTCCGATGCGCCCGAGGCGATGAGCGGCGGTTCGCTCGGCTGGCGCACCACCGATCGGCTGCCGCAACTTTTCGTCGACGCCGTCCGGCCGCTGAATCCCGGCGGCATCTCGCCCGTGCTGCGCAGTCCGGCCGGTTTCCACATCCTCGAGCTCGTCGATCGGCGCAGCGAGGCGTTGCCCGTCGCCGCCGGCCAGCCGATCGTGCAGACGCACGCTCGGCACATCCTGATCCGCCCCAACGAGGTCGTCAGCGAGGAAGAGGCCGTACGCCGGCTGCAAGAGATCAAACAGCGCATCGAAGCAGGCACCGCCGACTTCGCCGAGCTTGCGCGGCAGTACTCGGTCGACGGCAGCGCGGGGCGCGGCGGCGACCTCGGCTGGGTGTACCCGGGCGACACCGTGCCCGAGTTCGAGCGCGCGATGAACGCACTGGCGCCAGGCCAGCTGAGCGAACCCGTTCGCACCCCCTTCGGCGTGCACCTGATCCAGGTCGTCGAGCGGCGAACCGACGAGAGCTCGCCCGACCGGTTGCGCCAGCGGGCGAGGCAGGCGTTGCGCGAGCGGCGCATCGAGGAGAACTACGAAGACTGGCTGCGCCAGCTGCGCGATCGCACCTACGTCGAGTACAAGCTCGATCGGTACGCGCTGGCTGCGCAACCTTCCGGTGAGCGCTGAGCACGGCGGGCATCGCGCACGCAAGCGCTTCGGGCAGCACTTCCTGGCCGACGCCGGCGTCGTCCAGGCGATCGTCGACGCGATCGATCCGCGCGAAGGCGACCTGCTCGTCGAGATCGGGCCCGGCCTCGCGGCGCTCACCGGCGCCTTGCTCGGGCGCGTCGCGCACCTGCACGCGGTCGAGATCGATCGCGACCTCGCCGCGCGGCTGCGCTCGCGCTACGCGCCGCAGCGGTTGACGCTGCACGAGGACGATGCGCTGCGCTTCGATTTCGCCTCGATCGCCGCCCTCGGCGGCCAGCGCCTGCGCATCGTCGGCAACCTGCCTTACAACATCTCGAGTCCGCTGCTCGTGCGACTGCTGCAGTTCCGCACGCACGTGCGCGACCAGCATTTCATGCTGCAGCGGGAGGTGGTCGAGCGCATCGTCGCCAGGCCCGCGACGCGTGACTTCGGCCGGCTCTCGGTGCTGTTGCAGGCGTTCTACGAAGTCGAGCGCCTGTTCGACGTCGCACCTCGCGCTTTCGACCCGGCGCCGAAGGTCGACTCGTCGATCGTGCGCATGCGCGTACGCACCGACCGGCTCGAGCGAGATCCGGCTCCGCTGCAGCAGGTGCTCGCTGCCGCCTTCGCCCAGCGGCGCAAGATGATCCGCTCGACGCTGCTGCCCTTTCTCGCGGCGCGAGGCGTGCCGCCCCCGCCGCTCGATCCCACGTTGCGCCCGGAGCAGATCGACGTGGACGCGTGGCTTTCGATCGCCGACGGCTACCGCGCGTCGATGGAACGCTCGATGAGTTCGATCCGGTAGCCGTCGGGATCCTCGACGAAGGCGATCACCGTGGAGCCGCCCTTCACCGGCCCGGCTTCGCGCACGACCTTGCCGCCGGCGGCGCGGATGCGCTCGCAGGCGGCCGCGGCGTCGGGAACCTCGATCGCGATGTGGCCGTAGGCGGTGCCGAGGTCGTAGCGCTCCACGCCGTGGTTCCACGTCAGCTCGAGCACGGCGTCGGTGGACTCGTCGCCGTAGCCGACGAAGGCGAGCGAATATTTCTGCTCGGGGCGCTCGGTGGTGCGCAGCAATCTCATGCCCATCACCTTCGTGTAGAAGTCGGTCGAGCGGCGCAGGTCGCCGACGCGCAGCATCGTGTGCAGGATCCTCATCGTGGTCTCCTCGTCGGGTGCGCCGCTCAGCGCGACGCGGTGTCCTCGGGAAAGTCGCGCAGCCATGCACGCGCGCGCTCGTACTCGGGAAAGAGGTCGCCGACGATCTGCCAGAACCGCGCACCGTGGTTGAGCTCGCGCAGGTGCGCCAGTTCGTGCGCGATCACGTAGTCGACGATGTCGATCGGGAAGTGCACCAGGCGCCAGTTCAAACGGATCGATCCGTCGGCGCTGCAACTGCCCCAGCGCGTGCGCGCCGACGACAGCGACCAGCGCCGCGGCGTGAAGCCGTGTCGCGTGCCGAACCAATCGAGGCGTTCGGCGAAGACGTCGCGCGCTCGCGCCTGCAGCCAGCACTGGACGCGGTCCTTCAATTGCTCCTCGCGCGCCTGCGCCGGCAGGCCGACGACGAGGCGATCGCCGACGCGCTCGGTGCGTCGTGCGTTCCAGGCTACGTGCAGCGTGAGCGTCTCGCCGAGGTAGCGCATCGGCGCGCCGTTCTCCCAGCGCACCGCCAGGCGCTCGCGGCGCGCCTGGTGCGCTCGCCATTCGGCCAGCTTGCGCACGATCCAGCTGGCCTTGCCCTGCAGCGCGCCGTCGATCTCGGAAACCGAGACCCAGCGCGGCGCGGTCACGCGCAGGCCGCGCTCGTCGATGACGAAGCCGATCGTGCGCCGTCTGGAACGACGCAGTTCGTAGCGCAGCCAGTGTTCGCCCAGCCGTGCGACGTGCATCACGGCGCCGCCGCGTCCGCCGCTGCCGAGAACCGCGGGAGCGTGCAGCGGGTCGAACAGCGGAAGGCTCAGCTGCCGGCAAGCGTCGACCGGTGCCGGCGCCGGGCTGCGGCCGGCGCCCATGCTGCGCGCCGTCATCGGCGCGGCGCCGGCGCTGCCGCCGGTGCAGTCGCGTCGCCCGGGCAGGAAGGCAAAGCGGTTCCTCTCACGTCGATGCCGGTGCGAACGGCAAGCCCGGGTCCGGCCGTTCGGTACCGGATTCGCGTTCGGCGGCACGTTCGCGCGCGTACGGGGAAGAACGCGGTCATGGCGAACGCGCTCATGGCGCCAGTTCGGCGGCCACCGCCGCCAGGTCGACGCGTACGACCGTGTCGGGCGGCAGCCCGCCGGCGGCCAGCGTTGCCCGGCCCTTGCCGGTGAGCACGAGTACCGGCCGGCAGCCGGCGGCGTGCGCCGCCTGCAGGTCGCGCAACTGGTCGCCGATCGCGTGCACGTCGGTGGTGGCCGCCTCGAAGCGCACCAGGATCTCGTCGAACAGGCCCGGACGCGGCTTGCGGCACGCGCAGCCCTCGTCGGGGCCGTGCGGGCAGAAGAAGATCGCGTCGATGCGCCCTCCCGCTTCTTCGACGGCGCGGTGCATCTTCGCGTGGATCCGACCGAGCGTGGCGACGTCGAACAGCTTGCGCGCGATGCCCGACTGGTTGGTCGCGACGACGACCCGGTAGCCTGCCTTGCTCAAGCGCGCGATCGCCGCGAGGCTTCCGGGCAGCGGGCGCCACTCCTCGGGGCTCTTGATGTAGGCGTCGCTGTCGTGGTTGATGACGCCGTCGCGGTCGAGAACGATGAGCTTCACGGCGGGGCGGCGGACAGGCGGGTCGGCATTCAGCCGAGTTTCGAGATGTCGGCGACGCGGTTCATCAGCGTGCGCAGCGATGCGAGCAGCGCCAGGCGATTGGCCCGCAGCGCAGGGTCGTCGGCCATCACCATCACCTCGTCGAAGAAGTGGTCGACCGACTCGCGTGCGCCGGCCATCACGCTCATCGCGCCGAACCAGTCGCCGTCGCGCACGCGCTCGTCGGCGCGCGGCGCGAGCGTGTCGATGCATGCGGCGAGTGCCTGCTCGGCGGATTCGACGAGCAGTGCGCGGTCGACCGGTCCGCCTGCCGCCTCGTGCGACTTGCGCAGGATGTTCGCGATGCGCTTGTTGGCCGCGGCCAGCGCCTCGGCTTCCGGCAATCCCGAGAACGAGCGCACGGCGTTCAGCCGCGCGGGCACGGTATCGACCCGCATCGGGCGCGGATCGACGACGGCGGCGATCTCGTGCGCCGAGTAGCCCTGCTCGCGCAGATACCCGGCCAGGCGTTCGAACAGGAACTCGACGAGCGCCTCGTCGGCACGCGCGATCTCGCTGCCGAATGCGTCGAAGCCTGCCGCGACGAGCGAGTCGAGCGGCAGCGCAAGCGACTTCTCGACGAGCATGCGCAGCACCCCGAGCGCGTGTCGCCGCAGCGCGAAGGGGTCCTTGTCGCCGCTCGGCTGCTGGCCGATGCCGAACAGGCCGCACAGCGTCTCGAGCTTGTCGGCGAGCGCGAGCACGGTGCCGGTGGACGTCGCGGGCAACGCGTCGCCGGCGAAGCGCGGACTGTACTGCTCGACGATCGCGCGTGCGACTGCCTCGTCCTCGCCGTCGTGGCGCGCGTAGTAGCCGCCCATCACGCCTTGCAGCTCGGGGAACTCGCCCACCATGCCGGTGAGCAGGTCTGCCTTCGCCAGCAGCGCCGCGCGGTCGGCGTGCGCGAGGTCGGCATCGAGCATCGAGGCGACCGAGCGGGCGATGCGGCGCACGCGTTCGGTGCGTTCGGCCTGCGTGCCGAGCCGGGCGTGGTAGACCACGTGCGCGAGCCCGGCGACGCGCTGCTCGAGCCGCGTGCGGCGGTCGACGTCGAAGAAGAAGCGTGCGTCGGCCAGCCGCGGGCGCACGACACGCTCGTTGCCGGCGACGATCGCGCGCGCGTCGTCGACTTCCATGTTCGAGACGATCAGGAACCGGGGCAGCAGCCGGCCCGAGGGGTCGAACAGCGGGAAGTACTTCTGGTTGGTGCGCATCGTGAGGATCAGGCACTCCTGCGGCACCTGCAGGAACGCGGGGTCGAACTCTCCGACGTAGACGGCGGGCCACTCGACCAGCGCCGTCACCTCGTCGAGCAGCGCGGCCACCTGCGCCTCGTCGCCGAGCGATGCATCGTGTCGAGCGGCGCGCTCGCGAAGCATCGACTCGATGCGCGTGCGGCGCACGTCGAACGACGCGACCACGCGCCCTGCGCCGGCGAGCTGCTCCTCGTAGCGCATCGCGTCGTCGATCGCGATCTCGCCCTCGGACTGGAAGCGGTGGCCGCGCGTGCTTCGCCCCGCGGCCAGGCCGAGCGCCGAGGCCTGCAGCACGTGCGCGCCGTGCAATACGACGAGTCCGTGTGCGGGACGAACGAAAGAGACGGTCGTGCGCCCGTCGGCGAGTTGATACTGCATCGTCTTCGGGATCGGCAGCGCGGCGATCGCCTCCTCGAGCGCGGGCGAAATCGCCTGCGCGAGCGATTCGCCGGCGACGACGCTGCGATACCGGAAGACTTCCTGCCTGCCGTCGCTGCCGCGCTCGAGCGCATCGAGCGGGGCCCCCAGCTTCTGGGCCCACTTGCGCAAGGCCTGGGTCGGCTCGCCGGCGGCGTCGAGACCGACCTTCACCGACGGGCCTTTCGTCTCGACGAGCCGATCGTTCGCCCGCGCGGCGACGTCGCCGATGCGCACGGCCAGGCGGCGCGGCGTGGCGAAGAACTCGACGCGTGCGTCGGCTTCGATCAGTGCGCGCGAGCGCAGCGCCTTTTCCAGTCCCTGGGCGAATGCCGCGCCGAGTCGCTCGAGCGCCTTCGGCGGCAGCTCCTCGGTGCGCAGTTCGACGAGCAGCGGGGCGCGCACGCCGTCGGGAGGATGTGCGCCCCACAACTCGTCGGTGCGGCGTCGTCGTTCGGCCGGATCAGCCGACATCGCGCACTGTCTCGAGCATCGGGAAACCGAGCCGTTCGCGCGACTCGTAGTAGGCCTGCGCCACCGCGCGCGCGAGCTTGCGCACCCGGCCGATGAAGGCGGCGCGCTCGGTGACCGAGATCGCCCCGCGCGCATCGAGCAGGTTGAAAGTGTGCGAGCAGTCGAGGACGCGCTCGTAGGCAGGCAGCGCGAGCCCCGACTGGATCAGGCGCATCGCTTCCCGCTCGTGATCGTCGAAGTGCCGGAACAGCACCCCGACGTCGGCGTGCTCGAAGTTGTACGCCGACTGTTCGACCTCGTTCTGGTGGAAGACGTCACGGTAGGTGATGCCGTCGGTCCACTGCAGGTCGTAGACGCTCTCGACGCCCTGCAGGTACATCGCGATGCGCTCGAGCCCGTAAGTGATCTCGCCGGTGATCGGCTGGCACTTCAGCGAGCCGACCTCCTGGAAGTACGTGAACTGCGTCACTTCCATGCCGTTGAGCCAGACCTCCCAGCCCAGCCCCCATGCGCCCAGCGTCGGCGATTCCCAGTCGTCTTCGACGAAGCGCACGTCGTTGGTGGCCGTGTCGATGCCGATCGCCGCCAGCGAGCCGAGATAGCGATCGAGGATGTCGACCGGCGACGGCTTGAGCACGACCTGGTACTGGTAGTAGTGCTGCAGCCGGTTCGGGTTCTCGCCGTAGCGGCCGTCCTTCGGGCGGCGCGACGGCTGCACGTACGCGGCGCGCCATGGCTCCGGGCCGATCGAGCGAAGGAAGGTCGCCGTGTGGAAGGTGCCCGCGCCGACCTCCATGTCGTAGGGCTGCAGCAAGGCGCAACCCTGATGGTCCCAGTATTGCTGCAGTTGGAGGATCAGTTGCTGGAAGCTGGCCATGGCGCCGTTGCGGCGTCGGAAAACGGGCATTCTAGCGGCTTCGATCGCCGCGAGCTTTCGTCGTGTGCGCGCCGAAGCGCGCGGAGGCGATCGCCGCCGCAACGAAGGCGAACGACACGACGAGGATCGGCACGTTGCCCAGGCGTGCATAGGCAGTCGTGCCGTCGGCGCCCTGGACTTCCACCTCCATCGCGCCCGCCGTGTAAGGCGCGAGTTGCGCGAGCACTCGTCCGTGCGCATCGATCGATGCGGTGACCCCGGTGTTCGTCGCTCGCAGCATCGGGCGCGCGAACTCGAGCGCGCGCATGCGCGCGATCTGCAGGTGCTGCGGCAGCGCGTGCGAGTCGCCGAACCAGGCGATGTTGCTCACGTTCACGAGAATCGTCGCGCCGCCGCGCACCTGCGCGGCGATCTCCTCGCCGAACAGGTCCTCGTAGCAGATGTCGAACGCGACGCGTTGACCGGCGATCGCCAGCGGGGGCTGGTGCGCGGCGCCGCGTGCAAAGTCGCCGAGCGGGATGCGCATGAGGTCGACGAACCAGCCGAAGCCGAAGGGGACGAACTCGCCGAAAGGCACGAGGTGGCGCTTGTCGTAGCGCCAGGCGAGCGTTCCGCTCGCGTCGATCGCGCCGACGCTGTTGGTGAGCGAAACGACGTCGTCGCGGGCGGACGCTTCGTCGCGCGCGGATCGGCGCTCGAAGAGCGGCATGCCGATCGCGGTCACCGATCCGGTCGCGCGCAGGTGCGCGACGATCGCATCGCGCAGCGCCGCAGGCGTTCGCGACCACGGGATCGTCCATGCGGTCTCGGGCAGCACCGTGAGCGGCGCATCGCTGCGCATCACTTCGGTTGCGTACCAGCGCATCGCGTCCAGGCTGCGCTGCGCGTCGAATTTCAGGTCCTGCGCAACGTTTCCCTGCAGCAGTCGCACGCGCATCGGAGAACCGTGCGGCCTGACGGGGTCGCTGGTCGCCAGCGCCAGGCCGGCGACGACCGGCAGCACGGCGGCGAGCGCGCCGACCACGCGCGCCGCGCGCGAAGGCAGCGCGCGCGCAGCCTGCGGCAGGCCGCCGGCCGCCAGAGCGAGCCCGAAGGCGACGAGCGCTGCCGCCATGCACACGCCGTAGACGCCCAGCAGCGGGGCGAAGCCGGCGAGCGGGCCGTCGAGCTGCGCGTATCCGATCGCCAGCCAGGGAAAACCGGTGAAGAGCCAGCCTCGCAGCAGCTCGGCGAGTGCCCAGGCGCCGGCGAAGAACGACCCGAGCGCCGTCGCGCGCCATCCGGCAGGGGCGTCGCGCGCGCGCAGCGCGTCGTCCAGGCGCGCGAACGCCGCACAGACGGCCGCGGTGAACGACGCGAGGTAGGCGGCGAAGACCAGCAGCGCGACTCCGGCGAGCACCGCCGGCATGCCGCCGTATCGATGCATGCTGACGTACAGCCACGACACGCCGGCCAGGAAGCAGCCCAGGCCGAAGGCGAAGCCGAGCGCGGCGGCGCGGCGCGGCGCGCGCAGCACGAGTGCGACGAGGACTGCGAGCGCGGCGAGTTGCAGCCACCACCACTGCAACGGCCAGAAGCTGGCGGCCTGCAGCAATCCGGCGACGAACGACAGGAGCGGCGCGCCGACGCGTCCGCGCACCGGGTGGCTCAACCGCCGTGCGCGGCGCCGGTGTCGGCGCGGGACCGGGCCGCTCGCGCGCGGGGTCCGCGCGCTTGCGCCAGTCGGGCCTCGAAGGCGACCACGGGGCCGCGCGATTGCGATTCGACGAACTGCACGTTCGCAGGCGCTGCGTGCCCGCGCATCTCGCGCGCGGCCGCTGCTGCCGATACGGCGGACGCCGCGTAGGCCGTCGCTGCGGCAGGTGGAGCAGGTGCGGCCGGTGCGGCGGTCGCGGGCGTCGCGTGCGTCGCGCGCGTTTCGCGAGTTTCGCGTGCCGCAGCGGGCGGCGCGGTGCCGTCGCGCAACGCGAAATTGCGCAGTCGTTCGGTGCGCAGCAGCAGCGCCTGCGCGGCATCGGCGCGCAGGACTTCGAAGCGCACGCCGTCGATCTCGATGCGCTCGCCGCGACGCGGCGGGCGCCCCAGGCGATCGGCGATCAGTTCGCCGATCGTGCCGCACGGCGACGAAGCCAGCGCGGTGCCCATCGCCTCGTCGAAGGCGTCGACTCTCGCGCCGGCCCGCACGCGGTGGCGCACGGCGCCGCTGGAGGAGGGCTCGATGCGCACGATGTCGGCGTCCTCGGCGTCGCCTGCGAGCGCATCGTCGATGTCGCCGAAGATCCGCTCGATGACGTCGTCGAGCGCGACCAGGCCGGCGGTGCCGCCGTATTCGTCGACGACGCTGGCCACGTGCGCGCGCTGCGTGCGCAGGTCGCGCAGCAACAAATTCAGCGGTTGCGATTCGGGAACGAACAGCGCGGGCCGCAGCAGGTCGCGTACCTCAGCGGGCGTGGCGCCGAACGCCTGCAGCAGCGACTTGGCGTGCAGGATTCCGACCACGTTGTCGCGGTCGCCTTCGACGACGGGATAGCGCGAGTGGCCGGTTGCGGTGACCTTGGGCAGGAAGACCGCCGGCGGCTGCGAGATGTCGATCACGTCCATCTCGGCGCGGGGGACCATGATGTCGCGCGCGGTGAGCTGGGAGACCTGCAGCACGCCCTCGATCATCGACATCGCTTCGGCGTCGAGCAGCGCGCGCTCGTGCGCCTGTCTGAGCAGATCGAGCAGTTGCTCCCGATCTTCGGGAACCCGCAACAGCAAGGTTGCGAGTCTTTCCAGCAGGGGTTTTCGGTGATCTGCGCCCGATGGTGGGCCGTCGGACATGTGTTGCGGAACGTAGTGGTGTCGGTTGCAGGATACCCGATCGCGTTTCGCAGGGGCAAACGTCGGCGGAGCTTTCTCAGTTCCAGGGATCGGGCAGCCGGAAGCGGGCGAGCAATTCGCTCTCGCGCCGCTGCATCCGCTGCGCGCCGCGATCCGATTCGTGCTCGTAGCCGCTTGCGTGCAGGACGCCGTGCGCGACCAGATGCGCCAGGTGCGCAAGGGGCGCCTTGCGCTGCTCGCGTGCCTCGCGAGTCACGACGGGCAGGCAGATCACGATGTCGGCGCGCACACCCTCGTCGTCGCCGTAGTCGAAGGTGAGCACGTTCGTCGCGCGGTCGCGGCCGCGGTACGTCGAGTTCAGCATGCGCCCTTCGCGTTCGCCCACGAAGCGCAGCACGATGCGCGCGTCCGACTCGATCGACGCGGCCACCCAGCGTCGCAGTTGTGCGCGCGTCGCGGGCAGTTCGTCGACTTCGTCGCCGCGCTGCACCGACAACGACAGTTGCCGGCGCGCGGCGCGTTCAGCCGCCATCGGCCGCCGCTTCGTAGGCGTCGACGATGCGCGCGACGAGCGGGTGCCGGACGACGTCCGAGCTGTCGAAATCGGTAAACGCCAGCCCGCGCACGCGCTCGAGGATTCGCCGTGCCTCGATCAGGCCCGAAGCCTGTCCCTTGGGCAGGTCGATCTGCGTGGTGTCGCCGGTGACGACTGCCCGCGAGCCGAAGCCGATGCGCGTGAGGAACATCTTCATCTGCTCCGGCGTCGTGTTCTGCGCCTCGTCGAGGATGATGAACGAGTGGTTCAGCGTGCGCCCGCGCATGTAGGCGAGCGGCGCGATCTCGATCGCCTGCTTCTCGAACATGCGGTTCGTCCGCTCGAAGCCGAGCAGGTCGTACAGCGCGTCGTACAGCGGCCGAAGATAGGGATCGACCTTCTGGGCGAGGTCGCCCGGCAGGAAGCCGAGCCGTTCGCCGGCTTCGACGGCCGGACGCGTCAGCACGATGCGCTTGATCGCGTCGCGTTCGAGCGCATCGACGGCGCACGCCACCGCCAGGTAGGTCTTGCCGGTTCCTGCCGGCCCCAGCCCGAAGGTGATGTCGTGCGACAGGATGTTGCGCAGGTACTCGCGTTGTCGCGGCGTGCGGCCCTGCAGGTCGTTGCGGCGCGTATGCAGGACCGGCGCGGGCGGCTCGTCGGCGGCGGCTTCGGCGGGCGTTCCGTTGCCCGGCGCGGCCTTCAGTTCGACGAGGCCGAGTTGCACGTCGTCGAGCGACAGCGGCTGGTCGGCACGCGCGTGGAAGTGCTCGAGCGCACGCTCGGCGCGCCGCGTCGCCGCCGCGGCGCCCTCGATGCCGAAGGTGTCGGCGCGGCGCGAGATGCGCACGTCGAAGGCTTCCTCGATCTGCCGCAGGTTGCGATCGAGCGGGCCGCACAGGTTCGCCAGGCGCCGGTTGTCGGCGACTTCCGGCGTGAATTCGATCGTGCGTGTCTTCGCGGCGGCTTTCGGCGACGGCAAGGCGGTCAAGCGGCGGGGTCTACGGTTGAGGGGTCTTGCGGCCGAAGACCCCGACCCCCGAGATTGTAGAACCGTCGCCCGAGCCCGTGATCCGATAGGTGATTCCGACGCGGGCGGCCTCCGGGCCGAACAATCCGCCGTCGACGTGCGCGGCGCATCCGCTGGCGCAGTCGATCGGCCGGCTCGTACCGGTTGCCGCCAGATCGCCGCGGAAGCCGTGCCCGGGGACGGTGGTGACCAGCTGGCTCTGCCCGGGATCGCCGATGCCGCCCGTCGTCGCGAAGCGGTAGACGCCGCCGTCGTCGAACGCCACGCTCGCGTCGATGCCCACGCGGGCGCCCGACGGCGAGAACGCCACTGCCGCGCTTGCGCCGAGGCGGCCGGTCGGAGCGTCTCCCGGGATCGTCGCGCGGGTTGCCCCGACGAGCTCGTAGCCGAACACGCCGCTGGTCGGGATCGTCGTCGACGGGACGCCGACCAGGTAGTGAAGGCCTTCGTTGTCCCCGATGGGCAGCGGGATGCCGCCGAGGATTTCCGTGACGACGGCGTGGCCGGCGCTCCAGCGCCCCCAACTCGTCCACAGGTCGTGGCCGGACTCTTCGATCTTCGTGGTTCCCCGGTCGATGCGACACAGTGCCCCGATGCTGCACCACTCGAATGCGCTCAGCCGCAAATCCTCGTCGAGTTCGAGCGAACCGGCAGCGGGCATCGTCGTACTGAGGGAACGAAACCACGGGTAGAGCACGCGCAAGGCCATCGCGTTGCCGCCGGATGCCTGCGGATCGATCGGATGGGCGCCGATGCCGAGCGAAGGCGAAGGCGGCTTCGGAGCTTCGCCGCCGGGGGGTTCCGCGCCCGGATTGTTCGCCTCGGGGACGCTGCTGCCGCCGTTCCCGCCGCCGGGCGTCTCGCCGCTGCCCGCCGCGCCACCGCTCGCGCCACCGCTCGCTTCACCGCCGTCGCCGTGTGCCGGATGTTCGTTCCGACCATCGGGAGCGAACGTTTCGACCACGGGCAGCAGCGCGCCGCTGGCGCTGCGTCGTTCGTTGGGTGAGACGGCCGCGGCGCGCAGGCCGGATTCGGTCGCGATGAAACGCGGCCACGACTCGACGAAGACCGATTCGTCGCCCGAGTGCGTCGAGCGCGCGGCCTGGGCGTCGTCGTCGCTGCGCGCCGGCGCTGCGCGCGACGGGCCTTTGCCGCTTCGAGGCGCTGCAGCGGGGAGCGTCGACGCCGCCGGGGGATCGCTGAGCGCGCCGCGCTGCGGGCTCTCGACGGACGGCGGACGTTTTTCGCCTGGCGAAGGATCGAACGCGTCCGCACCGCCGGCGTCGTCGGTGCTTCCGGCTCTTTCGATCTCGCCGCGGCCGTCGTCGTGCTGCTTGGAGTCGCCGCTGCCGTCGACCGACGAGGACGTCGTCGCCTTCGCCGTGCGCGAGCCCGGTGCGGCCGGCTTTTGCGCGGCGCTGCCGGTCGTCGTGCCGCCCGCCGCTCTTTCGCGAGGCTGCGACAGGCTGATCGGCGGCAGCACCGGACCCTGCTCGATGCGCTGTGGCGGTGCGTCGACGTTCTCGGCGGCCGCCGACTGCCCGGTGCCGACCTCGATCTCCCCCGCGTCGGTCAGCAGCACGATGCGCCCGGTCGTCACCGTTACGCGCAGACCGGCGCGCGGGCCCGGTGCGCAGCGCGGATCGCAGACGGTCTGCTCGGCGACGTATTCGGTGCCGCGCACCCCCACCGTGGCGGTCGGCGTCTTCATGCGGTATTCGTCGTGGTTCGTCTTGCCGATGGCGCCGGTGAGCGTGCGCAACGCTCCGCGCAACAGGTAGAAGAACGCACGCCGCCGGTCGCGTTCGAATCGGTAGTCGTCGATGCGAAAGTCCGTGCCGGGCTGCAGCGACACGATCGCGCCGTCGCTGAAGCGGATCTGGATGCGGCCGTCGCTGCCGGTGCGGATGAGGTCGCCGCTGCGGATGTCGTCGCCGACGGCGAGAGCCGTGACCGAAAAGGCGCCCGGCGCTGTCCGCTCGAGCATCACGCGACCGGCGACGACGAGGGCACGTCCGTCGGCCGCTGCGGCCAGCGGAAGGGCGCCGAGCAGCGCCAGGACGAAGGCGAGCGCGCGGATCATCGAAACCGGTAGCGCAGGACGACGCCGGCCTGCGTGCGCCGGAAGTCGTTCGGCGCGACGTTCGATCGACTGCGCGTCCAGCTGATCGTCGGCGCGACGGTCCATCGGGTCGGCGCGAGCGCGCGTTCTGCGCCGAAGTGCAGGTCGGTCTGGCGATCGTCGCGAACCACGCCGAAGAACGGTTCGGGCGCGTCGAAGTCGCGGGTCTCGTACGAAAGCGAAGCGAAGCCGCGCCACCGCCGGCCGATCGCACGACTGTAGGCCGCGCGCGCGCTGCGGTAGTCGTACGACAGGTTGCCGAAGCCGCGACGCGAACGCTCTCGACCGCCCGAAGCGCCGACGACGACCAGCGGACGTGCCGGCCCGTCGAACACGTGCGCGAGTGTCAGTCCGAGCCCCGCTCGACGCGCGTCGCGCGCGCCTTCACCGGGGAAGTCGAAATCGAAATGCTGCGCATAGGCGCCGACCCGGGTGCGCGCGTCCAGGTCGCACTGCCACTGGACGACTCCGCCCGCGGCGGTGCGAAAACTCGCGCCGTCGAGTTCGAGGTGCTGTGCCTGGACGAGCATGTCGATTCGATGACAACCGCTGCGAACGGAAAAGCCTGTATGGAGGTCGAACTGGTCCTGATCGAGTGTATGTGCGGACGGATAGCGTCTGGTGGACACGCGCCCGCCGACGGTCCACCGCCACGCGCCGCCGATCGGCACGGACCCGTCGGCGCCGATCGCTGCGCCGAACGCCGCGCTCTCGCGCGGCCGGCTGATGCCCAGCGGAATGACCGCCGTACCGTCGGCCAGCACCCAGTGGCCGGAGGCGCTGCCGAAGTTGGCGTTCGAGTCGTAGCCGGCCTCGAACTCCGCCCACGCGTCGAACTGCGATTCGTCGCGACGCTCGCGCTCGCGGATCGCGTCGAGATAGCGGCCGATGACCTGGCGCACTTCCTGCGGGATCGAGCGCGAAGAGACGGTCTCGAACTCCCGCCGTGCATTGTCGTGCTCGCGGATCGCGAAATACGCGCGGGCCAGTTCGGCGCGCGCCTGCAGGAAGTCGGGCCGCACGATCAGCACGCGCTCGAGCGCGAGCACGGCCCGTCCCGGCCGCCCGGAATCGAGCGCCGCCAGTCCGAGCAGGTAGTCGAACTCCGGCTCGCCCGCGTAATCGGCGATGCGCGCCTGCAGCGCCTGCCAGGCGTCCTCGGCTTGCCCGCCGTCGATCCGGTCGCGCGCCTCGCGCAGCAGTTCGGCGAGCGTGCGCGGCGCAGGTGTCGAGGGCGATGCGTGCGCTTCGGGTGCGTTCCCGGAGGCGGCCTGCGACCACGAAGCCGCCGTCGGCAGCGAGGCGAGTGCCGCGAGCGCGATCGATACGACGCGCGTACGCGCGTCGCTCATGCAGCGGCGACGGGTTCGCCGCGCAGCGAATGCGTTCGCGCCTCGGTGATGCGCAGGTCGACGAAGCGGCCGATCCACTCGTCCGCCCCGCGGAAGTTGACCACCCGATTGTTCGAAGTGCGTGCGGCCAGCTCCGACTCGTCGCGTCGCGCGCGTCCCTCGACGAGCACGCGCTGCACGCTGCCGATCATCGATGTGCCGATCGCGCGGGCGTGCGCATCGTTGACCGCCTGCAGGCGCTGCAGCCGTTCGCGTTTCTCGGCCTGCGGCGTAACGTCGGGCAGGTCGGCGGCCGGCGTTCCCGGACGCGGGCTGTAGACGAAGGAGAACGACGCGTCGAAGCCGATCTCCTCGACCAGCTGCAGCGTCTTCTCGAAGTCGGCGGCGGTTTCGCCGGGAAAGCCGACGATGAAGTCGGAGCTCAGGCTCAGCTCGGGCCGCGCCTGGCGCAGGCGGCGGACGATCGATTTGTATTCGAGCACCGTGTAGCCGCGTTTCATCGCGGCGAGGATTCGATCGGAGCCCGACTGCACCGGCAGGTGCACGTGTGCCGCCAGCTTCGGCAGCCGCGCGTGCGCGTCGATGAGCCGCTGGCCGAACTCCTTCGGGTGCGAGGTCGTGTAGCGCACGCGTTCGACGCCGGGCAGCTCGCAGACGAGTTCGAGCAGCAAGGCGAGGTCGGCGACCGCGCCGGCCGGCGCCTGGCCCGCACCGGCCCTGTCGGCGGCGCCCGCCGAAGCGACGTCGAAGGCGTCACCCAGCGCGCCGCGGTACGCATTGACGTTCTGCCCGAGCAGCGTCACCTCGCGCACGCCCTGCGCGGCCAGCCCGGCGATCTCGACGAGCACGTCGTCGAGCGGGCGCGAGATCTCGTGCCCGCGCGTGTAGGGCACGACGCAGAAGCTGCAGTACTTGCTGCAGCCTTCCATGATCGAGACGAAGGCGCTCGCGCCTTCGCTGCGCGCCGGCGGCATGCGGTCGAATTTCTCGATTTCGGGGAAGCGGATGTCCACCTGAGGGCGACCGGTCCGGCGGCGACGCGCGATCATCTCGGGTAGCCGGTGCAGCGTCTGCGGACCGAAAACGAGATCGACGTACGGCGCGCGTTCGACGATCGCCTCGCCTTCCTGGCTCGCCACGCAGCCGCCGACGCCGATCAGCAGGTCGGGGCGCTCGCGCTTGAGCGCGCGCACGCGACCGAGATCGGAGAACACCTTCTCCTGCGCCTTCTCGCGCACCGAGCAGGTGTTGAACAGCACGATGTCGGCTTCCTCGATCCGGTCGGTCTTCTGCGTGCCTTCGCTCTCGGCGAGCACGTCGGCCATCCGGTCGGAGTCGTACTCGTTCATCTGGCACCCGAAGGTGCGGATGTACAGCTTCTTCGTCACCGGCTCTTCTTGCGCTCGCGCGCGGCGGCGAGCTCTTCGGAGGTGAGGATCCAGATGCGGCCGATCTGGCCGGAGGCGTCGTCCTCGAGCAGGACGTCGTGCGTGCCCGACAGCGACGCCGGCATCACGATGCGGTTGCTCGTGTCGTGGATGCGCGCGGCGGCGGCCAGGCGGACGGTTTCGCCGTCGACGACCGCCTCCGGAAAGATGCGCAGCTCGAGCCGCGCAAGCCGCGCTTTCTCGGGAAAGACGCGCAGCAATTGCGCCTGCGCGGGCGGGGGGAACGCGAGCGCGAACGCGGCGACGGGAGATGCAGCGAGCGCGAGCGCTGCACGACGGCGCGTGCGCGCTTGCGGCGGGAGGTGCGAAAAACCCATCGACGGCACACGAAAACGGACTCGGCAGTGTACCGTAACAACCGCTTCGCACGAGGAGGCGCGGTGTCCGACGGGAGCGCCGGCGCGGCGGACGACCGGCCGCAGGCGGCGGGCGCGGTCGCCGGCGAAGGCGCGCCGGCGCGCGCTCGCTTCGAACACGGCGGGGATGAAAGCCTGGCGGCGATCGGGTGCAGCAGTACGCGCTTTCAGCGCTGCCGGCTGCGCTCGATGAGCGAAACCAGTCGCTCGAAGCCGCGCGCATCGGACAACAGCGCATTCAGCTCGGCGTCGCTGAGCATCCGGCTCGCTTCGCGCGGCGTGTCGGCGTCGTCGAGCCTCGCCAGTCCGACCACGAGCGGCACGTCGACGTCGCCGCGGCGCCGCGGTCGGCGTTCGATCATCTGCCGATGTGCGTCGACGAGCGCATCGTCGCTCGCCAGCTGCGTGATCGCGTCGACCCGCGGCAACGAAGCTTCGAATGCCGACGCGAACTCGTTGGCGCGCAGCAGGACCGGAGGGGCGCGACGTTCTTCGGGCACGAGCAGCACGCCGATGCGCTGCAACCGGCGCCCGAGCCGCGCATCGGCGGTGAGCGTCGCCAGCGGAATTGCCAGCAGCAGCCCGGCGATGACCGGCGTCATCCACAGGAACAGCGACCACGACACCGCGTACGCGGCGCCGGCCAGCAGCACGCCGAAGAACGTGTGTCCGGCGTAGACGCGCGCGACCTCGCGCCAGGGCAGCGCGCCGTCGTCGCGACGCTGCACGTTCCACCCCGCGTCGCGCCCCGCCAGGGCCGCGCCGACGGTCAACGACTGGTCGAGCATCGTGACGGGCGCCATCAGGCCGGAGACGATCGTCTCCAGCACGACGCCGGCCAGGCTGCGCAGGCCGCCGCCGAAGCTGCGCCGCTGCTCGCTTCGAACGACCATCGCGACCCAGGCGAGCAGCTTCGGCACGAAGAGCAGCGCCATCGTGCCGGCGAACACCCAGGCCGCTCGCACCGGATCCTGCGCCGGCCACTGGGGAAAGAGCGTGAAGCCGCCCGGAAAATACTCGGGCCGAATGAACTGTGCCTGCAACGCGATCAGGATTCCCGCGACCAGGAACACGAGCCACAGCGGCGCGGTGGCATAGGAGACGATCCCGGTGAGCAGGTGCAGTCGGCTCATCGGGTGCAGCCCGCGCGCCGGCAGCACACCCGCGTGCTGCAGGTTGCCCTGGCACCAGCGACGGTCGCGGGCCGAGAAGTCGCTCAGCGCCGGCGGAGATTCCTCGTAGCTGCCGCCGATTTCCGGGGCGATGTGGATCGCCCATCCGCCGCGGCGCATCAGCGCCGCCTCGACGAAGTCGTGGCTCATGATCTCGCCGCCGATCGGCTTTCGTCCGGCGAGCGTCGGCAGCCCGGCCTGCTCGGCGAAGGCTCGCGTGCGCAGGATCGCGTTGTGGCCCCAGTAATTGCTCTCGGCACCGTGCAACCATGCCAGCCCGCGACCGAGCATCGGTCCGTACAGGCGGTTGGCGAACTGCTGCAGCCGCGCGAAGAGCGTCGTACCGTTGACGATGGCCGGCAGCGTCTGGATCAGGCCGGCCTGCGGGCGCAGGTCCATCGCCCCGACCAGTCGCACCAGCGTCTCGCCGCTCATCAGGCTGTCGGCGTCGAGTACCACCATGTATTCGTAGCGCGCACCGAAGCGCCGGACCCAGTCGGCGATGTTGCCCGACTTGCGGCCCGTGTTGTTGCGCCGATGGCGATAGAAGATCCGCCCGGCGTCGCCGGTGCGCTCGCGCAGCATCCGGAACGCGGCTTCCTCGGCGAGCCTGACCTCGGGTCGCGTCGTGTCGCTCAGGACGAAGAAGTCGAAGCACGCCGTCGCCCCCGCATCCGACAGCGATTCGTGCATCGCCTGCAGGCGGCCCATCACGTTCGCCGCGTCCTCGTTGTAGACGGGAAAAAGCAGCGCCGTGCGCGAGGCGGACGCGGCGAGCGGTGGACTCGCGTCGATTTCCGCTCGCCGACGCCGGTCGGCAAGCGCGATCGCGAAGCCCGCCACGTTGACGACGAAGGAGAACGCCACCCAGGCGAACAGGACGACGAACAACACCAGCACGACGTGCTCGAGCAGCGTAAGTCCCGCGACCTGGAGCACGAGATACATCTCGTGCGCGGCCAGGACGGTCAGCGCGCCGCTGGCGGCGAACAGCACGAAGCGGCGCAGCGCCATCGATGGCCCGTGGGCAGGCGGATCGCTCCGTGCGGCGTCGGCCAGCGACTGCACCGGCATGTCGAGCGGCGCCTCGGGCGGAAGCGGCGCAGCCGCCGCAGGCGCCCGGTTTCGTGGCGACGTGTCCGCTTCGCAGCGCTGCACGTCGAGGATCAGGGTGGCGTCCATCGGTAGATCCAGGTTTCGGACAGGGCGTTCTCGGCGTGCACCAGTCGAGCCCGCAGATCGACGGAAGCGGCCTTCTGCGGGTCGAGATAAAAGCTCAGTCGCCAGCCGCCGGTGTGCGGATTCGGCTGCGTCACGACGTGGTGAAGCTTGCCGGCGCCGGCGCTTACGTCGCCGCGCACTTCCGTGCCGGGCGGCAATTTCTTCAGCGACTCGCCGGTCGCGTCGAGCACGAACAGGCGACGGTCGTCGCGCGCCGCGCCCTGCCGCGTTCGCACGAAGATGGCCTGGTCGGCGTTCGGATCCCGATCGGTCCAATGCAGCCGGTACGTGTAGATGTACTCGCGCCTGGCCTGGAACGGTTCCTTCGGACGCCAGAAAGAGACGACGTTGTCGTTGTATTCGTTGCGCGCCGGAATTTCGTACAACTGCACTTCGCCTTCGCCCCAGTCGCCGATCGGCTCGACCCACCCGTTCGGTCGCTGTTCATAGCGGGCCTCGAGGTCCTCGAAGGCGCGGAAATCGCGCTGGCGCTGCACCAGCCCGAAGCCGCGCACGTTGGCGTCGGCAAAGGCGCTGATCTGCAGGTCGCGCGGGTTCGACAGCGGACGCCACAGTCGCTCGCCGTGTCCGGTGTGTGCCGCAAGGCCGCCCGAGTCGTGAACGGCCGGCCGGAAGTCGTCGATGCCCACGCGGTCCTGTGCGTCGAAGAAGAACATGCTGGTCAGCGTGCCGAGCCCGGCCTGCTCGATCTTCGTGCGGGGATAGAGCGCGACCTCGATGTCCATCACGGTCTCTTCGCCGGGCCGGATCGTGAATCGATAGGCGGCGGTGGTGCTCGCGCTGTCGAGCAGCGCGTAGACGACGATCGACTGCGCCTGCGCCGAAGGGCGCTCGATCCAGAACGAGCGGAAGGCGGGAAACTCCTCGCCCTTCGGATCGCCCGTAGCGATCGACAGCCCGCGCGCCGACAATCCGAACACCTGGCCTTTCGCCACCGCGCGGAAATAGCTCGCACCGAGGAAGACCGCCACCTCGTCGTAGTAGTCGGGACGGTTGAGCTTCGCGTGCAACCGGAAGCCGGCATAGCCGAGCGCTGCATCGGGTTTGGGCGCCGGCATGTCGCCGAAGCTGAACTGGCCCGGCGAGTAGCGCACGCGCCGCGCGCGTCCGCGTTCGACTTCGTGGATCTCCACTCGATCGGTAAAAATGAACCCTCGATGGAAGAACTGGACCTGGAACGGCAGGTCCGCGTCGCGCCACAGTGCATTTTCCGGGCGGAACCGGATCGCGCGATAGGCGTCGTAGCTGAGGTTCTTCAGCTCGTCCGGCAGCGGATCGTTGGGCGCCTTGTACGGCGACTGCGACAGCTGCCGCGCGAGCTGCCGCACCGTCGAGCCGTCGAAGGGCGTTCCGTCGTTGGTCTGCGGCGGATTCTCGGCCGCCCACGCCCGTACGCCCACCCATGCGGCCAGGCCGACGGAACCGGCCAGAAATTCCCGTCGCTGCAATCACTCCTCCTCGCGTCGCGCATCAGGCGCTCCCACGCCTAGGCATTTGGCGTGCCGGGGGGTGATGCAGGCGGTGCGAGGGCAGCGATTTCCCCCTGTCGCCGGCGACGGTACTGAGCGGGCGTCAGGCCCGTCCAGCGGCGGAACGCCTTGGCGAAGGCGCTCTCGTCGGAGAAACCGAGGTCGTCGGCAATGTCGGGCAGCACGGCCGTGCCTCGCAACCGCTCGACGGCGATTCCTTGCAGGGCGGCGTCGCGCAGCAGCTTGAACGAGGCTCCTTCTTCGGCCAGGCGCCGGTTCAGGTGGCGGCCGCTGATCGCAAGCATCGAGGCGACGCGTTCCTTGCCCCAGCGCGGATTCGCACGCACCAGCCGCTGCACCTCGGCGCCGAGGCTGTGCTGGCCGAGTTCGGCGAGCAGCCGGTCGGTCAGCTGGCGCAGATGTTCGCGCAGCGGGGCATTGGCCTGGATCAGCGGAAGCCCGAGCTGGTCGGCACTGAAAACGAGTGCGTTGTCGACGGCGCCGAAGCTCGCGCGAACGCCCAGCAGCGCGCGGTATTCGGTCGCCGCCGCGAGCGGCTCGTGGGTGAAGCGCAGGGCGAGCGGGCGGAACGCTTCGCCGCTCGCCCACAGGCTGAGCCGCAGCAGCCCCGCCAGCACCGCCTCGACGCGTTCGGCACGTCGCAGCGTCAAGTGCGGCCGGTAGCAGACGACGGCACGATCCGCGTCGCGCGCGAGGAGGAAGTCGCCGCCTTCGCCGACGATCGGCGCGACCTCGACGAGTTGCCCGAGCGCCTCGCCCAGCGTGTCGCAGGTGGCGAGCAGGAGTCCGGCGCTGTCCAGGTGCCCGGCCTGCAGTTCGAGGCCGAGCCGCAATCCCGCCAGCCGGTCGCCGCTGCCCCGGCAGTAGGCGTCCCAGAGCCGATCGAGGAGCGCGAGCGGAAGGCGGGCATGGTTCTCCACCGCCTCGCGCAACTCGGCAGGGATCCGGATCGCGCGACGATCGGCACTCTGCAGCAGCGCACGCGCATAGAGTCGGTTGACGCTGAAGAGACCGACCTTCATGGCCCGAATCGTCGCCTGTGCGTCCTGTTCGAAACTGTTACCGACGGCTGCGCGACCCATAAGCTGGCCGCGCCCCGCAGCATATCGGCGCAACGGCGCGATGGCGAGGCCACGGAGGACGGACATGAAGGAGATGAGCGGCGGCGAGTATCTCGCGCGGATGCTGCAGGGCGAGGGCGTCGAGCGCGTGTTCGGCATCATCGACGGAACGTATTTCGGCTTCTATTCCGCACTTCATCGGCTGGGCATCGAGATCGTGACGCCCCGGCACGAGACGAGCGCCGCGCACATGGCCGGTGCCTATGCACGGCTGACCGGCCGGCTCGGCGTGTGCATGGCGAGCAACGGACCCGGCGTCGCCAATCTGCTGCCCGGCCTCGTCGTCGAACAGGCCGAGGGCAACCGGGTGCTGGCGATCACCAGCGCGCGGCGACCGGCCATCATGTATCCCGACCGCGGCGGCGCCTATCAGTGCTTCGACCAGGCCGGCGTCGTGGGACGCATCGCGAAGTGGAGTGCGGCGACGCCGAGCTTCGATCGCATCGCGGAATTGATGCGCAAGGCGCTGCGGGCGTGCTGGGACGGTCGGCCCGGCGTCGTGCATCTCGACGTGCCGGAGACGCTGATGAACGGCAAGTTCAAGGCGCCGGCGCTGTGGCAGCCGCAGCAGTATCGCGGCAACGCGCCGCTGCCGCCGCCGCCCGCGCAGGTCGAGCTGGCCGCACAGTGGCTGCTCGGCGCCGCGGCGCCGATGATCCACGCCGGCAGCGGTGTCGTCCACGCGGGTGCCTTCGCGGAGCTCGAGCGCGTGGCGACGCTGCTGCACGCGCCGGTGACGACGAGTTGGGCTGCGCGCGGCGCGCTGCCGGAGACCTCCGAGCTGGCGATCCCGATGCCGCACGTCAAGCTCAATCACAAGGTGCGCAACGAGGCCGACGTGGTGCTGATCGCCGGCTCGCGGGTGGGCGAAACCGACTGGTGGGGCAAGCCGCCGTACTGGCGCGATCCGGCGCAGCAGCGCACGGTGCAGGTCGACATCGACGCCGCGATGCTGGGGCTGAACAAGCCCGCCGATCTGGCGGTGCAGGCCGATGCGAAGCTGTTTCTCGCGGCGCTCGCCGAGCGGCTCGAGGGCGCGCGCATCGGCAATCTCGACGAGCGCAGGCGTCGCGTGCAAGGCTACGGCGAGATTCGAAGGCAGGACCGCGCCGGCTGGGACAAGGCGCTGTCGGACGCCGCCGAGCCGATGAACCCTGCGCACATCGGCGCGATCTGCGACGAGCTTTTCCCGCCCGAGAGCGTGCTGGTGGCCGACGGAGGCAACGCGGCGGTCTGGGCGATGTTCTACCACCGCGCGCGCGTGCCGAATCGCATCCTGTCGACGTTCCGCTTCGGCATGCTCGGCGCCGGGATGGCACAGGCGCTCGGCGCGGCCGTCGCGCTTTCGCAGGCGCCCGTGTGCTGCATCATCGGCGACGGCGCCTTCGGCTTTCATCCGCAGGAGGTCGAGACCGCCGTTCGCAACCGGCTGCGAGTGATCTGGATCGTGATGTGCGACCGGCAGTGGGGCATGGTGAAGATGAACCAGCAGTTCATGTTGCGGCCGTTCAAGACGATGCTCTTCCGGAAGCTGGACGAGCACGAGACGATCAAGGCCGACCTCGGCGAGATCCGCTTCGACTTGCTGGCGCAGTCGATGGGGGCGTTCGGCGAGCGTGCGTCGTCGCCGACGCAGTTGCGCAGCGCCGTGCAGCGAGCGCTCGACAACGGCGGTGCGGCCGTGATCCACGTGGACGTCGACCCGGTCAAGCACATGTGGGCGCCGGGCCTCATCCACTTCAAGAAGATGCACGAAGAGCCGGCCGGCGCCTGATCGCGCTTCGCTCACTGCTCGAGTTCCACCGAGAACTTCCTCGTCATCAGACGCTGGTAGAGATCGGGCAGCAGCCGCCAGAGCAGGGCCGCGGCCACGGTCGCCGCATCCGAGTGCACGCGCTTGCGTCGTCGTGCCAGCGCGAGAACGATCCGCTCGGCCATCCAGTCGGCATTGCGCGCCTTGCCGACCGTCGAGCGGGGGTGACGTGCCGGGGCGCCGTCGTGGCCGAGCGCGTTGCGCTCGATCGCGGTGTCGAGAAAACCCGGATAGACCATCAGCACGTGGACGGCGTGGCGCTGCTCTTCGCAGCGCAGCACTTCGAAGGATTGCGCCAGCGCGCTCTTGGCGCCGCAATAGGCGGCTCTGCCCGACACCGGCATCCAGCCCGCCATCGAGCCGATGGCGACGATCGAGCCGCGCTTTGCGCGCAACTGCGGCAACGCCGCGAGCGTGAGCTCCAGCGGCGCCTGCCAATCGACTTCCATCACTCGCCGCAGCACCGCCGGATCGGTTTTCGCCACCGGCGATCGATGCGTGATGCCGGCGTTGTTGACCAGCACGCCGACGCCGCCGAAGCGTTCTTCGGCGTGCCGCAGCAGCGCCCGCTGGTGCGCCGTGTCGGTGATGTCGCCGCCGAGCCAGGCGACGCGGTCGCCGTCGCCCAGCTCGCGAGCCGTCGCCCGCACGCGATCGGCATCGAGGTCGGCGAGCAGCAGCGGGTGCCCGCGGCGATGGAAGGCTCGTGCCAGCGCGCCGCCCAGGCCTCCGCCGGCGCCGGTGACCAGCACGCAGCTCACAGCGCGCCTCTGGCGCGGGCGTGCTCGACGTAGAAGCGGAAGGTCTCTTCGGAGGTCTTTCGCGGCCGGTAGCCGAATTCCTCCTTCAGCCTGCGGTTCGACAGCACCGGCCGGTAGCGCAGGAAATCGACCTGCTCGGGGCCGTAGCGGCCGATGCCCGCAAGACGGCCGAGCCGAAGCGCAGCGCGCACGAGGCCGGCGGGCAGTGCGAGCACCGGCTTGCCGAGGATGGCGGCGATCTCCCGCACGGTGAGTGCGCCGTCGCCGGCGAGGTTGTAGATGCCGACGAGATCGTTGCGCAGGCCGTGCTCGATCGCGCCGACGACGTCCTCGTCCCAGACGAAGACGAAGGGAGATTCGGCGCCGCGAATGGCGAGCATCCGCCTGGCGCGGAACAGCGCGGTGATCAGGTTGTCGGTGGCGGCGCCGAGGATCGTGCCCGGCCGCAACACCAGCTGGCGAAGCTGCGGGTGCTGCTGCCGGTGCGCGGCGAGCAGTTCCTCGATGCGCCGCTTGTGATCGGAATAGGCGAACGCGGCGTTTCCGCGCAGAGGCTGGGTCTCGTCGATCCACGGAGGATTGTCGGCGTGGTAGCCGTAGGCGGCGCCCGAGCTCGCGACCGTGAGGTGTGCGACTCCGGCGTCCACGCAGCAGCGAAGCACGTTGCGCATGCCGTTGACATCGATGTCGAACTCGCGAGCGCGATCCCGTCCGGCGTCGAGCACCGAGGCCAGATGCACGACGTGGTCGATCCGCTCGGCCCGCAGCAGGTCGGCGAGCGCGCGTTCGCGGACGTCGACCTGCGCCACCGCGAAGGGCAGGTCGGTGCGGACACGGATGTCGGTGCCGACGACGTGGTGTTCGCCGGCGAGTCGGCTGCCGAGCAGGCTGCCGACGTAGCCGGCTGCACCGGTGACGAGCACGCGCTTGTTCATCGTTCAGGGCATCGGGACGCGCATGCGGCGCGGCCGGTCAGCTCGACGCGGTGTTCTGCGCCGCGGTCCGGGCATCCCGGATGGGAATGCGCGCCCAGATGTTCGCCAGCGCGAGTCCGGACACCAGGTGCCAGACTCCCCAGAAAGCGGTGATGAGCATCATCGCGCCGGCCGACGGCATGAAGGTGAACAGGATGACCAGCCCGAGCCCGGAGTTCTGGATGCCCACCTCGAGCGTGACTGCGCGGCGATCGGCCGCGGGCAGGCGCATCGCGCGGCCCATGAGCGCGCCCAGCGCCAGCGCCATGGCGTTGTGAGCGACGACGAGCCAGAAGAACGTGTCGAATCGTTCGACGAAGAGATCCGAGTTGTTGCGGAAGGCGATGGCGACGAACGCGAGGAACACGATCAGCGCGACGACCCGCAGCGGCGATTCGACGCGCGCAGCGAGCGTCGGAAAGAGGCGCCCCACCCACATGCCCAGCACGATGGGAAGCGCGAGCACGAGCAGCACCAGTGCGAGGATGTCGACGCCGTCGATCGAGATGCTGGTGAGCAGGTTGCGCGTGTAGGGATTGAGCCAGCCGTAGAACGCGAAGTTGAACGGCGTCAGCAGCGTCGCCGCCAGGCTCGAGACGGCGGTCATGCTCACGGAGACCGGAACGTTTCCGCGTGCCAGCCACGTCATGATGTTGGAGAAGGTGCCGCCGGGACAGGCGGCGACGAGGATCATACCGAGCGCCAGCGGCGGATCGATCTGCAGTGCCCACGTGGCCAGGCAGGTCGCCGCGGGAAGCAGCAGGAACTGCGCGAACAGACCGGCGAAGGGTGCACGCGGCGATACCAGCACGCGCCTGAAGTCCGCCGGCCGCAGCGAGAGGGAGACGCCGAACATCATCAGCGCGAGGATGGCGTTGAGCAGCACCAGGCTCGCGGGATCGAACTGGATCGAAACGGGATCGTTCATCAGCATGTCCGGCGGCGATCCGCGCTGGTTCGCCTGCTTGCAGCGTAGAGGAGAAGCAGCCGCCGGAAACGGAACGAACGGGACTTCCGTGCGTCAATTCGGGACGCGATCGCGCCCGGAGACGACGGATCCGTTCACGCCTCTTCAGTGCAGCGATGCGAGTGCGACGTTCTTCATCCCCAGCGCCTGCGCCACGTCGTACATCGCCTGGTTCAGGATGCGGTGGACGTTCTCGTCGGCATCACGGCCCGACTTCGCCTCGATGTCGGCCATCACGATGTTGTGGATCGGGTGCGAGAGCGCCTTGTCGAAGAGGTGTCCCGACCAGAACGTGCCGTCTACCGTCCCGGCCTGCACCAGCGCTTTCGCCAACGCGGTGCCTTTCAGGTCGGCCGGCGCCGGCGGCAGCTTGACGCCCGCCTCGGTCGCGCGTTTCAGGCCGTCCTTCACGGCGTACGTCATGCCGTCGATGAACGCGGTCGTGTTCTTCTCGCCGTACTGCTTGTTCAGTTTCGCCACCTCGGCGTTCACCGTCCGCTCGCCGAGCATCGAGACGAGCGCCTTCGAGAACGTGAAGGCGTCCGCACCGCCGCCTGCCTCGACCAGCGCCGCGGTGGCCTCGAGCGCCGGCGGGCCGTCGTAGACCGGACCGCCGAACCAGTTCATCGCTTCGGCGGCCGTCGCTCCGGCGGCGTACAGGGCGCCCGCCAGCAACATCGCGAAGCCGGCGACGAACGTAGAAAGAACTCTGGTTCTGGACATGACTGATCACTCCTTCGGTTGCGAGCCCGTCATTCGCTGCATCGCGACGATGCGAGCTTGCCCAGGCTCCGGATATGGGCGAGGAAGTCCCCGCCCGGATAGAGACGATCCAATGCCTGCCGCGTGTGCTGCGACAACAGGTCTTCGATGCGGGCGCCGAGTGCGTCGCGCAGCAACGCCAGCGTCAGGCTTTGCCGGATGTAGGCGCCGGTGAGTTCGATCACCGGTCGCTGTGCCGTTCCCACGCCGTGGACGGCGGCTTCCCCGAACTGCCCGATGAGTGCCTCGCGCTGGTCGCTCACCAGCAGCAGCCAGCGCACCTCGTCGTCGTGCGTCACGTCCAGGCGGTAGATTTCGCCCTGGCACGCACCGCATTCCGGTTCGCACCCTGCCAGGCACAACGTGGTGATGCGAACGCCGCGCGTGCTCGCGTTTCGCAGCGCGTCGGACAGAGGCGCCGCTTCGGGAGGGTGGATCGCGAGCAGCAGACTTTCGCGGGCCGCATCGATGCCCGCGCAGGCATGCTCGAGCAACTCCTTTTCGCCGCGCAGCGTGAACGCCGGCGAAACTTCGTCGGCGGGTCCGAGCCGGGCGAGTCCTTCGCGTGCTGCCGCCAGCGTGCGCTGATGCTTCTGCTCCAGCCGCCCGAGCATCGTCGTCGCCGGCGTTGCCGCGTAGCGCACGCCTTGTGCCGTATCGAAGCAGCGTGCCGCCCCGCGCGCGATCAGCCGATCGAGCACCGAGTAGACGTTGGCCCGAGGGATTGCCGCGGCCTTGGCGAGCTCGTAGCCCGTGCACTGTCCGGTACGGGTCAGCGCCACGTAGGCCTTGGCTTCGTATTCGCCGAAGCCCAGTTCCTGCAGCAGCAGGGGAAGCTTCATGTCCGTCCCGATAGTAGTCGCTGAAGCTACTACTATAGGTCGATGCCGGCTCGCTGCAAGGATCGCCCTGTACGCGCCAGGGGCAGGCGCGCCGTCGCGTACGGCGCAACGCTCATAAGCGCACTGCCGAAGGTTCTACTCGGCTCGTGCACGTTGAATGGGGCGAGGATCGAAGCAACGCAATCCGATATCGAGAGGGAAACGATGCCGATCCAGAACGTCCGGCTGATCCGCAAGGAGGCGATCGCGCGCGAGACGATGGCCTTCTTTTTCGAGAAGCCGAAAGACTTCGACTATCGCGCCGGGCAGTTCGGCGACATCACGCTGATCGACCCGCCCGAGACCGATGCCGAGGGAAACGTACGAGGCTTCTCGTTCATCACGGCGCCGTACGAACCGGAGATCGGCTTCGCCACGCGGCTGCGCGATACGGCGTTCAAGCGCGTACTGCGCAACCTCGCGCCCGGCAGCGCAGTGAAGCTCGACGCACCGTACGGGGACTTCACGTTGCCGCGCAAGGACAACCGGCCGGTGGTGTTCGTCATCGGCGGCATCGGCGCGACGCCGGTGCGCAGCATCGTCGCGCAGGCCACGCACGAGCGCACCGGCCATCGCCTGCTGCTGCTGCACGCGAATCGCTCGATCGACGACGCACCGTTCCAGGCCGATTTCGAGCGCTTTGCCCAGCAGAATCCGAACTTCCGCTTCGTGCCGGTGGTCACCGACTCGGTGCCGCCTTCCTGGAAGGGCGAGAGCGGCCGCATCGCCGCGGCGACGATCCAGCGGTGGGTGCCGCAACTCGACGAGCCGATCTGGTATCTGTCGGGACCCGAGGCAATGGTCAAGGCGATGCGTCGACTGCTCGTCGAGCTCGCGGTCGACGAGGACGAGATCCGGACCGAGGAGTTCGCCGGCTACTGAACCGGGCGGCTGCAAGCCACCGGGCGCGCTCGGGCCGGTCGATCGGGCAGCGCGGATTCGCTCAGGGATTCGCTCAGGGATTCGCTCACGGATTCGCTCAGGGATTCGCTCAGGGATTCGCTCAGGGATTCGCTCAGGAATTTTTCAGCTCGCCAGTCCGATCCACAAGCCGAGCGGCACGAACACGACTGCAGCGAGGTTGCCGAGGAGCACGATCGCGGCAACCTTGTCCGGCTCCTGGCCGAACTGCTCGGCGACCAGAAACGTGAGCACGGCAGGCGGCAGGGCGGCGAAAAGATAGATCTGCGCGCGCTGCTCGGCCGTGAAGGTGAACCACGGATCGAGCAGCCAGGCGGTCGCGATTCCGGTGAGCGGACAGGCCGCGGCGCCGACCAGGCCGATGCGCCAGCTGTCGAAGCGCACGTCGAGCATGCGCACGCCGAGCGCGAAGAGCATCAGAGGGATGCACGCCTCGCCCAGCATCTGCAGCGACGTGAACAGGCTTTCGGGAAGCGTCACGTGCGTGGCTGCCAGCAGCAGTCCGGCGATCATCGCGATCATCATCGGGCTGGTGAGGAATCCCCACGAGGTGGCGCTGCCGACCTGGCGACGACCCTGGACGACCTTGATGCCGACGGAGAAGTAGACGAGGTTCGCCGCCATGAACAGCGCGACCGCCGTCGACAGTCCGGGCGCGCCGAAAGCCAGTGCCGCCAGCGGCAGCCCCATGTTGCCGCAGTTGTTGTACATCATCGGCGGCACGAAGCTTCGCACGTCGTAGCCCAGCGCTCGGGCGAGCGGCCAGGCCAGCAGGCCGGACCCGAGCGAGATCAGGATGCCGGCCAGGATCAGTCCGAGATTGCTCGCGAGATCGAAGTCCTTCGACGCGAAAGCGGTCAGCACCAGCAACGGACACAGGACGTCCATGCTGACCCGGTTCACGGCGGCCATCTCGGCCCGCACGGCCTCGCCGCGCCAGCGCGCATAGCCGTATCCGACGGCGATCGTGATGAACACGGGCAGGATGATGGTGAGGATGCGTTGGACGAGCATGTCGACGTGCTTCACGAGCGGCTCGGGCGACGCTGCGTGTTCGAGCGCGACAGCGTCTGCGCTGCGGCACGGCGCTGCCCGGGGCGTGGACGGGAACCGGTGCGCGGGCGGGGGCATCGCATGCCGCCGCCGCGGACGGCGGCATCAAAGAGCCATGGACGGCCGCTGCGCCAGTGCGGCGCGCCAGCGTTGCAGGTTCGGATGCGTGTCGTCGGGACGAACCTTCACGATGCGGGCGAAATCGACCGCCACTGCCGCAGTGATGTCGGCGATGCTGAAGAGGCTTCCGGCCACGAACTCGCGATCGGCCAGCCTCGCGTCGAGCGCGACGAAGAACTGGCGCACACGGGACAGGCCGCGCTCGGCGAGTTGGGGGATCTGCGGATAGTCGACCGGACCCGGGAGCGCACGATTGGCCATCGCCGGCGTGCTGTTGCGCAGTGCCTCGGCGACCGCGAGCAGCCCCTCGAATTCGGCGCGCCAGTTCCAGCTGGCGACTTCGGCCTTTTCTTCGGGCGTGCCCCCGCCGAGCGCAGGCTCGGGGTAGCGAGCTTCGAGCCAGGCGGCGATCGCGGCGTTGTCGGTGAGCAGCGTGCCCTGCTCGGTGCGCAAAGCCGGCACCGTGCACTGCGGATTGATCGCGCGGTACGCCGCGCCGAGCTGCTCGCCGGCGCGCAGGTCGATCTGCACCGTTTCGTGCGCCACTCCTTTCTCGGCGAGCATGATCCGCGCGCGGCGCGGACTGGGTGCCGTGCTGCAGTCGTACAGCGTGATCACGGTGTCGGTTCCCCCGAGGCGAATCGCGCCGAAGACCTCACGACGACGCGCCTCGCTTGTCTTCGGTGCGCGTGTCGAAGTCGCTGGCGTCGTGCCGTTCGTGCAACTGGTTGGCCGGGTCTCCCGAGAGCCGGTTGACCTTGCGCCCGCGCCGCACGGCCGGGCGCTGCGCGATCTCGTCGGCCCAACGCCGCAGGTTCTGGTACTCGTGGACCTGCAGGAACTCGCCGGCGTCGTACAACTGCCCCTTGGCGAGCGCACCGTACCAGGGCCAGACCGCGATGTCGGCGATGCTGTAGTCGGGTCCGGCAAGATAGCGACTCTCGCCGAGCCGGCGGTCCAGCACGTCCATCTGGCGCTTCGTCTCCATGGCGTATCGGTCGATCGCATACTCGATCTTGAGCGGCGCGTAGACATAGAAGTGTCCGAAGCCGCCGCCGAGAAAGGGCGCGCTGCCCACCTGCCAGAACAGCCACGACAGCGTTTCGGCACGCGCGGAGCGCGCCTCGGGAAGAAACTCGCCGAACTTCTCCGCCAGATAGACGAGGATCGCGCCGGACTCGAACACGCGAACCGGCTGCGGCTCGCTGCGATCGAGCAGCGCCGGGATCTTCGAGTTCGGATTGATCGCGACGAAGCCGCTGCCGAACTGTTCGCCTTCGCTGATGCGGATGAGCCAGGCGTCGTATTCCGCGTCGCGGTGCCCGGCCTCGAGCAGTTCCTCGAGCATCACCGTGACCTTCACGCCGTTGGGCGTGCCCAGCGAATACAACTGCAGCGGATGGCGCCCGACGGGCAACTCGCGCTGGGCGGTCGGACCGGCCACCGCACGGTTGATGCCGGAGAAGCGGCCCCCGCTCGGCTTGTCGGGCGACCACACCTTCGGCGGCGTGTAGTTCGACGGATCGTTCATGACGCTCATGATACGACCTGTCGACCTGCGCGATTCACGCTGGAGTTCCGAAGTGCCGCACGAAGCCGCGGTCGATGCGGTCGTCCCATCGCCATGCCCGGTCGCCGCCGATCGACCATCGTCCCCACGATCCCGCGCGTGATTCCACGCCGGCTACCACGGGGTCTTCCATGCGCTGCGCCTAGCTTGGGCTCAGGCAGGTGCGGCTCGATCGTCGCTGCGGGCCCGAAGGGATTTCCCCGGGCAACGGGCCGGCCAGTGCACGACCCGACCACCCCGCCGACGCCCGAAGGAGAAAGCGAAGCAGGCGTTTTCTTTCACAACCCAGACATTCAGGAGGCAACTCGAATGCGAACTGCAAAGAACGACATTCCGGTCCGGATCGATGTCCCCGGCGCCAAGGCGCGCCAGCAAACCGGGTTCGGCGATGCGTCCGGCTACGGAACCATCAGCGGCGAGTATTTCTCCCTGGGTGCCGGCACCGACATCGCGCCGCTGCTCCAGGGTCTGCGCGACGACCTGTGCCGGGCGCCGCACTGGGGCTACCTGTTGCAAGGCGAAGTCACGGTGACGTACGCAGACGGCAGCGACGAAACGGTGCGTGGCGGCGATCTGTTCTACTGGCCGCCCGGCCACACGGTGAAGGTCGGCCGGGACACCGAACTCGTCATGTTCAGCCCGCAGCACGAGCACACCGAAGTCATCGATCACATGCTCGGGAAGATGCGCGGCTAGCAAATCACACAGGCGCGATGCCGTCCAGTGCCGGCGCGCATCGAGTGCGGCAAGTCGGTGCGGCCGCCGCAGTGGACTGCAGCGCGCCGCCGCAGCTGGAACCCTGCGCTCCGGTTGACGGCGCCACGGCGCGGCCCTCGGGGCGGTCGAACGGCGACGGCATGGTCGACGTGCGGGCCGGGTCTGGCACCTCCATCAGCCGCAGGGGCCGACGCACGTCGATGCGGAAGCGACCGCGCCCGGTCTTGTGGATCTGCATCGCTGCGCCGCGCTCGGCGAGCCGGCGTTGCAGCAGCAGCAGCCGCACGCCCAGGTTGTCCTGCAACTCGGGCAGGCGCAACTCATGACCGGCCAGGCGCAACTCGCGCATGCTGAACTCGTGGCGCCGATTCAGGACGTATTCGCGCGCCAGTTTCCAGAAGATCGCGCCGGCGACGCCCTTGATCAGGTAATGCGTATCGAGGAAGACACTGCCGTCGCGCGGGTAGAAGCGCACCTCGACTGAATCGGCGTGCAGGACCGGTTCCATCGTGGAAACTCCTCTAGGTGCCTGCCAACGGCTTTCGGGCCGCGTCGACCAGCGCCCGGATCGCCCAGCGCCGCACGCGCCGAGCCTCGGCCGGGTCGAGATGCAGCACATCCTTCAGCACCAGCATCGCCTCGGTGCCGATGACCAGCGCCAGCGCGCGCGTCAGCGACTTCAGGGCGGCCGGGCGGAACTCGCGACGTGCCGGCTCGAGAGCAGCCTCGATCAGCGGCGTGCGGCGGTTCTGCCGCACCGGGGCGCGCTCATCGCCTGCGCTGCGCACGCTGCGGTCCAGCGCGTGTTTCATCATCAGGCGCAGCGCCACCTCGTTGTCGCGGATCATTTCGTCGAACGCCCCGTCGACGCGTTCGAGCCGCGCCACCGGATCGTCGGGCGGCCCGTCGCGGAACACCTGCTCGGCTCGAGGCGTATCGATGTCGAGCGAGGCCTCCACAAGCAGCGCCGTCACGTCCGGGAAGTGGCGGTAGGCGGTGGCGCGCGAGACCATCGCCTCCTCGGCGATTTCCTCGAGACTCGGGTTGCGGCCCCGACTCGTCAAGCGCGCCGCGGCTTGCAGCAGGTCCTTGCGGGTGCGCCGCAGCTGGTTGGCGCGTCTTCCGGCCTCGACGCTCATGCCGAGGTTTCCTGCGGCAGCTGCGCGAGAAGGGCGGCGAAGTCCAGCCAGACGTTCTCGCGCGCAATTTCGCCGTTCTCCGCGAACTGGAGCACGTGGAGCAAGCGGAACTCGAGCGGCCGGTCGCGGCCCTCGAGACCGAAGGGCCGGCCCGCGGCCCGCCCGCGCCAGACCGACTCGTCGACGACGAAGTCGCTGCCGTACAGGCGGCGCACAGTCTCGACGCGGCTGTCCGCCAGGTCCACGAACATCGCCTCGTAGAAGGCACGGGCCGCGTCCCGGCCGCGCGTCGCCCCCGTCGGCCAGCCGACGATGTCGTGCTCCACGTCTTCCGCCAGCGTGCGCAGCACGCCCTCGACATCGTCGCTGCGTTCGTAGCGGAAATGCTCGTCGACCTTGCGGTCCATCTGCTCGCGCGTCATCGGCATCTGGGACCTCCAGAACGTAGAGCGATCCGTAGAGAGCAGAGGCAGTAGAGGGAAGGGAGTAGAGAGGGGAGCGACACCGAGTAGCACCATCGGAGTAGCACCATTGGTGAGACGAGTATCTCATGAATGGATCGAATTCGCAACATGAAGAATTCTTAGCAAAAAGTTAGCGATTCTTTCACGAAGACTTAGCAGCGCGCGGGCGTCTCGGGTTCCAGACTCTTCGCACCCCTCGTCGACCATGCAAAGGAGCTCCCCATGCGCCACTGTTCCCCGTCCTTCGCCGCCCTGGCGATCACCGCTTTCGCATCGAGTGTCCACGCCGCCGACGACGGCACCAGCGTGCTGATCGCGCGCGGCCGCTACCTGGTCCAGACCGCAGGCTGCAACGACTGTCATACGCCGGGATATGCGGCGGCCGAGGGCCGGGTGGACGAGAAGCTGTGGCTCATCGGCGACGGCGTCGGCTGGAGCGGCCCCTGGGGCACCACGTACGCCAGCAACCTGCGCCTGTACATGATGAAGCACTCCGAGGCCTCGTGGCTGCGGACCGCGCGCACGTTCAAGCCGCGGCCGCCGATGCCGTGGTTCAACGTGCACGCGATGAGCGACCGTGACCTGCTTGCGCTCTACCGCTACATCCGCCACATCGGCCCGGCCGGCGAGCCGGTGCCCGCCTACGTGCCGCCCGGCCAGGCGCCGAACGGCCCGGTCGTCAAGTTCCCCAGCTGAGGCGCGAGCGCTTCCCTGACCGATTCACCACGAGGACACACACCATGGACCAACCCATCCTGATGCCGAGCCGCCGCGTCGGCACCGATACCGACCTTCTTTCCGCCTACGCGCCGCTGCCCGGGCTGGGCGTGCTTCCGATCAACGCCTTCCTGATCCACGCGCGCGAGCCCGTGCTGGTCGACACCGGCATCGCGGCGCTCCGCGAGCGCTTTCTGCAGGAACTGCGTGCGCGCATCGATCCGGCTGCGCTTCGCTGGATCTGGATCACACACGTCGACGCCGACCACGTGGGCAACCTCGCCGCGGTGCTGGCCGAGGCGCCGCAGGCGCGCGTGGTCACGAACTACCTCGGCGCGGGCAAGATGGGCCTGCAGCAACTGCCGCTATCCCGCACACATCTGATCAACCCCGGGCAGTCGCTGGACGTCGGCGATCGGCAACTGTTGGCCTGCCGGCCGCCGGTGTACGACGCGCCCGAAACAATGGCCGTGTTCGACAGCGGCACGCGCCATCTGTTCAGTTCCGACTGCTTCGGCGCAGTGATGACGCGACCCGCCGAGACCGCCTCGGCGATCGAGGCGCACGAACTGAACGACGGACTCGCGCTTTGGGCTCGCATCGACGCGCCCTGGCTGTCCGCGATCGGTCGGAACCGGTTCGCGGAGGCCTGCCGCCCGCTGCGCGACCTGCAGCCACGCCTGATCCTGGGCAGCCACCTGCCTCCGGCAGCGGGCCTCGACGACGCGCTGTACGCCGGTCTGGACGTCGCGCGCGAGACCGCGCCGTTCGTGGGCCCGGACCAGGCCGCCATCGAGCAGCTCTCGCGGGTCGCCGAGCCCGTTGTGCTCTAAGCCGAGGCCGATCCGCGCGGCGAGGGCGATGGCCTTCGCCGCGCCCGTTCGCATTTGTTTGGTGGCGCATCAGGGACTCGAACCCCGGACCTGCGGATTATGATTCCGTCGCTCTAACCGACTGAGCTAATGCGCCAGAGAACCGGTGATTTTACTGATCCGCGGCGATCTCTGTCAAAGCCTCGGTCGCGGCTCAGCTGCCTCGGGCGGCGCGCAGCGCGTCGCGCGTCTGCCGTGCGACGAGCGCGGCGGCCTGTGCGAAGTCGTCGCCGCCGCTGGCATAGAGGATCGCGCGCGACGAGTTCACGAGCATCCGCGCGCCGCCGGCGCGCACCGTCGCCTCGATGTCGCCGCCCTGTGCGCCGATCCCCGGCACGAGCAGCGGCAGTTCGCCCGCCAGCGCACGCACGCGGGCGAGCTCGGCCGGGAAGGTCGCGCCGACGACGAGTCCGAGTTGTCCGCTGGTGTTCCAGCGCTGCGAGGCCAGGCGCGCCACCCGCTCGTACAGCAACTCGCCGCCGACGTCGAGCGCCTGAAGGTCGCTGCCTCCCGGATTCGACGTGCGGCACAGCAGCAGCACGCCGCGGTCCGTCCACTCGAGCCAGGGCGCGATCGAGTCGAAACCCATGTAGGGATTCACGGTGACGGCGTCTGCACGATAGCGCTCGAAGGCCTCGATCGCGTAGCGCTCGGCGGTTGCGCCGATGTCGCCGCGCTTCGCGTCGAGCACGACCGGCTTGCCGGGATGCTCCTGGTGGATGTGCCGGATCAGCGCCTCGAGCGCGTCTTCGGCACGCGCGGCGGCGAAGTACGCGATCTGGGGCTTGAACGCGCAGGCATACTGCGCGCTGGCGTCGACGATGGCCCGGCAGAACTCGAAGATCGCGTCGGGGTGCCCGCGCAGGCAGGCGGGAATGCGCCCCGGATCGGGGTCGAGCCCTACGCAAAGCAGCGAGTCCGCGTCGCGCCATGCCGCTTCCAGTGACCGTACGAAACTCAAGCGATCGACTCCCCGTGTTTCGGCTCGCGGGCGATTCTAGTACGCCGACCCGGGAGGTATCGCAACATGAAAGCGCGTCTTCGGCCTCATCGCGGCGTTGCAAGCCAATCCGTGCATCTCTCCGGCCGCGACCTCGCGCTGCTGGCATTCCTCACGCTCGCCTGGGGCGTGAACTGGCCGGTGATGAAAGTGGGCGTCACCGGCTTTCCGCCGATGAGTTTTCGCGTGCTGTGCATGATCGGCGGGGTGCCGCTCGTCGGAGTGATGGCACGCATCGCCCGCGTGCCGCTGCGTGTGCCCCGGCGCGACTGGTTCGAGCTGTTCGGGCTGGTGCTCACCAACATGGTTCTCTGGATGATCCTGAGCACCTACGGCGTGATGCTGCTGTCGTCGGGTCGGGCCGCGATCCTCGGCTACACGATGCCCATCTGGGCGACGTTGATCGGCATCGTCCTCTACGGCGAGAGCCCGTCGCTGCGCCTGTGGATCGGGGTCGCGGCCGCCGCGATCGGTGTCGTGCTGCTGCTCGCGAACGAGTTGACGACGATGGCCGGGCGACCGTCGGGCGCGCTGCTGATGCTGGGTGCCGCGACGGTCTGGGCCTACGGCACGCAGCGCATGCGTCGGCGGCGCGCGCCCACCCCGGTGCTGGCGATCACCTTCTGGTCGCTCGTTGCCGCGTTGCTCGTGTGCCTGGCGATCGCACTGGTGTTCGAGCCGGGGTCGTTTCGCGTCGCCCCGAGCACTGCGGTGTGGGGTGCGGTGGCCTTCAACGCCATCGTCATCTACGGCTTCGCGCAGACGATCTGGTTTCGGCTGGCGACGATCCTGCCGCCCGTGGCGAGCAGTCTTTCGATCATGCTCGTGCCGGTGCTCGGCGTGTTCTCGGGCATCGCGCTGCTGGGCGAGACCGTCGTGTGGACGGACTGGGTCGCGCTCGCCTGCGTACTGGTCGCGATGGGCAGCGTGCTGCTGCCCTCGGGCTCGAAGCGTTGACCGTGCGGCGAGCGCCGCACCGACACGATCAGCGGATCGGCGTCTCGTCCTCGAAGCGCTCGACCGGCGCGTCGGCGCCGGCGGCGAACTCGCTGCCCGGATATTTCGTCGTGAAGTCGTCGCGCACCTGCTGCAGCGGCAGGTCCGACCACGTTCCGTGGTCGGCGAGGTACTGCATGTGGCGTCGTCCGTGCGCGTCGTGATCCTGGTACAGCGCGTCCGAGCGACCGTCGAAATCGGTGGGGCGAACGCCGAAACGCTCGCACAACTCGATGTTGAAGGCGGGTACCGCCTTCACCCACCTGCCGTCGAGCAGCAGCGCGGCGTAGCCGTGGTCGTAGAAGACGTCGATGCCGCCCATCCGCGCGCGCAGCTTTTCGGTGTTCAGGTGGTTGACCACGTCGGCCAGGCCGACCGCTGCCGGGATGCCCACCGACCGAGCGCAGGCGGCGAGCAGTCCCGCCTTCGGCACGCACCAGCCGAACGCGTTGGCGACGATGTGGCTTGCGCGGTACGCCTTGGGCTCGTAGCTGATGCGGTAGGGGTCGTAGCGGATCTTGTCGCGCACTGCGTAGAACAGGCGTACCGCGCGTTCGCGCGGATCGACGGCCGAGCCGATCACCGAGCAGACGAAGTGTTCGACGCGCGGGTGCGTATAGTCGAAGAACGCGGTCGGTGCGAGATACGGTTCGAGGGCGTCCGCGTCGTCGGTGACCGGCGGCAGGCCGGGAAGGTGGATCGTCTGCATCGAAAAGCCTCCACGGCGATTGTAGGATACGACGGGCATTTGGGGCCTCGGAGCGCTTGTCCGCTACGATCTGGATCAACTTTCCATCCACCCGGGGCTTGCGATGAAAAAGACCAAAGCGATTGCACTGGCGGCCGCGAGCGCATTGGCGCTGGCCGGATGCGCCAATCTCGACGAGACGCAGCAGCGAACCGCGATCGGCACCGGCGCCGGCGCGTTGGCCGGCGCGGCGCTGGGCAGCGCGATCGGCGGCAGCGGCGTTGCCACGCGCAACATGGCGGTGCTCGGCGCCGCGGCGGGCGGGATCGGCACCTACATCTGGTCGCAGCGCATGGAGCAGCAGAAACAGGCCATGCAGCAGGCGACGCAGGGCACCGGCGTGCAGGTGACGCAGACCGCCGACAACCAGTTGAAGCTCAACGTGCCGAGCGACGTCTCGTTCGACACGAACAGCGCACAGATCAAGCCGAACCTGGCGCCCGTGCTCGACCGCTTCGCGCAGACGCTGAACGCGAACCCGGGAACCACGGTGCGCATCATCGGGCACACCGACAACACCGGGACCGACGCGATCAACGATCCGCTGTCGGTCAACCGCGCGGCGAGCGTGCGTCAATACCTTGCCGCGCGCGGCGTCGATCCGGCGCGCATCACGATCGACGGACGGGGCTCGCACGAGCCGATCGCCGACAACTCGAGCGTACAGGGTCGCGCGATGAACCGGCGGGTGGAGATCTTCGTCGGCGAAGCGCCGGTGGCCCAGCGCTGAAGGGGAACCCCCGCGGGTGACCGTCGGGCAACGAGTTTCGGCTCGTCGAGCGCAGGCGCCCGATCGAGCATCCAAAAAAAGGCCCGCGCGAACGCGGGCCTTTTCGGTGGAAGCGGATGGAAGCGGACCGGAGCGCAGCGCGGGCGTTTTCGCGCCCGCGCCCGCGCCCGGCACGACTTACATGTCCATGCCGCCCATGCCGCCCATGCCACCCATGCCGCCCATTCCGGGCATGCCGCCGGCCGGCTTGTCTTCCGGCGCCTCGGCGACCATCGCCTCGGTGGTCAGCATCAGGCTGGCGACCGACGACGCGTTCTGCAGCGCCGTGCGGGTGACCTTGGTCGGGTCGACGACGCCCATCTCGACCATGTCGCCGAACTCGCCGCTGGCCGCGTTGTAGCCGAAGTTGCCCTTGCCCTCGAGCACTTTGGCCACCACGACGCTCGCCTCTTCGCCGGCGTTGTTGACGATCTGGCGAAGCGGCTCCTCGACGGCGCGCAGCACGATCTTGATGCCCGCTTCCTGGTCGGGGTTGTCGCCCTTGACCTTCACCGCGGCCCGGGCGCGCAGCAGCGCGACGCCGCCGCCGGCGACGATGCCTTCCTCGACCGCGGCGCGCGTTGCGTGCAGCGCGTCATCGACGCGGGCTTTCTTCTCCTTCATCTCGACTTCGGTCGCCGCGCCGACGCGGATCACCGCGACGCCGCCGGCCAGCTTCGCGACGCGCTCCTGCAGCTTCTCGCGGTCGTAGTCGCTGGTGGCTTCCTCGATCTGTGCGCGGATTGCCTTGACGCGAGCCTCGATCGCGGCCGTGTCGCCGGCGCCGTCGATCAGCGTCGTGTTCTCCTTGCCCACCTCGATGCGCTTGGCCCGGCCGAGGTCCTGCAGCGTCGCCTTCTCGAGCGTCATGCCGGTCTCTTCCGAGATCACCGTGCCGCCGGAGAGGATCGCCATGTCTTCGAGCATTGCCTTGCGACGGTCGCCGAAGCCCGGAGCCTTGACGGCAACGGTCTTCAGGATGCCGCGGATGTTGTTGACGACGAGCGTGGCGAGCGCTTCGCCTTCGACTTCCTCGGCGATGATCAGCAGCGGCTTGCCGGCCTTGGCGACCTGCTCGAGCACGGGCAGGAGATCGCGGATGTTGCTGATCTTCTTGTCGTGCAGCAGCACGAACGGCTCTTCGAGGATCGCGACCTGCTTGTCGGGATTGTTGATGAAGTACGGCGACAGGTAGCCGCGGTCGAACTGCATGCCCTCGACGATGTCGAGTTCGTTCTCGAGCGACTTGCCGTCCTCGACGGTGATGACGCCTTCCTTGCCGACTTTCTCCATCGCCTCGGAGATGATGCGGCCGATCTCCTCGTCGGAGTTCGCCGAGATCGAGCCGACCTGCGCGATTTCCTTGCTCGTCGTGCAGGGCTTGCTGATCTTCCGGAGCTCTTCGGTGAGCGCGACGACGGTCTTGTCGATGCCGCGCTTGAGGTCCATCGGGTTCATGCCCGCGGCCACGTACTTCATGCCTTCGCGCACGATCGCCTGCGCGAGGATCGTCGCCGTCGTCGTGCCGTCACCGGCCGTGTCCGAGGTTTTCGACGCGACTTCCTTGACCATCTGCGCGCCCATGTTCTCGAACTTGTCCTTCAGCTCGATTTCCTTGGCGACGGAGACGCCGTCCTTGGTGACGGTGGGGGCGCCGAACGAGCGCTCGAGCACCACGTTGCGGCCCTTCGGGCCGAGCGTGACGCGCACCGCGTTGGCGAGGAGGTTGATGCCGGTGACCATGCGCGAGCGCGCGTCTTCGCCGAAGTAAACCTGTTTGGCTGCCATCTGTATGTTTCTCCTGGTATTCGCTGGGGCCGTTCGTGCTTACTCGACGACGGCCATGATGTCTTCTTCGCGCATGACGAGCAGCTCGTCGCCTTCGACCTTCACGGTCTGGCCGCTGTACTTGCCGAACAGCACGCGGTCACCGACCTTGACGCCCAGCGGACGAAGCTTGCCGTCGTCGCCGACCTTGCCGTTGCCGACCGCGACGATCTCGCCCTGGTCGGGCTTCTCGGCGGCGGCGTCGGGAATGACGATGCCCGAGGCGGTCTTGCGCTCGTTGTCGAGGCGCTTGATGATCACCCGGTCATGCAGGGGGCGCAGTTTCATGCGAATTGACTCCACGGTTCGATTTCGAATCGAAAAAGAAAAAGGAAATGGTGCGAGCCGAAGACGCAATGCGTCGGTCGTCTCGCCATGCCCACCGGACGAGGCCGATGCCCGTGCCGGCAGGGAGCCGGCAGGTTGTTAGCACTCGTTACTGGCGAGTGCTAATTGTAGGGGCGGACCCGGCGCTTTTCAAGCCGGTCCGGGGCCAGTCGAGTTCGATTTCGTGTTCGCGGCGGTCGTCGACCAGCGAAACGACCCCTTCGGGCACTGCAACGCCGTCGAGTCGCAGCGCGGCTTCGGCGTCCGTCGCGACCACGCGGACGCGGATCCGGTACGGCGTGTCGCGGTGCCGGTAGTGCATCTCGAAGCCGTTCCAGTCCGACGGAACGAGCGGCTCCAGGCGCAGGCGCTCGCCGCCTTCGATGCGCAAGCCTAGCAGCGACTCGACGACGAGCCGGTACATCCAGCCGGCCGACCCGGTATACCAGCTCCAGCCGCCGCGCCCGACGTGCGGGGCGACGGCGTAGACGTCGGCGGCGACCACGTACGGCTCGGCCCGGTAGAGGTCGACCTGTTCGGGCGTCGTGCCGTGGTTGACCGGGCAGATCAGCCGGAACAGTTCCCAGGCGCGCTGCGCGTCGCCCTGCTCGGCGAAGGCCATCGCCGCCCAGATGGCCGCGTGCGTGTACTGCCCGCCGTTCTCGCGTACGCCGGGGACGTAGCCGGCGATATAGCCGGGATTGGGGTCGGGGTCGTCGAAGGGCGGATCGAGAAGCTGCACGAGCCGCGCTTGGCGGCGCACGAGGTGCTCGTCGAGCGCTTTCATCGCGGCGGCCGAGCGCTCGGGCTCGCCCGCGCCGGAGAGCACCGACCAGCTCTGCGCGATCGAATCGATGCGGCATTGCCGATTCTGCGCCGAGCCGAGCGGCGTGCCGTCGTCGAAATAGGCGCGCCGGTACCAGTTCCCGTCCCATCCATGCGCGGCGAGCCGCTCGCGCAGCGTGCGCGCTTCGGTCTCGCACAACGCGGCGAAGGGCTCGTCGCCGTGACCGCGCGCGATCGGTGCGAAACGACGCAGCACCTCGTGCAGGAAGAATCCGAGCCAGACGCTCTCGCCGCGGCCGTCGACGCCGACCAGGTTCATGCCGTCGTTCCAGTCGCCGGTGCCGATGAGCGGCAGACCATGCGGGCCGTAGCGCATGCCGTGGCGGATCGCCAGCACGCAATGCTCGTACAGCGGCGCTTCGGCGCCCGATTGCGTGGGCAGGTCGTAGTACGAGTCTTCGCCCGGGTTGACCGGGCGGCCTTCGAGAAACGAGGCGTGTTCGTCGAGCACGCCGGTGTCGCCGGTGACGTGCACGTAGCGGCTCGTGGCCAGCGGCAGCCACAGGTAGTCGTCGGAGCACTGCGTGCGAACGCCGCGGCCCGATGGCGGATGCCACCAGTGCTGCACGTCGCCCTCGACGAACTGGCGCGACGCGCAGCGCAGCAGATGCTCGCGCATGAGCATCGGCTCGACGTGCACGAGCGCCATCACGTCCTGCAGCTGGTCGCGAAAGCCGAAGGCGCCGCCGGACTGGTAATAGCCGCTGCGCGCCCAGACGCGGCACGCGAGCGTCTGGTAGGCGAGCCAGCCGTTGGCCAGAACGTCGAGCGCTGGCTCGGGCGTCGAGACCTGCACGGTGCCCAACGCATTGCGCCAGTACCGGTGCACGCCGTCGAGCGCTTCGCGCGCGCCGCCCGAGCCGCGGAAGCGGTCGATGAGACGGTGTCCCTCGTCGGCATCGCGCGCCACGCCCAGGCGAAAGACGATTTCGCGTTCCTGCCCGTCGGCCAGTTCGAACGGCACCTGGATCGCGGCGCACGGGTCCAGGCCGACGCCGCTGCGCCCGGACAGGCGCAGGTGGCGCATCGCCGCGGGCCGGCGAAGCGTGCCGTTGCGCCCGATGAATTCGGTGCGATCGCAGGTCCACGACTGGAACGATTCGCCGGTGTGCAGGAAGGCGACGTACGAGGCGAAGTCGGCCGAGTAGCGGTTGCGCGCGAGCAGTGCACCGCTGTGCGCATCGAGCGCCGTCGCGACGTGCATCGCCGACTTCGAGCGCAGGTCTGCCAGCACCCATTCGACATAAGCGGTGGCCGACAGCTTGCGCGCGCGTCCCGAACGATTGCGCACGCGCAGCACCGAGAACTTGACCGGGGCGTCGAGCGCGACGAAGGTCGTCAGTTCGGATTCGATTCCCGATTCGCTGCGCTCGAACACGCTGTAGCCGAAACCGTGGCGGGCAGTGCACGAAGAAGCGCCGTCGCCGGGCAGCGTCAGCGGCGACCAGAAGCGGCCGCTCTCCTCGTCGCGCAGGTAGAACGTCTCGCCGCTGGGGTCCACCAGCGGATCGTTGTGCCACGGCGTGAGCCGATATTCGTGTGCGTTCTCGAACCACGTGTACGCGCTGCCGCTTTCGCTCACCACCGTTCCGAAGACCGGGTTGGCGATGACGTTCGCCCAGGGCGCCGGCGTCGGCTCGTCGCGATCGAGGACGACGTATTCATGCGCATCGCGCGTGAAGCCGCCGTGGTCGTTGTAGAACAGGAGCTCGGGTCGAGCGGGCGCCTCGTCGCGCGGCGGCTCGTCCGTCGTCGGCCGGCTGCTGGGGACGAACGGTGCGATGCGGCGTTCGATCGGGCCGCGGCGCGACAACTGCTCGGCCAGTCCGCCGCGCGAGCCGACGACGACCGCGCGCGCGATCGATTGCATCAGCACGCGATCCTCGCGCGAGATCTGGCTGGCGTAGCGGACGAAGATGCCGCCGGGGCGGTCGATGACGTGCGATTCGACGCCGACCGGAATCAACCCGAGGATCGTCTCCTGCAGCTGCTGGCGGTAGACGTCGGCCTCGTCGTTCCAGATGACGAGGTCGACCGACAGACCCTTCAGCCGCCAGTACGCGTGCGCCTGCACGGCCTCGCGAACGAGTGCGAGGTGGGTGTTCTCGGCGACGACGACGAGCACGATCGGCAGGTCGCCCGAGATGCCGTAGCCCCACAGGTCGGTCTGTCCGCGACGGTTTCGCATCAGCACCGCCGACTCGGCGCGCAACGCGGGATTCGCGTAGATCACCGAACTCGCCAGCCGCGCGTAGAGTTGCGCGTCGACCTCGGAGGCGCCGAGCTGCCGCAGCACGACCTGGCTGTGACTCCAGGCGAGCTTGAAGACGCGATCGGTCAGGCGACGATCCGCGTACTTCTCGATGAGCGCCACGCAGGCGGGGCGGCTCGATGCGATGCCGGTCACCAGGTCGACGGTGGCCGCTTCGTCGGCCTCCAGCGTGATCGTGCAGCGGCTCGATGCGATCGGATCGAGCACCGAACCGCTCGAGCCCGACAGCGCGCCGGACGAGCGCATCGCGGCGGGAGAAGCGAGTCCGTTGCCGCGGCCGACGAAGCGCGCGCGGTCGGTCTCGTGCGAAACCGGTCCGGCCTGCGCAGTGCGCACCGCCATCAGGTGACACATCCACGGCGTCTGTTCGTCGGGCGAGCGCGGCCGCCGCGTGCACAGGATCGCCGACGGCGAGTCGAGGATCTCCGTCTGCACGAACAGATTGCTGAACGCCGGATGCATCGCGTCGGCCGCCGGCGGCGCGAGCACGACCTCGGCGTAGGTCGTCAGTTCGATCGTGCGCCGCCTGCGACCGCGATTGGTCAGCGTGACGCGACGCAGCTCGATGTCGTCCTCGGGCGAGACGACGATTTCGGTGTGCGTTTCGATGCCGGGGTCGTTCGTCGAGACGCTGTCGCGACGGCGGAACTCGGCGCGGCCCTCGGAGAAGATCGCCTCGTAGTGTTCGGCCCGACGCAGGCTGGGTTGCCAGGCGGTGGACCAGAACCCGTCGGAGGCGAGATCGCGTACGTAGCAGAACGCGCCCCAGTGGTCGCGCGTCGGATCCTCCTGCCAGCGCGTGACCGCCAGGCCGTTCCAGCGGCTGTAGCCGCCGCCGGCGTGCGTGACCATCACGTGATAGCGGCCATTGGACAGCAGCTGCACCTGCGGTGCGCTGCCCTGCGGGTCGGAAATCACGCGGATCGGCATCGCGCTCGGCGCGAAGCCGAGTTGCGACTCGGGCGACGGCGTCGTATGCCGGTGGAACGACGGCGCCTTCGGCACGCGCTCCTGCAGCAGCAGCAGCGCGCCGCGCAGGTTCGGTTCGGCGGCGAAGCGCCGCTGCATCGGCTGGCCGCGCAGCAGCGAGACGAGCGCGAGCAGACCCATGCCCTGGTGGTGCGCCATGAACGAGCGCACGACGATCTCGGTTTCGCCCGGCGGCAGACGCGACGCCGTGAAGTCGACCGCTTCGTACAGGCCGAAGGCGCCGGCCAGTCCGAGGTTCCACAGCCGTTGCAGGTTCTGCGCCGCCGCATGCGCATCGACCATCAGCGCGAGCACGCTGGCGTAGGGTGCGACGACGAGGTCGGCCGACAGTCCGCGCTTGAGCCCCAGGCCCGGGACGCCGAACGCCCGGTACTGGTAGTTCGACGCGGCGTCGACCGCGTTGTAGCCGGACTCCGAGATGCCCCACGGCACGCCGCGCTGGCGCGCGTAGTCGATCTGGCGCATCACCGCCGTCCTGCAGGTCTGCTCGAGCAGGCTGTTCTCGTAAGCCGGCATCACGAGCAGCGGCATCAGGTACTCGAACATCGAGCCGCTCCACGACACGAGCACCGGGTCGCCCGAGGCCCGCGTGAGCAGGCGCCCGAGCGCGAACCAGTGCTCGGTGGGCAGGCGGTTCTGCGCCACCGCCACGAAGCTCGTGAGCCGGGCCTCCGAGGCGAGCAGGTCGTAGTAGCTCGCGTCGAGCCGACGCTCGTCGACGTTGTAACCGATGCTCAGCAGGCGTCGCTGCGGATCGTAGAGGAGGCGGTAATCGAGGTCGGCGAGTGCGCTGATGCGCTCGACGAGCGCGTCGATCTGTGCCAGGCGCTCGCTCGCCGCGGTGCTGCCCGCCCATGCCGCTTCGCGCAGCGTCGGCACCGGGCGTCGGTCGTCGACGCCGCCGTCGCTGGCGTCGTTGCCGTTGCCCGCGAACGCCGAAGCCGGCGACGATTCCTCGGGGGCGGGCGCCATCGAATACAACTCGTCGAGCACGGCGTGGCATTGGCGCGAAAGCGCGCGCGCCCATCGCAGCGTCTCCACCGCAGGGCTGCGCTGCAGCGCGTGCGGGTGCAGCGCGAGGTCCGCGGAGTCGTCGGCGAGCACCTGCACCTCGGCGTCGGACTGCTGCGCATCGGCGTCGTCGTCGAACAGCGACGATGCGGCGACCGACGGCGGAGCAACCGCCGGCGCCGGGCGCGCATCGGCCGCATCGGCCGTGCGGCGCCTGCCCGCGGGAGCGTCGACCGGCAGTTCATCGGGGCCCCACGCAGCGGCGTGTTCGATCTCGTCGTTGGCCGCCGCGATCGCGGCGACGCATTCGTCGGCCGCACCCGCGAGCTCGGCGAAGGCGCTGCGGGCGGCCCCGACCGTCGTCATCGGCATCTGTGCGATGCGCGCCAGTTGCGCGCCGAAGCGGCGCGCCGGCGCCGCTCGTGCGGTCGTGCCGGCCGTCTCGAGAAGCACCTGCAGCGTGTCGTGCAATCCGTCGATCGCGCGAGGCGAGAGGATCGGCGTGTCGGCCAGCGCCAGCAGCCCGGGGCGCAAGGTGAGCAGCAGCCCCGCGAGATTGCCGCTGTCGACGCTCGACACGTACATCGGGCGCAGCGGCTGCAACGTGCGCGTGTCGTACCAGTTGTAGAAGTGCCCCTGGAAGCGCTCGAGCGAGTTCATCGTATCGAGCGTGTTCGCCGTGCGTTCGACCAGGTCGCCGCCGGTCAGGTAGCCGAAGTCGAAGGCCGCGAGGTTCGCCGCGAGAGCGAAACCGATGTTCGTGGGCGAGGTGCGATGCGCGACGCGCTCGACCGGCGCCTCCTGGTAGTTGTCCGGGGGCAGCCAGTGGTTCTCGGCGTCGACGAATTCCTCGAAGTACGCCCAGGTGCGTCGCGACAACACGCGCAGGAAGCGCAGCTGTTCCGCGCCGAGCGCTCGAACGCGTACGCGCAGCGGCCGGCTCAGCCACCACGCGATCGCCGGCGAGGCGAACCACCCGGCGAGCAGCGGCGTGGCGTACCACAGCGCTGCCGGATGCTCGCTCGCCAGCCAGCCGGCGGCGAGCACCGAGACGAGCGGTCCCGCCTTCATCGCCAGGAAGCTGCGCTGCAGGTCGGTCGCCGCGCTGGCGCTCTCGCCGCTGCGCGCGCGATCCTCGACGATCTCCGACGGGCGCCACTCGAGCAGCTTGCGTCGCGTGACGATCGTCCGCCATTGCGCGCGCACGACCGCATCGATGTGTACACGCGCTTCGAAGGGCAGGCACGCGACGACGAACAGCATCTGCCTGAACTGGCGCCAGGCCCCCGAGACGACGAGCAGCAGGTGACGCGTCCACGGCATCGTCTCGCTGCGCCGGAACAGCCCGAGCAGGAGCTCGACGGCGATCGGAACGAAATACACGCCGAGCATCGCGATCGTCCACCACGGCGACACGCCCGGCAGCGCCCAGCCGGCCAGCAGGACGAGTACGACGGCCGGCGCGACGAGGCTGCGGCGCAGGTTGTCGAGAATCTTCCAGCGTGCGAGCGCGCTCAGCGGATTGCGCGCCTCGCCGCCTTCGGGCGTCGGCACGCGCGGCAGCATCCAGCTCGCCACCTGCCAGTCGCCGCGAATCCACCGGTGGCGCCGAGCGACGTCGTCCAGGTAGCGCCACGGTTGCGACTCGTACAGCACCACGTCGTTGACCAGGCCGCTGCGTGCATAGCAACCCTCGAGCAGGTCGTGGCTGAGGATGCGGTTGTCGGGAAACACGCCGGCCAGCGCCCGTTCGAACGACTCGACCTCGTAGATCCCCTTGCCGATGAACGAGCCCTGGCCGAAGAGATCCTGGTAGACGTCGGAGACGGCGCGCGTGTACGGATCGATGCCGGGGTCGCCGGCGAACAGTGTCGCGAAGCGCGAGCGGTTCGCGCTCGGCAGGCTGACGCCGACGCGCGGTTGCAGGATGGCGTGGCCGGCGCACACCACCGGCGCGTGTCCGCGTCTCGGCTGCGCGAAGCGCGGGCGGTTCAGCGGGTGCGCCATCGTGCCCACCAGTTCGCGTGCCGCATCGTGCGGCAGCTCGGTATCGGTGTCGAGCGTGATCACGTAACGCACGCCGTGCAGCGCGGCGAGCTCGCCGACGAGGCGCGCGAACGCGCCCGCCGCCAGCGGGTCGGCCGGCGAACGCAACAGCCGGTTCAGGTCGGCGAGCTTGCCGCGCTTGCGTTCGCGGCCCATCCAGACGCGCTCGACCGGATTCCATCGTCGCGGTCGGTGGAACAGGAAGAAGCGCGCGCGCGCGCGCCCGGCGTCGCGGCCTTCGGCGCTCGCGTAGCGCAGGTTCAGCGCCTCGATCCCGCGCACCGCGGCGTCGAGCAGCGCTGCATCCTCGGGGCACTGCTCGGTGTGCGCGTCGGTGAAATCGGTGAGCAGCGCGAAGAACAGCTCGTCGTCGCGGTTCGCCAGCGCGCGTACTTCGAGTCCGTCGACGAGCGCGTCGACGGCGGCCGGGTTCGTGAGCATCGACGGCACGACGACGAGCGTGCGGCACTCGCGGGCGATGCCGTGCGCGAAGTCCATCCGCGCCAGCGGCTGCGGCGCCACCAGGAGCGCCGCGGCGCGGTTGACCAGCGATATCGCGAGCTGGCTGGTGGCGATCGCGAGCAGCACGAAGAGCGCGGCGACGCCCCACGGCGAACCGGGATCGAGCGGCAGCACGAGCGCCAGGCTGAACGCGAGCGTGAGGACGACGATCGAACCGACGTAGGGCAGCAGCCGCAACCGTCCGGCGCGCGAGCGGATGCGCTCGAGCTCCGACAGCCGCGCGCCGATCGAGCGTTCGAGCGCCGCGCGTCCGACATCGACCAGGTAGTAGCCGACGTGCGATGCCGGCTCGTCCGCGTCGCGCGAAGCTTCCGCCGCGATTTCCACCGCGCGGCGCGCGACCTCGAGTTCGCTGGCCGGGCTGCGCCGCGCGAGCGCCTCCACCGCGTGCCGGTAGCGGTCGCGCGTGGCGAAGTCCATCTGCGCGTAGACGCCGGAGGGATCCTGGCGCAGCGCGCGCTCGACGAGGCTCATCGTCTCGACGAAGGCACGCCAGTCGAGCGCCGCCAGTTCGCGCAGGCTGCCGATGCTGTTGCTCACCAGCACCTCGTCGGTTGCCTGGCGCCGGTTCTCGCGCCGCACCTGCTGCTCGATCGTCAGGCCGGCCTCGGCCAGGTGCTGCTCGACCCAGGTCAGCGGCAGCGCCAGCGAAGGGCTGCGCCCCTGCAGCCGACGCACCAGTTCGGCGACGAACGCGCTGCCCAGCGGCGGACCCGAGCGCGCCATGTCGGCGACGACGACGATCACGTTCTTCGGGTCGCGCTCGGCCGTCGCGATCATCTTGTCGGCCCAGCTGTCGGCGAGATCGCGCTGGCGGTGACCGCGTTCGATACGCAGCGCCGCGCCGGCGAGCTTTTCGATCAGCGCCAGGCGCAGCATGATCGGAATCGCCCACAGCTCGCCCAGGTGCAGCGGCTCGATCGTCTGGTACGACTCGACGAACCGGCGCAGGCTGTCCAGGTCGACGCGCCCGTCGGCGTGCGAGATGCTCTCGAGCGCCAGGTCGTAGACGCGCGGCAGGCCGGCGGAGGCGCCTTCGAGCAGTCGCGGCAATTCGCGGCTGTAGCTGGCGGGCAGGTGTTGCCGCGCGATGCGGATCTGCTCCTCGATCAGGTAGAAATTGTCGAGCATCCACTCGCCGGCCGGCGTCGTTCGGCGCGATTCGGCCACCATCGAGCACAGCTGCTGCCAAACCGAGACGAGGACCGACTCGTTGTTCGCCAGCCGCTGGAGCAGCGCGTTCGATCCGCGGCCGGCGGCCAGTTCGTGCTGGCGGGCCAGGCGCAGCCCGTGCTGTGCCATCTGCTCGGCGGTGTAGATCTCGGCCGCCTCCGACGACTCGTCGGTTTCGATGGGAGCCGAGCGGATCGTCGTGACCCACGGAGCCCATGCGGGGAGATGCCAGAGGGACGTGCTGCGAGGTGACTTCAAGGGGCGGATCCCGTTCGTTCGGGCGAACGCGTCTCGGCGTGCAAGCGGCGTGCTTGCAGCGACCGCTGCACGCGATTCTGCGCTGGCGGCTGTGCGCCCCCCGAGAATAGCCGGCCGGCCCGGGTCGGGCCGTGAAAGGCGATGGTCGCGCGGCGGGAACGTGGGCGAAAGGTGCCCCAAAACGAAAGCGCCGCCCTGCGGCGGCGCGTGAAAGCATCGCCCTGCGGCGGCGCGTGAAAACGCCGCCTGCGGCGACTCGGCAAAACGAAACGGCCGCCTTGCGGCGGCCGGCGGGTCCGAACCGGGCGCGGCTTGCGGCCGCTCCGGTACGAATTACAGCGGGCGGATCGCCGACGCCTGCAGTCCCTTGGGGCCCTGCTTGACGGCGAACTCGACGCGCTGCTGTTCCTGCAGCGTCTTGAATCCGCTTCCCTGGATCTCGGAGAAATGCGCGAAGAGATCCGCGCTGCCGTCATCGGGGGCGATGAAACCGAAACCCTTCGACTCGTTGAACCACTTGACCACGCCGGTCACTCGATTGCTCATGTTTGCGCTCCATTCGTTACGCGTTCGGAAATACACCGGGCGCCCTGGCCGCGGCGGCAGACAGATCAAGAGGAACAATCAGGTATTCGAGACGCGCTGCCGTGAGGGCAGGCCGGCTGGACACGCAAAGATGGACGACTCGCTCGGTATGCGCGGCGCAGGATACGTGCCCTGCGCAGGCTTGTCAAGCGCAGCGTTGCCGCGGCAGGTCCGGCTCGTACGACCGCGCGGTCCTGTCAGGCGATGCGCGAGTAGCCGGCGCCACCGGCCGCCTGCCGCGCCAGATGCCGGTCGAAGGCCATGGCGACCGCGCGCACGAGCAGCCGCCCGCGCGGCAGCACTTCGATGCCGCGCTCGTCGAGGCGCACCGCTCCGGCGTCGGCCAGCGGCGCCAGCGCCGCCCGCGCGTCGGCGAGCAGCCTGCGGCTGTCGATGCCGCGGCGCGCATCGAGCGCGTCCCAATCGAGCGAGAAATCGCACATCAGCGACTGGATCGCATCGCGACGAAGGAAGTCGTCTTCGTCGAGCGCGATGCCTCGCACGATCGGCAACTCGCCGCGCTCGATGCGGCGGTAATAGCCGTCGAGCACCTTGTCGTTCTGCGCGTAGACGTCGCCCACCGAGGAGATCGCGGAGACGCCGAGCGCGATCAGGTCGCCCGAGTCGTGCGAACAGTAGCCCTGGAAGTTGCGGTGCAGCCGGCCTTCGCGCTGCGCGATCGCCAGTTCGTCGTTCTCGCGCGCGAAGTGATCGAGCCCCAGGTGCAGGTAGCCGGCGCTCTCGAACGTCGACACGGCCGTCTCGAACATTCGCGCCTTGGCCTCCGAGGAGGGCAGGTCGGCTTCGGAGATCCGGCGTTGCGGCTTGAACAGCGTCGGCAGGTGCGCGTAGTGGTAGAGCGCGATGCGGTCGGGAGCGGCCGCGATCGTCTTGCGCAGCGTCTCGCCGAAGCTCTCCGGGTTCTGTTTCGGCAGCCCGTAGATGAGATCGACGTTGATCGACCGGAAACCGCAGTCGCGCGCCGCTTCGATCAGTGCGACCGTCTGCTCGTACGACTGGATGCGGTTGACCGCGGCCTGGACGGTGGGATCGAAGTCCTGCACGCCGAGGCTGATGCGGTTCAGTCCCATGTCGCGCAACGCGCGGATGCGCTGCGTGCCGACGGTGCGCGGGTCGACCTCGATCGAATATTCGCCGTCGTCGGAGAACGCGAAATATTCGCGCAGCGAGTCGACGAGCTGGCCGAGCTCGGCATCGGGCATGAACGTGGGCGTGCCGCCGCCGAAGTGCAGGTGCCGCACCGGCTGGCCGCGCCCGGTGCGCTCGGTCACCAGCGCCATTTCACGCCGCAGCGCTTCGAGATAGGGCGTGGACTGCTCGACGTGCCGGGTGCCGATCTTGTTGCACGCGCAGTAGTAGCAGATGACCCGGCAGAACGGGATGTGCACGTACAGCCCGAGCGATTCGCCGCGGCGCCCGGCGCGCTCGACGAGCGCGCGACCGTAGCGATCCGCGTCGACCCGTTCGTCGAAGCGGTCGGCGGTGGGGTACGAGGTGTAACGGGGTCCGCGGCCGCCGAAGCGCTCGAGCAGTTCGGCATCGATGACCAGCGGTTCGCGCGAGGCGGCAGTCATGTCCGGCGGATTATATCGCTGCGGCGCGTCGTCCTCCTGCACCCCGATGGATAATCGCGCGTCGCACCCGCGGTGGACCCTTCGACGGCGAGCCTCGGCAGGCGTGCGGCGTCGTGACCTCCGGTATCTTCCATGAAATCGCTCGAGCGTCGGTTCGCTACGGCTGCGGCACTTGCGCTGTACCTGTCCTTCGTTGCCTATCAGTCGCTGGCCGGCGGATCACCGAAGCCGTGCACGGCGCCGCTGGCCGATCCGGGCAGCGGCTGGTACGGAAGCGACGCGCTGGCCAATGTCGTCGCCTACATTCCGGCCGGGCTGCTCGCGGCGGCGCTCGCCGCCTCGTTCACCGGCTTCGGCACGCGCACGCTCGTGTGGCTCGTTCCGGTCGCGTTCTCGTTCCTGATGGAGCTGTCGCAGTCGTGCCTGTCGGGGCGCGTCTCGAGCTGGGTCGACTGGGCGACGAACTCGGCAGGCGCAACGCTGGGCTTCGTCGCATTGCCGCTGGCCGTGCCGCTGCTGCGCCGCCTGGCGGCGCGCAACGGCGCGCACGCGCACGTCGCGTTGCCGGTGTTGCTCGCGGCCTGGCTCGTCGTCGCCACCTGGCTCGCCTCGTCGACCGTGCCGTGGCGCTTCACCTTCGACGTCGGCACCGTGCGCTCGAATCTCGCTTTCCTGCGCGGCGCGCCGACGTTCGATGCCTGGAGCGTCGCGCGTCATGCCTTCGCCTGGATGACCGTCGCCGGCGCGCTGCGCGCGCTCGTCGCCGACCGGCTGCGCGCGTCGACCGCGCTGCTGCTGACGATCGCCGCTTCGCTGGTCGCGCAGGCGTTGCTCGAGTCGCGTGCACTGTCGTGGTCCGAGTTCGCCGGCATGGCGCTCGGCGCTTTCGTCGCGCTGGTGCTGCTCGTTCCCGCCGCCGACGGGCCACTCGCGCGGCTGTTGCCGGTGCTGGCGTTCGCGTCGATCGGCGCCTACGAACTCGCGCCCGGTCGCGCCGGCTGGGGAACCGCAAGCGCGTTCTCGTGGTGGCCGCTCGTCGGCCGCGGAAACCTGTTGGCCGCGCTCGACTTCGCCCTGTATTTCTGCTGGCTGGCCTTCGCGCTGGTGCTCGCGCTGCGCTGGTCGAGAGCGGGTACGCGAGCGGCGATCGCGCTCGGCTCGGTGGCGGTCGTCGCGCTGCTCGCGCTCGAACTCGCGCAGCGCGAGATCCCGGGACGCAGCGCCGACACCTCGCCGGCGATCATCGCTGCGCTGGCGTTCGTCGTCGCGTGGCGGCTCACCGAGCGCAGCGGCGAGCGAATCACAGCCCGAGTTCGTTCCACATCGCGTCGACCCGTCGTGCGGTCCGTGCGTCGATCCTGATCGCGCGGCCCCATTCACGCGTCGTCTCGGCAGGCCACTTGTTGGTCGCGTCGATGCCGATCTTCGAGCCGAGACCGGAGACGGGAGAAGCAAAATCGAGCGAATCGATCGGCGTGTTCTCGACGATCGTCGTGTCGCGCGCCGGATCGACGCGCGTGGTCAGCGCCCACACCACTTCCTTCCAGTCACGCACGTCGACGTCGTCGTCGACGACGACGACGAACTTCGTGTACATGAACTGTCGCAGGAAGCTCCAGATTCCGAACATCACGCGCTTGGCGTGTCCCGGATACTGCTTGCGCATCGAAACGAGCGCGATCCGGTACGAACAGCCTTCGGGCGGAAGATGGAAGTCGACGATCTCCGGAAACTGCTTGCGCAGGATCGGCACGAACACTTCGTTGAGCGCGAGTCCGAGCATCGCCGGCTCGTCGGGCGGCTTGCCGGTGTAGGTGCTGTGGTAGATCGCATCGCGGCGCATCGTGATGCGATCGATCGTGAACACGGGAAACCATTCGCGCTCGTTGTAGTAGCCGGTGTGATCGCCGAAGGGGCCTTCGAGCGCCATCTCCCAACCGGTGCGTGCAGCCGGCGGCAGTTCGCCTTCGTGGCCGAGCATTTTCGCGTTCGCGCGCGTTCGCGCGAGATCGGCATCGGGCACGATCGATCCCTCGAGCACGATCTCGGCGCGCGCCGGCACCTGCAGCGTCGAGCCGATGCACGTTGCGATCTCGGTGCGCGCGCCTCGCAGCAGTCCGGCGAACTGGTACTCGGACAGCGTGTCGGGAATCGGCGTGACGGCTGCGAGCATCGTTGCCGGATCGGCGCCGAGCGCGACGGCGAGCGGAAACGGTTCGCCCGGATGTGCGCGTGCATGCTCGAGGAAGTCGAGCGCGCCTCCGCGATGCGCGAGCCAGCGCATGATCACGCGGCTCGGGCCGATCACCTGTTGCCGGTAGATGCCCAGGTTCTGCCGGCTGCGATGCGGGCCGCGCGTGACGACGAGTCCCCACGTGATCAACGGCGCGGCATCGTCCGGCCAGCACGTCTGCACGGGGAGCGTCGACAGGTCGACTGCGCTGCCTTCGTGCACGACTTCCTGGCACGCTGCACGGGAGTCGACGTCGCGCGGTGACATCTTCATCACCTGTCGCAGCATCGGCCACTTGTCCCAGGCATCGCGCAACCCGCGCGGCGGCTCGGGTTCCTTCAGCCACGCGAGCAACTCGCCGATCTCGCGCAGCGCCCGCGTCGAATCCGCGCCGAGTGCGGCAGCGACCCGTTTCGTCGTGCCGAACAGATTCGCGAGCACCGGCATCGCGTAGTCGCGGCCGTCGTCGTGGGGACGCTCGAAGAGCAGAGCCGGTCCGCCTGCGCGCAATACACGATCGGCGATCACGGTCATTTCGAGTCGCGGCGAAACCGCTGCCGTGATGCGCCTCAACTCGCCGATTGCTTCGAGTCGTGAAAGAAAGTCGCGCAGGTCGTCGTATTTCACGGTAGCAAGCGATCGCAATCGGAACCGGAAGGCATTGTGTCACCGCGGCGTGACACGTGGTCGATTGCGCATGGCGAAACGGTCGGGTTGACCGGCGCGCGACTTGCTTCATAGAATCCGAACCGTTTCGACCGCGCCGTCGCCCGACGGCCGATGCAACAGCCAGGCGAAACACCGCGCTTCGATCCGGTTCGAGGCCAACGCGGCCGCAGTGCTGCAAACGTGAGAACCCTTCGGCGACGTACCGAAGGGCAACGAAAGAAAGAGAGGCCCGCATCGTCTTGCGCGGGCTCGACGACCGCCGCCTCGGCGAGCCGTACGGCGAAAGCCGCAAGGAGTCTGGATGCAGCAGCAACAGGTCGGTGCACTGTTCGCCGTGTTCGTGCGAACCATCGGTGCGGTGCGCTTCGTGCGCGCCATCGCGCCGGTGGCCGCGCTGGTGGCGGTCGCCTCGATCCCGTTGCCCCGCGCCGCTTCGCCGATCGACGTGGCGGCGCCTTCGTCGGGTCTCGTGCGCATGCTCGATACCGCACAGCGCGCGGTGCACGGCGCTGCCCTGGCGGGCTCGCACGAGCGGCAACGACGGGTTGCGCACGCCGATATCCGAACGCACGGCGACGTCGGGGTGTCCGGCGACGTCGCGCAGACCCGCGGTTCGTCGTTGCTGCGCGCCGACGATCGCTGGATGCAGCTGCAGCACGGCGCGCGCGCGATGCAGCGAAGCGAAGACGCGCAGCATCGCCACGCCGGCGATCGCCTGCTGCACGCGGCGCCCGGCCACGCATCGGGACTGTGGTCCACGGCATCGACGCTCGACGTTCTCGCTTTGCTGGCCGACACGGTCAAGCCCGTCGCGTCCACCGGTGCCGCGGCGCGCGCGCCGCCCGGCGACTCCGCCACGCAATCGCAGGACCGCGGCCATGCTTCTCCGGCCCCCGCGCAGCAGCTCGCGCGAACCGGCGTCGATGTTGCCGCCCCTGCCGAAACCTTCCGGCTCGTCGCGCCGGCCGTGCCACCGTCCGCGAGCGCGGCCACCGAAGACAAGCCCGCTGCGCGCGACACGGTCTCGCCGCTGAAGCTCTCGCCCGAGCAGCGCAACATCTCCCGTTTCGTCGCGCGTCGCTACCGCGTGAATCTCGACGTCGTGCAACGTTTCGTCGCACACGCGTTTCGCGCGGCGGGCGAATTCCGCATCGACCCGTATCTCGTTCTCGCGGTGATGTCGATCGAGTCGAGCTTCAACCCGAACGCGCGCAGCTCGGCCGGCGCACAGGGCCTGATGCAGGTGCTCACGCGCGTGCACCTCGACAAGTTCGCTCCATTCGGCGGCGCGCGCGCGGCGCTCGATCCGGTAGCGAACATCACCGTGGGCTCGCGCATCCTCAAGGAGTACCTGGTTCGCGAGGGCAGCGTCGAAGGCGCGCTGAAGTCCTACGTGGGCGCGGCATTGCTGCCGCACGACTTCGGCTACGGCAACAAGGTGCTCGTGGAACGCGCGCGCATCGTCGCTGCGGCGCGCGACGGCACGGCGCGCCTGCCGCTCGCCGCGCAAGCGGGTGTCGCGACCCGGATCGCGATGGCCGACGCGCAGCGCCCGGCGCCGGGCTCGATCGCGTCGGCGAGCGGCAGGTCGGCGCTGCCCGCTCGAAGCGTCGGACCGGAAGCGAAAGCGCCCGAGCCGGTCATCGACGCGCCGATTCGCGCCGAGCCGATTCGCGCCGAGCCGATTCGCGCCGAGCCGGTGGTGCCGTCCACGGTCGATGCGGCAGCGGTCCGTGCCTCACCGTCGCGCCCTGCGCAGGTCAGCGAGCCGCAGGCCTCGGCGGGCCCGGCGTTCGACGCTTCGGCTTCCTCGCGCGATCTCTGAACTTCGCCGTGCGCCGGCCGCCGGCGCGCTTCGTTTCAACGCGCGCGCTGCGACAGATAGCGCCCGATGCGCGAGATCGCTTCCTCGAGGCGCTCCATCGACGTCGCGTACGACAAGCGCAGGTGGCGTTCGGCCTCGTGCACGCCGAAGTCCATTCCCGGCACGACCGAGACGAAAGTGCGCTCGAGCAGTTCGTCGGCAAGGCGCGCACTGTCGTCGGTGTGCGCGCTGCAGTCGGTCCATGCGTAGAACGCGCCGTCGGGCACGACCGGTACCGGCAGCCCGATCGCGTTCAGCGCCGGCACCACGTAGTCCCGGCGACGACGGAATTCGTCGCGGCGCTCGCGGTACACCGCCTGCGATTCGTCTTCGAAGCAGGCGAGCGCGGCGTGCTGCGCGAGCGTCGACGCACAGATGTACAGGTTCTGCGCGAGTTTCTCGAAGGTGCCGGCCAGTGATGCAGGCACGACGAGCCAGCCCAGTCGCCATCCGGTCATGTGGAAGTACTTCGAGAAGCTGTTCGACACGATGACGTCGTCGCCCAGTTCGAGCGCGGTGCGCCGCGGCTCGTCGTAGCGCAGGCCGAGATAGATCTCGTCGACGATCGTGAAGCCGCCGCGCGCACGCACGCTGTCGACGATGCGTCCGAGTTCGTCGAAGGGAATCGACGTGCCGGTGGGATTCGCCGGCGATGCGATCAGTGCGCCGCGCGTTGCCTGGCCCCACCGGGCGTCGAGCATCGCGCGCGTCATCTGAAAGTGCGTGTCGGCGCCCACCGGCAGCGCGCGCGGCACGCCGTCGAACGCGGCGACGAAGTGCCGGTTGCACGGGTAGCCGGGATCGGTCATCAGCACCTCGTCGCCGACGTCGACGAGCGCGCAGCAGGCGAGCGACAGCGCGGCCGATGCACCGGCCGTCACGACGATGCGCGCCGGATCGACGTCGACGCCGTAGTTCGCGCCGTAGTCGCGGGCGATCGCCGCGCGCAACTCGGGCAGTCCGTTGGCCGACGTGTACTGGGTGTGGCCCGCCTGCGCCGCGCGTTCGAGCGCGCGCACCACCGGGGCCGGCGCCGTGAAGTCGGGCTCGCCGATGCTCATGTGGATGACCGGGTGCCCCGCTGCCTGCAGCACGGCAGCGCGCGCGACGACCTGCATCACGTGGAACGGCGCAATTCTTCCGGCACGACGAGCGAGCGGGTACGGATTCGAGGGCGTCATGCGGGCTCATTGTATCGGCCGCCGGGCCGGGCGAAGCCGGGCGAAGTCGGACCAACCCGGGCGAGCGAACCTGACATAATCGGCGCCTCGTTCGGCAGGAAACCAGGATGACGACCTCCGCGAATCCGGAATTGCGCAAGGCGGCGCTCGAGTACCACGAGGCCGGTACGCCCGGAAAGATCGCGATCACCCCCACCAAGCAGCTGCTCACGCAACGCGACCTGTCGCTCGCGTACTCGCCGGGCGTGGCCGCCGCCTGCGAGGAGATCCTCGCCGATCCGCTGAACGCGTTTCGCTACACGGTGCGCGGCAATCTGGTGGGCGTCGTCACCAACGGCACTGCGGTGCTGGGCCTGGGCAACATCGGTCCGCTCGCGTCGAAACCGGTGATGGAAGGCAAGGCGGTGCTCTTCAAGAAGTTCGCCGGCATCGACGTCTTCGACATCGAGCTCGACCAGCCCGATCTCGACCGTTTCATCGACGCCGTCGCGGCGCTCGAGCCGACCTTCGGCGCGATCAACCTCGAGGACATCAAGGCGCCCGACTGCTTCTACGTCGAGCGAAAGCTGCGCGAGCGGATGAAGATCCCGGTGTTCCACGACGACCAGCACGGAACCGCCATCGTCGTCGGCGCAGCCGTGCTCAACGGCCTGCGCGTCGTCGGCAAGGACATCGGACAGATCAAGCTCGTCTGCAGCGGTGCGGGCGCCGCGGCGCTCGCGTGCCTGGAGCTGCTCGTCGACCTCGGGCTGAAGCGCGAGAACGTCTGGGTCGCCGACATCGCCGGCCTCGTCTACCGCGGGCGCACCGAGCTGATGGACCCGATGAAGGAGCGATTCGCGCAGGACACGCCGATGCGCACGCTGGGCGAAGCGATCGTCGATGCGGATGCGTTCCTCGGACTGTCGGCCGGCGGCGTGCTGAAGCAGGACATGGTCGCGCGCATGGCACCGAGTCCGCTCGTGTTCGCGCTCGCCAATCCGGTTCCGGAGATCGATCCCGCGCTCGTGCGCGAAGTGCGCGCCGACGCGTTGATCGCCACCGGTCGCACCGACTATCCGAACCAGGTCAACAACGTCCTGTGCTTCCCCTTCGTCTTCCGCGGTGCGCTCGACGTCGGCGCGACGACGATCACGCGCTCGATGGAGATCGCGGCGGTGCATGCGATCGCCGAGCTGGCCCGGGTCGAGATGTCCGACGTCGTGGCCGCCGCCTACGGTGCGCACGACATCTCGTTCGGGCCGGAGTACCTGATCCCGAAGCCGTTCGACCCGCGGCTGATCGTGAAGATCGCGCCCGCGGTCGCCCGGGCGGCAATGCTCGCCGGCGTCGCGACGCGTCCGATCGACGACTTCGACGCCTACCACACGCAGCTCGAGCAGTTCGTCTATCACTCGGGCCACTTCATGCGCCCGATCTTCACCGAGGCGCGGCGCAGCGCCGGCAAGCGCATCGTCTACGCCGAGGGCGAGGAGGAACGCGTGCTGCGCGCCGCGCAGGTGGTCGTCGACGAGCGCCTCGCGCGGCCGATCCTGATCGGGCGTCCGGCGGTGATCGAGCGTCGCCTCGAGCGTTACGGCCTGCGGATGAAGCCCGGCGCCGATTTCGAGATCGTCAACCCGGAATGGGACGAGCGCTACAAGACGTACTGGCGCGAGTACCACCGGCTCACCGATCGACGCGGCATCACCGAGGAGTACGCGCAGATCGAGATGCGCCGGCGCCTGACGCTGATCGGCGCGATGATGATCCGCATGGGCGAGGCCGACGGCATGATCTGCGGCACCTTCGGCGCCTTTCCGCAGCATTTGAACTACATCGACCAGGTGATCGGCCGGCGCGCCGGCGCGAGCGTCTACGCGGCGATGAACACGCTGATGCTGCCGAACCGGCAGGTCACGCTCGTCGACACGCACGTGAACGCGCAGCCGAGCGCACAGCAGCTCGCCGAGATCACGTTGATGGCGGCCGAGGAGCTGAGGCGTTTCGGCATCCGGCCACGCGTCGCGCTGCTGTCGCATTCGAACTTCGGCAGCTCCGACCAGCCGAGCGCGTTGCGAATGCGCGAAGCGCTCGCGCTGATCCGCGAGCGCTCGCCCGAACTCGACGTCGACGGCGAGATGCACGGCGACCTCGCGCTCGACGCGCAGCTGCGAGCCCAGGTGATGCCGCGCTCGACGCTGAGCGGCGATGCGAACCTGCTCGTGATGCCCGACATCGACGCGGCGAACATCTCGTACAACCTGCTCAAGACGGCGGCCGGCCACAACATCGCGATCGGACCGGTGCTGCTCGGCGCCGCCCGACCGGTGCACATCCTCACGCCGGCGGCGACGGTGCGACGCATCGTCAACATGACGGCCTGGATCGTCGTCGACATCAGCGCGCCGCGCTGAGCGGCCGCCGCCGCTGGCGGCGCGCTGCGCGCCGTTCGTCGGCGAGCGGCCCGGGCGGACGACGCCGCGCACGCCGCTCGTCCCGCGCCCGTTGACCGCGCGCGAAGGCGCCGCCTAGCATCGGTGCAACTGCCTTTTCGCGAACCCGTGCGCCGTGACTCCAGCCGATCTCCGTGAATCGTTTGCGTCCGTCGACGAGAGGGACTCCGACGATTCACTCGATCCGCGCCGCCGTCTCGCGCTGCTGCACGAATGCCGTGACCTCGTGCTCGGGCAATTGTCGCGCTTCATCGGCGAAGCGCTCGACCGGCTGAGCGTCGAGCTGACGATCGCGGCGATGAAGGCCGCGGGCCGACAGAGCCAGCAGGCGATGCTCGATGCGCTGTCGCTCGTGAGAGCGCACCGCAACGACATCGAATTCCGCTTTCGGCAGTCGTTCGAGGAGCTCTTCGAGCAGCGGTTGTTCGACCGCGGCCCGCAGAAGGGCGGCCGCTCCGGCGACGAACCCGAGGGCGGAGAACTCGCGCTCGTCGAGGACGACGCGATCGACGGGCGGATCGCGATCGACCGGCTGGTGCGCCGCGCACGTCGCCAGCTCGATCCCGACGAAGTGCTCGGCGTTCGCGCCCGCATGGCGGCACTGATCGGGCGCGACTGGTTCGACGAGGACGATTACCCGGCGTCGCCCGAACTCGTCTTCGAGGCGCTGCAGCGCTCGCTCGACGAACTTGCGCCGCCGGCCGACGTGCGAAGCGCGTTGCTGCAGGCCTTCGAACCGCACGTCGCCAGCAGCCTCGCCGACGTGCACGCGAGCGTCAACGAGCGGCTGCGAAGCCAGCAGGTGCTGCCGACGATCCGGCCGCGCGCCGTCGTGAACGAACAGCAGCGGCCCGGCTCGACCGACGCCGCCGGCATCCGTGCCGATTCGCCGGCAGCGACCGCTCCCGGCGCGCAATCCGCAGGCGGTCCGGCGGGCGCGCGAGCCGGGCCGGCGGCGGGAGCGTTTTTCGGGGGTCGACCGGCGTCGGGGGCTTCCGGCGCCGGAGCAGGGCAGTCGGCCGATTCGATCGCGCTCGATCGCCTCGACGTGTTCGACGACCTGGTGCAGCAGATGTCCTACGACGACCGCGCGGCGCGCCGATCGGCTGCGCGGATGCTGTCCGATCCGGAAACCTTCGGCATGGCCGACCTGCCGATGCCGACGGTGCAGCCCCCGCTGATCGAGGCGCTGCACACGCTGCAGTCCGCTCCGCGCGAACGCGCCGACGCCGCACCGCTCGCCGCGCAACTGCTCGACCAGGCCCGCAGCAAGGGCTCGTCGCTCGACCAGCTCACCGTCGAGATCGTCTCGCTGGTCTTCGACTACATCTATTCCGACCGCCGACTGCCCGATCCGGTCAAGCAGCAACTGCTGCGGCTGCAGGTGGTGGCGGTGAAGGCGGCGCTGCTCGATCGCAGCTTCTTCGCCCGGCGCCAGCACCCGATGCGGCGGCTGATCGATCGCGCCACCGAACTGGCGAGCGACCCGGACGCCGACTTCGGTGCGCAGTCGATGCTGGTCGCCGGCTTCACCGAAATCGTCGACTGGATCCTGGCGAACTTCGACGACGACCTTGCCGTCTTCGACGAAGCGATGGCGCGCTTCGATGCGCTCGCGCACGCCGAGGGCGAGCGCCGCGCGGCGCGCCTGCTCGAGCTCACCCGGCAGGCGCAACGCATGGAGGCGCTGGCCGTCGCGCAGGAGGAGGCGAGCGCGGAGATCGCGTTGCGCATCGACCCGGTGACGCCCGCCTTCGTGCGCGAGTTCCTCTACAAGTGGTGGTCGCTCGTTCTGGCGCACGCCCGCGTCGAGGGCGAATGCGGCGGTGCGGCCTGGGCGCAGTCGCTGCAGTCGGCCGAGATGCTCATCTGGAGCGTGGCGCCGAAACTGCCCGAAGACATCGCACGGCTGGCGTCGCTGCTGCCGAAAATGATCGGAGCGATGCTCAAATGCCTGCAGGCCGTCGGCATTCCCGACGCGGAGCGCGAACGCTTCTTCAACGAACTGCTTCGCTGGCACACGCGCGCGATCCAGGACGCGAAGGCCGGCGCCGGTCGCACGCTGCCGGCGATGCACAGCGCGATCCGGATCGGCGACGACGGCATCGCCCGTTTCGACGCCGACGCCGCCACGGCATCGCAGACGACGGCGCGCAAGCCCGCCGTGCGTCGAGCGGTCGACGACGCCGAGGTCGATGCATTGCGCCGCGGCGACCTGATCGAGTTCACCGACGACGATGGCACGTCGCAGACCGTCAAGATCGCGTGGATCAGCCCCACCAGGGCGCTGTACGTGTTGTCGCGCTTTCCGGAATTCGGGCGCTCGATCGAACGCTCGGCGCTCGTCTCCTGGTTCGCCACCGGACGCGCCCGCCGGGCGGCCGCGCACAACCCGGTCGACTGCGCGATCGCGGAGATCGCGCACAGCGACACGATCATCCGCAGTTAGCGCAAGCGAAACACCGCAGC
>JACDJC010000216.1_pt1 | contig 75111 bp, 71 predicted proteins | sample 7454191 | NCBI WGS metagenome assembly JACDJC01 (sample SAMN14253291, study PRJNA609438) | sludge metagenome | isolation source: sludge after 25d culture with pyrite and EDTA | collected 2018-12-20 | reverse complement strand
GCGGCTGCGCCGACGGCGATGCTGCGCCACCGACCACCTGCTTCTGCACTGCTTCCACTTCCATCTGTCGCTCCTTTGCGAAGGGATGGGTGGGGAAATTTCAAATGCCGCAGGTGGGGATTATTGAAGTACCGCTGACACCGCGATCAACGTCGCATCGACCACCGTGCCGGTCTTGAGCGTCAGCCCGTGCTCCTGCAAGACACGGTTCACTGTGGCAAGCATCGACGCAGCCAGCCCGTGCTCCTCGAGCAGATGGCAAAACCGCAGGATCGTGCTCTCGTCGGGAAGGCGGCGCATCGGACCTTCGAGGTCAGCGAACTCCCGGTACAGCGGCACGTCGTGCAGCGCCTCTTCCATCGCAGGATCGCTCAGCCCGAACCGTTGCTGCAGGAAGTGGATGCGAAGCATCGTCGCAATGCCCATCGGCGGGCGACCCGTCTTCCCCTTCGGGTAGTGCGGCTCGATCAGCGCGATCAACTCGGCCCATGGCACCACGCGCTGCATCTCGTCGAGGAACTCGCGCTTGCGCATTCGCTTGGTCGACAGCTTGAGGCCAAGATCGGATTGCTTCATCGCTTCACGCACTTCGAATCGGCATCCGAATCATCGCATTGATGCTGCGTGGTTCGGCCGACTTATGCAGACCTTCCCTAGAGTTGGACGTCGATGGATTCCGACATTACGCCTGAGTTCCGGGGCATGAAATATGCTTCCTGGATAGAATCACCTGAGTATATTGGATGTCATGACTCTGCGCTGGCGGAGCAACAGAACCCGATCCGACGTAATCGTTGATGTATTGCGATAACTCGATGGAATTCACACCCGGAGGATTGTATTTGTACTTCTGATAGTCGAATTCGTCTCCGAAAAGCCATGCGAACCGGTCGTATGACATGATTTTCCGGTATTGCGCCTCTCCTTCGATCGCTGCAAAAATTTCGACCGTAGTCTCGCGACGCCCGAGACGCTTGTCCTTGTCGACGTCTGGCGACCAGTACACCGTATTCGGGTCGTGTGCAAAGCGATACGGTCCGTATGCGATAACAGCCCCCGCGTCCCATCCGATCTCCTCGTTCTTTCGGGCCTCCCCACTGCGTCCGTAGTTGCGCTGTACCGTCAAGGTGCGTTGCGCACGCCCAACCGAAAGCACCTTCATGTACTCGTAAAACCACGGTTTTCCGTTCTTCTCTCGTCTCGTCTGTACGTAAAATGGGTATCCGCTTTCGCCGTCGGCGTCCGGAAATGCCGAAACATCGTCCAGATAGAGCACTTCCGTCGATTTATCCGTCGAGATAAGAGCTTGCGCTGGAGCGGTAAGCGTTGCGTGAGCTCCGACTTCAGCCGAATCGCGCCCCAACTTCATATGCACGAGGTACGTCACCCACTTCTCGGCAGGGACGCACCACGCTCGATACTGAGGCAGCGCGCCACCCTTGTTCGTTGCCGAGGGAAAGTCGTCCGGATGCTGTTGCCACGGGGTTTCGGAAGTTCCGTCGGACCAGACGAATGAAGTCGTGCTCGGACTCATCCCCTGCGGAATGGTCAAGGTCGGTCCGAACCTGGCGCGGGAGTCCCCCCCACATGTCAGAGCGACCAAGGGCTCGCCGTAATCAGGCCCGTACGACCAATCTTCGGGCACACCCGCCTTCGGCCACTTCGCTCCGACTCCCCAAAAAAACTGATGGCATCCGCTCGTTGTGCAGTTCTGGATGTAAAGCATTTTCGCCGAAGGATTGGCGGGATTGAGCCGGCTCGCGCTGACTTTCGCACGGAACTGCAGGTAGAACTCGTCACCCTCCCATGCATCCTTGTGTGTAACCACTGGTGGAACGGTTGGGGTCCAGTGCTTGTACAGGGCATCGCCGTGGGCCGGGTCCCAGTACGAGCGATGACCGAAATAGCCTTCACGGAAATTCACATGTTGGTTATTGTTGGTCGGATCCCATGTCCGCGCCTTCCGGGCCGACCCGTTCGTGATCCCGACATCGTCGACGACTTTGCCGTTCCCCGGTGCAGCTATCGCCGCGGTGGGACGAATCCACCGGCCCTTCGGCCCGCTTCCGATCGTCGTGGTCCTCGCCGGATAGGAGAAAATATCGCCGCGTCGAACCGTGACGGTACCGGCCGAGACGTCCCGCGACAGCACGGTTACCAATTCCTTATTGGATACGAGCAGTTTGTATTCTTTGTCAGACGCCGGGATTGCCGATATATCCTCGACGTACCAAACCTGTATGTCATGCTTTCGAGCCGCTGGCACGTCGCGCGTAATCCGGGTACCCAGTGCCCTCGACTTGATCGCCCGACTGCCGCCGAAAGGCGTCGACACGAGCGACGCATGAAACGGCGATGGAATTGGCGAGGTGATTGTCTTTCCGAGCTCCGCATCAACGCCCTTGTGGAAATTGTGAAACTCCGCATCACTACGAAAATCGTGAGCCCACAAAACTCCAGGTCCCGTGGACCGCGCGACCCAGTCCGCCTCGGCATCCTCTGCGCGCATGCTGGCATTGCTACGATCATTTGCCTCTCCGCGCAGCGGTTGTTCTCGCGCCGCGGCACTTACCGGAACAAGCGATGCCAGCCGGATACGAACAGCCGGAAAGGCGGCACCGAACACTTCGAGGAAACGACGTCGCTTCATCGGACTCCTCCGTGACGAAAACGAGCGCGAGCCTGTATCTGGTTCTGCGAGCGCCGATATCCCAGCGCGCGGCCTCGAGCCAGAGTCGCATCGCTGGCCGCTCCCAGGTCAGTAGCAGGCTGCGCTTCCGTGTCCGATACCGCGACACGCAGAATGCGATCCGCGACGACCAACATCACAAGGATGTTGTACGGCAGGTCGAAGTACGCCAGGCTCAGAAAGGCCCCACCCACCGCGTAGCCGACTAGCGACACTTGGCACATTCCGGCAAGAAGGCTGAACGATCGAAGTTGTTTCGGAGCAGTCGACGCGTGGCGACGCACTCGGGCCGCGAGAGCCCATGCGAACCCCCAGATCAACAGAAACAATGCCAAACCGAGCCAACCGTGCTCCCCCAAGACTTGGAAATAGATGCTGTGCGCAGCACGAATCTTCGCCTCTCCCGGGGCGTACGACGCAAAGACTTCGGGAGAATAAATGGCGAAACCGCCGCCGAGCAGGCGATCATTGGCCAGATGGAACATCGTCCACCATGTCTGGATTCGGCCCATTGCCGAGCCATCTTCCTGGTATTCGCTGATTGTCGCCATTCGCTCGTGCCAACTGTCCGGCATGAAGATCAGCATGCCGAGCGCGACGACCACCAGCGGAATGAGCAACTGTATTTTTTTCGGCGATCTCCACCACAGGAACCCGCCCATCGCGACGATCGCCAGGAACGCGCCGCGCGATTGCGTTCCAAGCGCCGACGCAACGGTCAAGACCATCAGCAGAGCGAGTCCCCTGCGTATCCACGGATTGGCCGTGGTCAGGCGCAGGTAGTACATCAACGGAATCGCCATGATCAACGCGAGCGCCAGTTCATTGTTGCCCTCGATGAAGCCGCCCGGAGGTCCCCATACGCGACTGCTGCCACCCGTGAGCAGCGTGAAAATTCCTCCCTTGAAACCATAGAAGCCAAGCGAAAGAACGTTCACCCAGAGGAACGCGACGAGATGCTCGCGACGATGCAGCACCGACATGGCGACGATGGTCATCAACTGGATCTTGAAGACCTTGTTCAGTTGCGTCAGCGATTCGGAACGATCGATCGCAAACATGGTCGTGACAACCATGAACGAAACGAAAGCGATGAGCGCCCAGGCGACGCGTTCGTTCGGAAATTGCACCCGATCCTTCGTTGCGAAAACCCCGATCAACGTCGCGCCCGCCGCGAGTGCCGCGAACGGCATGTTCATCGCGAACCCCCACGCAAGCTTGTGCGGGTTCATCGTGCTGATCCAGGTCCACAACAGCACCCCGATGTAGGGATGCAAGACCGCAGCCGGAAGCAGTCCAATGACGATCGCGGTAATGAGAATGTCGCGGATGCTCACGGCAGCGCCTTCTCGCTATGCTGTTGCTTCCGGATTCGACGAAACCGCCACGCACTGACGCACATCGTCACTGTCGCCACCGGGAGAAGAATCGCTACGGTCAGCAACCAGTCATGCAGTCTCACCAGCGCCACGCGCTGCGACCGGTTCTCGAACGTCTCCAGGACGCGAATCGGCGGAAACACGCCTACGGCGATGGCCGACAACTGTCCTAGCGATCGCGAAGGTTTGCTCAGCAGCGACACGATCGGATCGCCGTCATATTCGAATACGTTGTTGCCCCACCAGAGATACCACTGGCTCGCACCCCGCCGGTAGTACTCGGCGGCTTTCTCGGAGTACTTGTATCCGGGCCGCGCCAAAGGCTCGACAGCGCGCCAGCGGATCGGATTGCCGGCGACGAGTTCCCGACGAAACTCGAGAGCAGATAGCGGCCGTTCGTTCCCGTCGACGACGTAGTAGTTGTTGAAAACGTCGATCATCCGCCAGCTTTCGCTCCTGCGGTCCCAGATCTCGTTGAAGATGTGGCCGTGCCCGTCGAAGCCGTCGAAGGAGAACGCCCAGGAACGCGAAAAGAGGCCCGATGCATTGGCCAGCGCAGTGAAGACGTCCACGTAATCGCCGCAATAGCCGTGACCGCTCGCCGTAATCTCTCGATAGGTGTCGGCGAGGTCCTGCTGAATCGGTCCGCCGGTGCCGCGCCGCCCGATCACGCCGGACAACACGTGTCGCCCGATGCGCAGTGCCGTCTCCCAGTCGTCCCCGGGCGCGACCAATCCGTTCTCGGCAACGATGCGCGAGAACATCGGCGTGGGCGGTGCCCGCTCGACGAGATAGTCCGCCGGTACGGTCGTCGGCGTCCAGTCGGCGTCGGCTGGCACCGGCTCGTACAGCAACGCGTTGCGCATTCGCACGAGTTCGGTGGAACTCGTCATGTACGGCGCGAGCGAAGCAATGAGCAGCAACGCGAGTAGCGCCGAACACCAGAACGTGGCCCTCCACGCCCTGACGCGGCCTCGCGTCGGCGATTGCGACATGGTCGACTACCAGCAAAGCCCGGCGATCGACCTGCCTTCGAATCTGCCGTTGCGCACATTCACCAGGTCGAGCATGCGCTGCTGCGGTGCTACCCGACGCTCCAGCTCGTCGAGCACCACCGCGCTCGTCGTCCCGATGACGACCAGGTCGGCTCCGGCAAGCGCCGCGTCGAGATCATCGCCGATCAACTCGCCGATGTGCGGCAGCAGCGACTCGATGTACCGCTTGTTCGACCCGAGCAGCCGCGACAGGCTCACGTCCGGATCGAAGATCGACAGCTTCACACCCTTGCCGATCAGCGCCTCGGCCAGCATGACGAGCGGGCTCTCGCGCAGGTCGTCGGTGCCGGTCTTGAACGACAACCCGACCATCGCCACGCGTCGTGCGCCGGTGGCGAGCACCTTGTCGATCGCGTGTTGCAGGTGCCGGCGGTTCGATTCGAGGATCGCACCCAGCATCGGCAGTTCGACGTCGTGCGAACGCGCGAGATAGTTGGTCGCGCGCAGGTCCTTCGGCAGGCACGAGCCGCCGAAGGCGAAACCCGGCTTCAGGTACGCGGGCGAGATGTTCAGCTGCCGGTCCTGGCACACGAGCTGCATCACTTCGAACGGGTCGACGCCGAGCGCTTCGCACAGGCGCGCGGTTTCGTTCGCGAACGTGATCTTCAGCGCGTGGAAGTTGTTGCAGCAGTACTTCATCATCTCGGCCGTGCCGATCGAGGTCTCGATGAACTCGCACGGCAGATGACCGAAGAGTTGCCGCAGCTTCTCGATCGGGTACGGATTCGACGCGCCGACGATGGTGAACGGCGGTTTGTCGTAGTCGCGGATCGACGTGCCTTCGCGCAGGAACTCGGGCTGGAAGCACAGATGAAAGCCCTTGCCTTCGGGCTTGTCGGACTCGCGTTCGATGATCGGCTTGACGACGTTCTCGACGGTGCCGGGGGCGAGCGTCGAGCGAAAGACCAGCACGTGCGGCTCGGTCTTGCGCGCCAGCGCCCGGCCGATGTCGGCCGAAAGCCGCAGCACGGCGCTCTGGTCCTGGCTGCCGTTGGGCGCGGACGGGGTTCCCACGCAGATCAGCGAGATCTCGCTGTCGCGGATCGCCGCGTTCACGTCGTCGGTAACGCTCACGTTGCCCGAGGCCGCAACCTGCCGGACGAGGTCGACCATCCCCTCTTCGACGACGGGCGTGGTGCCGTCGCGCAGCATCGCGAGCTTGGCGGCATCGACGTCGACGCCGATCACCTGGTGCCCATCCCTTGCCAGGCAGGCGAGCGACACTGCGCCGACGTAGCCGAGCCCGAATATGCTGATCTTCATCGCTTCGTTCCTTCCGCCGTTCCCGCGTCCCGCGCCCACAGCGCGAGACGTCGTTCGATGATGGTATCGAGCCGTTGCATCGAGCTCGCCCAGGCGTGGTGCGACAGCACCCGCTCGCGCCCTGCCCGTCCGAGCGCATTGCGCCGCGCCGGGTCGGAGGCGAGAGCCACCAGCGCGTCGGCCACGTCGTCCGCCCGATCGGCCACCCACAGGTGTTCGCCCGGTTCCGCATCGACGCCGCCGGCCGCCACCGAACTGGTGAGCACCGGCACGCCCATCGCCATGCCCTCCAGGATCTTGTTCTGTGTACCGCGCGCGATGTTCAACGGGGCGATCATCGCGGCCGAACGCCGGACATATGGCCGCACATCGGGCACCGAGCCGGTAACGGTGACGTTCGGCAACTCGCCGAGCTTGCGAACACCCGGAGACGGATCGGCGCCGACGATCGCGAGCTTCGTCGACGGACGCTTCGCGAGCACCGACGGCCAGACGTTGCGACAGAAGTCGTCCATGCACTCCTGGTTCGGGTAGTAGTCCATGCGCCCGACGAAGCAGATCTGGTCGGGGTCGTAGTCACCGGCGCCGTCTTCGGGAGCGAAGAACGCAGCGTCGACTCCGTTGGGAAACCAGTCGGTGTCGGCGCCCGTGCCGTAACCGTTCAGGGTCTCCCATTCGGCGCGGGTGGTCGCCGTGCAGAAGCCGAACTCGCGCGCCAGTCGCCGCTCCTCGGCCTCGAGCTTGCGGCCTTCGAGCCAGTAGCCGTACTTCATCGGCATCCGACGGTAGTGGAAATACTCGAGCCACTTCTGCGAATCCATGTCGCCGAAGTCGAGTATCCGCGGCGTGTCGCGAGCGCCGATCACGTAATGCGCCACCGACGAGCAGTGCACGAAGATCAGGTCGAAGCGCTCGTGGCGCAGCAACTCGTCCACTCGGCGCGCCAGCACGCCCGAATGAAACCAGCCCATCGACGACGGCTCGCGCGTGGGCAGCCGGGCGAGCATGCGCGCGGCCTGCACGCCGTTCGATACGCGCCCGACGAACACCCGCGCGCAGTGCTCCGACAGGCCCCGTCCCTCCTCTTCCTCGTCGCGCGAGCGCGCGATCGAGCAGACGGTGACGTCGTGCCGCTCGCTCAGGTGGCGGATGATGTTGAACGGCCGGATCTTGCCGCCTCGTTTCGGTGGAAACGGCAGGCGGTGACAGACGAACAGGACCTTCACGCGGCCGTCTCGAGAAATTCGTCGGCGACGTCGGCGTGAGTGCGGCGATCGAGAAAGACGCGACACCACAATTCGAGGTTCATCAGTGCGAGCAGCGCGTCGGTGCCGTCGGTGCGGCTGGCTCGGTGATCGGCGACGAGCGTCGCCACTGCCTGCGGCTCGAGCAGCCCACGGCGCTCGATGCTCGCCGGCGACAGCAGTGAATCGAGCGAAGCCGCCAGCGTGCCCTTGAGCCAGGCGCCCATCGGCGTGCCGAAGCCGCGCTTCGCGCGATGCAGGATCTCGTGCGGCAGCACGCCCGTCAGCGCCTGCTTCATCAGGTACTTCTGCCGACCGCCCTTGATCTTGAGCGACGCGGGAATTGCCGTGGCGAGCTCGACGAGCTCTTCGTCGAGCAGCGGCACGCGGCATTCGAGCGACACGGCCATGCTCATGCGGTCGGTGAGCATCAGCAGGTCGTCGGGCAACTGGGTGGCGGCGTCGACCTCGAACAGACGATTGACCGGATCGGTCGAGCGCGCATCGGCAAAGGCGGCCCCGAGCGCGTCGGATCCGTCGTCGAAGGGTGCGCGAAGCAGGCTGCGAACGCGATCGCGATCGAGCACGCGCACGTAGCTTCGGTAGCGCTCGTCGGGGGTGAGTTGCGCGCTTTCGAGGAACTGCCGGGCCAGTCGCGACAGATTGCTCAAGCGTCCGTGCCGGTCGCTCGGCAGGCGCCGTGCCACGCCGGTGGCAGCCCGCACCAGCGGCGACGGCACGCGCCCGAGCAAACCGAGGTAGTGCTCGCCGAGATAGCGTCGATAGCCGCCGAAGAGTTCGTCGCCGCCCACGCCCGAGAGGATCACCTTGACGTCCTCGCGGGCGAATTTCGACACGAGCCAGGTGGTGACCGCCGCGGAGTCGGCCACCGGTTCGTCCATCTGCCATGCGAGCTTGGGCATCAGTTCGACGACGTCGGGACGCACGACGATCTCGCGGTGCTCGGTGGCGAAGCGCTTCGCCACCTGGCGCGCATACGGCAGTTCGTTATAGAGCGCTTCGGCCTTGCCGCCCTCGAAGCCGATCGAGTACGTGCGAATCGGCCGGTCGCTGTGTCGCGCCATGAAGGCGACGACGGCACTCGAGTCGATTCCGCCCGACAGGAACGCGCCGATCGGCACGTCGCTGACCATCTGCCGGTGCACGCAACTTTCGATCGAAGCGCGAATCCGCTCCGCCCAGTCGCGTTCGGAGAGCGATACGTCCACCGTCTGCGGCAGGCGCCAGTAGCGCCGCTCGTCGACGCGCGCCGCCTCGACCGAGAGCACGGTGGCGGGCGGCAGCTTCGTGATGCCGGCGAACAGCGACCTGGGCGCGGCGACGTAACCCAGGTGCAGGTAGTCGACGAGCGCGCTGCGATCGATGCCGATTCCCTGTTCGAGCAGCGGCAGCAGCGCCTTCGCTTCGCTGGCGAAAGCGATCATCCGCGGCGTGCGATGCAGGTAGAGCGGTTTGATGCCGAGCCGGTCACGACCGATGAGCAGGCGTCGACGCTTCGAGTCCCATAGCGCGAAGGCGAACATCCCGCGCAGTCGATCGACGAATGCGTCGCCGTGCTTCTCGTACAGATGCAGGGCGACTTCCACGTCCGACGAGGTCTTGAAGCGCCGGCCTTCCGCCTGCAACTCGGCACGCAGTTCACGGAAGTTGTAGATCTCCCCGTTGCACACGAGCCAGTTGCTGCCGTCGGTGCTCGAGATCGGTTGATGTCCACCGGCGGGATCGATGATCGACAGTCGGCGCATTCCGATGCCGCAGGCACCGTCGACGTGCCGACCCTGGTCGTCCGGACCGCGATGAACGATGGCATCGCCCATCCGGGACAGAAGCTCGGGCTCGACCGGTCGCGCGTCGAATCGGAATACGCCGTAGATGCCGCACATGGGAGGGAGGGAGAGTTGGCGCCGAGTGTAGCCGCAGGCCGAAAGACCCTGCGTCAGCTTTCGCACATTGTCGTGGCGCGACGCAGTACGGCCAACGTGTCGTCGATCACGGCCGCGAGGGCTTCCGGATGTGAAAAAGTGTGATCGGCCTCGGGCAGCCGCAAGGCCGACGCGGAAACCAGGTCGAAAACGCCGGACGCCTTCATCGCCACTTCGAACTCGGTTGCCGTCAGGTCCCTGCCGCTCAATTGCAGTCGCAGCGTCGTTCGAATGCCCTGAAGCGCCGAGGCGAGCCGCGACGGCAGGTCGACCGCAGCGGTCGGTTCCCGATGCCGGGTCCGTGCGGCGCCTCGCGCACGACGCGCGTGGCCGATCGCTTCCATCGCCGCCGCGATCACGTCGATGCGCCCGCTTGCCAGCTTCCTCCAGAACTCGCCGGAGCGCAGTCGAGAACCGTAGTGGCTCTGCACGAGTGCGGCGGAGCGCGTCGAATCGCTGCGCGCCCACGGGTTCGCCGCGATCACCGCAATGACGCGCTCGTCCGCGACAGCGTGGAAAGCTGCGGCGGTCGCTCCGTCGCACAAGCCCCATAAGGCGATGCGCCGGCAGCCGGGCTCCGCTGCCAGGACGGCGTCGCAGGCGCGACGGATGTCCTCGCCGGCCGCCTCGAAATCGGGTCTCGGCCCCGGGCTGTCTCCCATGCCGGTGTAGTCGAAGCGCAGGCAGGGGTAGCCTGCTCCCGCCAGCGCCCGGGCGAGCAGCACGAACTGGCGATGCGACCCGACGCGAGTCTGCGGCCCGCCGACGACGATGACCACCGCCGTCGCCTGCCCCGGTGCGCCGGCCCCCGGACGGGCGAGTATGCCGAGCAGTTCCTGCCTGTCGGTGGAGATGCCGATCAGCAACTCATCGACGGGCTCGGGTCGGTTCATCCGTTCAGAACCGTCAGGCCAAGCACCTTCGCCGCCTTCTCGAGTCGTTTGTCGAAGCAGGAGAAGAAAACGCTCTCCGTCGCCGAGTCCTGGACGATTCGTGCAGCCGCCAGTTGGACACTGTCGTAACCGCGCAGTGCGAAGCTCTCGGCGTAGTCGCCGGCAAGTTCAACAACCGCCTGGGTTACCTCGACGACAGCGAAGCTCGGCCAATCGATGTGAAGGCGGGCGCGGACGGTCTCCGCCACGGCGCAGTCGGCGGGACATTCGCGCACCCTTCGCGCCAGCGCGGCGATCGCCTCTGCCCATGCGATGCGTACGACGGCGAGCGCCTGCGCCTGCGCAGCGAGTTCCCGCAATTCGTCGCTGAACGACTCTCGAACGTAGAGCTTGACCAATGCCGAGGTATCGCAGAACAGGATCACTCCCGATCCTCGATCACCATGCCGCTCAGAGACGTTCCGCCGGCAGCGAACTCCACGAGCGGACCGAATTCCGGTTTGCCCCCGTTCCAGGACATCGATCCGGTGAGAATCAATCGACGAAGGCCTCGATCCGCGCCCGGCACGATCCCGATGATCCGGGCGATCGGGGTGTCATGAGACGTAACCTCGATCACCGATCCCTGCTGCGCAAGAACAAGCAACTGAGACAGGCGCGACTTGAGTTCGCGGATTCCGACGCGCATGGGGTCGCTCCGAGCGAAAAGAGGCCTCATTATATAGGCCAACGTGGTCACAAATCGCATGTCGCGGCGACTGCGGCTGCAACGGTCGCTTCGACCAGTTGCGGCACGTCGACGAAATCGGCAACGTTCCAGAATGCAGGACCCGGCAATGCGATCGCCTCGGTAACCGTACCGTGGCTGGTCCAGTTCAGCGCCCGACCGCGCAATGCTTCCGACGCGTCCACGGGCGTCTCGTTTTGCACGGCGCGCAACTCGTACAGCACCGCGCGCGAGGCGTTCGGCGCACCGGTGGCATCGAACGTCTCCAGTTGCCGCGCAAGTACCGGGGATACCGGGTAGCCGGCAAGCCAGCCCGGCTCGCCCGCGGCCCACTGCGCTTTGGGGTCGGAGGCCTCCGGACGGTTCATGCGAGCAATCTTCGCGGCGCGTAGCAGCCCGCTCAATTGTTGGCTTCCCTGCAGCACCGGTGCCCAGCCGACGAGCAGGAGCGCCGGGCGCGAAAGACTTTCGCTCGCCTTTACGGCGAGCGCGACGCCGAGTCGACACCCGATCAGGATGAGCGGAACGTTCTCGCGCTGCGCCTCCCCGAGCATGCGTCGGCCGTCGTCCAGCCACGCCGACACGGTCGCCGCGGAAAAATCCGCGCTGCTATCACCGGTTCCCAGGACATCGAACACGCAAGCCGCTATTCCGCGCGTCGCGAGCGCCTCGGCGGTGAGCCGGTACATGCGACGCGATTGGTTCATCTCGTCGCCGAACGGCGGAAAGAACACCGCCTGCGCCCGCGCCGTGCCGCGCGGCCGCCATCGCAACACCGGGCTGCGATGGCCGTCGAATTCCTCGAAGCGGGCAAGGCGGTCGAACGCCGTCATGGTTCGAGCCTGCGCGCGACGATCTCGATCGACAGGGCGCGCTCGAAGGCGCCGTCCAGCGACAAACGCGTGAGGTCGAGCACCGGGTCGAGCCGCCATTCGCCCGGCAGCCTCGCGCGCCACTTCGCGATCCGTCCCGGCGAAACCCGATCCTTCTGCAGCCAGCGGCGCAGCGCTGCGATGCGCGGGCGCAGGGCGACCGGTCGCAGGCCGGATCTCCATTCGGTGCGTCGCGCGCGCGCGTCGGGTCCCTCGCTGATGCGAAAGCCGTAGCTCGAACCGTAGCGCGCGACGCCGGCGTGTGCTGCAGCGATCAGCCGGCTTTCGAATGCACCGGCGTTCTTCCAGGCGAGCGGAAGCGAAGCTGCCTGCCTAACCAGCGAGAGGTCGACGAGGGGCGTCGCGAAATACCCGTAGCGAATCGACAGACTGTTGTTCACGCCCATCCAGTGATGGCAGCGGAAGAATGGATACACGAGTTCGACCTGCGCGCGCGTCATCCGCTGCCGCTCCGGGTGATCGGCATCGGGCAGGTCGACGGCGCGCGCGATCGATGCGGCGAGCCGATGCTCATAGCGGCGAAGACCGTCGGTCCTGCGAAAGACCGCCCGGTCGAAGCCGCGATAGAACGCGCGGACGATATCGATCGGCCGGTACGCGCGGTCGGGCAGATGGAAGAAGTTGCGAAAGATCTCTCCGCCGCCTCCGTTCAACGCGATGAAGCCGTCGGCGTTCTGCTCGAGGCGAGTGACACGATCGACCCCGCAGTCGTCGATGCCGTCGTTCGGCAGCCCGTCGAAGAACAAGGCATTGCGAACGAGGCCGTCGGTGTCGCACTCCGGCATCGACGCGCTCATTGCCGACTTGTCGAAGCAACGCAGTGCGATGTTCTCTCCTGCGGCGATCTCTCGCGCGATCCGAACGTCGTCGCTCGCCTCGGGCCCGTACACGAACAGACGGGGGCGCTCGCGTTTCGCCAGCAACGATGCGACGATCAGGCGAGAATCGAAGCCGCCCGACAGCGCTGCGCTCGTCCGACCCGGGAACGCTGCGGTGATCTCGCCGAAGCTCGTCGCCAGTTGCGCGCCGATGCATTCCAGCGCGTCGTCGAAAGACGCGTGCCGCTCGGTCGATGCCGGAACGAGCCCCCCGGGAAACCGGGCCACCTCGCATCGCGCGTCCAGATCGACGCCATGACCGAGCCGGACCCTGGTCACTCCGACGAAGGGCGTGCTCTCCGAATGCGACGCGCCGAGCAGCACGTATTCGACCGCCCCGGGTTCGTCGACCTCGCCCGCGTCCGCATATGCACGCGCGGCGAGCCAGCTCGTGCCGAAAAAACTGCCTTGCGCGTTCCGGTAAATCCGCACGAAGCCGAGCGAGTCATTGAGCATCCAGCGACCGCGCGCCGTCTCGAGAAAAAGTGCGAAGTTGCCGCGCAATGCCGTCTCGTCGATGCCGCTCGATGCGTCCCGACTCGTCGCGGCATCGGCGAGAAGCTGCTGCAACGCCGCTGGTCCGAACGCGCCGCGATACCAGAGCGGACCGACCGAGCAGGCGACACCGTGCACCGTCTGCGCCGTGGTGGACCCTTGTCCACGCTCGACATTGCTCCACAGCTGCACCGAGCCGCCGCTCCACTGTCGGCGGAACGACGGCACGAAGCCTTGCTGCTCGAACGAGCGCATCGCGCGCCGCTGCGCCGCTTCGTCTGCGCCGAGCGAAACCGCGAGAGCGCCGATCGTCATCGAGGCTCGCCTGCGAGACCGGTCCTGCGATTTCGCACTTCGCGGAGCTCGATCGGAAGCTCCAGACGCCCTCGACCGACCCAGACGTTGTCGGTCAGCGTTGCCGTCATCGGCCCGACGGCAGCGCGCACGAACACCGCCGAGCCGGTGCGCCGATTGACGACGGTGTTGCCCTTCATGTCGAGCTCGTTCAACGGCCAGCGGTAGCCTTCCGCCCCGATCGAAACGATCACCGGATTGCTCGATCGAGCCGATTGCTCGATGAGGTTGTCGCGCACCTGCGCGATTCCGCCGTTCGGCAACTCCAGCTCGTAGCTGGCGTTTCCATCCCCATCGACGAGGCGGTTGCCGACGATTTCGTTCTCGCGCGCACGCGACTTCAGCAGGTGCCCGGCGCGTGCGCTGTGCGACCAGCTGTCGCGCACGACGAGGCGGGCGATCAGGCCGACGTACAGGTTGTGGTACCAGTGCGCGCCGTCGGTCGGGCCGCTGAACTCACAGCGCTCGATGGTCAGACGCGCGTGGGCGTCGTTGCTGGTGAGCAGGCCCATCTGGTTGTCGAGGAAGCGCGAGTCGCGCACCGTCAACCGACCGCGCTCGAAGCGTATGCCGGCGCCGTTGCCGTCGGGCACGCGTGCACCGACGAAATCGAAGCCCTCGACGGTGAAATCGCCGTCGCGGATGACCCAGATCGCCTTGCCTTCGGCGTTCGCACCGTCGGCCAGGAGGCGCGCGCGTCCGCCGACCGCACGGATCGTGAGCGAAGACTGCAACCACACGGCGACGTCGTGCCGATACGTTCCGGCGTCGACCTCGACGATGTCGCCGTCGCGAGCGATCGAGGCGGCCTGCGCGATCGTGCGAACGTCGCCGTGCGCTCCGACCCGAATCGTGTTCCCGTCGAGTACGCGGTTCTCCGCGGCACTCGACGCGTGCCATCCGACAGCTGCCATGGTGAGAGTGACGACGAAACGCAGGGCGATCGGTACAGCGACCGTGCCGCGACGACGCTGCCTCACGTCTTGGCCGGACGGCTCGTGTCGATGAGCGGCTCGTCGGCGGCGGGGAGCGCCCCTTCCGAAGTCGTGCCCGGTTCTGCGAAGACGCCCTTCGCCAACCGGGCCTGACGATAGACGGCGCGATAACGCTCGACCGACGCGCGCCAGGTTCGTTCGCGTTCGACGAAGGCGCGCGCCCGATCGAGCAGACCTTCGAGTGCACCGAGTCTCGACAGCGCGTCCACCGCTGCGCCGGCGAGCGAGTCGACGTCGCTGTGACGAAAGAGCAGCCCCGTCTTTCCATGCTCGATCAGCTCGCGGTGCCCGCCGACGTCGGACGCGAGGACGAGCCGGCGCTGCGCCATCGCCTCGAGCGGCTTGAGCGGCGTGACCAGTTCGGTGAGTCGCATGGGCTTGCGCGGAAACACGAACACGTCGACCAGCGACGAATACAGCGGAACGCGCCCGTGCGGGACCCGCCCCGTGAAGATCACCTTGTCGGCCACTCCGAGTCTTTGCGCCTGCGCGCGCAACGCCGCTTCCTGCGGACCACCGCCCACGAGCAGCAAGCGCGTGTCCGGACGCGCGCGGAGGATCGCGGGCATTGCGGCGATCAACAGGTCGAGGCCTTCGTAGCCGTAGAACGACCCCATGAAACCGAGGACCTGCCTGCCCCGCAGGTCGTACTCGCCCTCGAGCGCGGGGTTGCGCTCGTGCAGCGGGGGGAACTGCTCGATGTCGACGGCGTTCGGGATGACCGTGACACGCTTCGCATCGACGCCGCGCCCGGTGATCTCCGATCGAAGTCCTTCGCAGATGCAGGTTACGGCATCGACGCGCAGCAGCACATGGGTCTCGAGCGCGCGCGAGAGCCTGTACCGCAAACCGCCCTGCCGCGAGGTTCCATGGTCGACGGCCGCGTCCTCCCACAACGCTCGAACCTCGTAGACCACTGGAAGACCCAGCTCGCGGCCCGCCCGAAGCGCGGCCAGGCCGTTCAGCGACGGCGAATGTGCATGGACGACTTCGATTCCATCGCTGCGTGCAACGGCGACGATGCGCCGGGCGAGCGTGCGTACGACGTCCCACTGGCGAAGGACCGGAAAGCGTGCGAGACCGCCGGGAAACGTGCGATGGAAAACAAGACCGTCGACCGTCTCCTTCGAGAGCCGGCTGCTTCCGTGCGCGAACCCTGCATGCTTGGCCGACGTGAGGTGCACGGTATCCCAGCCCAGCACCCGTTGCGCCCGAATGATCGACCGGGTACGAAATGCATATCCGCTATGAAGCGGAATCGAGTGGTCGAGAACGTGGAGGATCTTCTCGGTCATCTGCCCGGCTCAGCTCCTTGCCACCGCGAGCATGGCGGGCTCCCCGGGCGTCGTCAACCGGGTGAACTCGTCGACGAGCCGATCCACGCGGTCGTCCCACGCGTGGGAACGTGCGTAGTCGATGATCGCGCGTCGATCCCAGTCTCGTTGCAGCGCACGATCGCAGGCGGCCGCGAAGGCCTCCGCGTCCCACCAGTCGACCAGTTCCCCCGTATCCGGTTCCCGCACAACTTCGGCATTGCCGCCGACGCGCGTGGTCACCACCGGCAGCCCGCAGGCCATTGCCTCGAGGAATACGTTGGCCCAGCCCTCGAACTCGGTGGCGAGCACGAAAACGTCCGCCGCGCCGTAGAACCACCGCAACTCGTCCTGCGGACGTGTTCCGCAGAAACGCACTGCCTCGACAACACCGCAGGCTCGCGCCTGCGCCTCGAGCGAGGCGCGGAGATCACCTTGGGTCGCCCCGCCGCCGACGATCAGATAGACGAGACCGGGATGCCGCTCTCGCAGACGTGGCAACAGCGGCACGACGCGCTGAAATCCCTTGCTTTCGATCAGGTTCCCCACGCCGATCAGCACCGGCGCGCCGGATGCAATTCCGAGCCGACGACGCGCTTCGACTCGATCCACCGGAGCAAAACGTTCCGTGTCGACCCCGTTGCCGATGACCTCGACCTTCGACGACGCCACGCCGAGCTTCTGCGCGACGTTGCGCGCAAGCGCCTGCGAGACGGCGAAGAGCTTCGTCGCACTCTGCATCGCCTCGCGCAGACCCTTCTCCCGCGACGTACCGATCAGCCACTCGTCTTTACTGCCGCGGATGGTGATCGTAGCGGGAAGCCCGAGCCGCTTCGCGATGCGGGTCGCCGCCCAGCCATCGGGATACAGGAAATGCGCGTCGATTGCAGTTGCACGAAAATCGCGGTGAACCCGGCGCACGCAGCCCTCGGTGCACAACGCCATCAGCCAGCCGTCGAAGCGCTTGCCGATGCCAGGCAACGACAGCCAGCGCGGGCGATACACGTCGATGCCGTCCATCTTCTCGTGACGCTCCGCCATCGGCCGGAACGTGGGCCGAAAAAGGCGGATCAGCGCGTCGAACGGCGACCAGGCCTGCGGCGCGACGACGACGATCGGCAATCGTCGGGCGACGCGGAACATTCGCTCGCGGATGAAGGTGCCGGCAGTGGGCGCGGCATCGCTGGGAAACAGACTCGAATAGACGATCAGGCGCGGTTCGATCACGGAACGACCACAGGCGCAGGCGCTTCGCGCCCCGGTGCGACGAATGGTAGCGATTCTTCGCCGTCCCCTGTCGGGCCACCTAGTGAACTTGTGCACGATCGCAGGAGATCGCCGAGCGCACGGGCGGCGGCGTCAGTTCGAGCCGAACTCGTCCCCCAGGATCCCAAGGGTGTCCTGACGCTCACCCAGTAGCCGGGCCACGTCCAGATGGTCACTTCGCTCGAAATAGCACCACAACAGCGGAAACTTCCCCACCCGCCACGTCCGCAGCCCGGGTATTCCCAGCAGCTTTCCGAGCCTCGGAGATCCCAGGCCCGGTTCGAGTTCGACCTGATCGAGTGCGTGGTTGGTGGCCTTGGCCACCTTCATCGCCAGGCGAGTGCCGCCTTCCTTTCGGTAGTACCGGACCTCGCCTTGCTGGTCGCGCAGCGCCTGCGGACGCAGAACCGCCGGCTTCAATCGATCTCGCCGCGAGCGATTGCCAGCAGTTCTCTCTCGTCGGCCTTGGTGCGACGCCGACCGGGCCCGGATGCCAGCCCTTCTTCGATGAGATCGCGCAGCCGCTTCCTGGCCTGCTCTTCCTGGTCGCGCCGGACCAGGTCGCGGATGTATTCGCTGGTGTTGCCGTAGTTGCCGGCGGCGACCCGGTTGTCGATGTACTCACGCATCGACTCGGGCAGGGCGAAGCTCATGGTTTGGCGACTCATGCCAGAATCCTGGGCTGATTGACAACAGTTGTCAACTCTTCGAGAGGGCACTCTCGCAGGCAGCGCCAGTATGCGTAATTGCCTGTGAAACGGCGCTTCGCTCGCGGTCAGACCCCACTACCGGAGCCACGTCTCCCGAGCTTCTCCGCATGCCTGCCTAGACTGGACCGCATCGCTTCGCCCCACGGGAGCGCCCGATGCCCTCCTTCCGCGCCGACGCCTTCGTCTTCTTCGGCGCCACCGGCGATCTCGCCCACAAGAAGATCTTTCCCGCGCTAGCTGCCCTCGTCCGCGCCGGCCGCCTCGAAATGCCGATCGTCGGCGTCGCCCGTTCCCCGCTGTCGCTCGACGATTTCCGAGCCCGCGCCCGCTCGAGCCTCGAAGCCAGCGGCCCGGTCGACGAAGCCTCCTGGCAGCGCCTGTCCAGCCAGTTGCGCTACATCGACGGCAACTACCGCGACCCGAAGACCTACGCGAAGCTGCGCACCGAGCTCGGCGACGCCGCGCACCCGCTCCACTACCTCGCCATCCCCCCATCGATGTTCGAAACGGTGCTCGACGGACTGGCGCAGGCCGGCTGCACCGACGGCGCGAGCGTCATCGTCGAGAAACCCTTCGGCCGCGACGTCGAATCCGCGCACGAACTGAACCGCACGCTCCACGCGCATTTCCCGGAGTCCTCGGTCTTTCGCATCGACCACTACCTCGCCAAGGAGGCAGTACAGAACCTGCTGTACTTCCGCTTCGCCAATTCCTTCGTCGAGCCCCTGTGGAACCGTACCCACGTGGCGTCGGTGCAGATCACGATGGCCGAGGCCTTCGGTATCCGCGATCGCGGCGCGTTCTACGACGGGGTCGGCGCGATTCGCGACGTCGTGCAGAACCACCTGCTGCAGGTCGTCTCGCTGCTGGCGATGGACGCGCCGGTGGGCAGCGACGCCGAGTCGATGCGCTCGGAGAAGCTTCGGCTGTTTCGCGCGATGCGCCCGCTCGAGGCTTCGCACGTCGTGCGCGGTCAGTTCAATGGCTATCGCGGCGAACACGGCGTGGCGCCCAGCTCGGATGTCGAGACCTTCGTCGCGCTGCAACTGCAGATCGAGACCTGGCGCTGGGCGGGCGTGCCGTTCTACATTCGTGCGGGCAAGCGGCTTCCGGTAACGGCCACCGAGGTCTTCGTCGACCTGAAGGTGCCGCCGATGGCGCTTTTCGATCCCGTTTCGGAGCGGCACTCGAACTATTTCCGCTTCCAGCTCAGTCCCGAGGTGATCGTCTCGATCGGCGCGCGCGCGAAGAAGCCGGGCGAGGCGATGGTGGGCGAGGACGTCGAGCTGGTCGCCACCTGCTGTCCCGAGAACGGCGGGCGCAGCGCCTACGAGCGGTTGATCGGCGATGCGTTGCGAGGCGACTCGTCGCTGTTCACGCGCGACGATACGGTCGAAGCGGCGTGGCGGGTGGTGGAACCGGCTTTGCACGACTCGCCGCCGGTGCTGCCGTATGAACCGGGCAGCTGGGGCCCGACGGAGGCGGCGAAGATCGTCGCCGGCGACGAGGGCTGGCACGACCCGCACCCGCGCGATGCAGGCGCGGCGAAAGCGAAATGAAGGCCATGAAGGAATTCGACGAAGTAGACGCCAGCTGCGTCGACACGCTGCGTTTCCTTTCCGTCGACATGGTGCAGAAGGCCGACAGCGGCCATCCCGGGCTGCCGCTCGGTGCCGCACCGATGGCCTGGGTCCTGTGGAGCCGCTTCCTGCGCCACGACCCGGCCGATCCGCATTGGCCGGATCGCGACCGCTTCGTGCTGTCTGCCGGGCATGGTTCGGCACTGCTCTATTCGCTGCTCTATCTCACCGGCTACGATCTTTCGATCGACGAGCTCGGGCAATTCCGCCAGTGGGGCAGCCGCACGCCGGGCCACCCCGAGCGGGGCCACACGCCGGGCGTCGAGATCACCACCGGGCCGTTGGGACAGGGAGTGTCGAACGCGGTGGGAATGGCCATCGCCGAGGCGCAGCTGGCGGCGCGCTACAACCGCACCGGACACGGGGTCGTCGACCATCGCACTTTCGTCATCGCCAGCGACGGCGACCTGATGGAGGGCGTCGCCTCCGAGGCCGCGTCGCTCGCCGGACACCTGAAGCTGGGCAAGCTCGTCGTGCTCTACGACGACAATTCGGTGACGCTGGCGGCCGGCACGCCGATCACCTTCAGCGAGGATCGTGCAGCGCGCTTCGCCGCCTACGGCTGGCACGTGCAGACCGTCGACGACGGCAACGATCTCGACGCGATCGCGCAGGCAATCGACTCGGCGTGTGTCGAGCACGAGCGCCCGTCGCTGATTTCGGTGCGCACGCACATCGGCTACGGCTCGCCCGAGCAGGGCAGCTACAAGGTGCACGGTTCGGCGCTCGGCGAGAAGAACGTCGCGGCGACGAAGCGCACGCTCGGCTGGCCCGAGGAACCGGCGTTTCTCGTGCCCGACGATGCGCGTGATCGGGCGCGCGAGGCGGTCGACCGGGGCGCGCGGCTGGCGAAGGAATGGGAAAGACGTCTCGCCGCGTATCGTTCGGCCTTTCCCGACGACGGCGCCGAGTTCGACCAGCGCCTGCGCGCCGAACTGCCCGACGGATGGGACTCGTCGATACCGTCGTTTCCGGCAGACGCGAAGGGACTGGCGACGCGCGCGGCCGGCGGCAAGGTGCTGAACGCGATCGCCGCGCACCTGCCTGCGCTGACCGGCGGCTCGGCCGACCTCGATCCGTCGACCTACACCGCGCTCGAGGGCATGGGCGACTTCAATCCGCCGCCGGCCTCGCCTCCCGCCGCGCAGGACACGCCCAACGGTCCGTGGAGCTACGCCGGGCGCAACATCCATTTCGGTGTGCGCGAACATGCGATGGGCGCGATCCTCAACGGCCTGGCCGCGCACGGTGCGATGCTGCCTTTCGGCGCCACCTTCCTCACGTTCTCCGACTACATGCGCCCGCCGATGCGCCTGGCCGCACTGATGGGGCTGCAGGTCTTCTACGTGTTCACGCACGACAGCATCGCGTTGGGCGAAGACGGGCCGACGCATCAACCGGTGGAGCAGATCGCCGGGTTGCGCGCGGTGCCTGGCCTGAACGTGATCCGCCCGTGCGATGCGAACGAGACGGCGGTGGCGTGGCGGTTGGCGATCGAGACCCGCGATCGGCCGACGGCGCTGATTCTCACTCGGCAGAAGGTGCCGGTGCTGGATCGAGGGGTGTTCGCGTCGGCCGAGGGGTTACGGCGCGGGGCGTATGTGCTGAAGGACTTCGGCAGATCGGACCAGGCGCCGCCCGCGTTGATCCTGATCGCGACCGGCAGTGAGGTGTCGCTCGCCTTGCAGGCGGCGGAGCAGCTCGCGTCAGAAGGGATTCCGACGCGCGTCGTGTCGATGCCGTGCTGGGAACTGTTCGAGGCGCAGGACGTGGCGTATCGGGAATCGGTGTTGCCGCCTGGGCTGCGTGCGCGGATGGCAATCGAGGCGGCCTCGCCGATGGGATGGGAGCGCTGGATCGGCGACCAGGGAGATGTGATCGCCGTCGATCGTTTCGGAGCGTCGGCGCCGGGGGGAGAGGTGATGCGACGGTATGGGTTCGACGTGGAGAACGTGGTGCGGCAGGCGAAGGGGCTGCTTGCCTAGTTGGTTGGCGCCAAGCGATCGACAGAGTTGCGGTGGCTCTCTGTCGCTTGCGTCCCGTGCGTCATCAGCGCTGATCCATTGCCCTCGCTTCACCCATGCGTTTCACGATCGCACGGTGTTCCGCCAGCGCGCCAGCCACCCGCTCCGCCTGGGCGCGGCTTCCGGCATCGGTAAAGTGCACCGAGTCGACGAAGTGAAGCGGATCGCCGGGGATCCGGTCGTCGTCACCGATGAGCATCACGTTCTCTTCCTGGGCAACCTGACGGATGATTTCGTTGTAGCGTCCGAACGCTTCGACGATTCCGTCGAAGGACATCCCGGGCATGTACAGCACTGCGCTCTGCATCGCCCGGTTGCGCGCTTCCCCCTCTTGCCCGGCTCGCATGTGCATCGAGAACGTCACCACCGCCACTTCGGCCCCGGTGCGCTTCGCTGCCTCGACGAGGCGTTCGAGCCCGCTCCTGAATTCCTTGCCGAGCGCGGCGCGCTCGATCGGGACGTACTCGGAGGTTCCGGAATCGGCACGCCACTGCGCGACGAGCACGGTCAGATTCTTCGAGACGAGATTCCAGAGGAGAGATCGACGCGCCAGCCACGAAGCCTCTGGCGGAGCGACGTCGATTCCATGACCGGCGGCAAGCGCACGCAATTCGCCGGATAGATCGTTCGTCGCGTGATAGATGACGATGACGTCCGGTTTCAGCGGCGCCACTCTGCGCTCGAGGTTCACCAATGAACGCTCGACGGTGTAGCCCGGAACCCCGGCATTGACGAAGTCGATCGGCCGACTCGGGAATCGACGTCGCAGCGCCTCGGCAACCAGGCTTGGCCACGTCGCCTCGTTCGAGCTCACCTCGGCGCAAAAGGTGGTGGATGCGCCGAGGAACGCCAGACGCACCACCCCTGCCGGTTTTGGGTCCGCCAACTCCGGGTTCCTGAACCCGCGCGAGTCGATTCGGATTCGGCCGAAGTCGCGACCGGCCTTCGGCACGCGCAGCTTTGTCGTCGGGTCGATCTCGTACATCTGATCGAGCGTCAACGACGTTCCGTGCTTCCACGCCTGGCGTATGCGAACCGCGAGTTCGGCGGTGGCCACCAGCGCCACGATCGCGACGACGGTCAGGCCGGCCAGGAAAAGTCTCTTCGTGCGTGCGGACAGGCGCGAGTTCTCGGGCATGGCGGCGGCGCGCGGTTCAGTCGAGTTCGAACTGCGTGACGTAATCGATCGCGAGCGACGAATCCTGCTCTTCCTTTCGCAACAGGCAGTCGCCGATCGCGAGAGCTTCGATTCCGGTCCCCATGAAGCACCGGAACGCGTCCTCCGGCGTGCACACGATCGGTTCGCCTCGCACGTTGAAACTGGTGTTTACCAGCACGGGGCAACCCGTGAGCACCTTGAACGAGGAAAGCAGCGCGTGATATCGCGGATTGGTCTCACGATGGACGGTCTGGACCCGGGCGGAATAATCCACGTGCGTAACGGCCGGGATCGAAGAGCGTGGGACATTCAATCTGTCGATGCCGAAGAGCCTGTTCTCCTCGACCGTCATCGTGCGGCGATGTCGTTCCGCCACGTCGGCGACGAGGAGCATGTACGGACTGTCTTCGTCCAGTTCGAACCACTCGGCCACATCTTCTCGAAGGATCGAGGGCGCGAACGGCCGAAAAGACTCCCGGAACTTCACCTTCAGGTTAAGTGTCTTCTGCATGGTCGGCGAGCGGCTGTCGCCGAGGATCGAACGCCCGCCTAACGCTCGAGGCCCGAACTCCATACGTCCCTGGAACCACCCGAGCGCCTGGCCGTCCGCGAGCAAGCGCGCGCATTCGTCGACGAGCGCATCGCCCTTCAGTCGCGTGAAGCGCGCACCCGCGCTGCGAAGCCGCGATTCGATCTCGCCTTGTTCGAACAAGGGGCCCAGGTACCCACCTTGCATTGCATCGGTGCCGGCGAGTCGACGCTCGCGTCCCTCGCCCATGTGATAGGTGATGAGTGCCGCACCGAGCGCTCCGCCGGCATCGCCAGCAGCGGGCTGGATCCAGATCCGGGAGAATTGGCCGTCACGCAGGACCTTGCCGTTGGCAACGCAGTTCAGGGCAACGCCGCCGGCGAGGCAGAGGTTTCTGCTCAAACCTTCCGATGCGAGGGATCTGGCAAGGCGGAGGACGACTTCCTCCGTAACGGCCTGGATGGAAGCAGCCAGATCCATGTGACGCTGGGTCAACGGTTCCCGGTCGGGTTTGCGCGCCGGCCCACCGAACAACGCATGGAAACGTTCGTTCGTCATCCGCAAGCCCGTGCAATAGTCGAAATATTGCATGTCGAGCCGAAAGCTGCCGTCGGGCTTCACATCGATCAGGTGATCCAGGATCATCTGCGCATACCGCGGTTCGCCGTACGGCGCGAGCCCCATCACCTTGTATTCGCCCGAATTGACCTTGAAGCCGGTGTAATAGGTGAACGCCGAATACAGCAGCCCCAGCGAATGAGGGAAATGGATCTCGCGATGGATTCGGAGATCGGAACCCTTTCCGATCGCAAGAGACGTCGTCGCCCATTCACCCACGCCGTCCATCGTCAGGACAGCCGCCTCCTCGAAAGGCGACGGGTAGTACGCGCTGGCTGCATGGCTGAGGTGATGTTCCGAGAATCGCAGCCTCTCTCTCGCGGGGAAAGCGGGGTCGATCGCATGCAGTTCGCGACAGAGCAGATCCTTGAGAAAGAGCTTCTCGCGCAGCCAGACCGGCATCGCGGTGCGGAAGGACGCGAAACCGGATGGAGCGAATGCGACATACGTCTCGAGCAAACGCTCGAACTTGAGAAACGGCTTGTCGTAGAAAGCGACGAGATCCACCTGTGAAAGCGCGACATTCGCCTGGCGCAGGCAAGCTGCAATCGCGTTCACCGGGAAGCGCGCGTCGTGCTTTCTGCGGGTGAAACGTTCCTCCTGGGCTGCTGCGACGATTCGCCCGTCGTGCAACAGGGCGGCGGCACTGTCGTGGTAGTACGCCGATACCCCGAGAACGTACATCGCTCAGAACAGTGTGTAGATGAACGGTGCGATGGCCGAGCCCTGGGCAAGAACGAGCAAACCGCCGAGCAGCAGCATCACGACGAGAATTGGCAGCAGCCAGAACTTCTTGCGAGCCGACATGTAGGCGAAGAGTTCCTTCGTCAGTTCGATCATTGCCCGCTCCTAGAACTGGTTGCGGATCGACTCGGGCTCGGGCCCGGGCGGGGCCCGGTGCACCCAATAGGTATCCGCCGACTTGTCTCGCGACAGCGCCAGGGGCCGCCGGCCGGTCGCTCGCATGACCAAGGCAAAAGGCGTAAGCACGACGAAGAACATGATCGCCAGAAGCACGGGGCTCATGATTCGGTGCAAGAGCGCTCCGAACCGCATCCACCCCCTGTTCAGCGGCGCCAGAACTTTCGGTGTAAGCAGCGCGGTCGCGGCAAACACGGCTGAAAGCGCGCCCGCCCAGTTGCGAATTACCCCGCCGAAGAAAAGCGGCCAGATCGCCATCAGCGCGAACACGAAAGCGAAAAGCAGTCCGAAGGATCGGTTCGACGGCAGAACCAGCGATGACTGCCGCAGTGGCGACGATTCCATCCCGCACCCGTTGGTCCGTATCGCTCGGAATCATATATTTGCTGCAAGGCTGCGGCCAGCGAAAATTCGCACATTCGCCGGCAGCCGATTCCAGCGAAAGGTCGCGACATCCCGCGTAACGATTGCACACCGCAATCCATCGACGCATCGACATCAGCGGTTTACGACGCTGGAAGCAACGCCTCCTCGACCAGCACCTCCACCCCTTCGAGCGCACCGATCGACGCAACCGGAATGTCCTTTCCTGCACGCCAGCGCCGCACCGCATCGCGTTTCGACTCGCCGGCCACGAGAAACAACACCCGACGTGCCCGGCTCAAGCGCGCCGCGCTCAACGACACGCGCTCGGGTGGCGGCTTCGGTGCATCGAATACCGCCATCACGTCAGCCGAGCCCGGCGCATCGCCCCGCGCGTGCCCTGGAAAGAGGCTCGCCGTATGGCCATCCTCGCCGAGCCCGAGCAGCACCAGATCGAATACGCCCACGTCGGCGAGCGTTCGTTCGTAGGCCCGTGCAGCGTCTGCCGCGCCCCGCTCCGCCGGAATGCGATGAATCGCGCTCGCCGGAATCGGCACCTGATCGAGCAGCGTCTCGCTTGCCATCCGGTCGTTGCGTTGCTCGTCGTTCACCGGCACACAGCGCTCGTCTCCGAAATACACGTGCCAGCGCGGCCAGTCGGTGCGCAGGACTGCAAGCTTTCGGTAGACGTTGCGCGGCGTTGTCCCGCCGGCGAGCACGATGCGAAAAGAATCCTGCCGCGCGAGCGCCTCGCGTGCGGCACGCGAGATGCGCGCGACCGCTTCGTCTTCGAGCGCAACCGCATCGGCGACCGGATGCCAGCGCGGCCCGCTGAGCACCGCTACTCCTCCTTCCTCACCGCATGCCCGCCGAACTGGTTGCGCAACGCCGAAAGCAGCTTGTCGGCGAACGAATCGTCGTCGCGCGAGCGCAGCCGCTCGATCAGCGACTGCGTGATCACCGGCGCCGGCACGTTCAGCTCGATCGCCTCGGCGATCGTCCAGCGGCCTTCACCGGAGTCCTCCACGTACGGGGCGATGCCGTCGAGCGTCGGGTTCTCCTCGAAGGCGCGCGCGGCGAGGTCGAGCAGCCACGAGCGCACGACGCTGCCGTGGCGCCAGATCTCGGCCACCTGGTGCAGGTCGAGGTCGAAATCGGGCTTGTGCGAGAGCACCGAGAAGCCTTCGGCGTAGGCCTGCATGAGGCCGTACTCGATGCCGTTGTGCACCATCTTCGTGAAGTGGCCGGCGCCGCTCGGGCCGACGTGTCCCCAGCCTCGATCGGGCGCGGGCGCGAGCGTCTCGAAGATCGGACGAAGGCGCTCCACGACCGCTTCGTCGCCGCCCACCATCAGGCTGTAGCCCTCGTCCAGCCCCCAGACACCGCCGCTCGTACCGGCGTCGACGTACTCGATGCCGCGCTCGGCACAGGCGCGCGCGCGCCGCTGCGAATCCTTGTAGAACGAGTTGCCGCCGTCGATCAGCGCGTCGCCGCGTCCGAGCAGCCCGCGCAAGGATTCGACCGTGCGCTCGGTGATCGCACCGGCCGGGACCATCGTCCATACGGCACGTGGCTTCGCGAGCGCGGCGACCAGCGCTTCGAGCGACTCGACCGGCTCGCCGCCGGCCTGCGCGAGCGCCTTGCGTGCGTCGGGCTGCGGATCGAAGCCGGTCACCTCGTGTCCTGCCCGCACCAGCCGCGCGGCGATATTCGCACCCATGCGGCCGAGGCCGATCATTCCGAGTTGCATGTCGATCTCCGTTGGTCCGCGCACCGGGCGCCGCCGCAGGCGTGCTGTCGCCGGACGCGCCATCGAGCCATCCGCCTTCGAAGCCCGCGCGTCGCAGTCCTTCGACGAGTGGCGCACAACTGCGCATCAGCGACCAGACGAGCCCGCTGCGGTGGTTCTCGATCATCAGCACGTTGGGCCCCAGGTTCAGGCCGAAGTGAAAAGGCGAGATCCAGCCGGCGGAGCCGTCGGCGTCGCCGAAGGTCGGATTGAAGGTGGCGCGAAATCCGTATCGGTACGGGTCGTGCAGGTTCAGGTGCTCGACGCAGAAGTCGATCGTCGGCAGCACGATCTCGGGCGCGAAGGGCATCGAGGCCACCGCCGCCCACGGTGCCAGCGTGCCATCGTCCGGACCGAACGGGACGCCGCGTCCGGTGTAGTCCCAGAAACGGCGCTGCACGCCGTGCATCCGGCGCACGGTCGGCCCGGGCCCGTCGCTCGCCGTGATGCCCCAGCTGTTCTTCCCGTAGCCCCGGTAGCGCTGCGGATTCTCGCAGGCGTAGCGCTGCTGCACGAGCGTGGCACGGCGGCTGTTCTCGAAGTAGTCGATGCCCTTGTCGCGCATGAAGGCGTCGCGGATGCCGCGGAAGTCGACCCAGATGTGCGACAGCTGATGCGTGAACAGCGGCCCCGCGTACAGGTAGTCGATGTCGTAGCAGCGGATCCATTCGTACGACGCGCACCAGGCCGCCCACGCGCTCGCGGGCACCGGATGGGTGGGCGAGCCGAGAGCGAGCAGGTACAGCAACATCGCCTCGTCGTAGCCCTCCCAACGGTAGCGCAGGAAGCCCGACTCGGGGCGCCACCCGTGACCGATCGTCTTCGAGCGACCGAGCGCCCACGCCCAGTCGACGCGCGCGTAGAGCGCATGGGCCAGTTCGCGCAATTCGCGCTCATCGGCCTCGTCGGAGTCGAAATACTGCGCCGCGCACAGCATTCCGGCGACGAGGAACGTGGTGTCGATCGTCGACAGCTCGCAGCGCCAGGCGCGCCGGCCGGTGTGCAGGTCGAGGAAGTGGTAATAGAACCCGCGATGGCCGCTCGCATCGGCCGAGTCGCTCTGTTCGCTGTCGCGAAAGAAGCGCAGCGCGGCCAGCACGCGCGCACAGGCGCGCGCGCGCGACAGGAACCCGCGCTCGACGGCCACCGGATAGCTGGCGAGCGCCATGCCGGTAGCCGCGATGCTCGCCGGCCAGTTCTGCGCGGTCTTGTCGAGAACGAGCCCGTTGCGGGTGTTCGTTTCGTGCAGGAAGTAGGCGAAGGCGCGCTCCTGCACGTGATGCAGGCGGCGATCCTCGGCACTCATGCCGGCTGCTCGCACTACGTCGCCCATACGGACGATCGTAGCGCCACGCGCTTCAGCGCAGTCCGAAGTAGATGTTGGCCGTGAGGAAACCCTGCTTGTTGCCGCAATCGAAGCGCTTGCCGCCGAAGCGGTAGCCGTGCAGCCCCGGCGACTCGATCTGGCGGGCGAGCGCATCGGTCAGCTGGATTTCCCCGCCACTGCCGGGCGGCAGGTCGACCAGCGTCTTCAGGACCGACGGATGCAGGATGTAGCGGCCGACCACCGCGTAGGTGGAAGGCGCCTCTTCGGCCGTGGGTTTCTCGACGATTGCCGTGATCCGCATGCGCGGGCCCTGCTCGTCGGCAGGCGAGACGATGCCGTACTTGTCCACGTCCTTGCGCGGGACCTGTTCGATCGCGACGACGCTGCCGCCGCTGGACGCCGCCAGCGGCAACATCTGGCTGAGCACGCCTTCCGGATGGCCGTCGATCAGGTCGTCGGGCAGCAGCACGGCGAAATGCTCGTCTTCGCCGATCATCGGCGCCGCGCACAGCACGGCGTGGCCGAGTCCGAGCGGTGCCGGCTGACGCACGAAGAGCACGTTCACGTGCGGCGGAATGATGTTGCGCACGGCTTCGAGCGCCTCGTGCTTGCCCTTGGCTTCGAGTTCGGCCTCGAGCTCGGGGTTGCGGTCGAAATAATCCTCCACCGCGCGCTTGGAGCGACCGGTGACGAAGATCAGCGTGTCGCAGCCGGCTTCGAGCGCTTCGTCGACGGCATACTGGATGATGGGCCGATCGACGATCGGCAACATCTCCTTCGGGATCGACTTCGTCGCGGGCAGGAAACGGGTGCCCAGTCCGGCCACCGGGAAGACGGCCTTTCGCAGTTGCATGATGTCGTGTTTCGAGGCGGAAGGAACGGTCGATGGTACAGCGCCGGCGAGGAAACACCGGCGATAGAATGGCCGCGCGATGGAACCCTGGATCTCGGTCAGCACCACCCGGGATGCCGCGCGTGTGGACGGCCGCGACGGCCCGGCCCGCTTCGAACCCGCCCGACTCGAGGGTTTCGAGCACGGCACGCGCTTCGGCGTCTGGTGGATGCCGGCCGAGCGCGACCCGCACGGGACGGTTCTGTGCGTGCAGCCGCTCGGCACCGAGCAGGCCTGCGCGCGGCGCGTGATCGCTGCGCAGGCCTGGAGGCTCGCCGCCCGCGGCTGGGCGGTGCTCGTTCCCGACCTGTACGGCTGCGGCGATTCGGCAGGCGAGCCCGAGAAGGTCACGCTCGATGGATGGCGCAGCGACCTGCTTCGCTGCGCGATGCTCGTGCGCCAGCGCGCCCAGGGGCCGAACGTGCTCTGGGGCGTGCGCGCCGGTGCCCTGCTCGCCGTCGACGTCGCGGTGGCGCTCGACCAGCTGCTCGATGCGCACGTGTACTGGCAGGCGCCCGACAACGGGCGCACCGCGGCCGACTCGCTCGCTGCTTCGTCGCGGCTGTCGGCGCCTTTGCTCGCGTCGCTGGGCGAGCTGCGCATGCAGCCGCCGCCCGCCGCCGAGCGCGGCACGGCGCCGGCGGCGGTCTTCGTCGAGACCGACGAGTCGCCCGCCTCGCTGCGCGACGTCTCGCCCGCCACGCGCGCACTCGCCGCATCGTGGCTCGACGCCGGCTACGTTGCCGCCGCGCGCGCAGTTCGCATCCCCGCGTTCTGGCACCGCACGCAGTTCGGGCAAGCGGTGCCGGGAGCGCTGTTCGACGCGACCGAGGACTTCCTCGGCACGGTTCACTGAAATGCGCCCGGTGCGCGCAGCGGCTCGATGAACGTTCTCGAAGAGCCTCGGATCATCGGCGGCGTGACCGGCTCGCTGATCGGCGTGGCGACCGCGGTCGTGCGCACGGCGCACGTCGTTGCGCTGATCGCGCCGGTTCCCGCGCATCCGCGCACCGGCGAGCATCGCCTGCACGTGCGACTGGCGCGCGAACTGGCGCACGTCGGCATCCCGACGCTGCGCTTCGATCCGTCCGACGGCGGCGACACCGCCCCGAGCGCGGCGCAGGCAACGCGCTACGACGGCGATCTCGTCGCCGCCGCCGTCGACCTGTCGACGCAGCACCCCGATGCGAAGCTCGTTTTCGTCGCCTTCGGTGCAGCGGCACTGCCGGTCGTGCAGTCGCTGCGCGCGCTGCGCACCGCATCGCTTCCGACGAGCGCGCTGTGCTTCGTCGACCCGGTACTCGCCGACGTGCGGCCGATCGAGCCGCGCGGCCTCTGGCGCCGCATCCTGCGACGCGCATCGCCGACGATGGAAGCGCTCGACGACGGATCTTCGTCGCTGAACGACGACGAACGCGCCTGGCTCGGACTGCCCGACGTGCTGCGGCCGATCGGCGCCTCGCTGCACGTGGCAGTCGGCCACGAACGGCACGCGCGCAAACTGATGCGCACGCTGGTCGCCGAAGACCCGCCATGGCGACGCGCGCTGCGCAACGGCGACGCCTTGCGTGAAATCGAAGGCGCCGACGCAGGCTTTGCGCAGGCCGAGCACTGGCGCGCGCTCGTCGACTGGATGGTGCAGCAGATCACGCACCGCACGCGCCAGGGACGCTGAAGCTGCGCTCGCCGCCGAGCTCGAGCCAGCCGTCGGCGTCGCGCGCGCGGCTGCCGTCGACAGGCGGTTCTGCCGCACCGGTTGCCGCACGCGTCGGCAGGGTCGACGGCCACGGGATCGCACCGGGCGCGGAAGCCCCACTCGAGGCGACGCGCACCGGCGACTGGCGTCGATGCTGCGTGTGCGCGCTGCGTCGCGCCGCACTTTGCATCCGCTCGGTGGCGCTCACGCGCACGGGCCAGCGCGGCACGGTACGACCCGACGCGTCGGCGGCGAGATACATCGGGCACGCCCACGCGCGCGGGGCAGGCGCCGCAGGCATGCCGAGGTCGACCAACCCGACCGACCTTCGCGACGGCGCAGCACAGCCGTCGACGATGCGCATCAACCACGCCGCGGCGCTGCCGACGAGCGGCACATGCAGCGGCACGCCGTAGCGCAGCTCGAGCTTCAGGACGTTCGCGTCGTTGAGCGTTTGCTGCGATTGCAGGCCGATCGGCGCGCGCCCGCGCAAGCCCGCCGCGCCGCCGGCCGGCGCACGCAGCCAGGACCACTGCAGACTGTCGTTCGGAATCTCGGCCGTTCCCGGCATCGGTCGTCCGAAGGCGTCGCGCGCGGGCTCGGCCCAATCGGCGAAGCTCTCGACGGTGGGGGCGAGCTGTTGCCAGGCGATCCACCCGGCGGCGAGTCCGCGGCCGAGACGCGCCTGCGCGGCGGCCAGCGCCGCCGGCGATGCGCGCGGCATTCCGGGGCCCTGCCAGAACGGCAGCAGTCCGCGTGCGAAGCCCGCCTCGATCGCGTCCGGACGCGCCTGCGCGACGCTGCCGGCGCGCGCGGCCTCGAAGGCCGCGTACTCGAGCGCCGTGCGCGCGTGCAACAGCAGCGCCCACTGCAGCGCGCCGAGTCCGAGCAGCAGCACGATCGGTGCGGCAAGCAGCGTCTCGACGAGCGCGCTGCCGCGCTGCCGGTGCACCGTCATGGCCGGGCCGCCTTCATGGACGAGGCTGGCCGCGGATGTAGTCGACCTTCGGCAGCACTTCGGCCTTGCGCACCGCCGGCGCAGCGGGGCGCGCTGCGGGCGAACGCGAGCGCGACCCCGGCGGCACGATCGGCTGCGGGACCGGCCCGTTCGTCGCGAACGCATCCAGGCGACGCTGGGTTCGCTCGATCTCGTGCGCAAGCGGCGCCGGATCCCCCGCGGCGCTTGCCGCATCGCCCAGGCGCTCGAGCGAACGCAAGCTGCTGCGGGCGAGTTCGAGGTCGATCAGCGCGGTGTTGTAGATCGCCTTGGCGCGCAGCGACGGCTCGATCTCGACGCCCGCGATGCTGCGTACCGCCGCGCGCCGATAGGCGGCGAGCGCCTTGAACCAGTCGCGACGCCGATGATGGATGTTGCCCAGTCGCAACCACGCGTGGGCGTTCGACGGCTGCAGGGAAAGCAGGCGATCGTAGAGCACGAGCGCTTCGTCGAAGCGCCGCTCGCGATACGAGCCCTCGGCTCGTGCCAGCAGCGCCTGCGGGTCGTGCGAGGCCGCCGGCGGCAATGCGGATGCCGCATCGAGCGGCGGCGCGGCAGGCTGCCCCGTCGCCGCATCGAGCGGCGGCGCCGGCGACGGTTCCTGCGCGACCACCGACTCGCCCGGATCGTCGAACAGGTCCGCGGTGCCCGGCGCGACTCCTTCGGTCGCGCACGCCATCGGCGCCAGCGCGGCGAGCACCAGCGCCGCGGTACGCATCGTCCGACCCATCATTGCCTTCCTCCTCACGAATCTTCGGTCCAGCGCAATCGCATCCCGCAGCGCAGGCCCAGGCGATGCGCCTCGCCCGCGCGCAACTCGAGCACCGCCCGCGCGCGCCATGCGCCGCGCGCCCGCCGCGGCGACACGCCCTCGCACACGCGAAGGACGCTGCCGCTGCGCGCGACGAAGACGAGATCGAGCGGCGCCCGCACGCCGAAGGTGTGCACGGCGCGGCATGGCTCGATCCACAAGCCGGTACCGGCCACGGGCAACGGCTGGCCGACCAGGCCGATCAACCGTTCGACCAGGCGACGCGCGCGTCGCACGCGCAAGTGCAGCGTGCCGGTGTCGGCAACGAGCACGCCCGCGGGCCGCATCAGAGCATTCCTTCGACCAGCAGCCGCTGCGCGATCGGAAACAGCAGGATCGCGAAGGTGCCGGGAAAGATGAACAGCACGAGCGGCAGCAGCATCTTCACCGGCGCCTCCATCGCGAGTTTCTCGGCGCGCAGGAAGCGCTCGGTGCGTCGCTGCTCGGCCTGCGCACGCAGGATCGGCGCGAGGCTCGCACCTTGCCGCTCGGCGGCGATGAGCGCGGCGACGACGTTCGAGACGGCAGGCAGGCCCAGCCGCGTGGACATCGCACGCAGCGCCTCGTGACGCGGCTGCCCGGCGCGCACGTCGCGCAGCACGCGCTGCCATTCGTCGCCCAGGGCACCCGAGGCGCCGTTCGCCGCGGCGTGCGCAAGCGCGGCACCCAGATTCAGGCCCGCTTCGACGCTCAGGCTGACGAGATCGAGGTCGTGCGGCAACTGGCGCAGGATGGCGCGCCGCCGGCGCTGGATGCGATCGCGCAGCGCGATGCGCGGAAGCGCCGCGCCCAGCGCCGCCGCGACGACCGGCAGCGACGCCGAACCGGTGCCGAGAACGGCGAGCACCGCCGCTGCAGCCAGCGACAGCGCACCCGCCGCGACGAGCTGCGCGGCGACCAGGTGCTCGGCGCGCAGCCGCGCGTCGAGCCCGGCACGCGCGAGCGACTGGCGCAATCGCTCGCGCTGCCCGGGGCCGACGAAGACGGCAACCACGGGCGCCAGTCGCGCAACGAGCGGCCAGCCCATGCGCCAGCCCCAGGAAAGCGCCTGCACGTCCGCAGAAGGCGCGCCCGACAAGGAGCGTGCGCCGACGCCGAACACCATCCAGGACCCGATCGCGACGGCGACGAAGGTCGAAGCGAGGCAGACGTGCAGCCAGCTCATACGTCGATCGCAACGATGCGCCGTATGGCGAGAACGCCGATGGTCTGCAGCACGGCGACGGTGCCGCAGACGGCCCACCCCTGCCAGGTCGTGACGAGCGCACGCATCGACGCCGGGTCGAGGGCGAACAGCACCAGCGCCAGCACGGACGGCAGCGTTCCCATCACCCAGGCCTGCAACCGCCCCTGCGCGGTGAGCGCGCGGATCTTGCCCTCGATGGCAAGCTTGCGCCGCATCGCGTCGGCGAGCGATTCGAGCGTCGCGGCCATGCTGCCGCCGGCAGCCGACCCGATACGCAGCGCCGAGGCGAACAACGCGCTCTCCTCGATCGGCAGGCGACGGCCGAAGGCGGCGAGCGCGTCGTCGAGAGACACGCCGAGGCGCTGCTGGCGCAGCAGCAGGCCGAATTCCTCGCGCGCGGGTGCTGCGAGTTCGCCTGCAGCCTGCGTGAGCGCCTGCATCAGCCCGCTTCCCGAACGCAAGCCGCCGGCAACGAGCATCAGCGCATCGGGCATCTGCTGGCGAAATGCCTCGATGCGCCGCCGGCGCAGCCACGCGAGCGAGAGGCGCGGCAGCAGTGCCGCGGCGAAGGCTACGCCCAGCGCTGCCGGCCAGGCGCCGCTCAGCCACCACGCCGTCGCGGCTGCGACAAGCGTCAGCAGATGCTGCAGCGCGAGCAGCCGTGCGGTGTCGACGAAAAGAAAGGCCTCGCGCATGCGGGCGCCGACCCCCCGTTCGAAGCGCTCCCGGTGGCGAGCGGCGAAGCGCGCGCCGAAGCGGACGAAGAGCGCGAGCAGCGCCGCCGACGCGCCGAAGGCGCCGATCAGCGCCAGCCACAGCGATGCGTCGATTCCCGCGGCGATCATGGCGTCTGCGCCCCCAGGATCGACAGATCGAGGACTTCGCCCTCTTCGCGCAGGCGCTCGTAGAACTGCGGCACGTTGCCGCACGCAGCGAACCGGCCGGCGGCGTATCGAAACAGCGGCTGCATCAACACGCGAGCGCCTTCCAGGCCGGTGAGCTCGACGATCTCGACGATGCGTCGGCTGCCGTCGGCCAACCGCGCCTGGTGCACGATGACGTCGACGGCGGCGACGATCTGCTCGCGGATCGCCGTCACCGGCATGTCGACGTCGGCCATCAGCACCATCGTCTCGAGGCGCGAGACGACGTCGCGCGGGCTGTTCGCGTGCACGGTCGTGAGCGAACCGTCGTGCCCGGTGTTCATCGCCTGCAGCATGTCGAGAGCCTCTCCGCCGCGGCACTCGCCGACGACGATGCGATCGGGCCGCATCCGCAGCGCATTGCGCACGAGGTCGCGAATGGTGACGAGTCCGCGGCCCTCGGCATTCGCCGGACGCGCCTCGAGCGTGACGCGGTGCGCATGCGCAAGGCGCAACTCGGCCGCGTCTTCGATCGTCACCACCCGCTGCTCCGGCTCGATCAGGTTCGACAGCAGGTTCAGCAGCGTCGTCTTGCCCGAGCCGGTGCCGCCCGAGACGACCACGTTGCGCCGCGAGCGCACGCAGACGGCGAGGAAATCGAGCATCGGCTGCGAAAGCGAGCCGTTCGCGACGAGATCGGCCGGCGAGAACAGGCGCCGGTTGAAACGACGGATCGTGATCGCCGGCCCGCGGATCGCCAGCGGCGGGATGATCGCGTTGACCCGCGAGCCGTCGGGCAGCCGCGCATCGACCATCGGGGAAGACTCGTCGATGCGCCGTCCGAGCGGCGCGACGATCCGGTCGATGGCAGCCCGCACCGCGTCTTCTCCGGTGAAAGAGGCACCGGTGGCGTGCAGCCGCCCGTTGCGCTCGACGAAGATCTCGTCCGGCGCGTTGACCATGATCTCGGTGATCGAGTCGTCGCGCAGCAGCGGCTCGAGCGGACCGAGGCCGATCGCCTCGTCGAGCACTTCGCGCGCGAGCCGCTCGCGGTCGATGCGCTCGGGCAAAGCGCGCTCGCCTTGCGCGATCTCGCGCAGCAGCGCTTCGATCTCGTCGTGCAGTTGCTCGGCGCTCAACTGGCGGATGTCCTGGCGACGCAGGTCGATCGTCGCAAGCAGCCGGCGATGCAGCAATCGCCGCCAAGGCACCAGTTCGTCGCGACGCACGTGCGTCGGCGCGCCCTCGACGTCGACGTCGACGTCGGCGCCGCAGACCGACGCAGCCGCTGCGCCGGGGTCGGCGCCCGAAGCATCGCGATGGCGCCCGAGGGGCTCGGGGCCCGCGCAGGCAACGCCATCGGGCGCGGGCGCAGGCAGGCGCGGTGCCGGGTGAATGCGCATCCGGTAGCCGGCCACCTCGATTTCGTCGTCTTCGACGAGAGGCGCGTACTCGGCGACGCGCTCGCCGTTCACCCACGTACCGCCGAGACTGCCACGATCGATCAGCTTGAAGCCACGCTCGATGCGAACGATTTCGGCGTGCACGCGGGCCACCCGCCAACCCGGCAAATGAACCGCGCTGTCGGCGCGGCGCCCGATGCGCGCAGGGAAGCGGTCGATGCGCACAGTGCGCCCCGACTCGCCGTCGGTTTCCACGGAAAGCGTCAGCATCTCATTCGGCCATCTGCAGCCGCTCGCGCGCCTGCTCGACCTGCGCGGCACTGCGCTCGAGCGCGGAGCGCTGCGAGTCGCTCGCCGGCGTGACGAATCGAGGCGTGATGAAAACGACCAGTTCGGTGTTGCTGTTGCGAAACTCGCGCGAACGAAAGAGCGCGCCGAGAATCGGCAGCTCGCCCAGCCCCGGCACCTTGTCGATCGAGCGCGCTGCGTCTTCGCTCAGCAGCCCCGCGATGACGAGCGTTTCGTTCTCGCGCAGGTTCACCTCGGTTTCGGCGCGGCGCTTGGTGAGGCCCGGTACGTCCTGCACCTGCACGTCGAAGTTGATGGCGGAGATTTCCGTGGCGATCTTCGCGGCGATGACGCCGCTTTCGCTCGCCACCGGTTCGACCTCGAATTTCACGCCGTACTCCTTGAAGCCGACCGAGACCGTGCCCAGTCCGCTGGCGAACGGGACAGGAAGCTCGCCGCCGGCGACGAAGCGCGCCGAGCCGCCGCTGCGGCACGACAGTCGCGGCTCGGCGAGCACCAGCGCGTCGCCGTTCTGCACCAGCAGGTTGATGATCGAGCCGATCGAGGTGGCCACGCCGAGCGCGGTGGCGAACGGTGCGACCCGCGTGCGCACCTCGAGGCCGGCTTCGGCCGCCGCCCCGCCCGCACGAAAGGCGTTGCTGCGATGCAGGTCGCCGATGATTCCGAAGCTCGGCCCCTGTGCCGTCGAATTCCAGCGAACGCCGATGTCGTCGAGGCGATCACGGCGGATCTCGACCATGCGCACGTCCATCTCGATCATCCGTTCCAGGCCGACGCGGCTGATCAGGTTGACGATCTGCGGATAGCGGCGCGCGATCTCGGTCATCCGCGTTGCCTGCTCCTCGGAGAGCTCGCTGCCTTCGAGGACGACCTTGTCGCCGACGATGCGTGCGCGGATGCGGCTCGCGTCGCCGAGCATCGCGCGCACTTCGGCCAGCAGGCGGTTCGCGTCGGCCGGAACCACGTGGATCTCGAAGCTGCTCTCGCTGCCGTCGGCAGACCAGAGATGCAGCGTGCTCTGGCCGGGCGCCTCCGGGATCACCAGTACCTGTCCGCCCTCGAGCGCCGTGGCCTGGACGACCTTGCCGTTGCCGACGGCGATCCGCTTGAGTTCCCCGGCACGAATGAGGTGCACCTGCCCGACGTGCAGTTCGACCGGAATCGACGGCAGCGGTGCCGCAGCAACGGCGCCGGCTGCGCAGGCGAGCGCGGCGGTCACGCATCGACGCAGTGCCTTCATTGCGCTTCTCCGACGGTGCGGTCGGCGGCTTGCGCGGCCGGTTGCACGACCGGTTGCGCAGCCGGTTGCGCGGCCGGTTGCGCGGCCGGTTGCGCGGCCGGCTGCACGGCGGATTGCACGACGGATTGCGCGACGGGCGTCGCGCGCGGGGTGCCGCGCGGGAATCGGTGCAACTGCCAGGCGAGCCGGTCGGGCGCAGCGTCGCCTGCGTTCGCCGGCACGAGCGGAACCGACTCCACGCTCGTCGTCGCGACGAGCGCACCGCGCCCGCCGACGATGATCTCGGGCCCGGCCGGCCTGCGCATGACCGGCGCCTGCCGCGGTTCGTCGAGGCCGAGCAGCGCGTTGAGGTCCATCGCACGCGGCCGCAACGGCTGGCGATCGTCGGGATTGCGCAGCATCGCGGTGAGCTTGCCGCTGCGCTGCGCGACGATCAGCTGCTGCGCCTGCGCGGGCGACACCTCGACGGTGATCGCCGTGAAGTGGCGCATGCCGGCGCTCTCGCCGCGCTCGACGCGCACCTGCCGGCCGGTGGCGAGCACCGCCACGTCCTGCAGCAACGTGGACGTCACTTCCTGTGCCGGCGCAGCGCCCGGCACCGCAGGCGGGCGCACGGTGAACAGCAGGTCGATGCGATCGCCCGGTTGGAGCATTCCGGAAACCGAATTCACCTCGTCGACGAGGACCGACATCGCCCGGATCCCCGGGCGGATGCGCATCGAGAACGCCGATCCGTCGGCATCGACGATCGCGCCCGCCAGCAACGGCTCGCCGCTGCGCATCGGCGCCGCGAGGCGCGCGCCCAGGTGCTGCTCGAAGTCGTCGGGACGGATTGCGCTGCCCGGAACCAGATCGACCGGCACCGCGCGCACGGCCATGCTGTCGGGATCGACGGCGGTGCCGGCATCGAGATCGCGACGCGCGACCACGACCTCGACCGTCGCCTGCGTCGGCGCCAGCCGAGCCTTCTCGATCGCGATGCGCTCGGCGAGATAGCCGCGCGCACCGAATACTGCGAGCGCGCCGAAACCGAGCGCTGCCGCGAGCAGCAGGCCCGAGCGACGACGGGAAGCGAAGGCGCCGACGCGCCGGGCGAAGACGAGCGGATCGATCATGGCATCGAGATGGTTTCGGTGAAGCGTTGATAGCGGTCGGCGATCGCCTCGAAGAACGACTCGAGCGGGCTGTTCGGGCCGACGGTGATCGCCAGCGCGAACAGCGCGACGACGAGCAGGTATTCGAGGATCGTCTGCCCCCGGACGAGGCGGCGGGTCGTCGCTTTCATGGGCTGGGCATCTCCGCGTAGTGCAGGACGGCGCTGGCGCCCTGCGGCTGTCGGTGCAGCGTGACGAGCAGTTCGGCGTGCGCGCCCCGATAGAAGCGCGCACGATCGTCGCGCCAGCGCAGCTCGTGCGCACGCTCCTTGCCGCGCATCGGCTCGTAACCCGCGCGCAGCAGGTGCCGCTCGAGGCGCCGCTCCGCGTCGTCGAGCGAGCCGGCGAAATGCGCAACGAGCGTCGCCGCACGGCGTTCGCCCCGAGCGGCGCCGGAGGAGAGTTGTCGCACGACCTGCGCGTCGTCGGGAACGAGCCGTGCGAGCGAATCGCCGTCGGCCGGGTTTCGCGCGCGCGTCCAGCGCGTGATCAACCCTTCGCAGCCGCCGCCGGCCGATGCGCGCAACTGCAGCGTCTCGAAGCCGTCGACCTCCGTTGTGGCCTGGGGTGCGCGCCGCGAGCCGGCGAGCCGCGACAGGACGAACCAATCGCCCGTCTGCGCATGCAGCACCGTTTCGACGCCCTGCGCGCGCCACTGGCGTTCGATCTCGACGAGCGCATCGCGCGGTGCACGCTGGCTGTGGAACTCGAAGACGACGACCGAATGACCGTCGATCGCAGCTTCGGGAATGGCGACGCGCGCCCGGTCGATGCCGGGCAGCAGGGGCAACTGCAGCGCGTCGGCTTCGCCCGCAGGTCCCGACGCGTGCGAGGCCAGCGGAAGCGCGGCAAGCACCATGGCGGCGCGCGAAATCATTGCCCGATGCGGTCGGCCGGCACGAGGTCGACGTCGGTCTGGTGGGGACGGAAGGCAGAGGCCCGCGGCTCGAGGCCGGCGGCGTGCATCGCCTGCATCGACCAGAGCGTGAGCTGGTAGCCGGTGCGAAACGCCGTCTCGTGCACCGGATCGACGCGCTGGCCGGCCTCGACGCGCGATTGCACCGTATGCGCCGCGTTGCCGTACGGACCCGATGCATTCCAGGCATCGGTGACGAGCGCCGTGCGCGCTTGCATCAGCAGCGGCAGGGAGTCGAGACGACCGAGCCGCTCGTTGCCCGCCTGGCTGGGCGAGACTCGCAACCGGACTTCGGACGTGGCCAGTCCGCCGTCGATGGACAGGCCGAAGCGCGACGGACCGGCCAGACGGTCGAGCAGCACGCCGGCATTGCCGCTTGCGCGGCCCACTGCCGTGGAGCGCGGGGCATCGAAACGCGACGGCGTCACGGCGATGCCGACGTCGGCGTACCGCTCGAGCAGCGGGCGCGTGCGCCGGTCGGTCCACAACGCGTTGCGCTCGGATGCGGGCGCGCGGTCGTCCAGGACGTCCGCCGTGAGGATCTCGCGATCGAGGCGGCCGAAGTGACGCCGGCGCACATCTTCGGCCAGCGCCACGCGCGCCGCAGGGTCGCTGCAGTCGTCGGGACGCACGCTGCACTCGAAGGCAAGCGTACGCGAGGCGGCGATCGTCGCCTGCTGCATCGACTGGAACTTGCCGAGCAGCACGACGAGCAGCGACAGCGGAACCAGCACGACGGCGGCGACGAGCGCCTCGACGAGCGCCTGTCCGCGCTGCATACGACGATCAGTGCGCATATCGCACCGCCGCCGCACGTTGCGCGTCGCTCGGTTCGGCGAGTCGTGCCTGCCAGTAAGGGCTGTACAGGCTCGCGTACTCGATGCGCGCAGGCGCCCCGGGCGGGCGACGGAAATACGCTTCTCCCACCGCCATCGCCCAAAGCCGGTCGCCCGCGAAGGACTCGAAGAGCCGCAGTCGACCGATGCCGACGCCGAGCGTGTTGGCCGTGCGCACGCTTCGTGCTTCGGCGCGTGCCAGCACGACGACCTGCGACACCGGAAAGCGGCCGTCGGGCAGCGCACCGTAGTTCAGCTCGCGCACGCGTTCGATGCCGCCGTAGCGGTCGAATCCCGCCCCGCCGTCGCCGGCGATCTCCGAATCGGCCAGCGCCGTCGCCAGGCGGTTGTCGAGCGTACCGCCCGTGTTGCCGATCAGTCGATGCGATGCGTTGCCGTCGCCGGCCTGCGCGGCGCCCCAGCCCACGGGCAGCCACTCACGCTGGCGGCATCTCTTGAAGAGAAAACCGCTCTTGCGCCAGTTGTGGATCGAGCCGGTATCGACCGCCTGCCAGCGCTCGAGGTCGGGCGCCATTTCGGTGCCGCCGCGCTTGCGCCACCAGCGGAACCACCGGTCGAAGCTCGTCGTGCGACCGAAACACGACGACGGCAGAAGGAGCAGTCGCAGATCGTCGCGCCGCGGCCCGGCGACGAATCCGTCGAGCGAAGCGACGGTGAGGTCGCGCAACCGCGTGCGATCGACGTCGTTCGCGTAGCGGCGCGTGAAGCGCGCAAAGGCGCCGTCGTCGCCGAGCGCAAAGGCGAAGAACGCCGGATCGCTGGCACGGACGATTTCGTTCGCCACGGCTCCCAGCCCGAACGAATCTGCCGCGAGCTGCAGCGTTTCCTGGCTGCGCGCGAGCAGCGCCTTGTAGCCGAGGGCAGCGTCCGCCCGCACGCGGACCTCCTCTTCGGCAGTGGCCTCGGTGAGCTGGCGCGCGGTGGCCGCCGTCGAAGCGGCCGCCGCGAGTACCGGCGCGGCCGGCGGCCACGCGGCAGCGAGCGTCTGCGCGTTGCCGGTGAAACGCTCGAAGTACTTCGCCCAGGAAACGAGCGTGACCGCCTGCGCGACGGCGACTTCCTGCGCGACGATCGCCCGGTTCGCGTACGCATGGAAGTTCAGCACGCGCGCGCGCCATAACGCCGCGCTGTACGCGGCGGCGTCGGCGGCGTTGACGAGGCGCTGCTTGGTGGCCACCACCTGCCCGGTGCTGAACAGCAGGAACAGCGCGAGCAGCGCGGCGAACAGCAGCACGAGCGCGAGCACGAGCGCCTGCCCGCGCTGCACGCTTGCCGGGTTTCCCGCACGCACGGCCGCCGCTCCGCTCAGCGATTGTTGGCGTCGTAGTTGTCGAGCCCCTTGCGCGCGTTGGCGTTCGTCGACGCGGTCGTCGCGTTGGCCTGCGCGTTGCCGATTGCGCTGGAGGCGGTCTGCCCCGACACCTCGAGCGCAAGGCCGGCGGTCTGGTTGCGGATCGTCTGCCCGAACAGCGTGTACACGCCGATGGCGGCCACGGCGATCAGCGCGACGACGATGATGTATTCGGTCATGCCCTGACCGCGCTGGCGCGGCGAGCGGACAACCGGGATCGAAGCGGAAACGCAGTCGACGGCGAAAAGGGCTGCGGTGGCGGGAAGCGGATGCATGGGACGGTCTCCTGTGCGCCGGAAAGGAGAAGGCGCAGGAACCGTTATAGGCGCGCACCTCGCGCGCCGGAATTCGACGCTCGGCCGAGTCGTCGGCCTAGGACCTTCGTCGAGGATCGCGGTGAAGCGGTCGCGCCGACGGGCTCGGGCGCTTGCGCGAATGCGCGCAGCCGCGGCCGGCTCTGCGCCACGTCGACGACGCGGACCGGCGAAAAAAAGGCCGGCGAAGCGCCGGCCCGTTTCCGTCGCAGCCGGCGCGGTGTTCGCGCCGGAGCTCCCGCCTCAGGCGGCCTTTTTCTTCGCGTCGCCCTTCGCTTCGAAGAACTGTGCGTCTTCCGTCGAGCCCTTCAACGCTGCCGTGGACGCTTCGCGCTCGACCGTCGTCGTGACGGCGTCGAAGTAGCCGGTGCCGACCTCGCGCTGGTGCTTCACGGCAGTGAAACCCTGCTCGGCTGCAGCGAACTCGGCTTCCTGCAGCTCGACGAAGGCGCTCATCTGGTTGCGCGCGTAGCCGTGCGCCAGATGGAACATGCTGTAGTTCAGCGAGTGGAAGCCGGCGAGCGTGATGAACTGGAACTTGTAGCCCATCGCGCCGAGCTCGCGCTGGAACTTCGCGATCGTCGACTCGTCGAGGTTCTTCTTCCAGTTGAACGAAGGCGAGCAGTTGTACGCGAGCATCTTGCCCGGGAACTGCTTGTGGATCGCATCGGCGAAGGCGCGCGCGAACTCCAGGTCGGGCGTGCCGGTTTCGCACCAGATGAGGTCGGCGTACGGCGCATAGGCCAGTCCGCGCGAGATCGCCTGTTCGAGGCCGTTCTTCGCGCGGAAGAATCCTTCGACGGTGCGCTCGCCGGTGAGGAACGGCTTGTCGTTCTCGTCGACGTCGGAGGTGACGAGATCGGCAGCTTCGGCGTCGGTGCGCGCGAGCAGGATCGTCGGCACGCCGCAGACGTCGGCGGCCAGGCGCGCGGCGACGAGCTTCGAGACCGCCTCGCGCGTGGGCACGAGCACCTTGCCGCCCATGTGGCCGCACTTCTTGACCGAGGCGAGCTGGTCTTCGAAGTGCACGCCCGACGCGCCGGCGTCGATCATCGACTTCATCAGTTCGAAGGCGTTCAGCACGCCGCCGAAACCGGCTTCGGCATCGGCGACGATCGGCGCGAAGTAGTCGACGAAGTCTGCGTCGCTCGGACTCTTGCCTTCCATCCACTGGATCTGGTCGGCGCGCGTGAGCGTGTTGTTGATCCGGCGCACGACCGAAGGAACCGAGTTCGCCGGGTACAGCGACTGGTCGGGGTACATCTCGCCGGCGAGGTTGGCGTCGCCCGCGACCTGCCAGCCCGAAAGATAGATCGCCTTCAGCCCGGCTTTCACCTGCTGCATCGCCTGGTTGCCGGTGAGCGCGCCCAGCGAGTTGACGAAGGGTTCTTCGTTGATCAGCTTCCAGAGCTTCTCGGAGCCGCGCCTGGCCAGCGTGTGCTCGACCTGCACGGAGCCGCGCAGGCGCACCACGTCTTCGGCAGTGTAGCCGCGCTTGATGCCGCGCCAGCGCGGGCTTTCCGACCATTCCTTCTGCAGTTTCTGCGCGTCGAGTTCACGAGACGACATGAGAGTTCTCCTGGACGAGTGGAAGACCGTTTCGGCGGCGAACGGCAGGCACGGGCGCAGTCCCTCGCGCGGGCGCGGATCGTCGTCGAGATGGGCTCAAGCTTAACGACTCATGATGCGTCGCAATATGAGAAGAAGCAGCCGTTGTTTGAAAACTTTTCGTGCGACATTTCAGGAATTTAGTCGTTATATTCCACATCGTGGCATCGGTTTGGCAGGTCGTGAAATCGGGCGCTGCTGCGTTGCACCGCGCAATTTTCGCGATACGAAACGGCGTTCCCGAATCCGGGAAGGCCCGATACGGGCCCACTCGACCGGCTTCGCCCCGCACCGCCTCCAACGCTTGATTTCGGTCAAGTACGCCGGGCGGTTGATTGAATGATCATTCATTCACTCAGGAGTCCCGCCGATGGATGGTCTGCAACTGGAACGTCGTGAAAACGTCCTCAGGGTCACGCTCGATGCGCCGCCCGTCAACGCGCTGAGCCGCGCGCTGATCGAATCGCTGGGCCGGGCGGTCGAAACGGTGGCGGCGGATCCTTCGATCTCGGTCCTGCATCTGCGAAGCGTCGGGCGCGCCTTCTGCGCGGGGGCGAACCTGGACGAGATGCGCGCCGGCTTCTCCGGCGCCGAAGGCCTGGAGAAGCAGCTCGGGTTCGTCGGGCGGCTGCAGCAGGTCTTCGACCGCATCGAGCGGCTCGAAGCGGTGAGCGTCGCCGAGGTCGGCGGTCACGCGCTCGGCGGCGGACTCGAACTCGCGCTGGCCTGCGACCTGCGCATCGGCGCGGCGCAGGCGCGCATCGGACTGCCCGAGGTGGAACTCGGCCTCGTTCCCGGCGCCGGCGGCACGCAGCGCCTGACCCGACTTTGCGGCGTCGCGCTCGCCCGGCGGCTGATCCTCGGCGCAGAGACGCTCGACGGCCGCGCAGCCGAGCAGTATGGAGTGCTGCATTGGGCCGTTCCGAAAGCCGATCTGGCCGCGCGCGCGCAGGCGCTCGTCGATCGTCTTGCCAGCCTGCCGCGCGCCGCCCTCGCCGAGGCAAAGACGTGCATCGACTGCGCGACCCGCCCCGGCAACGAAGGCTACGAGCACGAACTCGTTTCCACCCGCCGCCTGATGACCGACGGCGAGACGAAGCAGCGCGTCGCCGCGTTCCTTGCGCGCTGAGCGTCGTTTTCTTCCCCTCGAACCCATTGCACGGAGCACTACGATGAAACTGGACGACCGGATCGCGATCGTCACCGGCGCCGCCTCGGGCATCGGCCTGGCAACGGCGCAGCGCCTGGCCGAAGCCGGCGCCACGGTCATGCTGGGCGACATCGACGACGCGCGCGGCGAACAGGCCGCCGCCGATCTGCGCGCGGCCGGCCTGCGCGCCGACTACGCGCATTGCGACGTGACCGACGACGGATCGGTCAGCGCCTTTCGCGACGCAACGCTGCAGCGGCACGATCACGTCGATATCGTGGCCAACGTCGCCGGTTGGGGCAAGATCCAGCCGTTCCTGGAAAACGAAGACACGTTCATCACCAAGGTGGTCGAGTTGAACTTCATGGGGCCGCTGCGCGTCGTGCGCGCGTTCCTGCCGCAGATGATCGAGCGCAAGCACGGCAAGATCGTCAACGTCTCGAGCGACGCGGGGCGCGTCGGCAGCCTGGGCGAAACGGTGTATTCCGGCGCCAAGGGCGGCGTCATCGCCTTCACCAAGGGCATCGCCCGCGAGACCGCCCGCCACGGCATCACCGCCAACTGCGTCTGTCCGGGCCCCACCGACACGCCGCTGCTGCAGGCGGTGCCGGAGAAGCACCGCGAGGCGTTCCAGCGCGCGATCCCGATGAAACGCTTCGCCAGGCCCTCGGAGATCGCCGACGCCGTCGTGTTCTTCGCCAGCGGGCGTTCCGATTACATTACCGGCCAGGTCATCAGCGTCAGCGGCGGCCTGAGCATGGTGGGTTGATTCACGACCTTCACGACATTCACGACAAGCCGAGCAGGAGCACCCGATGTACAAGATTTCCGCAAGCGACCTGAAACCCGAGCACTTCCGCTTCGAGGTCGACGGCAAGGTGGCGACCCTCACGCTGAACCGCCCGGAGCGCAAGAACCCGCTGACCTTCGAGTCGTACGCCGAGATGCGCGATCTTTTCCGCAAGCTCGCCTACGTTCCCGAGATCAAGACCGTGGTACTGACCGGCGCCGGCGGCAACTTCTGCTCGGGCGGCGACGTGCACGAGATCATCGGCCCGCTCACGAAGATGGACATGAGCGGGCTGCTCGAGTTCACGCGCATGACGGGCGACGTCGTGCGCGCGATGCGCAACATGCCGCAGCCGATCGTCTGCGCGATCGACGGCATCTGCGCCGGCGCCGGCACGATGCTCGCCTGCGGCTCCGACATCCGCTTCGGCACGCCGAAGAGCAAGGTGGCGTTCCTGTTCGTGAAGGTCGGACTGGCCGGCGCCGACATGGGCGCGTGCACGCTGCTGTCGAGCATCGTCGGGCACGGTCGCGCCTCGGAGCTGCTCTTCACGGGCCGCGCGATGCCCGGAGAGGAAGCCGAGCGCTGGGGCTTCTACAATGCGCTCGTGGAGCCCGAGGCGCTCGCCGAACGCGCAAAGCAGATGGCACAGTCGCTCGCCGACGGCCCGACCTTCGCCCACGCGATGACCAAGAAGATGCTGCTGCAGGAATGGAACATGGGCCTGGAGGAGGCGATCGAGGCCGAGGCGCAGGCGCAGGCGATCTGCATGCAGACGCAGGATTTTCACCGCGCTTATCATGCGTTCGTCGCCAAGCAGACGCCGAAGTTCGAAGGCAACTGAACACCGCCGAGCGCAACGGGCGCAGCCGGGCGCAACCGGGCGCAGCCGAGCGCAGCCGGGCGCAGCCGGGCGCACCCGCGCGCAACTGAGCGCAACTGAGCGCAACTGAGTCGAAGGCACCTGACGCATGTCCGACCGGACGTTTCTCGACTGGCCGTTTCTCGATTCCACGCATCGCGCGCTGGCCGAAGCGCTCGAGACGTGGGCGACAGAGACGCTTCCCGGCCTGGACGTGGCGCACGACTGCGGCAGCGCCGCGCTCGATTCCGCCTGCCGGCGACTCGTCGCGTCGCTGGGAGACGCCGGACTGCTGCAGTGGAGCGTTCCCGCTCCGTACGGCGGGCGCCACGAAAAGCTCGACGTGCGCGCGCTGTGCCTGGCCCGCGAGACGCTCGCGCGCCATCACGCGCTCGCCGACTTCGCCTTCGCGATGCAGGGACTGGGCAGCGCCCCGATCACGCTGGCCGGCTCCGACGCGCAGAAGAAGCGTTACCTGCCCGCAGTTGCCCGCGGACGCGCACTGGCCGCGTTTGCGCTGTCCGAGCCGGACGCCGGCTCGGACGTCGCGGCGATGCAGACGAAGGCGGCACGCGACGGCGACGGCTGGCGCATCGACGGCGCGAAGACGTGGATCTCCAACGCCGGCATCGCCGACTTCTACACCGTGTTCGCACGCATCGGCGACGAACCGGGCGCGAAGAACCTCGCCGCGTTCATCGTTCCCGCCGATACGACGGGGCTGGATGCATCGGCGCGAATCGACGTCATCGCGCCGCATCCGTTGGGCACCGTGCGCTTCGACGGGTGCCGCGTACCCGCCGATGCACTCATCGAGCGGCCCGGCGCGGGCTTTCGCATCGCGATGGCCACGCTCGATGTGTTCCGCTCGACGGTGGGCGCCGCCGCCCTCGGCATGGCCCGCCGCGCGCTGGACGAAGCGCTCGGGCGCACGCGCGAGCGCGAAGTCTTCGGCCACAGGCTCGCCGACTTCCAGCTCACGCAGGCGAAGATCGCCGAGATGGCGCTCGCGGTCGACGCCGCGGCGCTGCTCGTCTACCGTGCCGCGTGGACGAAGGACACCCAGCGCGATCGCGTCACGCGCGAGGCATCGATGGCCAAGCTCTTCGCCACCGAATCGGCGCAGACGGTCATCGACCAGGCCGTGCAGCTCTTCGGCGGCACGGGCGTGATCCACGGCGCGACGGTGGAGCAGCTGTATCGGGAGATACGCGCATTGCGCATCTACGAAGGCACCAGTGAAATCCAGAAGCTCGTGATCGCCGCCAAGACCTACGAGGCTTTTGCTGCCGACCCGGGCCCTTGATCCCGGTTCCTTTTCAGTTCCCCTGCGAGGAGATGTCGTGGAAAAAAGAACGTTCCTGAAGAACACGCTTGCGGTCGCGGGCGCGGCTGCCGCGTCCGGCGTCGTCGGGCCGGTGCGCGCGCAGGAGCAGGTCAAGCTGCGCATGTCGCACTTCCTGTCGCCGATGGCGCCGGCGCAGACCAAGCTCTTCCAGCCGTGGGCCGACCGCGTCGAGAAGGACTCCGGCGGGCGGATCAAGTGCGAGATCTACCCGGCGATGCAGCTCGGCGGCAAGCCTCCGCAGCTCTTCGACCAGGCCCGCACGGGAGTCGCCGACATCGTCTGGACGGTGCCGGGATACACACCCGGCCGTTTCCCGATTTCGGCGGTATTCGAGCTTCCGTTCGTCGTGGGCGACAGCGCCGAGGCGACCGCGCAGGCGATCTGGGAGTTCTACAAGGCGAATCTGCGCGACGAGTACAAGGACGTGCACCCGCTGCTGCTGCACTGCCACGCGCCGGGCCTGGTGCACATGAAGGACAAGCTCGTCACGAAGATGGAAGACCTGCAGGGCAAGAAGCTGCGTCTGCCCACCAAGCCGGTGGGCGATGCGCTGAAGCTGATGGGCGCGACTCCCGTGGGCATGCCGCTACCCGAGGCCTACGAGGCGCTGTCGCGCGGCGTGGTCGACGGCGTCACCGTCCCCTGGGAGGTGATGAAGCCGCAGCGCCTGAACGAGCTGACGAAATACCACACGTACACGGGCCTGTACACGAACGTGTTCCTGATGGCGATGAACAAGCAGAAGTACGAGAGCCTGCCGGCCGACCTGAAGGAGGTCATCGACAAGAACTCGGGCGACAACTTCATCGTCGAAATCGGCAAGGCCTGGGACGACGCCGAACTGCCGGGCCTCGAGCAGGCCAAGGAGATGGGGCACGAGATCACGCGGCTGTCGCCCGAGGAGAAGGCGCGCTGGAAGAAGAAGACGCAGCCCGTGGTCGACGCCTGGATCGCCAACAATGCCAACGGACAGAAGCTCTACGACGAAGCGGTTGCGCTGATCGCCAAGTACGAGAAGAAATGAGCGAGGGCGAAAGTCGGATCACCGACGCCGCCCCTGCCCGCCCGGGCGCCGAACGCGCGCTCGAGCGGGCCTGCACGTGGTTCGCGATCGCCGGCGGCGCCGTGATGCTCGGCTTCACCGGCGTCTCCGTGCTGAGCATCCTCGGACGCAGTCTGTTCAACTCGCCGCTGGTCGGCGACTTCGAGATCGTCGAGCGCGGAACGGCGATCGCCGTCTTCGCGATGCTGCCGTACTGCCATCTGCGCGGCGGCAACGTCGCCGTCGACATGTTCGTCGGCATGTTTCCCGCGGCCCTGCGCCGCTTCCTCGCGGTGGCCAGCGACGCGGTGTTCGCGGTCGTCGCGGCATTGATGACGTGGCGCCTGGCGCTGGGCGGATGGAACCAGTACGACTTCAACGACATGTCGATGATGCTGCTGATCCCCACCTGGTGGGTCTTCGTGCCGATCGTCGTCTCGATGGCGCTGCTCACGCTGGTCTGCGTCGTGCGCGCCGTGCGCGGCGGGATCAAGTTCTCGTGAACCGGCAAGGGAGCCTTCGTTGAGCGGGATGGCCATCTCGCTGACGATGTTCGGCGTGCTCGTCGCGCTGCTCGTGCTCGGCATTCCGGTCGGCCTCACGCTGCTGCTGGTCGGCGGAGCGGGTTACGTCTGGGTGTCGGGCTTCGAGCCGATGCTCAACTACATGAATGCGGCGCCGTACTTCCAGGCAGCGAACTACTCGCTTTCGGTCATTCCGCTGTTCGTTCTGATGGGACAGTTCGCCACCGGCTCCGGACTGTCCACCGGGATCTTCAATGCGGCGGCCGCCTGGCTCGGGCATCGGCGCGGCGGCATCGCCATGGCGGGCATCGGCGCGTGCGCGGCCTTCGGCTCGATCTGCGGCTCGTCGCTCGCCACCGCGGCGACGATGGCGCACGTGTCGCTGCCGGAGATGAAGCGGCTGAACTACTCGGGGGGACTGGCCACCGGCTCGCTGGCTGCCGGCGGCACCCTCGGCATCCTGATCCCGCCCTCGGTCGTGCTGGTCATCTATGCGCTGCTCACCGAGCAGTCGATCGGCAAGCTCTTTCTCGCCGCGATGGTGCCCGGCGTGCTCGCCGCACTCGGCTACATGGTCGCGATCGCGATCGTCGTTCGCTTCGATCCGAAAGCCGGACCGGCCGCACCGAAGGCATCGCTCGCGGTGCGCATGAAGACGCTCGCCGACCTGCTGCCGGTGATCGTCGTCTTCGTCGTGGTCATGGGCGGCATCTACGGCGGATTCTTCACGCCGACCGAAGGCGCGGCGGTGGGCGCGGCCGCCACCGGCGCGATCGCCGTCTTCAACGGAATGCGCCTGAAAGGCGTCATCGACTGCCTGCTCGGCACGGCGAGCCTGACGGCGATGATCTTCCTGATCCTGATCGGCGCCGATCTGTTCAACGCCTTCCTCGCGATCACGCAGATGCCCAACCAGGCGGCCGCCGCGATCGCCTCGAGCGGTTTCTCGCCGATGACGGTGCTGTTCCTGATCCTGCTCTTCTACCTCGCGCTCGGTTGCGTGATGGACTCCATGTCGATGATCCTCATCACGATCCCGGTGCTGTTCCCGATCGTGATGGGGCTCGACTTCGGGCTGCCGCCCGAGCACAAGGCGATCTGGTTCGGCATCCTCGTGCTGATCGTCGTCGAAGTCGGGCTGATCACGCCGCCGTTCGGGCTCAACGTCTTCGTGATCAACTCGATGGCACCCGACGTTCCTCTGTCCGAGTCATTCCGCGGCGTCTTTCCGTTCCTCGCCAGCGACTTCATCCGCGTCATGATCCTGATCGCCTTCCCGGTCATCACGCTGTGGCTGCTGCGCTTCATCGAGTGAGCGCGCCGCCGTCCCGAAAGCGTGCAACGGGCGCCGATTCGCGCAACCGGCATGCGCCCGGCCGCCGCGCGGGCAAGGCAGGCGGGCGCGACGAAGCGGGCGGGCCGAAGCGCGACCTCGCGCCGACATCCGACGCGCGCCATTCGCCCGTGAAGGCGCGCGTGGGTGACGAGGCGCTCGTCGCCCAGCGCCGCGCACAGATCGTCGCGGCGGCGGTCGAGCTGTTCTCGGGCCAGGGCTACTACCGCACCACCGTGCAGGAAATCGCCGCGCACGCAGGAATCAGCACCGGGCTCGTCTACCAGTACGTCGAGGACAAGGACGACGTCCTGCTGCTGGCGATCCTCGAGGTGGTCGACGCCTACGGTCGCGAGATTCCGGCCGCGCTCGAGCCGCTCGCCGATCCGCTCGAGCGCTTCCGCACGGCGGTGACGACCTATTGCCGCGTCGTCGACCGGCTGCGCGACGCGACGGTGCTTGCCTACCGCTCGACGCGTTCGCTGTCGCCGGCGCACCGCAAGATCGTGATGCAGGCCGAGCTGCGCTCCAACGAGTTGATCGCGCGAACGATCCGGGACTGCGTCGATGCCGGGGTCTTCGCCGGCGACGTCGACGTCGAATTTCTCACGCATCAGGCGGTCACGTTCGCACACGCCTGGGCGCTGAAGCACTGGCGGCTCTCGCCGCGCTACACGCTCGACGAATACGTGCAGCGCGGCCTGGCGATGTTCCTGCGCGCATCGCTGCGCGGCTAGCGCGCTACGGTTCGGACTGCATCTCGTCGTCGAGCAACTGCACCGCTGCAGGCTCGGCGAGCGATTCGACGCCGCGCAGCCTGCGCTCGATCGCGCGGGTGCGCGTCGCCGCGGTGCCCAGCGTCGTGCCGGCCCGATCGATGTGCTCCTTGGCCTTGGCGAGCACGTCGCCGAACTTGCCGAATTCGGTCTTCACCGCGCCGAGCAGCTGCCACACCTCGCTCGACCGCTTCTCCACCGCCAGCGTGCGAAAACCCATCTGCAGGCTCGACAGTATCGCCGCCAGCGTGCTCGGTCCGGCCACCACCACGCGCCAGCTGCGCTGCAGCTCGTCCACCAGGCCGGGACGGCGCACGATCTCGGCGTACAACCCCTCGGTGGGCAGGAACAGCAGCGCGAAGTCGGTGGTTGCCGGCGGCGCGATGTACTTGTTGCGGATCGTCTTCGCCTCCAGCCGCAGGCGCTGCTCGAGCTGCTTGCCCGCCGCCTCGGCCGCCACCGGGTCGGCGTGCTCCTGCGCGAGCACGAGGCGGTCGTAGTCCTCGCGCGGAAACTTCGCGTCGATCGGCAGCCACACCGGTGCTTCGCTCGTGCCGCCGGGCAGGCGGATCGCGAACTCGACGCGCTCGTTCGAGCCCGGCACCGGCGCGACGTTGCAGCCGTACTGCTCGGGCACGAGCAGCTGCTCGAGCAGCGACGCGAGCTGCACCTCGCCCCAGGTGCCGCGCGTCTTCACGTTGGTCAGCACGCGCTTGAGGTCGCCCACGTCGGAGGCCAGCGCCTGCATCTCGCCCAGGCCCTTGTGCACCTGCTCGAGCCGATCCGACACCTGCTTGAACGACGCGCCGAGGCGCTGCTCGAGCGTGGCGTGCAGCTTCTCGTCGACCGTTCGGCGCATCTCCTCGAGCTTGGCTGCGTTGTCGGCCTGCAGGTCGCGCAGCCGACGTTCGAGCGTCTCGCGCAACGATTCGAGCCGTGTCTCGGTAGTCTCGCGCAGCGCGTTCAGGCGCTGCTCGTTGCTCTCGCGCAGGGCGCCCAGCCGCTGCTCGTTGGCGCCGGTGAGCTTGGCAAGCTGCTGCGCGAAGGCGTCGATCTGGTTGTTCTGCACGCTGGCGATCGTCCCCATCTGCTGCATGAGGCTGCGCCCCAGGTCGGCGAGCGAAGCGCCCAGCTCGCGACGGTCCTCGCGCGCCTGCGCACTGGTTTCCTCGCGCAGCTCGCGCTGCATGTCGAGTTGCATCCGGGTGGCCTGCGCGAGCGCGTCGAGGACGGGCGCCGCGCTGTCGGGGGGGCGTCGCAGCACGAGCACGAGCAGCAGAACGGTGGAAATCGCCGCCAGCACGACGGCGGCAATCAGCAGGATTTCGTTCGAGGGCAAGGAAAGACCTCAGGAAGCCCCCGGTTGTGGAACGCCGGGATATCCGCGAGGATACGACACGACGAACCCCTGTCAGGAGGCCCGATGAACGCCCGCGCCGTCCCTCTCGCTGCCGCACTCGTCGCCGCGGTCGCGATCGTGCTGCCCTTGCCGGCTGCCGCCGCATCGTCCGACGCACCCGGGGCCGTATTCCAGTGCTCGACGAGCGATGGCCGAACGGTCTTCTCCGACGAGCCCTGCGTGGGCGCCCCGCGCGTGCGCGTCTGGACTCCGCACGCCGGCGCGCAGGGCATCGCGCGCTCTGCGCCGTCGTCGCCCGCGCCCGCCACACCGGCGGCGATGGTGGCCGCGGCGATGGGACGATCGGATTCGGCCGTGGCCGACTACGGTCCGTACGTCGATTGCCGGCGCCGCGGCGGGCGTTTCGACCTGGCCGCGCAGATCTGCCGACTGCCCGACGACGCCGTGCGGCAGATGTTCGACGCGAAGAAGTAGCGCCGCGTTCGTGCAGCGCCCGCTCGCGGCGGGCGCTTCGCGCCGCGGGTGCCCCGGCCCGCGGCGCTACGCGTTGCGCAGCGTCAGGAGCGGCGGCGCCCGCAGCACGGTGCGCAGGCTCAGCCAGCCGGCGACCAGCGCGAGTGCGGCGCCCGCGAATGCGCCGAGCGGCAGGACCATCCAGCGCGGCTCATAGGGAAAGCCGAACACCTGATCGGCCAGCGCCCAGCCGATCGCGATCGAGCCCGACGCGGCGAGCAGGCCGGCCAGCGCGCCGCTGAAGGCGAGCTCGATGTGTTGCGCACTCGACAACTGGCGCGCGGACGCGCCGAGCGCGCGCATCAGCCCTGCCTCCCGGACGCGCTCGTCGCGCGAACTGGCGAGCGCTCCCCAGAGCACGGTGATGCCGGCCGCCAGCGTGAGCACGAACAGGAACTGCACGGCCTGGATCACCTGGCCGAGCATCGTCTGCACCTGTCGCAGGATGTTGCCGGTGTCGAAGACGGTGAGATTGGGGAACTCGCGCACGAGCCGTCGATCGATGGAATCGGCGCCCGGCGGCTGGTGGTACGCGGTGATCCACGTCTGCGGCTGGTCCGCGAGCGCTTCCGGCGACAGGATCATGAAGAAGTTCACCTTCAGCGAATCCCATTCGACGCGACGCACGTTGACCACGCGCGCGAGCACCGTCTGGCCGGCGATGTCGAATCCGAGTTCGTCGCCGAGCGCGAGCTTCAGCGTCTCGAGGATGCCCTGCTCCACCGACACCTGCGCACGGCCGGCACGGAAGGGCTGGCCTTCGACGATCCGGTTGTGCCGGGGCAGCTCGCGCGCATAGGAGAGATTGAACTCGCGATCGACGAGACGCTGCGCGCGGTCTTCGTCGTAGTCTTCGGGCCGCACCGGCGCGCCGTTGATCGCGACGAGCCGCCCGCGCACCATCGGATAAAGCTCCGGGTCCGCGACGCCCGCTGCGGCCAGACTCGTGCGCACCGAATCGGCCTGGTCGGGCTGGATGTTGACGATGAAACGATTCGGCGCGTCGGGCGGACTCGCCTGCTGCCAGCCGTCGATCAGATCGGTGCGCGTGACCGTGAGCAGCATCAGCGCCATCAGGCCCACCGACAGCGCAACGGTCTGCGTCACCGTCATCGCGCGACGCCGCGACCACGATGCGAACGCCAGACGCAGCGCCGGACTGCCGGCGACGAAACCGGCATGGCGCAGCGGTTCGAGTGCACGAACCGCGGCCAGCGCGACTGCAACGAACACGACCACGCCGGCCGCGAAGCCACCGATCGCAACCAGCGCGAGCCGCCGGTCTCCGGCGAACCACACGAGCAACGCGCCGAAGGCCAGCGCCGCCAATGCCGCGGCTGTCCAGGCCGAAGCCGGTGCACCGACCACCTCGCGTCGCAGGACGCGCAGCGGCGCGACGCCGGCCAGGCGCAGGAACGGCCACGCGCCGAAACCGGCCATCAGCACGACCGCCGCAAGCAGCGCCTGCGCCGCCGGCCACCACCCGGGCAGCGGCAACTGCATCTGCAGCAGCGGCGACAGCGCGGCAACCAGCGCGAAGTGCACGAGCCAGCCGAGCGCCACGCCGGCGATCGCGCCGAGCAGCGCGACCCACAGCAGTTCCAGCCCGAGCAGCACGAGCAGGCGCCGCTGCGCGACGCCCATCGCCTTCATCACGGCACAACCGTCGAGATGCCGCTCGGCGAAGCGGCGCGAGGCGAGCCCGATCGCCACCGCGGCGATCAGCGCGGACAACAGCGCGACGAGCGACAGGAAGCGTTCGGCGCGATCGAGCGTGACGCGCAATTCCGGGCGGCCGCTCTCCAGCGACTCGATGCGCGCGCCGTGCGGCAGTCGTGCTTCCGCCCATCGTCGAAAGTCGGCGACCGCCGACGAGTCGCCGGCGAGCATCAGGTTCCAGCGCACGCGACTGGCCGGCTGGACGAGCTTCGTCGAGGCCAGGTCGTCGATGGCGAACATCGCGCGCGGTGCGAAATTGACGAAGCCGGCGCCGCGATCGGGCTCGAAGGTGATCAGCGCATCGAGCCGGAACGCGCGCTCGCCGAAGCGCACCGTGTCGCCGATCGTCACGCCGAGCGCGAGTGCGAGCTGCGGGTCGAGCCAGACCTCGCCGTCGCCCGGCGCGCGAGTCGCCGCCACGTCTTCCGTCGTTTCGTCGACGGCCTGCGGTTCGTTCGCGGCTGCGGCTGCGCCTGCGGCGCCGTTCCTGGCTCCGCCTTCGGCGCCGTTCCTGGCTCCGCCTTCGGCGCCGTTCCTGGCTCCGCCTTCGGCTTCGGCCGTCGCGCGCCGCTGCACGCGCACGCGTCCGCGCAGCGGATAGTTCGCCGACACCGCCTTGACCGCCGCCAGCTGCGGCATCGCGCCGGCGAGCGCCATGCTCGGGAAGACGACGCTGCGGGCGACCTGCAGGCCGCGCGCATGCGCCTCGTTCGCGAAAGACGAATCGAGCGGTTCGTCGGAACCGACGACGAGGTCGGCGCCGAGCAGTTGCGCCGCCTCCTGCCCGAGCGCGGCGCGCATGCGGTCGACGAAGAATCCGACGCTGGCGATCGCCGCCACCGCGACGAGCAGCGCCGCGACGAGCAGGCGCAGCTCGCCCGCACGCCAGTCGCGCAGCGTGAACCGTAGCGAGAGCAGAAGATCGTGCATCGTCGAATCCCTAAGCCCTGCGCGCCGTTCAGAAGCGAAACGGCGTGAAATCCGTGTCGCGGTCGTACCAGTCCTCGTCCTCGGCGCGCTTGAGGAAGCCGACGATCGCGTAGGTGACGGGCGTGAACGCGACCTCGACGAGCGTCTTGCCGATCCACTGCGAGAACATCAACGTCGGCAGCATCTCGTCGGGGAGCAGGCCTGCGCCCCAGAACGCAACAGGATAGAACAACAGCGAGTCGACGCCCTCGCCGAGGATCGTCGAGCCGATCGTTCGCATCCACAGATGGCGGCCGTCGGTCAGCAGCTTGATTCGCGCGAGCGAGTACGAGTTGACGAATTCGCCGCAGAAATACGCGATCAGCGACGCGACGACGATCCGCCACGTGTTGCCGAAGGCGACCTCGAAGGCGTGCTGGTGCGGCCACCCGGGCGCCGGCGGCATGCGCACGACGGCCCAGGCCATGAATGCCGCGAACAGCATCGCGACGAACCCGGTCCAGATCACGCGACGCGCGCGTGCATAGCCGTAGACCTCGGTGAGCACGTCGCCGAAGATGTACGACAGCGGAAAGAAGAGCACTGCCGCGCCGAAGGTCAGCTCGCCGAAGACCGGCACCTGCACCTGGACGGCCTTGCCGGGACCGAGCAGGTTCGAGCAGAGAAAGACGGTGACGAAGCCGGCGAGCAGCAGCTCGTAATAGCGATAGCTGCGCGGGCGAGGTTTTTTATCCATGGTGCGCCTCGAACATGACGGGCGGAGCATAGCGGAGGGTGGCGGTCGGCGATCGCCCCGTTCGGCCGGCCCGTTGCGCCTGCTCGCCGCGGACGTCGGTGCGTGCGGGACGCGCCGACGTCTTCGCTGCTAGCATGGCCGCGCGCCGCACATCGCGTCGCGTGCAGGCGCCTCGTCGGGGCACTGCACGTCGGTAGTCGAACCCGCCGGCACGACAACCGCTTCCGGAGTTGCCGAATGAACTTCCGATTCGAGATCGTCGATCGAGTGGCGCGGCTGACGCTGTCCCGGCCGGAGGCCTTCAACACGATGAGCCCGTCGTTCTGGGCCGAGCTCGACGAGATCCTCGAGCGGCTGCAGCGCGAAGTGCCGGCACGCGTTCTCGTCGTCGATTCGACGGGACGGCACTTCAGCGCGGGGATGGCGCTCGACGCCTTCGGGTCTTCGATCTCGATCGACGAGTCGCGCGCAGCCTCGCGGGCAAACGTCGCGCTGCTGCTGGCCGACATGCAGCGCACCTTCGATCGCATCGCGAAGTTGCGCATGCCGGTGATCGCGGCGATCCAGGGCGGTTGCATCGGCGGCGGCGTCGATCTCGTCTGCGCCTGCGACCTTCGCTACTGCACGAGCGACGCGTTCTTCTGCGTGCAGGAGATCAACATCGGGCTCGCCGCCGATCTCGGCACGCTGCAGCGCCTGCCGAAGCTGATTCCCGAGGGCGTGGCACGCGAGCTGGCGTACACCGGGCGCCGGTTGCCGGCGGCGCGCGCGCTCGCACTGGGGCTGGTCAACGACCTGTTCGAGACGCAGGAGGCGATGCTCGGCGAGGTGATGAGCGTCGCGCGCGAGATCGCGACGAAGCCGCCGGTGGCGGTATGGGCGAGCAAGCAGGCGATCGACTACGCGCGCGACCACCCGGTGGCCGACGGGCTGCAGCAGATGGGCTGGCTGCAATCGGGCCTGTGGGACAACGAGGCGGTGGCCGAGGCGATCCGGGCACGTGCGGAGAAACGCGCGCCGCGCTTCGCCGATCTCGAGCCGCTGCGCCGCTTCGCCGAATCGGACCAGGAAAGCGACGCGACATGAAGCACGACATCGTCGTCGACCGGTACTTCGATTTCGCTTCGCCCTGCGCGTACCTGCAGAGCACGCAACTCGAGCGCCTCGAGGCGATGCGTTCTTCGCATCCGGCGCGCTGTGCTCGCGCCGGTGCGCTCAACCCCGCGGCAGGATGACGACTTTCCCCTTCACGCGTCGCTCCATCACGTCGCGCAGTGCCTGCCCCGCCTGCTCCAGCGAATAGCGGCGCGTCACCGGCGGGTGCACCTTGCCGGACGCATACAGCGCGAACAGTTCCTTCATGTGCTCGCGCGTGCGCTTCGGGTCGCGCTGGATGAAGTTGCCCCAGAACGCGCCCACCAGCGACGCGGTCTTCAGCAGCGGCAGGTTCAACGGCATCTTCGGGATCTCGCCGGCGGCAAAGCCGATGACGAGGTGACGGCCTTCCCACGCGATCGAGCGGAACGCCTGTTCGGTCAGCTCGCCGCCCACCGGGTCGTAGATGACGTCGGGCCCGTTGCCGCCGGTGAGCGCGGCGATCCGCTCGCGCAGGTTCTCGCGCGTGTAGTCGATCGTCGCATCGGCGCCGTGCTCGCGACACAGCGCGAGCTTGTCCTCGCTCGACGCGCAGGCGATCACCTGCGCGCCCATCGACTTGCCGATCTCGACCGCCGCGATGCCGACGCCGCCCGCCGCGCCGAGCACGAGCAGCGTCTCGCCGGCCTGCAGCTTCGCGCGGTCCTTCAGCGCGAACAGGCTCGTGCCGTAGGCGAGCACGTAGGCCGATGCGCTCGCGAAGTCCATCGCGTCGGGCATCGGAACGAGCCGTTGCGCGTTCACCGCGATCTGCTCGGCGTAACCGCCCCACGGCGCGTTCGCGATCACGCGATCGCCGACTTTCCATTGCGTGACGCCCTCGCCCACCGAATGCACGACGCCCGCCACCTCCGCCCCCGGCGTGAACGGCAGCGGCGGCTGCACCTGGTATTTCTTCTGGATGATCAGCGAATCGGGAAAGTTGACGCCGGCCGCATGCACGTCGATCAGAACTTCACCGGCTGCCGGCACCGGCGACGCGACTTCCTCGACGACCAGCGACTCGGGCGGGCCCCATTGCCTGCAGACGACGGCTTTCATCGGATCTCCCGGGAGTACGCGGCGCCGGCACGGCCGCTCGGCCGATTCTAGCTTCCCCGACACGGCCGCCGCCGGGCACCACTCACGCGACGGCAGTCACGATCCCGACGGGCGGGTCGTCCACGAACTTCCGGCGGCCGAAGGCCCTATACTCTTGGCCCCTGGAAGAGTGGCCGAGCGGCTTAAGGCACCGGTCTTGAAAACCGGCGGCGGGCGACCGCCCGTGGGTTCGAATCCCACCTCTTCCGCCACGGCTGCGCACGAACACCGCGACAAACGACCGAACCGCCTCTGTTCAGGGCAGCGCGGACGCCGGCGCCACACGATCTTCGCCGGATCGTCGACGATGCCCGGCACCGGGCGTGCTCATCGTCCGATCGCCGCGGCTGAACGTAGCGCGGCTCGACTCAGACAGTCTTCGATACTGCCGCTCTCGCCTATTCCGACCGCTCGAACTCCGGCCACGGCCACGCCCCGGAGAACATCCGCTCGAGCCAGAAGGTGGCGATCTGCGTCTTCACGTCGCTGAGGCGCCCGGCGCGCAGCTCGTCGACCAGCCAGCCGAAGGGAACGATCTCGATCTCGAGGAACTCGTCCTCGTCGGGGCTGTGCTCGGTGAGCTCGAGGTCGCGGCACAGGAAGAGATCCATCACCTCGGTGGCGAATCCGATCGCCGGGTGCAGCCGCGTGAGGAAGGCCCATTCGCGGGCGAGGTAGCCGGTTTCCTCGACGAGCTCGCGTTTCGCGGTCTGCAGCGCCGTCTCGCCGGGATCGATCTTGCCTGCGGGCATCTCGATCATCGTCAGGCCGACCGGATAGCGGTACTGCCGTTCGACGAGAATGCGCTCGTCGGGGAAGATCGGGATCATCGTCGCGGCGCCCGGGTGAACGATGAACTCGCGCGCGCTCTCGTGGCCGTTGGGCAGGCGCACGCGATCGCGGCGCATCTGCAGGAAGCTGCCGTCGTAGACGACCTGCGACTCGATCGTGGTTTCGCGCAGGTCTTTCATGACTTCAGGTCGCCAGCGCCTGCTGGATCGCGACCAGGCAGGCGGCCATCAGCGGCCCCGGCACGATGCCGAGCAGCAGCACCGCCAGGCCGTTGACCGCCATCGTCGCGCTCGCCGCCGGCTGCGGCTCGATCGCCACCGCCTGCGTCGGGACGCCGACCGCCCCCCCCCCGCCGCTCCGCCCAGCGGCGCACGCGCCGATCAGCGAAAAGACGACGGCGACCACCGCGAGCCACACCTGGCCGGCGTCGAGCAGCGCCTTGAGCACGATGAGCTTGGCGTAGAAGCCCACCAGCGGCGGGATGCCGGCGAGCGAGAACATCATCAGCAGCAGCATCAGCGCGAGCCAGGGGCTGCGCCGGTTCAGGCCCTTGAGGTCGTCGATCTCCTCGGCCTCGAAGCCGGCGCGCGCGAGCAGCAGCACCAGGCCGAAGGTGCCGAGCGTCGTGAGCACGTAGGTGACGAGATAGAACAGCGCCGCGCCGTAGGACGTGGCGGCCGACGACATGTTTCCGTCGACGACGCCGGCAAGCAGCCCGAGCAGCACGAAGCCGATCTGCGAGATCGTCGAATACGCCAGCATCCGCTTGAAGTTCGTCTGCGCGACGCCGACGATGTTGCCGATCGCCAGCGACAACACCGCCAGGATCATCAGCATCAGCTGCCAGTCGGCGGCCACGCCGACCAGGCCCTCGACGAGCAGACGGAACGCGATCGCGAAGGCGGCGAGCTTCGAGCCGGTGGCGACCACGAGCGTGGCCGCCGTGTGCGCTCCCTGGTAGACGTCGGGCAGCCACATGTGGAACGGCACGGCGCCGAGCTTGAACGCCAGCCCGGCGACGATGAAGACGACGCCGAAGGTGAAGACGGTGGAATCGGCCTGCCCGGACGCGTAGGCAGTGGCGATCTGCGCGAGGTCGAGGCTGCCGGTGCCGCCGTAGATCATCGACATTCCGTACAGCAGGAAGCCGGAAGACAGCGCACCGAGCACGAAATACTTCATCGCCGCCTCGCCCGGCAGGCGCGCGTCGCGCTGCAGCGCGATCATCGCGTACAGCGCGAGCGACATCAGTTCCAGCCCCAGATAGATCAGCAGCATGTTGGCCGCCGACATCATCACCATCTGCCCCAGCAGCGAGAACAGGACCAGCGTGTGGAATTCGCCGAGCGGTATCGGCCGCGCGCGCACGTAGGCATTGCCGTAGACGATCACGACCGCCATCGACACGTACGACGACAGCTTCAGCAGGTGCGCGAACACGTCGGCGACGTACATGCCGCCGAAGGCGTATTGCGCCGGCTGGCCGAGTTGCCACAGCGTGATCGCGGTCGGGATCGCGATCGCGATCAGCGACATTCCGGCGGTGCTGATCCGCTTCTCGGCCGGGACCCAGGCGTCGACGAGCAGCACCACGCAGATCGCCACCAGCAGCGCGATCTCGGGCGCGGCCGCCCAGGTATTGAGCAGTTGTGGATTCATCGCGCGGACTTCACTGGAGCTTCGAGTGGGAAACGTGCTGCAGCAGCGCCTGCACCGAGACGTCCATCATGTCGGTGACGGGCTTCGGGTAGACACCCAGGCCGAGCACGAGCAGCGCCATCGCGAACAGCATCCAGAATTCGCGTGCGCCGACGTCGCTCATCTGCGCGACGTGCTCGTTGCCGACGGCGCCGAACATCACGCGCTTGTACATCCACAACGAGTACGACGCCGCCGTGATCAACGCCGTGGCCGCCGCGACACCGATCCACAGATTCACGCCGACCGACGACAGGATCACGAAGAACTCGCCGACGAAGGCCGAGGTGCCGGGCAGCCCCGCGTTGGCCATCGAGAACAGCAGGAACAGCGCCGCGAACTTCGGCATCACGTTGACGACGCCGCCGTAGTCGGCGATTTTTCGCGTGTGCAGCCGGTCGTAGAGGACGCCGATGCACATGAACATCGCGCCCGAGACGAAGCCGTGCGAGAGCATCTGCACCAGCGCCCCCTGCATGCCCAGGGAATCGAACAGGAAGAAGCCGAGAATGACGAAGCCCATGTGCGCCACCGACGAATAGGCGACCAGCTTCTTCATGTCGGCCTGCACGATCGCGACCAGTCCGATGTAGACGATCGCGATCAGCGCCAGCGCGATCATCAATCCGGACAGTTCGTGACTGGCGTCGGGCGTGATCGGCAGCGAGAAGCGCACGAAACCGTAGGCGCCGAGCTTGAGCATCACCGCCGCGAGCACCACCGAGCCGCCGGTGGGCGCCTCGACGTGCGCGTCGGGCAACCACGTGTGCACCGGCCACATCGGCACCTTGACCGCGAAGGCCGCGAGAAAGGCGACGAAAACGAGGATCTGCTCGTTCAGCGACAGCGGCAGCGCGTGCCAGTCGAGGATCGAGAACGACCCGGACTTCATGTACAGCCAGATCAGCGCGACCAGCGTGAGCAGCGAACCGGCCAGCGTATACAGGAAGAACTTGAACGCCGCGTAGATGCGGTTCGGCCCGCCCCACAACCCGATGATCACGTACATCGGGATCAGCGTCGCCTCGAAGAACACGTAGAAGAGCAGGCCGTCGAGCGCGCTGAAGACGCCGACCATCAACCCCGACAGGATCAGGATCGCCGCCATGAACTGCGCGATCTTCTTCTCGATCGACTCCCAGCTCGCCACCACCGTGAACAGCGTGATGATCGCGGTGAGCAGCACGAACCACACCGACAGGCCGTCGACGCCGAGATGGTAGGTGGCGCCCAGCACCGGAATCCAGGATGCCTGCTCGACGAACTGCATCGCCGCCGTGCCGCGGTCGAAGTCGGTGAACAGCGGCAGCGTCACGGCCAGGCCGAGCAGCGCACCGATCAGCGCGATCGTGCGCAACACCCACGGACTGCGCCGGCTGCCGAGCAGCAGCAGGATCACTCCGAAGGCGATGGGAATCCAGATCGCGGCGCTGAGAGTCGGGAAAGAGCTCATGTACGGGTAGTGGATTTCTTCGCGTTCTTCAGCGCCGCACGAGCGGCATCACGACGAACAGCAGCAACAGCGCGACCCCGACGATCATCGTGATCGCGTAGCTGTTCAGCCGACCGGTCTGCACCAGGCGCAGCACTCCCGAGAACCAGCCGACCAGGCGGGCGCTGCCGTCGATGGCCACTCCGTCGATCAGCGCCTGGTCGCCGCCGCGCCACAGCCCGCGCCCGAGCGCGCGCGCGCCGCCGGCGAACACCACCTCGTTGATGCGATCGAGGTAGTACTTGTTGTCGAGCAGCCGGTAGATCGGGCCCATGCCGCGTCGCACGGCGGCCGGGAAAGCCGGGTTCACGAGGTAGGCGTACCCGGCGACGACCACGCCGGCGAGCGCGAGCCAGAACGCCGGCGTGGCGATCGAGTGCAGGCCCATCCGCAGCCAGCCGTGGAAGTGCGCCGCGAGTTCGGCCATCGCCGGATGCCGCGGATCGACGAAGATCGACTCGTCGAAGAAGCCGCCGAAGAGCATCGGCCCGACGGTGAAGATGCCGATGATCGCCGACGGGATCGCCAGCAGCACCAGCGGCAGCGTGACGACCCAGGGCGACTCGTGCGGACGCTCGCCGGCGGCCAGGCCGTGGTGCTCGTGCGCGTGCGGATCGTCGGATGCGACCGGCGCGTGCGCGGCGCCGTGCGCGCCGGCCTGCGGGTCGTGGCCCGTCGTCGCGAGCGCCTGCGCGCCGTGCGCCGCCCTGCCCCAGCGCGGTTCGCCGTGGAACACGAGGAAGTACATGCGGAACGTGTACAGCGACGTGACGAACACGCTCGCCAGGACGGCGAAGTACGCGAAGCCGGCGCCGGGCACCTCGGCCGCCCCTGCCGCCTCGATGATCAGGTCCTTCGAGTAGAAGCCCGAGAAGAACGGCGTGGCGACCAGCGCGAGCGAACCCACGAGCGTGGTGATCCAGGTGATCGGCATGTAGCGGCGCAGGCCGCCCATGTTGCGGATGTCCTGGTCGTGGTGCATCGCGATGATGACCGATCCGGCGGCCAGGAACAGCAGCGCCTTGAAGAAGGCGTGCGTCATCAGGTGAAAGATGCCGATGCCGTAGGCCGATGCGCCGAGCGCGACCATCATGTAGCCCAGTTGCGAGATCGTCGAGTACGCGATGATCCGCTTGATGTCGTTCTGCACGACGCCCACGAGTCCGAGGAACAGTGCCGTGATCGCGCCGATCGTGATGACGACGGCGAGCGCGGTGTCGGACAGCTCGTACAGCGGCGACATGCGCGCGATCATGAAGACGCCCGCGGTCACCATCGTCGCGGCGTGGATCAGCGCGGAGATCGGCGTGGGGCCTTCCATCGAGTCGGGCAGCCACACGTGAAGCGGGAACTGCGCCGACTTCGCCATCGCGCCGACGAAAAGGAACAGGCAGGCCGCGGTGATCACCGACCACTGCGCTCCCGGCCAGAACTCGTGGGTGCGCTCGGCCAGCGACGGCGCCAGGGCGAAGGTCTCGCCGTAGTCGAGCGTGCCGAAGAAGGCGAGCACCAGCCCGATGCCCACGACGAAGCCGAAGTCGCCGACGCGGTTCACGACGAAGGCCTTCAGGTTCGCGTGTATGGCGCTCGGACGCGTGTACCAGAAGCCGATCAGCAGGTACGAGACCAGGCCCACCGCCTCCCAGCCGAAGAACAGCTGCATGAAGTTGTTCGCCATCACGAGCATCATCATCGAGAAGGTGAACAGCGAGATGTACGAGAAGAAGCGCTGGTAGCCGGGGTCGTCGGCCATGTAGCCGATCGTGTAGACGTGCACCATCAGCGACACGAAGCCGACGACGCACATCATCGTGGCGCTGAGCGTGTCGATCAGGAACCCGACCTGGATGTCCAGCCCGGCGACACTCGACCAGGTGTAGACGGCGCCGTCGAAGGTGTTGCCGGCGAGCACGTCGAACAGCGTCCACAGCGACGCGGCGAAGGAGATCGCCACGCCGAGGATCGTCACCCGGTGCGAGTTCGCGCGACCGATGCGCCGGCCGAACAGGCCCGCGGCGAGGGCGCCGACCAACGGAGCGAAGGCGGCGAGCAGGTAGGCGGTTTTCATTGCGGGCGGAAGAATCGCTTCTTGTTCGGGGCGGCAGGCGCCGTCAGCCTTTCAGCGCGTCGAGGTCCTTCACGTCGATCGACTCGATCGTGCGGAACAGCACGACGAGGATCGCCAGGCCGATCGCCGCCTCGGCGGCGGCGACGGTCATGATGAAGAAGACGAAGACCTGTCCGGCTGCGTCGCCGAGGAAATGCGAGAACGCGATGAAGTTCAGGTTCACCGCGAGCAGCATCAGCTCGATGGCCATCAGCACGATGATGATGTTGCGCCGGTTCAGGAAGATCCCGGTGATGCTGATCGCGAACAGGATCGCGCCGAGCACCAGGTAATGGGCAAGCGTGAGCGTCATGAGGGTTCCGCGTCGCGCGGGCGGGCCGGGATTCGGACGATGCGCAGCCGGTCGGCCGCGCGCGTGCGCACCGCGATGCTGGCGTTGCTGTAGCGCGCATCCTTGCGCCGGCGCAGCGTCAGGCCGATGGCCGAGACCATCGCCAGCAGCAGCACCACGGCCGCGGTTTCGAAGGCGAAGACGTAATCGGTGTACAGCACCTTGCCGAGCGCCTTGGTGTTGCTGTAGTCGGCCGGCAGCGGCGGGACGTTGCTCTGCGGGTCGCCGAAGGCGGTCATCAGCACCAGCGCGAGCTCGATCACCATGACGACACCGACGAACAGCGCCACCGGCAGGTTGCGCCAGAAGCCGTGGCGCACGCGGTCGAGGTTGATGTCGAGCATCATGACGACGAACAGGAACAGGACCATCACCGCGCCCACGTAGACGAGCACCAGCGCGATCGCCAGGAACTCGGCGCGCAGCAGCAGCCAGATGCAGGCGACCGACGCGAAGGTGAGCACGAGAAAGAGGACCGAATGCACCGGGTTGCGCGCGGTGATGACGCGCACGGCCGAGAAGACGGTGATGGCGGCGAACAGATAGAAGAGCAGCGTCTGGGCGGTCATCGGCGGCGGTCAGCGGTAGCGCGCATCGGCGGCGCGATCGGCGGCGATCTGCTGCTCGTAGCGGTCGCCGACCGCCAGCAGCATCTCCTTGGTGAAATACAGGTCGCCGCGCTTCTCGCCGTGGTACTCGAGCAGGTTCGTCTCGACGATCGAGTCGACCGGACAGCTCTCCTCGCAGAAACCGCAGAAGATGCACTTCGTGAGGTCGATGTCGTAGCGCGTGGTGCGCCGGGTGCCGTCGTCGCGCTCGGCCGACTCGATCGTGATCGCCAGCGCCGGGCACACCGCCTCGCACAGCTTGCACGCGATGCAGCGCTCCTCGCCGTTCGGATAGCGGCGCAACGCATGCAGTCCGCGGAAGCGCGGCGACTTGGGTGTTTTCTCCTCCGGATACTGGATCGTGATCTTGCGGGCGAACAGGTACCTGCCCGTGATCCGCATTCCGTCGAGCATCTCGCGGAGCATGAAACTGGAGAGGAAATCCTTTACGGCAGCCATCGGGGTGTGCTCCTGCGCCGGTCAGTGCCAGATGTTCCAGGGCGTCTGCATCCAGACGGCGATGACGACCAGCCAGAACAAGGTGACCGGAATGAAGATCTTCCAGCCGAGACGCATGATCTGGTCGTAGCGGTAGCGCGGGAAGGTCGCGCGGAACCAGATGTACAGCGAAACGACGAAGAAAGTCTTGATCCCGAGCCAGATCCAGCCCGGAATCCAGTTGAAGACCGCCGAATCGATCGGCGGCAGCCATCCGCCGAGGAACAGGATCGACGCCACCGCCGACAGCAGGATCATGTTCGCGTATTCGGCGAGGAAGAAGATGGCGAAGCCCATGCCCGAGTACTCGACCATGTGCCCGGCGACGATCTCCGACTCGCCCTCGACGACGTCGAACGGGTGCCGGTTGGTCTCGGCCACCGACGACACCACGTAGACGACGAAGATCGGCAGCAGCGGCAGCCAGTTCCACGACAGGAAGTTGATGCCGCGGGCGGCAAACCAGCCGCGGTCCTGGCCGAGCACGATCTCGGTGAGGTTCAGGCTGCCCGAGACCATCAGCACGACGACGAGCGCGAAACCGATGCCCAGTTCGTACGAGAGCATCTGCGCGGAGGCGCGCATCGCGCCGAGGAAGGCGTATTTCGAATTCGACGCCCACCCGGCGATGATCACGCCGTAGACCTCGACCGAGGTGATGGCCAGCAGCAGCAGCAGGCCGGCATCGACGTTGGCCAGTGCCAGCTCGGGCCCGAAGGGAATGACCACCCACGCGGCCATCGCCGGCATGATCGTCATCACCGGCCCGAGCAGGTACAGGCCGCGGCTCGCCTGCGTCGGGACGATCACCTCCTTGAAGATCAGCTTGAAGGCGTCGGCGATCGGCTGCAGCAACCCGCCCGGGCCCACGCGGTTCGGCCCCAGCCGCAGATGCATGAAGCCGATCAGCTTGCGCTCCCACAGCGTGAGATAGGCGACGCAGCCGAGCAGCGGCACCACCAGCAGGATGATCTTGACGAGGTTCCAGACGACCGGCCAGGCGCCGCCCATCGTGCCTTCGCCCCAGTTCGTCAAGCCGTTCAGCAGGTTGTCCATCGAAGTATGCGGATTGCTCAGTGCGAACGGCCGGGAACGAAGCGCTCGACGTGGATCGGCCCGAAGCCCTCGGGCAGGGATGCGGTTTCGGCAACGCCCGCCGGCACCCGCACGACGTCGTCGGCCAGCGCGTCGTCGACGGCAAGCTCGAGCACGGCTTCGCCGCTGCGATCGCCGCGCGCCTGGCGCACCAGGACCTGTTCGCCGGCCTGCAGGCCGAGGCGGGCGGCCGTGGCGGCGTTCATCCGCGCGCGCGGCGCGAGCAGTGCATCGTTCGTCTGCTGCAGGCTGGGCGCGCGTCGCACGAGCGGATCGACCGCGTAGATCGGAACCTCGGCAAGCCGCTCGAGCGTGCCGGCGGGTGCAGGCGCCGGCGCGGATGCGTCCGGCGCCGCGCGCAGCGCGTTGTCCAGCTTCGCTGCGACGTCGCCGGCCAGCGCGGCGTTGCGCACCTGCTCGGGACTGTCGATCTCGAAGCCGTCGAGCTCGAGCAGGTTTGCGAGCACGCGCAGCACTTTCCACGCCGGACGCGAATCGGCCAGCGGCGGCGCGACGCCGTTGAACGACTGCACCCTGCCCTCGGCGTTCACGTAGGTGCCGGAGGTTTCGGTGAACGGGGTGATCGGCAGCAGGCAATCGGCCAGTTCCATCAGCTCGGGCGAGCGATACGCGGTGAGCGCGACCACCGACTCGGCCTTCGCCAGCGCGTCGAGCGCGAGCGCCGGCCGGGCGACGTCGAGCGCCGGCTCGACGTTCAGCAGCAGGTACAGCTTGCGCGGGTTCTCGAACATCCGAGCCGCGTTCAAGCCGCCGTTGCGCGGCACCGCGCCGGCCAGATGCCCGCCGACGGCGTTGGCCGAATCGCCGATCACGCCGAAGCGCACGCCGGCGGCCTGGGCGATCGCATGCGCCAATGCGACGATCTGCGCGGCCTCGGGGTGGTAGAGCGCCTCGTTGCCGACGAGCACTGCCCCCCTCTGGCCGCCACGCAGCGACGCGGCGAGCGCACGCGCGGCGTCCGACGGCGCGGCGTCGCCCTGCCCGGCCGCCGCTTCACTGCCCGCCGACTGCGGCTCGCCGCGCAGCGCGGCGAGCACCTCGCGCAGCGCCTTCGTCCAGTGCGAAGGCGCGGCGACGATGCGCGCGGCCAGCGGCATGAGCAGGTCGTCGTCGGCCGCGTGCACGATCGAGACCTGCGCGCCGGACTTCGCCGCCTTGCGCACGCGCGCGGCGAACAGCGGGTGATCCTTGCGCAGCGTCGAGCCGACGAGCAGCAGGCGGTCGAGCGACTCGACTTCGGCCACCGGCATGCCGAGCCACGGAATGCCTTCGCGCAGCGCGTCGGCGGCGAAATCGACCTGCCGGGTGCGAAAGTCGACGTTCTCGCTGCCCAGTCCGCGCACGAAGCGTGCGAGCAGGTGCAGCTCCTCGACCGTGCTCTGCCCGGACCCCAGTGCGCCCACGGCCTGCGCGCCGTGCTCGGCGCGCACGGTGCGAATGGCGTGCGAGGCGTAGTCGAGCGCCGTTGCCCAGTCGGTGGCGCGCCACTCGCCGTCCTGGCGGATCATCGGCGCCTCGAGTCGCTCCTCGCCGACCAGTGCCTCGTAGGAGAAGCGGTCGCGGTCGGACAGCCAGCACTCGTTGACCGCCTCGTTCTCCAGCGGCAGCACGCGCATCACGCGGTTGCCGCGCACCTGGACGATGAGGTTCGAGCCGAGCGAGTCGTGCGGCGACACCGACTTGCGCCGGGCCAGCTCCCAGTTGCGCGCCGTGAAGCGAAACGGCTTGCTCAGCAGCGCGCCCACCGGACAGACGTCGATCATGTTGCCCGACAGTTCGGAGTCGACCGCCCGGCCGACGAACGAAAGGATCTCGGAGTGCTCGCCGCGATTGGCCATGCCGAGTTCCTGCACGCCGCCGATCTCGATGCCGAAGCGCACGCAGCGCGTGCAGTGGATGCAACGCTGCATCTCGCGCGCCGAGATTAGCGGACCCATCGGCTTGGGCGTGACGACGCGCTTTCGTTCCTTGAACTGCGAGGCCGAGTAGCCGTAGCCGACGGAGAGGTCCTGCAACTGGCATTCGCCGCCCTTGTCGCACACGGGGCAGTCGAGCGGATGGTTGATCAGCAGGAACTCCATCACGCTCTTCTGCGCGCGCAGCGCCATCTCCGAGCGCGTGAGCACCTTCATGCCGTTGCTCACGGGCGTTGCGCACGCCGGCAGCGGCTTGGGCGCCTTCTCGACCTCGACCAGGCACATGCGGCAGTTGGCCGCGATCGAGAGCTTCTTGTGATAGCAGAAATGCGGCACGTAGATGTCGAGCTTGTGCGCGGCATGCATCACCATGCTGCCCTCGGGCACCTCGACCTCGCGGCCGTCGATCTCCAGCTTGACCATCTCGATTCCGTTCGTTGCGCGCGGCGGCCGTGCGCCTCAGATGTACGTCGGCACGAGACAGCTCTTGTGCTCGACGTGGTGGGCGAATTCGTCGCGGTAGTGCTTCAGGAAGGCGCGCACCGGCATCGCGGCGGCGTCGCCGAGGGCACAGATCGTGCGGCCCTGGATGTTGTAGGCAATGCGATCGAGCTCGTCGAGGTCTTCCATCGTCCCCTCGCCGTGCTCGATGCGGTGCACGATGCGCCACAGCCAGCCGGTGCCTTCGCGGCACGGCGTGCACTGCCCGCACGATTCCTCGAAATAGAAGTACGACAGCCGCAGCAGCGACTTGACCGCGCAGCGCGTCTCGTCCATCACGATGACCGCGCCGGAGCCGAGCATCGACCCGGCCTTGACGATCGAGTCGTAGTCCATGTCGGTGGCCATCATCACGTCGCCGGGCAGCACCGGCATCGACGAGCCGCCGGGAATGACCATCTTCAGCTTGCGCCCGCCGCGCATGCCGCCGGCCAGCTCGAGCAGCTTCGCGAACGGCGTGCCGAGCGGGACCTCGTAGTTGCCCGGGTGCTCGACGTCGCCCGACATCGAGAAGATCTTGGTGCCGCCGTTGTTCGGCCGGCCGACCTCGAGATACTTCTGCCCGCCGTTGCGGATGATCCACGGTACCGCAGCGAGCGTCTCGGTGTTGTTGATCGTGGTGGGCTTGCCGTACAGGCCGTGGCTGGCCGGAAACGGCGGCTTGAAGCGCGGCCAGCCCTTCTTGCCCTCGAGCGACTCGAGCATCGCGGTTTCCTCGCCGCAGATGTACGCGCCGTAGCCGTGGAACGCGTGCAGCTGGAAGGAGAACTCGCTGCCGAGGATGCGCTCGCCGATGTAGCCGGCGGCGCGCGCTTCGTCGAGTGCTTCCTCGAAGCGCTCGTAGGTTTCCCAGATCTCGCCGTGGATGTAGTTGTAGCCCGCCGTGATGCCCATCGCGTACGCCGCGATCGCCATCCCCTCGATGACGATGTGCGGGTTGTAGCGAAGGATGTCTCGATCCTTGAAGGTGCCCGGCTCGCCCTCGTCGGAGTTGCAGACCAGGTATTTCGGCCCGGGGTGCTGGCGCGGCATGAAGCTCCACTTCAGGCCGGTAGGAAAGCCCGCTCCGCCGCGGCCGCGCAGCCCCGACGCCTTGAGCTCGGCGATCACCTGGTCGGGCGTGATCGCCTCGGAGAGGATCCGGCGCAGCGCCTTGTACCCGTCGCGCGCCTCGTAATCCTTCAGGTGCCAGCCGTCGGGCGACGACAGTCCGGCGTAGATCTGCGGCTCGATGTGCCGACCGTGAAAGCAGGTGGCCTGCGCGCGCGTGTCGATGAGCAGGTCCTTAGCGCCCATGACCGTCTCCGTTCGGAGCGCGCGAGGCGGCCTGCGGCCCCGCCTCGCGCTGCGAGGCAGCCGGCGAGCCGCCGTTCGCGTCGTGCGACGCCTGCGCGCGCAGTTCGTCGAGCAGCGCATCGAGTTGCGCGTTGCCCATGAAGCTGCACATGCGCTTGTTGTTCACCAGCAGCACCGGCGCGTCGCCGCACGAGCCCAGGCACTCGCTCTCCATCAGCGTGAACAGGCCGTCGGGCGTGGTCTGGCCGTAGTCGATGCCCAGGCGCTCCTTCAGGTACTCGCCGGCCTTCGCGCCGTCGTGCAGCGCGCACGGCAGGTTGGTGCACACCGACAGCTTGTATTTCCCGACCGGCTTCGTGTTGAACAGCGTGTAGAAGCTCGCGACCTCGTAGACCGCCACGTTCGGCAGCCCGAGGTAGCTCGCGACGTCCTCGACGACTTCCTGCGACACCCAGCCGTATTCGTCCTGCGCGAGCGCGAGCGCGGCGATGACGGCCGAGCGCTTGCGCTCGGGCGGATATTTCTCCAGCTCGCGGTCGATGCGCGCGTAGGCCTGGTCGCTGAGCAGTCGTCGGGGTCGGGAAACGGCGTTCATGGTGGGGCTGGCGTGGGTGCTCGCGGCAGTCAACGGTCGATCTCGCCGAACACGATGTCGAGCGTGCCCATCATCGTGGTCACGTCGCTCAGCATGTGGCCGCGCACCATCTCGTCCATTGCCGCCAGGTGCGCGAAGCCTGCCGCGCGGATCTTCATCCGATACGGCTTGTTCGCGCCGTCGGAGATCAGGTAGATGCCGAACTCGCCCTTCGGATGCTCGACGGCGGCGTAGACCTCGCCCTCGGGTACGTGCATGCCCTCGGTGAAGAGCTTGAAGTGGTGGATCAGCTCCTCCATGCCGCTCTTCATCGAGACGCGCGACGGCGGAGCGACCTTGTGGTTGTCGACGATGACCGGGCCCGGATTGTTGCGCAGCCACTCGACGCACTGCTGGATGATGCGGTTGCTCTCGCGCATCTCCTGCACGCGCACGAGATAGCGATCGTAGGAGTCGCCGTTGGTGCCCACCGGGATGTCGAAGTCGACGAGATCGTAGACCTCGTAGGGCTGCATCTTGCGCAGGTCCCATGCCACGCCCGAGCCGCGCAGCATCGGACCGCTGAATCCGAGCGCCTTGGCGCGATCGGGGTCGACCACGCCGACGCCGACCAGGCGCTGCTTCCAGATACGGTTCTCGGTGAGCAGCGTTTCGTACTCGTCGACGTACCCGGGGAAACGGTTGGTGAACGCCTCGATGAAGTCGAGCACCGATCCGTCGCGGTCGCGGTTCAGCTCGCGCACCGCGGCGTCGTTGCGCACCGTCGAGGCGCGGTATTTCGGCATCGAGTCGGGGAGGTCACGGTAGACGCCGCCCGGGCGGTAGTAGGCCGCGTGCATGCGCGCACCCGACACCGCCTCGTAGACGTCCATCAGGTCTTCGCGCTCGCGAAAGGCGTAGAGGAACACCGCCATCGCGCCGACGTCCAGGCCGTGCGCACCGATCCACAGCAGGTGATTGAGGATGCGCGTGATCTCGTCGAACATCACGCGGATGAACTGCGCACGCAGCGGCACCTCGATGCCGAGCAGCCGCTCGACCGCCATCACGTATGCGTGTTCGTTGCACATCATCGACACGTAGTCGAGACGGTCCATGTACGGAACGTTCTGCAGGTACGTGCGCGTCTCGGCGAGCTTTTCGGTGGCGCGGTGCAGCAGCCCGATGTGCGGGTCGGCACGCTGCACGATCTCGCCGTCGAGCTCGAGCACCAGCCGCAACACCCCGTGCGCGGCCGGGTGCTGGGGGCCGAAGTTCAGCGTGTAGTTCTTGATGTCAGCCACGGATCTCGCGCCCCTCGTACGATGGCCCGTATCCTTCCTCGCGGATGACGCGCTGCACGATCTCCCTGGCCGGAATCGTGACCGGCTGGTAGATCACGCGCTGCTGATCGGGGTCGTAGCGCATCTCCACGTAGCCGCTGACGGGGAAGTCCTTGCGGAACGGGTGTCCGACGAAGCCGTAGTCGGTGAGGATGCGCCGCAGGTCGGGGTGGCCCTCGAAGACGATGCCGTAGAGATCGAAGGCCTCGCGCTCGAACCAGTCGGCGGTGGGCCACACGCCGGTGACCGATGCGATGACCGGGAATTCGTCGTCGGCGCAGAAGCTGCGCACGCGCACGCGGTGGTTGTGTTCGATCGACAGCAGATGCAGCACGACGGCGAAGCGCTCGCTCTGCCAACCGCCGTCGCGGTAGCCGGCGTAGTCGACGCCGCACAGGTCGATCATCGTGTCGAAGCGCAGCCGCGGATCGTCGCGCAGCCGCAGCGCGATCTCCTGGTGCACGGCAGCGTCGATCTCGACGGTGATCTCGCCCAGCCGCACCACGAGGCGGCGCAGCGACGCGCCGAGCGCTTCGCGCAGTGCCGTTTCGAGCGCCTGCAGCGAGGTAAGCGGAGCGTGGGTTTCGGGCATCGTGGAGCCGGCCGGCCGGGAGGCGGAATCGTCGGACATCGTCGGCTAGCGAGCGATCGTGCTGGTGCGCCGGATCTTGTCCTGCAACTGGATGATTCCGTAGATCAGCGCTTCGGCGGTGGGCGGGCAACCCGGCACGTAGATGTCGACCGGCACGATCCGGTCGCAGCCGCGCACGACCGAGTACGAATAGTGGTAGTAACCGCCGCCGTTGGCGCACGAACCCATCGAGATGACCCAGCGCGGCTCGGGCATCTGGTCGTACACCTTGCGCAGCGCCGGCGCCATCTTGTTGCACAGCGTGCCTGCGACGATCATGACGTCGGACTGCCGCGGACTGGGCCGGAACATCACGCCGAAGCGGTCCATGTCGTAGCGCGCGGCGCCCGCGTGCATCATCTCGACGGCACAGCAGGCCAGGCCGAAGGTCATCGGCCACATCGATCCGGTTCGGGTCCAGTTGACGAGCTTGTCGAGCTGCGTCGTGACGAAACCCTGGTTCAGTACTCCTTCGATGCCCATCGAAAGCCCCTCCGGGCCAGAGCGCGGCGTGCGGGCCGCGCGATCAGTTCGTCGCGTGCAGCGCGGTCACTCCCAGTCGAGCGCGCCTCGCTTCCATTCGAACAGGAACCCGACGACCAGGATCGCCAGGAAGATCATCATCGACACGAAGCCGAAGAAGCCGATTGCGTCGAGCGAGACCGCCCACGGAAAAAGGAAGGCGATCTCGAGGTCGAAGAGGATGAAGAGGATCGCCACCAGGTAGTAGCGAACGTCGAATCGCATGCGGGCGTCTTCGAAGGCTTCGAAGCCGCACTCGTAGGGGGAGAGCTTCTCGGGATCG